>Ga0187781_10001647_pt1 | contig 16974 bp, 10 predicted proteins | sample 0715_SJ02_MP02_2_FD_132447 | JGI IMG/M metagenome (GOLD analysis project Ga0187781, IMG submission 132447) | Tropical peat soil microbial communities from peatlands in Department of Meta, Colombia - 0715_SJ02_MP02_20_MG | ecosystem: Environmental > Terrestrial > Soil > Wetlands > Peat | place...
CGAAAAGCACGAAGTCTGCACCACCCGCCCACGCCGACCGCCGCCCTGAAAGGGCATGAGTTAGTAGCCGGGGGCAACGCCCCATAGGCGTTAACCTAACCCTCTCCCGAGGGGAGAGGGTGGACCGCGACCGGCGCTTTTACCAGCCGGCGCGGGCCGGGTGAGGGGTTGGTTCCCCGAAAGGACCCCTCATCCGCCCTCCTCCGTCGGGCACCTTCTCCCCAAGGGAGAAGGCTGTGATCGCGCGCGGGGGTGCGAGAGACCCCCCCCGAAGCTCTTAGGTTAACGCTTGTGGGGCGTTGCCCCCGGCTACTGCCTGATGCCCCTTCAGGGCATCGGGGTTGGTCGACCAACTACCTCGTGCCCACGAAGCCCTCGTTATCGCGCCTCCATTTCCCCCGGTGTCCAGCGAAACATACAGGGCATGCTCAGCCTCGAGGGAGAGGGCTGTTCATTCGGCCATAATTTATAATTCATTATTCACCATTTGGTATTTACTATTCCCGATCTGCTGCGGGTTTGACCTTGGCTCCCTCGCGGACGTCATCGGTGGGATTGATGATGACCAGCTCTTGCCCTTGCAGACCCGAAAGAACTTCGGTTTCAGTTCCGTAGTCGCGGCCCACAGATACCTTCTGAAAGTGGACAATCCCATCTTCACCTACCACCGCCACGCGAGTGCCATTAGCGCGCGTGACCAAAGCGTCTCCGGGCACCAGCAGCGGCGGTTCAGCGATTACGCTGCGTAGCGTAACTTGGGCGTACATTCCGGGCAGTAGGGACGAGGCCGGGTTGGGTACATCCACTTCGGTGAGCAGGGTGCGGGTATTCGGATCCAAAGACTCGCTTGTGCGCATTACCTTGCCCGCGAATAGCCTGCCGGGAAGTTGCTGCACAGTCACTACGGCCGCCAAGCCCGTATGGATGAAAGGAGCATAGCTTTGCGGGACATCCACGAAAATGCGCACCACCCCAATCTGGGCCATGTGGAAGAGTTCGTGGCCGGAGACGCTGCCGGAAGCGACGAGCGCGCCCACATCGAAGTTGCGCGCGGTAACCAATCCCGAAAAAGGGGCGGTGATCTTCTCGAAGCCCTGGAGATCAAGCAGGCGTCCGAGGTTGGCCTCCGCCGCACTGACATTGCTTTGGGCTGCGTTCACATTGGCTTCTTGTGCTTTGCGGTTGGCCACCGCGACCTCGTAATCCGCCTCCTTCTGGTCGCCATCCTGCCGCGCCAGGACGCCGCGCGCCACCAGCACTTTCCATCGTTCCACGGTCAGTTGAGCAAGGTGCTCGGTGGATTTGGCCTGGACGAGATTGGCCTCCGCCTGGGCGAGTGCCGAGCGTGCCTGGAGCAGGTTAGCGCGGGCCTGGCGTACCTGCTGGTCAAGGTCTGGGGTTTCTATCTCGGCCAGGACCTGGCCCACCTCCACACGGTCGCCGATATCCGCGTACCGCCGGAGCACATAACCGTCGGCGCGAGCGTAAATCGGCGCGTCAGTAATTGCCTGGATATTCCCCGGCAGCACGAGTTCACTGGTGGAGGCCGCGCGTCGAACTCTGACCGTGTTCACCACCGGCAGGCTGTGCCCTTCCCTTTCCGAGGCGGTGATGAGCGCCCGGAGGCGCTCTCGTCGAGGGAGATAGCCGATCAGGAGAAGTGCGAGAATCGGCAAACTGATAATGCAGGTTATAAGTAGACGCCTAATCGAACTGCGTCGAGGCTCCTCCTGGCGAGGCGGGGGTATGGGCTCCGTCGATACGGGTTCTGGATCTATTATTCTATCTTCGATTGCCACCGATTGCCTCCACTAAGTGCCTAACGCAGACCCGGACACTTTCGAGCACGACCCCTCACCCAACTCTCCTTCCCCTCTTCCCTCTCCCCCTGGGAGAGGGAAGAGGGGAAGGAGAGTTGGGTGAGGGGTCTCCGATCACGCAGCCCCCGGCTGTGCCACCGCTAGCGCAGCGATATTCCCTGCTCATGTTCTTCCCGCGCGATCTCCGCATCGAGATCCAAGGGTGGCGCTTTGCGCAAATAGCTGTACATGACGGGCACGAAGAAAAGCGTGGTAAAGGTGGCGACCAACAGGCCGCCGATTACTGCCCTCCCCAGCGGCGCATTCTGTTCGCCGCCTTCGCCGAATCCCAAAGCCATGGGAAGCATTCCGACGATCATGGCGAGCGCGGTCATAATCACGGGCCGAATGCGTGTGAAGCCGGCGGAAAGCGCTGCGGCTCGGGCGTTCTTACCTTCCCGCCGCTCGTCGTTCGCGAAGGTCACCAGCAGAATACTGTTGGAGGTCGCCACCCCGATGCACATGATCGTTCCCATCAGCGAAGGAACGCTGAAGGTGGTCTGGGTGACAAACAACATCCAAACGATGCCGGCGATCGCTCCGGGAAGGGCCCACAGGATAATGAAGGGATCCACCCACGATTGGAAATTCACCGCCATCAGAAGATAAACGAGAAGGATGGCAAATAGGATTCCAAATCCTAGTCCGACAAAGGACGACCGCATGGTTTGCACTTGGCCACGCAGAGCCATCCAGGAACCTCTGGGCAACTGCTTGCTCGCGTCCGCCATGATGCGCTCCACCTCGTGCGCCACGCCGCCCAGGTCTCGCTGCTCCACGTTGGCATAGACGTCCATAACCGGTTGCACGTTATAGTGGCTGGCGAGGGTAGTGGAGACTCCGCGGCTCACCGTCGCCAGGTTGCTGAGCAACTGTGTTCCGTTGGCGCCGCCTGCGACTGCGCCCAGAGTAATAGGGGTCCTCAGAAGAGCGTCGAAAGAATCCACGCGATTTTGCGGGGTTTGCGCCACCAACTGGTAATTGACCCCGTTGTCCGGGTTTAGCCATTGGTTGGGCGCGACCTGCCCGCTGGAGCTCAAGGAAATCAGAAGGCTGTTCGCAACGTTTAGCTGGCTCAAGCCTACTTCATCAGCCTTGGTCCGGTCCACGTCAACTCGAATGGTGGGGTAGTTCACTTCCTGGTGCACGTGGACATCGGTGGCGCCGGGAATCAGTGCGACGCGCCGCTCGATCTCTTTCGCAATTCTGTAACTGGCCGGGGCGTCGCGCCCCACCACTTGCACGTCAATGGGCGCCGGCAGGCCAAAGTTCAAAATCTGGTTGGTAATATTCGCCGCCTGAAAGAAGAACCTCAAATCAGGGAATTTAGCCCGGAGCCTCTCCCGTAGCCTCCGTGTGTACAAGGGGGTGGGGGTGCGGTGGTCCGGCTTAAGGGAAATGAGGATTTCACCATCACTCGGCCCAAGGGTCACGCTGTCGCTGAAAGCGAGATTAATTCCGGAGATGGGGAGGCCGATGTTGTCGAGAATCGTCCACAGCTCATCAGCGGGAATCTCCTGCCGCACTTGGTCTTCCACCTGGGCAAACAGGCGCTCGGTTTCTTCGATGCGCGTGCCTTCCGGGGCGCGCACGTGCAGGCGCATCTGGCCGGAATCGGTGTAAGGGAAGAAGTCCTCGCCAATCCAAAAAGTCAAACTGAGTGAGCCAATGACGAAAAGCGCGAACATCCCGACCACCACTCGGCGATGAGTCAGGCACCAGGCGAGCGCCGTCTTGTAACTGCTCCGCATGCGCAAGAATTGGCGATGGAAGGCGTAATGGACCCGCCAGATGGGCCCGAGGCCTTCGCACTCCTCCTCCCCCCGCTGGTAGATGTGCACCTCGGATCGCAACAGGTACTTCACCATGGTGGGAACCAGTGTCCGCGACAGCAGGTAGGATGCCAGCATCGCGAAGACTACCGCTAAGGCCAAAGGCGTGAAGAGGTATTTGGCCGCCCCGCTCAGAAACAGCACGGGGACAAATACGATGCAAATGCAGAGGGTGGAGACGAAGGCGGGAAGCGCGATCTGCCGGGCGCCGTCCAGGATGCCGCGCGTGATCGGCTTCTTCATGGCCAGGTTGCGATTGATGTTCTCAATTTCCACCGTGGCGTCGTCCACTAGAATGCCCACGGCCAAGGCCATTCCGCCGAGGGTCATCACATTGATGGTTTTGCCTAGGAAGCCGAGAATCATCAGGGAGGTCAGAATCGAAAGCGGGATCGAGATGCACACGACGACGGTGCTTCGCCAGCTCCCGATGAAAAGCAGGATCATCAGCCCGGTGAGCAAAGCTGCTATGGCCGCCTCGCGTACCACGCCATTCACGGCCGCCCGCACAAAAAGGGACTGGTCGAAGAGTTGGGTTACTTTTAATTCAGGGGGCAAGGCGGAGAGGATCCGGGGCAGGGTCGCCCTGACCTTGCTGACAATGTCCAGCGTGGAGGCGTTGCCATTCTTGATGACGGTGAGGAGTGCCCCACGGCGGCCGTCCTCGCGCACAATGTTCGTTTGCACTGCGAACCCGTCTCGGACATGGCCGACATCTTTAATGTAAACCGTGGCCCCGTTCTGCGTTTTGATGGGCAAGTCATTCAAAGCATTAACGACGGTGGGACTGCTGTTGAGCATCACCAGGTACTCGCGGTCACCCACCTTCGCCGTGCCGGCCGGCAGGATCAGGCTTTGCAGGTTGACCGCATTAGAAACATCGCTGGCGGACAGATGGTTCGCGTACAGCGAGTCGGGGTCCAAGTCCACCATGATCTCTCGGTATTTGCCGCCATAAGGCAGCGGGACGGAGGCGCCCTGCACCGTCGCAAGCTGCGTGCGGATGAAGTTCGTTCCGTAGTCGAAAAGTTGCTGCTCGGTTAACGTATCGCTGCTCAGGCCCAATTGCAGAATGGGCACGCTGGAGGCATCGTACTTCACCACACTGGGAGGGAAGATGCCGGGGGGCATGACTCGAAGAATCGACTGGGTGATGGAGGTAATTTGGGCGATCGCCATCTCCGGTTTCGCCGTGGGCTGGAGAAAGACCTTGATGACCGATAAGCCATAATAGGACTGCGACTCGATGTGCTCGATGTCGTTGACGGTGGTGGTCATAGCGCGCTCGCAGATGGTTACGATGCGCTTTTCCATGTCGTCGGGCGAGACCCCGGAATAGCTCCAGATCACGCTCACCACCGGGATGTCAATGTTCGGGAAGATGTCGGTAGGCATGGTGAGGATCGAGACCACGCCTAAAATGGCAATGAGTATCGACATCACTACAAACGTGTACGGACGGCGTAAGGCAAGCCTGACAATCCACATAAGCGAAACTCCTTAACGAGGAGTCGAGAAGTCGAGGAGTCAAGAAGTCAAGAAGTCGAGATTCGAAGGCGAGTCCAGTGGCGAAGGTCGATTGTACGAGGACTCGACCAATGGGAAGGCGTTCTGACCCTTAGTCCTGAAGCTTTACCCTTTGACCTTAGAACCATCGACTTCTGAACGAGGTTGTTAGTCACTGACTGCTTGACTTCTCGACTCCTTGACTTCTCGACTGCTCACGAACTGCCGATCAGGATACCGGCAAGGAACACCAGCACTCCACCCACCACAACTTGGAAGGCGGCGGCGAGGAAGGGAGTATCCATGTAGCGGTGACGTACGAAGCTGATGGCCGCGAGTTCAGCAGCAACGATGGCAACTGCCGCGCTCGTGGCGATCCTGAAATTAGAAATAAGAAAAGGCAGTGTGTGTCCGATCCCTCCACAGGTGGTCATCAGCCCGCATACAAGTCCCCGCACCCAAGGGTGGCCGCGTCCGGTGAGCGACCCATCGTCAGAGAGAGCCTCGGCGAAACCCATGGAAATCCCTGCCCCAACGGAGGCGGCCAGCCCCACCAGAAAAGCGTCCCAACTTTTGTGTGTGGCGAAGGCGGCGGCGAAAAGCGGGGCAAGAGTGGATACAGATCCATCCATCAAACCCGCCAGGCCTGGCTGGACGATTTGGAGCACGAAGAGGCGGCGTTGCGCCGCTTCCTCCTGCGCGCGGGTCTCCGGCGTGAGGTGCTTCAACTCGAGTGATTCAGCCAGGGCAGAATGTTTGCGCTCGACCTCCGCCAGGTCGCCCAGCAACTTCCGCGTCGAGGCATCGGTCACTCTTCCCATGGCTTGCTCATAAAACCGCCGCGTCTCCAGTTCCATGACCTCCGCTTGCTTCCTTACCACATCAATGCCCAGCGGACGAATGAGCCAGACAGGGCGGCGATCTACGAACCCTTTCACGTCCTGGCGGCGGATCAGGGGAATATGTTCGCCGAAGCGCTGCCGGTAAATCTCAATCAGGGCCCGGCGATGCCCGGATTCCTCCTCTTGCATCTCCTCGAACATCTTCGCCGTGGCAGGGTAAGTCTCGCGCAACCCGTCCACGAAGTCGCCGTAGATTCGCTCATCTTCCTCCTCCAGCGAAATGGCCAGCGCAAGGATTTCTCGCTCGGAGAGATCTTTGAAATTCCGCGCCATGAATGTGCCTCCAAAAGACTCAACCAGCGCCGGCGGAGCCCTGTACCATACGGTGCAGGGCGGAGCCCCGTACCGTATGGTGCTTGGCTGAGCCCTGTACCGTGTGGCACGGGGCACGGGCGTCACGCCGTTATCGAATTCATCCACCGGCCATACAAGGTACCACAATTCAGCGCGCCACTCTCTATCTTCCTCGAAACGCCTGTCATTCCCGCGAAAGCGGGAATCCACATTGCCAATGGCCCTGTGGTCGACTCTGACTCGGGTGCAACAGCCGTCTTATCCGCGAAAGTGCCAAACCCGGCTACGTATGGCACGTCGAATACCGCAGGCATAAGGAATTGGCGTATACTTTCCAAATTCATGGTAGCGGGTCGCTTTGATGTAGAGGCGGCTTTACGCCGCCATTTGGCGAGGTAAACTCGCCGCCACTTCAACAAGGAGGAACGATTCATGGCTGTGAGTACTGGTTCCGACTCGGTAAGTCGTAGGAGTTTTCTTGCCACCACGGGCAGCCTGCTGGCGGCGACTCCGGTTATCGGCAGCGTGACCTCAAAGGCGTTGGACGCGCCGGAGGCTCTTCCGGCTGCCGCGGCCCCTGAGAAGGCGATGCGCAAGATACCCATCGGCGTTTTCGATCCCGTTTATGACGATCTATCGCTCGACGAAATGCTCGAGAAGATCACCGCCTTGGGTATTGAGGCTGTCGAGATCGGCACCGGTGGGTTTCCGGGCACGAAGCATTGTCCGGTCGCAGAGCTGCTGGCGGATCCTGCCACAGCAAAAGCTTGGAAAAGAAAATTCGAGGAGCACAGCATTCTCGTGGCTACCCTGAGTTGCCATGGTAATCCTATCCATCCCAACCCCGAGATGGCCAAACGGGACGACGACTCGTTTCGTCGCACCGTCCTGCTGGCGGAACGGCTGGAAGTTCCTGTGATCGTAACCTTTTCGGGCTGCCCTGGCGATTCGCCCACGGCGAAACATCCCAACTGGGTCACCTACCGCTGGCCGCCAGACTATGAGGAAGTAGTCACTTGGCAATGGAAGGAAGTCGTGATCCCTTACTGGCAAGACGCAGTAAAGTTTGCGCGCCAGCACGGCGTGAAGCGCATCGCGCTCGAAATGCACCCGGGCTTCGTGGTTTACAATCCCTTCACGCTGCTCGACCTGCGCCGGGCGGTGGGAGAAGAAATCGGGGCGAACTGTGACCTAAGCCACCTCTTCTGGCAGGGCTGCGACCCGGTCGAGGTCATCCACTTTCTTGGAAAACAAAACGCCATCTACCACGCTCACATGAAGGACACGGTGATCTTCAAAGATACGGCTGCCAAAACTGGGGTGCTCAACTTCTCCGCAGACCCGGCCAAATTCGCGCAAGGTTCGGTGATCTTCCGCGCCGTCGGTTATGGACACGGCGCCGATCTCTGGAAGGATGTCGTGAAAGCCTATATGGAAATCGGCTTCCAGGGCATCATGAGCATCGAAAACGAGGATCCGATCTTGCCTGGCGAGGTTGGAGTCGAGCGCGCCGCCTTTGTGCTCAAAAACGTTCGCGCCGAATTGCTGGAAGGGAAGTGAGCAGAAGGCTCCACCTTCTCCAATCCAGAATCAGGAATCTGAAATCCAGGCAGGGAGTAAGAAGAAGGCTGAGGTCAGAAATCAGGAGTCAGAAGGCCGAAGCAGCATAGCCGAGCGGCATTACGTTGCGGTTTGGGGGGAATTCCGTGCTTGGGTCGTTCTCCTCGAAGTGAGGCTGAAAGGGCGGGCGGTCCACAGAGACATTTTGTCCGCTCTGATGCCCGCCCTCACGCGTTGATCGAGACCAGTCGCGAGAGTGCGATTTCCCCCATGAAGGCCACATCTCATGTCCAATTCGTGCGGCTTCGCCTCGCGCGCTGCCCAGGGGACCATCGCAGCCCCGGGGCTGGCAGACGGCATGCCTGGCGCTCGACGCCGCTTCTCCGGAAGACGCGCCAACTCTTGGTGCGTGGAATCACACCCTTGGCCGTTCCTTTCCCGGTTGGCGTAACGTTGAAGTAGCGAGCCAGGTCTGCGGGCGTGATGTGCGAGGGAGTGCGGTCGAAAATGGCGTTGGTTCTTTCAAGAGCTCGCGCTACTAGGCCAGAACACATGGTTTGGCCGTCCATCCCGGAATCGAACTTGCCCCCAAATAAAAGCGTGAACGCTATGCTGACAAGGGTCACGAAATCGTATTCTTCGCCTAGGCACCAATCGGCGAAAGCCACCACTTGCTCACGATCGCGGCGGTCGGCGAGAGCGCCCAGACAGACCAGGTGATACTCCGTGGACTTGTACTTGTCAATGTGCGTTTTTTTGACTCTGCATCCGAGCGCTTCGATCAAACCGCCCGTGTCTGAAACGATCATGGCTGCATGGTTCCACCAGGCGTACTTTCGATTGCTTCCTCGAAAGCGAAGCCTTTGGCCAAAGCGAATGAGCTTGCTGAAGAAGGCGCTCCCGTGAGTCAAGATGAAATCCCCCGGCTGGAACTCGCCCGTCCGAGCCGCCTCGCCCGCCCCGAACATCTTGAAGCAGACGCCCTCTACCTTTGGTCCATTTATGTTTGGCATGTTAGCTACCCCCTTCTCAACTGTTGTGCGATGGCAGAATTAGCCCAAAGGAACTGCTGCGGATGGACAGAAAGAGGAACCGACCTACCGGAAAACCTCTGGGAACAGGCACAGGTTGGGGCTGCCCACGTAGCCTGATGGAACTCCTAGGGCTGTTTCGACAGGAGGGGCTTTTTGCTGATCGCACAATCGCAGAGCTTCGCTCTGCGCCAGTCGGTGTTGATGAAGATTTCGGTGCTCGAATCCGACTCGCACCCAGGGATCGGGTTGCCGAGGCCTGCGGGATTGAGCCCGGGGTCGCCGCGCCTGTTTCCGCCGTGAGGCGGATGGTTTCAGCTAGGGCCGTAACGACCCTGCGGTAGTGTCCCAGGTCATCGTAGGCCAGGGTCCGTCTGGGGCGGTCTCTGAGCCGCTTTTCACGAGGCTGATAGCCGCTGATGTGGAAATTCTAGACTTCGGGCGGGGTGCGTTCAAAGTGACTGCTCTAGTATTCTCCCAAGTCCGTGCGGGTCCCGGCATACGGCTATCGCCCAGAAGCCAAATCCCCCGTGATGATTCACGGCGCGTACCCAGCGCCGCGCGGCAACCTCTTTCGCCCGGTCTTGTTCAGTTTCGAAACCCTTTACTTCGAGAATTAGGTTGAGTTCGGACCCGCGACTCCGCCGCAAGCGAACCAGGTAGTCCGGCAGGTAGTTAAGCCGGACCCCATAAAGCTCGTAAGGGATTACAAAATCCAGATGGTCGTTTTTCACGTAGGAAACCACGTGCGGTGATCTTTCCAGGTGGTAGGCAACTGTGTGTTCCCATTTACTATGCTCTGCCACATGGCTGACGTGGCTTTTCGTCGTTCCGTGGCAGGGCCGCACGGTTCGGAACAAAACCTCACCGGTGGAACCCACAGGCCGGAATCGTTCGATAATTGGCAACAGGGGCGGCTCGCCCGCCTCTGTGTCGGGTTCGATATGGCTGGTGATTCGCTCGATGATGAGCTGCTTGTACCTCTCCAGGTAGATTTCTTCTCGTGGGGCTTCGACAAATTTGACTCGGTTTTCCAGGTAATCCCACACGATATTGAGAACCTGGGGGAAGAGGAACCGCCGGGCATCCTGGTGCAAACGGTTTGTGATCGCCGCAGCAATTTCATACACGGTTGCTTGCACCCGGTGAGTTTTGTGGAATGGGTTGCGGTCCTGGACAACCTCTCTTCCGGGTCCCAAACGGTCCGGGCGCCCTATCCGGTAGCCAACCGCGTCTTTCGCCACAACCTCGGTCGGCTCACGCGATGGATCAACCCAAAGTTTCGGAATCTTCGCAATGTCCGCTTTAACTCGGTGCCTCACGTCGAAGATGAACCCTTCCACACGCGGAAACTCTATCTTCAGGTGCGCCCGCTCCTTGAGAGCCTGTACCAGCGTTGAGGGTCGGGGGGGGGTCGGCGGCTTTGACTTGCTGACTTTCTTGACGGGGATGACCTCGAAAGGGATGCCGTACACATCGACATACTCAACGCAATCGGGGTTGCCGACTTCGTCGTAGTTGGTACGGCGCAAGCCTCTGCCTACAACTTGTTCGCAGAGTAACTGCGATTGGAATGCCCGGAGGCCGAGAATCTGCGTGACGTTGTGCGCGTCCCAACCCTCGGTGAGCATCCCCACAGAGACTACGCAGCGAACGTTCTTTCCCGGCGGGTCGCCTTCCCCTTCCCATTCCGTCTTGCCGACTGTGCGGACAGTTGCGCGTAGGCGTTCGGCGGTGTCTTGTTGCCGTTCCCCTTCCAAACGGCTTTCTGCTTCTCCCATTATCGCGGTGTCGATGCGGAGAGTAACTTCTTGCCCCGGCTTGTTCTCCAATTCGGGTATGACTTTCCCGTGTTGCCCATCCCCCGCGATGTGCTCATAGAGAAGCTTGGAGAGCTTCGTATTGTCGCAAACCACGATCATCGCTGGGGGAACGGGATGCGCACTCTCCCGGAATCTCTCGAGAGTCTTCTTCCATTCCGAGGCTAAATTCGCCAAGGCTCCCTGCGCTTCGCGCAAGACGGTCTCAGGTTTCGCAATCCGCCGGGCAGTCTGGCGTTCCGACAACGGGATAGACTGCATAATGTGCTCCCACAGTCGGAAATACTTCGGGTCGGGTTGGCCGGAATTGTCATCAACAGGAATGCGTGGAATCTTCACGATCCCGGATTCTACCGCGTCCACAAGTCCGAAATCTGAGACAAGCCACGGGAATGGGCGTCCTTCCTCATGGCCGCTGCCTTTCAGGTAGAAAGGTGTTGCTGACAGGTCGACACAGAAGTTCAAGCCTCGGGCCGCTTGGATACGGTTCAGACCGGTTACCCAAACTGTAGCTTCCTCTTCTTCCTCCTTGCGTTCCTTGCGCTCTTCCGCTGAAAGCCCCTCCAACTCGTCTTCCGGCACGGGAGCGGGTCGATAGGCATGGTGGGCTTCGTCACTGAACGCGAGGATGCGTTCCTTGCTGCCCAATTCTTTCAGCACACGGGCGGCAAAGGCTTTGTCACTCTCTTTGCCACGCCTGACGACGCTCCTGTAGCCCTTCACTGCTTCGCCCGGCTCCGGCTCATCCTCTGGTAAAAAAGCGTGCCAGTTGGTGACGAAGTAGCGGCCTTTCCCCATAGCTTCCATTAACGAGCGGGGCACCAGGTCGAGAGCTTCGTAAATATTTGCCGGGTGCGAGGGTTTCAGGACTTCATCGCGTTCTTTCACGGTCAGGTTAGGTGTCACTACTAGGACTGCATCCGAAAACTCGCGCCTCTGTGGATAGTGGACTTTGTTTAGGATCGACCACGCAGCAAGCATTCCCATGACAACTGTCTTACCCGCGCCGGTTGCCATCTTGCAGCCGTAGCGCCGAAGGCCCGCGTAGCCTTTGGAGCGGTCCTCATCGCTTGGCAGGTCCAGAGGGATTTCGAGTCCCATCCGTTCTGTGGCCGGAGCTTCAGTCAACCAGATGACCGTTTCGGCGGCTTCCCGCTGACAGAAGAAGAGTTTTCGTTCGCGGTCTGGGCGATTCCAGTAGGAGAGAAGCTCCTGGGTCACACGGGTTGTGCCCGGATAGCCGTGCTCACGCCAAGCCTTGACCCGCGCGCGAATCTGGCTGACCAATTCCAAAGGGACGAACTCTTCCTCAAATAGCGCGCCGGTTGCCGACCTTGTGCGAGGGCGCAAGTAGTAGCCTGCGGGCCTCCGACCCTCTCGCAGGACTGGCTGGCCCTCGCTGTAGTCCCACCACTGCGAAGGCTCCTCGAAGGGGCTGTTGATGATCGGATTGTCAACCGCAAGGCTCATTAACGAAACCGCGCTCTTAGGTAGCTCCGCGGATGGCAGCTATGATGGCTTCGCGAGCGCTCCACCGAAACACGCTCGAAAAGCGAGAAAGGATGACGACGTCGGGCTCAGGCCATGAAAAGTCAACGTCGTTCAGCAGGGTGAACTTCGATGCCTTCCGGTCGACGTCAAGCCACATGTGCAGGGCGGCGTCGACTCGCGGTTTTAGCGCACGCTGGAATTCTGCTGAAATCGGGTGCAAAAGGATTTTCTGTTCGACGCGGAACCCAACCCTGTACTCCCTCCCTGACTCTCCACGGACCGGAACTCGTCGCTCAAAGCGGAACCGATGCTCTGTCAAAAACTCAGCTACTTCATCAACAAATGGCGCGGGCTCATACGCCCGAGAGGTGTATACGAGGTCAGCGACCCCACGCGCGGCAACAATGACATCAAAAAGGACTCCCCCGATTTCGTGAGCGTTCCCCTCCTTTACGATCGCTCCGTCCTGAAAGACCGCATTCACTCGACTGGCTGCTGTCTCGGCAATGAACTTCCTCTTCGGAGAGGCGAAAACGTCGAACCCCTGAGTGTGAAGATGGCGGGTGGCTTCTCCCAGGTCGCTAACCCGCACACGCCCATCCGGGAGTTCTTCCACATACACTTCCACCAAGTCGTTGTCGGGATAGAGGTACGGCGTAACGATCTTCAGCCGTCCGTCAAACTCCTCGCACGCAAACTCGGCTTTGATCTTGCCCAGGTAATCTCGTATGACCTGTTCGCAGTTCAATGCTTGTCCTCTCAGAACCCGAGATTGGGTTGCACTGCTGGAAGCTGTTCCACCTGCCCGCGAAAATCCACTCCGATTTCATTGCAGAATGACCGGAAGGCAGAGTCCAGGCTCTGCGTCTCCATGTCGGTTGGCGTGTAGGCAAAGCTATCTCGACAAAGCTCCGTCCACCGGTGCTTGTGGTCCTCGCCCAGCCACTTCTCGTCATCGGTGTGGCGATTCGCGTGGCTGGACCCCGACTCAAAGCTCGCAATCCGGTAATTGCAGCTCAGGATCAATGCGAACGAATACTTCGAGCGATCCATCAGGTTTGCATTCGCGTAAACGTGTAACGTCAGCCTCAATTGGCTTTCGACCGTAAGCTCGCACCCCACCCAATGCTGATGGGCCTTCGGCTGCCATTCTACGTCCGCGGTGACGATCTTTCGCGCCTGAAGAATTCGATGCACTTCCTGTTCCGTTACTGCGACTCGAGCCATGGTTGACTCATCCAACTGAGGAGTGCCGTTCATAGAGCACTTTGCCCGCGCGCGAGGCAGGAAATGCAAGGCCGCCCACAATGTCTCGGGTCTCCTCGAACTCCTCCTCCGGCATAAACTGAATGTGCAGTCGAAGCCGGTACTTGGTTTCCAGCTCCATACCGAAGCGATGGCCTTCCCTCCAACCCGGCGGCTCCGGAGTGACGACCAGCAGGTCTACGTCACTCTCGGGCCTTGCCCGGTCGGACGCGTAAGAGCCAAAGAGGATCACCTTCGCCGGCCGGAAGCGGCCCCGAATCTGCTCCACCACCGCCTCCAGGTTATCTGCGATCTGTTTGGGCCCAATCATGCCGCGCCTCCCTCACCCAGGCTCATAACTCGAATGACCTCATTCCCGCGCATGTCAATCACCTTGACAGCTACCCGCTTGTGTTCTCCCGCCTGGAAAGGCAGGGAGACGGTTCCGCGTAGTGCCTCGAATTTCTCAGGGTCGAGCGTTCCTTTAAGGGCACGCTCCAGCTTCTCCCAAGCGCCGCTATCGCTCGGGAAGAATGCCTGCGAGATGCAGAACGTATATCCATCGTAATCCTGGTCAAGAAACCATGCTGCTACATCCTCGCCCCGCGACTGCTGAAGCTCCCCAGTGTTGGGGTCGTAGATGTCGACGCCTAGCAGGCGAGCGATGTATTCGTCCGTAGGGGCGGTTCGCGAACCGCCCCTGGGCGCATCGCGATGCGCCCCTACACGTTCCAATTTCACGTCAGGCGAGCCAAACACTGTAAAGAGTTGGCTGGCCCTACTGGTTTTGAGGAGGTCGCCCACAAGAACATCGGGGTTGACGTTGGCAAAGTGAACCACCAGCCCTTTGAGAGGGTTCTTTTGGATGAAATCTTGCGCAGCGGCATCAATCGAGAACCCGGCAAGGATGAGAACGTCGTAGGCGTTCGCCCTCGCCGTTCTTGTTGCCTCTTCAGTCTGCACGGCAGAGATGGGTCCGTGTCGGGGGCCAAACGAGACGGCGACACGTTGCGGCTTTCCGCCGTTCTGCCTAGCTTCGGCTTCCGCATGGAGCCAACCGACTCCGAGGGGGCGCAGATTGTCCAAGGCCAATTTCTTTCCGCCGGGAAAGTTGACCCCCGCCTTCCGCAACAGTTCGATCATGGTAGTGATGTGATCGGCAGCGGGATTGGCCACGCGCCCTTCGCTGTAGCGGCGGTCTCCGACCGCCGTCGGCGATGAGGACATCGCCGCTACAGCCTCGGCTTCGGGCGCGCCCGCAGGTAAGGGCACGCCATGGCGTGCCCCTACGTCCTCCATTGCGGGCACGGGGATGGCCTCCACCGTGAAGGGGCCGGAGACGCGGACCTTGCTCCGGTCAACTTCCGGCTGGTCGTAGAGGGTTTCTTGTTCAGGCGGCTCGTTCTGTGCAATCGAGCGCAACGTGACGTGGGGTACGGTCTTGTAAATGAACCCGCCCGAAACCCCAACCCGGCTGGGTAGGGGCACGCCATGGCGTGCCCCTACTACGTCGGGATGAGCCAGTTTGTAATAGGGGAAAGTCGCGGTCAGGATGCGTTGCCGAGCCAACGCCAGAGCCACGCGTGAGGTATCGCAGCTAATCCACCGCCTTCCCCATTGCTCGGCTACGTAGGCCGTCGTCCCCGAGCCGCACGTGGGGTCAAGAACCAAGTCGCCAGGGTCGGTAGTCATGAGTAAGCAGCGCTCGACTACCTTGGAAACTGTCTGGACGACGTATAGCTTCAAGTCGACGAATCCAGCCTGAGTTGTGTCCGTCCAGAGATTTGTTAGCGGCTGAACAGGAAAGTCGTCGAAAAACCGCACATACTGAATTTGCGTTTCCGATTGCTGGATTCTGCCCGCCTGCGCAAGGGAGTTCATGCCCCCTGGTGTCGTCTTCCAGTGGCTCCGGGCGCCTGGATGATATGTCGACCCCCTGAACTCGAACTCGACTGTCCCTCCTGGCGTGCTCCCCTGCGACGTTAAATTGTCCAGGCGGTAAAGCCGGGAGCCTAGGGGCAGGGGGGCCTCTTCCTTCCGCTCAGCCGTGGTCAAGGGACGGCGCGTCCCGTCAGCCGTCTCCAAGTAGTTGAAACCCCAGCCGCCCGTCGCGCGCGGCTCTTTCGGCACAAAGAGTTGGCGGTACTTCATCCGCTCCCGGTCCTTGGCAAACCACACGAGGAAATCTGCAATCGACCCGATTCCTTCCGCGGTTTGCAGGCTGGTCGTTACGAACGGGACGACCGCGACGAAGCCCTCCGCGCCGAAAACCTCCTGCATGACCTCACGAAGATAGTGCAGGTTCTCATCACTGATCTGCACGAAGATGCTTCCCGAATCCGCCAGCAATTCGCGGCACAGGAGAAGCCGGTCACGGAGGTAGGTCAGATACGAATGAATGCCCAATGTCCACGTGTCGCGGTACGCCTTAATCATCTCCGGCTCGCGAGTCAAGTCCTCGTCCGAGTCCTTCACGTCGCGGCGGTCGATGCGCGGCTGGAAATTGGAGGAAAACTTCACTCCGTAGGGCGGGTCGATGTAAATCATCTGAACTTTGCCCGCCATCAACTCGCGCTCCAGAAGCGAGTTCATGACCAGGAGCGAATCGCCTAGAATGAGCCGGTTCGCCCAATTCATTTCGTGTTGGTAAAACTCAATCTGCTGCGTCAGGGGAAGCTGCGGGTCGGCAAAGAGGTCGCGCTGAAGAGGCTCACGCTGCACGGCCTTAATAATGGCCGCGGTCGAAATCCGCTCATGGATATGCAAGGCGACGTTCTCGACATCAAACGAGGTGTGCTCTTTCTTGCCCGCCCATACTAGTTGCGGATCAAGGTGCGGGTCGTAGTCGTATATTTTGCGCGAAGGCAGCGTGTGGTCGTAGGTGGCAAGCCCCGCCGGGGGATTGTTCGGGCGCTTTTCCTCGTGCCGGTAGTCCTTGACCTTCTCCCCGGCTGTCCCATTTCCAGGGTTGCCTTTGTTCGGTCTGCGTCCCGCTGGTGGAACCTTCTTTGCCATTTCCATCAGTCCTCTTGCGCTGGAATCACGGGCCTCACAGCGGGCCGTCGAGTGTACTAAGTGGCATTCCCCGCCTGCAATTCCTTTTCGATTTGTCGGTGGTATGCGTCAATAGAGCTTGCGGCCATGAATCGCAACCGAAAAGGTCTGTCCTACCCTGAAGATAGTTACCACAAAGGCGACTAGGGGGCAACACCTATGTGCAAGGTATTGGCATGCCATTTGTCAACGAAATCGGCACAGAAACTGCCGTTGATCAAGAAATCGCGAGGTTGGGAAGGGAGATCGGCTTATCGGGTCAACAAGTGACGGGGCAGGGAAGGGCCGGGCCGGTGGTCGGATAATGCAGTTAGTCAATCGTCGATTCGTCGTCGGGCCAAGCAGATCCCCAGGGAAAAGCCAAAGTGGCAGGCTACCAG
>Ga0187781_10001649_pt1 | contig 16971 bp, 14 predicted proteins | sample 0715_SJ02_MP02_2_FD_132447 | JGI IMG/M metagenome (GOLD analysis project Ga0187781, IMG submission 132447) | Tropical peat soil microbial communities from peatlands in Department of Meta, Colombia - 0715_SJ02_MP02_20_MG | ecosystem: Environmental > Terrestrial > Soil > Wetlands > Peat | place...
CACGAAATCGTTGAGCAGGAGCAGAATGATCGTGCCGACCACCGGGCCGAGGAACGTATTCAATCCGCCGAGCATGATGATGAAAATGCCTTCGCCCGAGATGGTCCAATAGGCGAATTCCGGATAGGCGCCGGAGACGAACAGACTCATGATCACGCCGCCCACGCCGGCGAAGATGCCGGCTAGCACAAACGCAGTCAGGCGCACGCGAAACACGGCGATGCCGAGAAAGATCGCGCGCACGGCATTGTCGCGGATCATGCGCAGCGTATAGCCGAACGGCGACTGCACCAGGTGATGCATGAGGATGAGCCCGACAACCAGCAGCGCGCAGCTCATCACATAAAGATGTGACTGATTGGCGAGATTGATGCCGAGAAACGGCGGCCGCGGAATGCCGCCGCGCAGTCCCTGGTCGCCGCCGGTCAGCGGCACCCAGAGAGTGATCAGGCTGTGCAGCAGCATCTGAAAGGCGAGCGTGAGGAACGCGAAATAGATTTCCTTGAGCCGGACGCAGATGGCGCCGACGACCAATCCGAGCGCCGCGCACATCAGAAGCGTCAGCACGAACGCCGCCGGGATCGGCATGCCGGTGCGCTGCATCAGCAGCGCGAAGGAATAGGCGCCGAGCCCAAAGAACATGCCGTGCCCGAACGACACCATGCCGCCATAGCCGACCAGAAAATTGAGCGAGGTCGCGAACAGGGCGAAGGCCGAGCCGCGGATCACGAAATCGATCAGCGCCTTGCTCGGCCAGACCGTCGGCAGAAATGCCAGGATTGCGAAGGCCGCCGCGCCGATCAGGAGATCGAATGCGAGCGAGCGCCGCGTCATGATCAGGCTATTTCCTTGCCGAACAGGCCGGTCGGCCTGGCGATCAGAATAAGCACCATGAAGAGATACATCAGTCCGTCGGTGAACAGAGGAAAGCCAAGGCTGCCGAAGGCGCGAATAAGCCCGATCGCGAGCGCAGCGACGAACGCGCCGATGATCGAGCCCATGCCGCCGATCACGGTGACAATGAACGACTCGATGAGAACCGAGAAGCCCATGCCCGGCGTGAGCGAGCGCACCGGGGCTGCGAGCGCGCCGGCAAACCCGGCCAGCAATCCGCCGAGTGCAAACACCAGGCCGTACAGATAGCCGGTATTGATGCCGAGCGCGGCGACCATGTTGGGATTAAAGGCCGCGGCGCGAATGGTTTTGCCGAGCCGCGTGCGGTCGATGAGCAGCCAGAGCGCAAGCCCGATGATGAAGGCCATGCCGACCACGAACAGATAAAACGGCGGCACCACGCCGCCGGCGATCAACAGCGGCGGCACCTGGAAGGCCGACGGCATCCCCATCGACTTGAATTCGGGCCCCCAGACGATCTTCACCAGATCATCGAAGATCAGGATGAAGCCGTAACAGACCAGAAGCTGCATCAGCACGTTCTGGCCGTAGACCCGGCTGATGAACAGGCGCTCGAAGATCAGCCCGACAATCGCGGTCGCCAGGCCGGCGCCGAGGATGGTCAGCGTGTAGCTGCCGGTGAACTGAAAGATCGTGAGCGCGAAATAGGCGCCCAGCATGTAGAACGAGCCGTGGGTGAAGTTGACGACTTTCAGCACGCCGAAGATCAGCGTCAGCCCGGCTGCGACCAGAAACAACAGCATGCCGATGATCAGGCCGCCGGTCGCCTGCGTGATCAGGCAGGCGGAGGAGGAGAGGCAGGTCGCGAGCGTGGCAAAATCCATGGCGGGCCGCAGCAAGCGTTGGACGATGATGGCCGAACGGCTGCCGGCGCGGGCGCACCGGCGGCCGTACAAGGGTCAAGCATGATCCGGAAAAGTGGAAACCGGTTTTCCGAGAAGATCGTGCTCCACCGAAAAGTTAGAGCGCCAATCGATCCGATCCGAAGCGATTGCGCTCTTGTCTCACGTGTAATTCTTCTTTTTCTTCCACTCGGCTTCGAGTTCGAAGATTTGCTTCCAATCGCCCGCCGTCATGTCGGTGACATAAGGCTCGGTCGGAATCGTCGTGCCCCAGCCGATCGCGTAGCCAACCACCGTGTGATCATCGGCGCGCAGCGTGAGATGGCCATCGGCGCCGAATGGCGACTCGATCGTCAATCCCGCGAGCGCCTCGGCAAGCTTAGCGCCGTCCGCCGTGTTCGCCTTCCTGGCAGCCGCCGCCAGGAAATGCATCGCGCTTGCATTCTCCCACGCCCAGTTGGTTGGATATTCGTTATACTTTGTCCGATAGGCGTCGCCCCACGCGGCATTTTCCGGCGTGTTGGGAAATGTCTTGATGTAGCGGTCGCCCGAGTGAATTCCCTTCGGCAGATTCTTCACCGCCGTCAGCGCGGTGTAGTCGGCCATATTCACCGCGAATGTTTCGGTTTGCTGGAACAGCGCGTAGATGTTGCCTTGATCGATGAAAGCGGTGAGATCGCCGCCCCAGAGGCAGGAATAGAGCGCCTGCGGCTTGGTCTGCAGGATCTTGGTGAGCACTTCGGTGTAATCGGGCTGGAACAGTTTGGGCCAAGCTTCGCCGACCAGTTCCACATCCGGATTGAAATATTTCACGTAGGTCATGAACTCGGCGGTGGTGTCGCGGCCGTAAGCATAATCCGGCGACGTGGTCATCCACTTGGTCAGGCCCTTGGCCTTGGCCACCTTTGCCGCATAGGCACCGCCGACGATGGCGTCGTGCACGCCCTGGCGGGCGAGGCGGAAAGCGTTCGGCAGCCGCAGTTTCGGATCGGCGCTGAGCGAGCTTGTCTCGGAATTGGTGTGCAGCGTCAGCATGCCGAGATCGCGCGCCACCTCGTGGACCGCGAACGCGCCGGATGACGCTTCCGCGTCGATCAGCAATTCGCAGCCCTCGGTGTTGATCAATTCGCGTGCGATGCGTGCCGCCTCCTGCGGCTGGCCTTTCGAGTCGCGGATGACCATTTCGATCTGCCGTCCGCCGAGACCGCCCGCGGCATTGATCTTTTCCACTTCCGTCATCACCGCATTGCGCGACGACGTGCCGAGCTGCGCCACGCGGCCCGACAAGATTGTCGTCATGCCGACTTTAATTGTCTTGCTTTCAGCACGGACGACCATCGGTGAGGCGAGAATCCCGACGGTGCTGGCCGCAGCGCCTTTGAGCAGGGTGCGGCGATCGAAACGATTTTTATGCGTCGATATCATCGGGCTTCCTCCCTTGGATGCACCGCAGATGTGAAGATCACGGCATCACGAGCGGCACGGTTATGCTTTTCTTCAACAAGCCGCTCGTCGCCGGCGAGTGTCGTCCATCCAATATGCGCCGTCAATTGACGCGCGCCGTGTACGCCGGGATAAAGTTCACGAAACCGACAAATCGTATTGTCGTACGCGCGACGCGATCGCGCGGTGAAGCGCGCGCGTGCGGTTGATGCACTGCACGCAAATGCGCGGCATCCTTCCAGTTTTCTTTTGGGTTCAGGCCGGCATGTCGATCGCACGCCAAGCAGCAACGCGCGGTCTTTCTTCTTCGAACCGCACCCTCGCCCGTTCCCAATCCAGCCGGCGCTTTCGCCCGGCGCCTGGAGCAAAGAGCGCGCGGCTTCGTTGCCGAATGCAATCCGTCGCGCTGATGGCAGACCCGCGCCCGGCATGAGCGACATCCTGGGCCGTCTGATAGGCCGCCAATCGATTGACAGGCTCTCGGCCGCCTCTTATTCTGCTCTAAAATGAACTATGAATCAATGTTCAATATAGGGAGGCGCCAGTGGCAACAGGCGAGCTAAAGCCTTCATCGGCTGAGCTTTTGCCGCTTTATGCCGACATGCGCTTGATCCGCGAGGTGGAGCAGCGCCTGTCGCTCTTGTTCGGCGACGGCGAAATTCCGGGCTTCATTCATTTGTCGATCGGACAAGAGGCAACCGCGGTCGGCGTCGCCGGCGCGTTGCGTACAGACGACACGCTTGCCTCCAATCACCGCGGCCACGGTCACGCCATCGCCAAGGGTCTCGATCTGTCGCGTTTCTTTCTTGAGATCATGGGGCGGCGCGAAGGTTATTGCGGCGGCCGCGGCGGCTCGATGCATGTCGCCGACATGTCGGTCGGCATGCTCGGCGCCAACGGTATTGTCGGCGCCGGACTTCCCATCGCGGTCGGCAGCGCCTTGGCGCATCAATTGCGCAAGACCGGCGCCATCGCATGCGTGTTCTTCGGCGACGGCGCGCTGGCCGAAGGCGTGCTGCATGAAAGCTTCAACATGGCGGCGTTGTGGAAGCTGCCGATTTTGTTTGTTTGCGAGAATAACGGCTGGTCCGAATTCTCGCCGGCCGAGCGGCAGCTTGCGACCGAGCCGTCAAAGCTTGCCGAGACTTTCAAGATTCCTGCCGAACGCGTCGACGGCAACGATGTCGTCGCGGTTCGCGCGGCGGCGCTTTCGGCGATCGAAGCCGTGCGCGCCGGCGGCGGGCCGCGTCTCGTCGAATGCAAGACCACGCGGGTGCGCGGTCATTTCGAAGGCGATCCGCAGAAATATCGCGACGCCGGCGAGTTCGACGATATCGGGCGCAAGGATCCGCTCAAGCGCGCGGCCGACGAATTGCGCGCGCTCGGCATCGCGGAGGCCGACATCGCTGCCGCCGACGAAGCGGCGCGCCGGCGCGTCGATGAAGCGGTCGCCGCCGCCCGCGCCGGCACGGCGCCGGCACCGGAAGCGGCGCTTGCCGACGTATATTCGCCCGAGGCTGTGCGCGCATCGGCGCACGCGGATGCCGCCGCATGACGGAAGTGAGATTCGGCCAGGCGATCAATCGCGCGCTCATCGATGCGATGACGCAGGATTCGTCGGTCGTCCTCTTCGGCGAGGATGTCGGCGAAGCGGGCGGGCCGTTCGGCGTCACCCGCGGGCTCCTTAAGAAGTTCGGCGCCGAGCGGGTGCGCGACACGCCGATTTCCGAAGCCGCCATCGTCGGCGCCGCCGTCGGCGCCGCCATGACCGGCTTGCGGCCCGTGGTCGAAGTCATGTTCATGGACTTTGTCACGCTCACTATGGACGCGCTGGTCAATCAGGCCGCCAAGGCGCGCTTCATGTTCGGCGGCCAGGTTTCGGTGCCGATGGTGGTGCGCATGCCGCATGGCGGCGGCATCAATGCCGGCCCGCAGCACTCGCAATGTCTGGAAGCCTGGCTCGCGCATGTCCCGGGCCTCAAGGTGGTGTGTCCGTCGAACGTCGCCGACGCCTATGCGCTGATGCGCGCCGCGATCGAGGACGACGATCCGGTGATCGTGATCGAGAACAAGGCGCTTTACGCCGCCAAGGGCGATCTGCCGGAGCCGCCGGCTCCAGTCGCGATCGGCAAGGCAAGAACGGTGCGCACGGGCAAGGACGTCACCATTGTCACCTATGGCGCCATGGTCGCGGTCAGTCTCGCCGCCGCCGAAATCCTGGCCAAAGACGGCGTCGATGCCGAGGTGATCGACCTTCGCAGCCTGCAGCCATGGGACGAGGCCGCGGTGCTGGAATCGCTGGCGCGGACCCACCGGCTGGTCGCGTGTCACGAAGCCGTCGAGGCCTTCGGCGTTGGCGCCGAGATCGTGGCGCGGCTGGCGGATGTCGGCTTCGACGAGCTTGATGCTCCGCTGGTTCGCGTCGGCGCGCCGTTCATGCCGCCGCCATTCGCGAAATCGCTGGAAGATTGGTACCGGCCGGATGCCGGCCGGGTTGTCGCGGCGGTCAAGCGCGCGATCGCCTAAATCAGATAGCGGCCTGCGCATCACACGCGTGCAAGCCGGAACCGATGTGACAGGAGGACGAGATGGAAGAGCGCATTGCCCAAACGGTGTCCGATCATATCGCGGTCATCACCATCAACCGGCCGAAGGTCCTCAATGCGCTCGACGTGCCGACGCTGTTGGAGCTGGAAGCGGTCTTCGACCGGCTCGAGCGCAACGACGATGTGCGCGTCATCATCATCACCGGCGCCGGCGAGCGGGCTTTCGTGGCGGGCGGCGACATCGCCGATCTCAACTCGCGCAACGGCCTGGCGCATTACCGGGAATTCGCCGAGATCGTGCATCGCGTCTTCCGCCGTATCGAGATTTCCGACAAGCCGACCATCGCGGCGGTGAACGGCTATGCGCTCGGCGGCGGCACCGAGCTCATTCTCGCAACCGACATCCGTATTCTCGCCGACACGGCGCGCTTGGGACTGCCGGAGATCACGCTTGGGCTCTTTCCCGGCGCCGGCGGCACGCAGCGCATCATTCGCCAGGTGCCGCTCTGCCGTGCCAAGGAGATCATGTTCACCGGCGAGCAGATTTCCGCGGCCGAAGCGGTCGCCATCGGGCTCGCCAACAAGATCGTGCCGGCGCAGAACGTTCTCATCGAAGCGCGCAACATCGCCGCCAAGATCGCGGCGAAAAGCCCGCTGGTGCTCAAGTTGCTCAAGCGCACCTTGACCAACGGCGCCGACATGCCGCTTTCCGCGGCGCTGCCTTACGAGCAAAGCATGATCGGTCTTGTGTTCGATACCAGCGACGCCCACGAAGGCTGCAGCGCGTTCCTTGAAAAGCGCAAAGCCGCCTTTGCCGGGCGCTGAGCGGCGGTAACAAGCATGGCCACCACGGATTTCGTCATGCCCAAGCTCGGCTTGACGATGACCGAGGGAACGATCGCGCGCTGGGACGTGGCGCCGGGCAAAAGCTTCGCCCAAGGCGACATCATCCTTGTGGTTGAAACCGACAAGATCGCTTACGACGTGGAGGCGCCGGCTTCTGGCGTGCTGCAGGAAGTGCTGGTCGCCGCAGGGAGTGCCGTGCCGGTCGGCACGCCGATCGGGCGCTGGGATGTCGGCGACATCAAAGTCTCACTCGATGCGCCGGATATTGCGCCGGCCGCAGAACCGGAGCCGGCCGTTGAGGTCGCCGCCGAAGCAATGTCGCCGACAGCGCCGCCGCCGCAGCAGCCCCGCGCCGACGGCAGCCGGACTTTGGCGACGCCCTATGCGCGCCGCTTGGCGCGGCAAGCCGGCATCGATCTGCGCGGTCTTGACGGCAGCGGGCCGCGAGGGCGGATCAAGGCCGCCGATGTCGAGCGCGCCATTGCCGCGCAGGCGGCTGTGCCAACGCGACAGGCGCCGCTCGCCGCCGCGGAGGTCTCGCGCGCGGCAACATTCAGCACCGGCGTCGAAATCGACGTCACCGCGGTGCTCGCCCTTGTCGACCAAATCAACAACGACTTGCCTGAATTGCATGCCGACCTCGCGCACTTCGTCGCCTTGGCCGCTGCCAAAGTCTCCGGCGTCTTCGCCGAACCGCCGATCCTCGGTCTCGCGTCTCACCGCGAAAACGGGGAGGGGGCCGCCAGCCTTCTCACCGGCGCTGATTGCCGGACGCTCACGAGCGTTGTCGCGCGCGCCAAAACTTCCGCCGCCGCTGCTAACGTCGCGCCGCAGGGAACGCTCTGGATCGAACCGGCCTCCGAAGGCATTTCCTTCCTCTCCGCCGATCCGCCGAGCGGTTGGGCGGCTTCGCTCACGATCGGCGCGGCGCGCGAGGCATTCCGCCCCGACGCCGAAGGCCGCGCCGTGCGCGCGGCGCTCGTCACCATCGTGCTGACCGCCCGCCCCTCCGCTCTCGACCCGCAGTCAGGTCAGCGCCTGCTGCGCGAAATTCGCCGCCTGCTCGAAGCGCCGCTTCTTCTTCTCGCCAGCTGAGTACGGATCGCTCCATGCATTTCCTTCTGTCGGATGATCAGAAACAGATCGCAGAGACCGCGCGCAAGGTGGGCGAGCGGTTCAGTCTCGATTATTGGCGCGAGCACGACGCCAAGAAGAGTTTTCCGAAGGAATTCTGGCGTGCGGTCTGCGACGCCGGCCTCTGCGGCGTGGCGCTGCCCGAGCAGTATGGCGGCGCTGGCCTCGGCATGCAGGAGATGGCGCTGATCGTGGAAACGCTCGCCGCCTGCGGCGGCGGCTCCACCGTCGGCCAGCTGTTCATGATCAATCCGATTTTCGGCGGCGTCTCGATCGCGCGTTTCGGCTCGGACGCGATGAAAACCGAGCTGTTGCCCAAGATCATCGCCGGCGAGATCAATTGCTGCATGGCGCTCACCGAGCCGGACGCCGGCTCGAACAGTCTGGAAATAAAAACTTTCGCGACGCGCGACGGCAACGGCTGGCGCCTGAACGGCCGCAAGATCTGGATTACCGGCGTCGACGAAGCGCAGAAGATGCTGGTGGTCGCGCGGACCAGCAAGTCGCAGGAGGTCAAGCGCCGCACCGAAGGCTTGTCGATGTTCATCGTCGATGTGAAGCGCAAGGGGCTTTCCTTCACGCCGATCGAGAAGCTCGGTACCAACACGCTTTCCTCCTGCAGCGTGTTCTTCGAGGACGTGCATGTCGACGGCGGCGAACTCGTCGGCACGCTCGACCGGGGCTGGCATGAGCTCCTCGACGTGCTCAACACCGAGCGCATCGTCACGACCGCCGGTCTGGTGGGAGCGGGCACGGTCGCGCTCCGCCAGGCCGTCGCCTATGCCAACGAGCGGCGAGTGTTCGGCGACAAGCCGATCGCGACGTACCAGGGCATCCAGTTTCCACTCGCCCAGTCCTTTGCCGAACTCGAATGCGCGCGGCTGATGAACTACAAGGCCGCCGCGCTGTTCGACCAAAGCATGCCCTACGGTTCGGAAGCGAACGTCGCCAAGCTGATTGCCTCGCAGGCGGCATCGGCGGCGATCGAGAATGCGATGCAGACGCTCGGCGGCATGGGCTTCGCCAAGGAAACGCATCTGGAACGGCTCTGGCGCGATGCGCGCCTGTTCCGCTTCGCCCCCATTTCCGAGCAGATGATCCTCAATTTCATCGCCCAGCAGAATCTCGGATTGCCGCGGTCCTACTAGAGCATGATCCCGAAAAGTGGGTGCCGGTTTTCCGGTAAGGACATGCGCAAGCTCAAAAGAATTACAGCGCATTCGGCTGGATGCGCTCCAGCGCCGGGAGCTTCACGATGATCAATCTGTCGAGCTTCATCCGCTACCACGCTACGCGCACGCCGCAGCGGACAGCGATCGTCTACAAGGACCGCCGCATCAGTTTCGCCGAATTCTACCGGCGCATCGAGAAGGCGGCGGGCTATCTCGCCGGGCGCGGCATCGGCCCCAACGATGTCGTCGCGGTCATGATGAAAAACTCTGCGGCCTTTCTCGATCTCGCCTTCGCCACGAGCCACCTCGGCGCCGTGTTCCTGCCGATCAATTTTCGCCTCGCCGCCGACGAGGTCGAATACATCGTCGGCAATGCGGATGCGAAGCTCCTGTTCGCCGACACCGAATTTGCGGCCGCGGTCAAAAATATTCCTGCGAGAATCCTCCTGGACGAGCCGGCGCAGATCGACACTGCGGCATTCGCTGCCGACGCTCTTGCCGCGCCCATGCATCTGCGCGGCCCGGACGAATTGTTCCGCCTGATGTATACCTCCGGCACCACCGACCGGCCGAAAGGCGTGATGCACACCTATAATAATTTCTATTGGAAATGCATGGATCACGTCGTCACGCTTGGGCTCAACGCCGACGCGCGTTTGCTGGTGACCGGTCCGCTTTATCACGTCGGCGCGTTCGATCTGCCCGGCATGGCTGTGCTGTGGGTCGGCGGCATGCTTTACGTCCACCGCGATTTCGACGTCGAGCGCGTGCTCGGCTCGATCGCCGCCGAGAAGCTCACCTGCGCGTGGTTGGCGCCGGTCATGCTCGGCGCGGTGCTGGCGTATCCCGACCGCGCCTCGTTCGATGTCTCGACCATTCGCTGGGTGATCGGCGGCGGCGAGCGCACGCCGGAATCGCGCATTCGCGCCTTCTCGGAATATTTCACCAAGGGCCGCTATATCGACGGCTACGGGCTGACCGAATCCTGCAGCGGCGACACGCTGATGGAGGCCGGCCGCGAGATCGAGAAAATCGGCTCGGTCGGCCGCGCGCTGCCGCATGTCGAAGTGGATATTCGCGATCCGGAGGGAAAGCCGCTGCCGCCCGGCGAGGCGGGCGAAATCTGCCTGCGCGGAGCCAAGATCACCCAAGGCTATTGGCGCGACGCCAAGAAAACCGCGGCCAGCTTCTACGGCGACTGGTTCCGCACCGGCGATGTCGGCTATCTGGATGACGATGGGTTCTTGTTTCTCACCGACCGCGTCAAGGACATGATCATTTCCGGCGGCGAGAACATCGCCTCGTCCGAGGTCGAGCGCGTCGTCTATCAGATGCCGCAGGTGCGCGAGGCGGCGATCATCGGCCTGCCGGACGAGAAATGGGGCGAGCGGCCGGTGGCGGTGGTCGCGCTCAATCCCGGCCATACGCTCGATTACGAGACGCTGGCGAGCCATTGCCGGGCGCATCTCGCCGCCTTCAAGGTGCCGAAGCAATTGATCCTGCGCGAGCAACTGCCGCGCAACCCTTCGGGCAAGGTGCTCAAGCGCGTGCTGCGCGACGAGCTGCGATAGGGTGCGTTCGGTCCTTGTGTAGGCGCCGGCTGTAGGAGGACCGCATGCTGAAAATCGTGACCTTGCTCAAGCGCCGCGCCGGGCTCTCGGTCGCGGACTTTCAGAATCATCTGCGCGACATCTACGGCCCGCTGGCGGTAAAAGCGCCGGGGCTGCGTCGCTATGTGCAATCCTGCGCACTGCCGCAAGGCTACGGCAGGGGCGAGCTTTTGTTCGATGCCATCGGCGAAATGTGGTTCGATTCGGCGGAGGCTTACGGCCGTTATCTCCGCTCGCCGGAATTCGCCGCGGCGCGCGCGGATGAAGACGATTTCCTCGATCGCTCGCGCACCGTGGTGATGCCGGTCGATGTGCACGTCATCAAGGACGGGCGCATCCCCGAGAACGCCGTCAAGAATATCGAATTCGTCAACAAGCGTCCCGGCATGGCGCTTGAACCGTTTCGTGCCTACTGGCGCAACGTCCATGGCCCGCTTGCCGCAAAGATCCCGGCGATGCACCGCTACGAGCAGAACCATCTCGCGGCAGGCGAGTATGAAAAAAGCAAAACGCCCGCTTACGACGGGCTGGCGATCACCTGGTTCGCTTCGACCGCCGACATGAAGCGCGGCACCACCACGCCCGAATATGCGGCAACGCGCGCCGACGAGCCGAATTTCCTGCCCGACGGCCATCTGCCGATCATCGTCACCCGCGAGCACGTTGTTCTATGAAGTGCGCGCTTACGCCCGCCCTTCGCGCTTAAGCGCCTTGGCGCGCCGTTCCAGCCAGTAGCGAAATTGATCCGACCAAAGATCCCAGCCGGCAGCGCCTTCCAGCTCGAGCGCCGCCTGCGCGGCGAAGTTCGGATTGGCCAACATCTCGCGCGCGAGCGCTATCAGGTCGGCCTCGCCCGATTGCAGAATCGCTTCGGCCTGCTGCGGCGCGAGGATCAGGCCGACTGCCATGGTCGCGACCTGCGCTTCTTTGCGGATCTTGGCGGCGAACGGCACCTGAAAGCCCGGGTTGCGCGCCACCAAGTTCTTGTCGCGCGGCAGTTTCATGCCGCCAGACGAGCAATCGACCAGATCGACTCCGCGCGCGGCCAGCGCCTTGGCGAACTTAACCGAATCCTCGATCGTCCAGCCGACATCGACGCCGTCGACGGATGAAATGCGCACGAACAATGGTTTGTCGGCCGGCCATTCGGCGCGCACCGCTTCGACCACCGCAAGCGGAAAGCGCATGCGGTCTTCGATACGGCCGCCGTAACGGTCGCCGCGTTTGTTGGAGAGCGGCGAGAGAAACGAATGCAGCAAATAGCCGTGCGCGGCATGGATGTCGATCACGTCGAAGCCGGCCGCGATCGCGCGGCGCGTGGCCGCCCGATAGCTCTCGAGCAGGGCCGAAAGATCGCTCTCGGTCAGCGCCGTCGGACCCGGCATCTCTCCATCGAAGGATTCATCGCCGACCGAAACGATCGGCCAGGGATGCTCGCCGCGCAGTTTCACGTCCTCGTCATCGAGCCGCGTCCCGCCATGCCACGGCCGGCGCGACGAGCCCTTCCAGCCGGAGTGCCCGAGCTGCAAGCCGGCGGCGCTGCCGAAGCGGTGCAGGAAATCGGTGATGCGCTTGAGCTGCGGAATTTGCGCATCGAGCCATAATCCGTTGCAGCCCGCCGTGATGCGTCCCGGTTCGGTGACCGCGGTCGCTTCCATGAACACCAGGCCGGCGCCGCCGAGCGCAAATCGACCCAGATGCACCAGGTGAAAATCGTCGGCGAAGCCGTCATGCGCGCTGTACATCGCCATCGGCGACACCACGACGCGGTTGCGCAGTGTGACGCTGCGAAGGGCCATCGGCTGAAACAGAATCGGAGTGGCCGTGGCGGCTTCGGCCTTTTGAACTTCCTGGATCGACATTATTCACCCTGAAATTGCTTGGTTGGAGTTCATTATAGGCCAAGTCGCGACAATCAGCCGCCGCAATCGTTCGGGCCCGGTTTCGCGGCAATCTCGATGCTTCGCACGCGGCCCGCGGTTTTCGGCCGGCGTGGCGAAACAGTCACATGGATGCGGCTTATAGGGTCTATGCATCGGGGCATTGGAGCGGCTCATTGCCCAGGCTCGCGGCCGCGTGTATGACCCTGTGCGCAGCAAGCAGTGAGCGGCGAAATGTCGAAACAAGCGATGCGCGACGAGGCGGAGCGTCTGGTGAAAGAGGCGCTCGAGCGAAAGAACCTTGTCGTGAAGCAGGGCAAGACGCGTATCGAAGCCAAATGCCGAAAGTGCGGTGCGCCGAATCGCGTCTCGGCCGATCAGGGGCAGGTTCGCGCGCCGTTTACCTGCAAGGAATGCGGCGAGAAGCAAGTGACGCTTTGACGGGGCAAGCGCGCCGGAGGCGGAGCGCGGAGCGAAGCCGTCTCTTCCTGCAAGATCAGATCGCGCACTGGAGCATGATCCAGAAAAGTGGAAACCGGTTTTCGGACAAGATCACGCTCAAAACAAAGAATCCAGACCGTGATCCGATTCCATTGAATTGGATCACAGTCTAGTGTCCCGATTCCGAAGTTCGCAAGAGTTTGCGGCTTGCTTTTTGCGAACTTCGGAATCAAAAAGGGACACTAGCAACTATACGAATGTAGTGTGGCTTTTGGATTTGAAGTTCCTCTCAGAGCGTGCGGCGAAAATAGGAGGAACTTCAAATCCGCCACACTAGGCATGCGCCTCGCTGTCGAGATGCGCCATTTGCGGCGCGTCGTAGCGTGTGCCGGCGGTGAGTTCGGGCGAGACCGCGGCCTCGATCCGGGCGAGATCGTCGGCGGAGAGATTGAGATCGAGCGCGTCGAGCGACTCTTTGAGTTGATCGCGCCGGCGCGCGCCCATCACCGGCAGAATGTCGTTGCCGCGTGAGCGGACCCAGGCGAGGGCGAGCTGCGCAGGGCTTGCGTTTTTCTCCCTGCCGATCTGGCGGAGCGCCTCGACAAGCTGCAAATTCTGCTCAATATTGCCTTGCTGGAAACGCGGCATACGTACGACGCGGAGATCGCCCTTGGTGCCCGCAGGCGGCAGGCGGCCGCTCAGCAGTCCGCGCGAGAGCACGCCATAGGCGGTGACGCCGATGCCGAGCTCGCGCGTCGTCGGCAGGATCTTGTCTTCGATGCCGCGGCTCATCAGCGAATATTCGATCTGCAAATCGGAGATCGGATGCACCGCATGCGCGCGCCGGATGGTTTCGGAGCCGAGTTCCGACAGCCCGACGTGCCGGATGTAGCCGGCGCGGATCATGTCGGCGATGGCGCCCACCGTGTCTTCGATCGGCACTGCCGGATCGAGCCGGGACGCGCGATAGATGTCGATATAATCGGTACCGAGCCGGCGCAGCGAGTAGGCGAGGAAGTTCTTCACCGCCGCCGGCCGGCTGTCGTTGCCGTGGAACATGCCGGCAGGATCGCGCAGCCCGCCGAACTTGACCGAAATGACCACGCGGTCGCGCGGCACGCCCTCGAGCGCGCGGCGGATCAGCATCTCGTTGTGACCCATGCCGTAAAAGTCGCCGGTGTCGAGAAAGGTGATCCCGGCGTCGAGCGCGGCGCGGATCGTGGCAATACTCTCGGCTTCGTCAGCCGGCCCGTAGACGCCCGGCGACATGCCCATGCAGCCGAGACCGAGCGCGCTCACCACCGGTCCGGTCCGGCCCAATTTCATCGTCTGCATCATGTTCCCTCGCGGCAACGGCCTTTACAGATAAACGCTTTTCATCTGCGCTTCAGGATAACGCAAGCCCGCGGCGGCGCCGACCGGAATCGCTTCGGAGATTTGTGCAAGCTCGGCCTCGCTGAGCGTCACCGCGAGCGCGCCGATATTCTCTTTCAGGCGCTCCGGCCGCTTGGTGCCGGGGATCGGCACGATGTCGTTGCCTCGCGCCAACAGCCAGGCCAGCGTCAGCTGGCCGGGCGTGCAGTGCTTCGCTCGCGCGATCTCCTCGATCCGCTGTACCAGCGCCACGTTGTGGCTGAGATTTTCCGCCGCGAAGCGCGGGTGCCGCCGGCGCGCGTCGGTTTCGGCGAGGTCGCTCTGTCCCGCCACGGCGCCGGTGAGGAGCCCACGGCCGAGCGGCGAATAAGCCACGAAAGCGATGTCGAGCGCACGCGTCGTGCGCAGCGTTTCCTCCGCCTCGGTGCGGTAAAGGAGCGAGAATTCATTCTGCACGGCAGCGATCGGATGCACCGCATGCGCGCGGCGGATCGTCTCCGGCCGCGCCTCGCTGATGCCGAGCGCGCGGACTTTGCCTTGCGCCACCAGTTGGGCCATGGCGCCGAACGTGTCCTCCACCGGCACGGCCGGGTCGACCCGGTGCTGATAGTAAAGATCGATCACGTCGACCCCGAGCCGCTTCAGGCTCTTCTCGCAGGCGCTGATGACATAGTCCGGCCGGCCCTCGGCGATCTTGCCGTCGCGCCCGCCGAGATTGCCGAATTTGGTTGCCAGCACCACCTCGGCGCGCCGGCCCTTGATGGCTTGGCCGACCAGCTCCTCGTTGTGGCCGAAGCCATACATGTCGGAGGTGTCGAGAAAGGTGATCCCGCTGTCGAGCGCCTGGTGGATCAGCGCGATCCCGTCGGCATCGCTGCTTGTTCCATAGACGCCGGACAGCGACATGCAACCAAGCCCGATGGCGGAGACTTCAATTCCGGATGACCCCAGCATGCGCTTGGGAATGCTCTTGCCTTCGTTCATTGCTACTCGCTCCGTTATGGCGTGCCGGGCACAACGGGTGGTAATTGGGCCTGTCGCCGCGGCGGCGCAAGCCGCTGAGCCTGTGCCGGAGTGACGGGGAGAAAAAAGAGCTTTGGTTTGGTCAGCCTGGTCGGCATGAGGATCGCGGCGACAAAATCCGGACACGACTTGAAGGTAGGAGGGCGGTCATGAACGCAGCCTCGAGCGCCGCCTTGAAAACAGCCTTGCCTTCCATTCCTTTGGTCGATGTGCGCGATGGCGGTCCGCCCCGGCATGCGCTGGAAAATCCGGCAAAGGCGCGCGCGCTGCGCGACTCGTGCCTCGGTTCATTGCCGCGGGCCGCGCACCCGCTGGTGCCGTCCTTCGACTGGATTTCGCAGCGCTGGCTGGCGCGCTCGCGCTCGCCTTATGTGCCTGAGATCGCGGCCATCGCCGACACTCTCGATATTTCCGGTGTGTGGCTTCTCAACGCCTCCATGCAATGGGGATGCACGTCGCGCGCCAGCGCCCATGACGGCGTGCCCTGGCTCTTGCGCACGCTCGACTGGCCGTTTCACGGGCTCGGCCGCCACACCGAGCTTGCACACATGGCCGGCGCGGCCGGCGACTTCATCAGTGTCACCTGGCCCGGCTATGTCGGGGTGCTGACGGCGTTGGCGCCGGGCCGCTTCGCCGCGGCGCTCAACCAGGCGCCGATGTGGCGGCGTACCGCGCATCCGTGGCTGCGGCCCTGCGACTTCGCATTGAATGCCGCGCGGGTGTGGGCGGGCGACGGCCGCATGCCGCCGGACCAATTACTGCGGCAAGTGTTCGAAACCTGCTCAAGCTATGCCGCGGCGCGGAAAGTGCTGGAGCAAACGCCGCTGTCGCGCGCGGTGATCTACACGCTCGTCGGCTGCGCGCCGAACGAACGCTGCGTGATCGAACGCACCGACGACGCCTTTGTCACGCGCGAGGACGACACCGCCGCCGCCAACGATTGGGTGCCCAACCGGCCCGGCTGGGAAGGGCGCATCGGCACCCGGCGGTTTTTGAATTGCTCCTTCGCCGAGGCTGCGCGATTGAGCCGCGCGCGCCGCGATGCGCTCACGGAATGGAGCGGATCGGTTGCCGGCATCGGATTCGATTGGGTGCGCGAGCCGGTGCTCAATCCCTATACGCGGCTTGCGGTGGCGATGAACCCGGCGCACGGCGTGCTGCGCGCGGTCGGCTACGATATCGCCGGCGGTCTCCTGCCCGAGCCGGTCACGCAAATCAGCGAGGTCAGGCAGGCCGCGTAGCGCCCGCCGGGCCGCCTCAAAGCCGATTGGCCAGGAACGTCTCGAGTGTGACCGGATCGGCGTGCAGCAGCGGCTCGCTCACCGGCACGTTCTCGAACGGCGTCGCTTCGACGAACCAGCGCCGGGGCGCCGGCAGGCCCCAAAGCTGCGACCGCCGCGTGTCGGTCAAATCCCAGCGGATCGGCACGTCATCGAGATCGATGGTCTGATAGTGCGTGTTGAACAATTCGACACGGTGATTGTCGGGATCGCGGAAATAGACGAACAGCGCGTTGCCGATGCCATGGCGTCCGGGTCCGCGCTCCATGCGGTCGGCCACGCCCATGCTCGCGGCCACGTCGCATGAATGGATCAGATCGCGCACCTCCGGCACGGTGAAGGCGAAGTGGTGCAGCCGCGGCCCGCGGCCGTTACTGAAGACGATGTCGTGCGGGTTGCCCTTGCGCTGCAGCCAGGTGCCCCACAATTCGTCGCTGCCGTCGGCGGCGGTATATTCGGTCAGGC
>Ga0187781_10001650_pt1 | contig 16968 bp, 14 predicted proteins | sample 0715_SJ02_MP02_2_FD_132447 | JGI IMG/M metagenome (GOLD analysis project Ga0187781, IMG submission 132447) | Tropical peat soil microbial communities from peatlands in Department of Meta, Colombia - 0715_SJ02_MP02_20_MG | ecosystem: Environmental > Terrestrial > Soil > Wetlands > Peat | place...
GGTCGCGAAGCACGGCGGCGATCTGGCCCACGATCTCTCCGGCAGTGAGATTCCGTTTCACCCCCAGGAGAGCGGTGAGGCAGAACCTGCAATTGAGGGCGCATCCGACCTGACTGGAAACACAGATCGTGGCACGACGCCACCGGCGTTCCGGTGCTGGGTTTGGCGGAGGCCCAGCCGGGTCACCCCGTTCGATTTCGCTTTCCTCATCGCCCGCATCAGTGCCGTCGCCGGCCTCACCACCGTCGCCCTCCGGCATCCAGACGGTTTCCACGGTCTCGCCGTCGGCCAAGCCCATCAGATAGCGGATCGTGCCATCGCTCGAAACGAACTTCCGGTTCATCGATGGCAGGCCAATGCGCCAGCCCTGTTGGACCAGCTGTAAGCGGTAAGGCAGAGGCAGAGTCGTGATCTGATCCAGACTCTCGACCCTCTGGCTGTACAGGGCGTCGAAGAGCTGCTGCCCGCGATAAGGAGGCTGGCCCGAAGCGACGGCAAGGCCAGTGAGTTCCTCGAGAGACATGCCCAGCAGCGCTTTGGTTGCGGTCTCAGACACGGGAGGTTTTGCCTCTAGCGATCCCGATTGGGGAGGAGTGGTCGAACTGGCCATAGCCCGCACAAAAAATCAAACCCCAACGCCTCAAGTTCCAGTCTCGTTCACCCCGACGGCGGCTGGTGCCGCGGCAAGGTCGCCGCAACCCCTCCCCCACCCCCCTCCCCCCACGCGCTCTATTTGAATCAATACTTTACGGTGGAATTCCCGCCAAAGTATTCATTCATTGCGGGTTAGAGGCAAAGTCTTGAGCGCAAAGGAGTTACGGGCAAGGCCGTCGAACACCATCCTTTAGAATCAATAACTTACTCGGCAACATCCATTCAAAGTCTTGATTTCAAATGACTTAATTTATCGTCCATCCCCGGTTGACCAGATTTGAATCCAAGTGCGTTTCATTCCATGATCGAGAGCCAGGGTTGCTTAAGTCAAGAGAAATCCGGCGCGCCCGCGATGCGCATCCAGGTTTGTGGGACAATAGAGCTTGCGCCCACCCTTTGCGCTCGATCCGAGCAGCAGGAAACGAGTGATGGTAAAGGAAACCCGAAACATCCATCGTCACGTTCTGCCGAACGGCCTGACCGTGATCAGCGAGCAGATGCCGCATATCCGCTCGGTTTCGATCGGCATCTGGCTGAAGACGGGGTCGCGCGACGAGGAACCGGAGTGGAACGGAATTTCCCATTTCATCGAACACATGGTGTTCAAAGGGACGGAAACGCGTTCGGCCGAAGCCATCGCGCGGCAAGTAGATTCGATTGGCGGCAACATGGACGCTTTTACCGCCAAGGAGTGCATCTGCTTCAACATCAAGGTTCTTGATGAGCAGCTTCCGATCGCTATGGATGTACTGAGCGACCTGGTGCTGCACCCGGTGTTTGATGCCAACGACATCGCACGCGAGCGCGGCGTGATCCTGGAAGAAATCAAGATGGATCAGGACAATCCCGATTACCTGGTGCATGAAATCTTCACCCAGAGCTTCTGGAAAGACCACGCGCTGGGACTGCCCATCCTGGGCACGCGCGAGACGGTGAAGAAGTTCGAGCGCCCGGTAGTGACGCGCTTCTACGGACATCATTTTGCGCCGGCGAACCTGATCCTGTGCGCCGCCGGCAACCTGCATCACGAAGACTTTGTGAAACTGGCCGAGAAGCATTTTGCCGGAGTAAAACCGGGAAAGAACGGGCTTTTCTCGCCGCCGCCGAAAAAGTCGTTCCGTATCAATCTGCGAAACAAGAAATCGCTGGAGCAGGTGCAAATCTGCATTGGCGTGCCTTCCCACCCGATGGCGGACGAGCGCCGTTACGCTTCCTACATCCTGAATACGCTGCTGGGAGGCGGGATGAGTTCGCGGCTGTTCCAGAATATCCGGGAACGGCAGGGCCTGGCGTACTCGATCTACAGCGACCTCAATCCGTTCCGGGATACGGGTTCGATGTGCGTGTACGTGGGGACATCGCGCGAATCTGCCATCAAGGTGGTGGAGAACGTAGTGGGCGAGTTCCGGAACCTTAAATCCACGCCGGTACCGGACGAAGAGCTGCGGCGCTCGAAGGACCAGCTCAAAGGGAGCCTGATGCTTTCGCTGGAGTCCTCGATGGCGCGGATGTCGAATCTTGCCCGGCAGCAGATGTACTACGACCGCTTCTACGGACTTGGGGAGTTGATCCAACGCATCGAAGCGGTGACCGCCGAAGACCTGCGCGAAACCGCGGGGGAATTTTTTCGCACGGAGCAGATTGCGGTGACGATCCTGGGTAACCTGAGTGGGCTGAAACTGACTCGGGAGCAGCTGAGTTGCTGACGCGGGGCCGTCACACGATCCTACATTCTTGACTTTTGCAGAATATAGTGACACTGGCAGTTCTCTGTGAGTTCTCCGCGCCCTCCGCGTTCAAAAGCTTTTAACCGCAAAGATCGCGGAGAAGGGCCGCGAAGGACGGAGAGAAAATCGCTCGCTTTGCCTTGAGAAGTGTCACTATATATTGCACTCCCTAATAATCCGCAGACATAAGAAGGCTTTGTGTAGTACGGGGCACAACCAGGGTTGCCATATCCGATCGTCTGTGGCAAAGCGGAGGTTTTGGGTTATTGTCGGCGCGTGGTGGCGCCTAAGAATCCATAGATCCTTCGCCCACTCGCTCCGCTCGGGCTCAGGATGACACGCCGCTAGAAGTCTTTGGAGACAGCAACCTTATTCCCGGGGTAGAGATCCTTCTACTGCGTGGGCTCTCCGCTTCGCAGAGAGCCCACTCCGCTCAGGATGAAAGTTAAGAAACGGGCAGCAGATGCGACTGCCTAGGAGCTACTTCTGCTCCCCTTACTGCTCCTGCTTTGGCTCTTCTTTCTTTTCTTCCGGCTTAGCTTCGTTGGGCTTAGCTTCGTTCTTCTCCTTGATGCCGGTGAGCTCGACCTCGAAGATCAGAACCGAGTTGGGGAGGATGTCGTTGCCCACGCCTTGCTCTCCATAGGCGAGATTTGGCGGCACAAACAACTGCCATTTCGAGCCGACGGGCATGAGTTGCAGGGCTTCGGTCCAACCTTTGATGACTCCGCCGACGGGGAAGGTGGCGGGCTGGCCGCGCTTGAAGGAACTGTCGAACTCCTTGCCGTCAATGAGCGTGCCGCGATAGTTGCAAATGACGGTATCGTTCGCCGTCGGTTTCGGGCCGGTGCCCTCGGTCAGGATTTTGTATTGCAGGCCGCTGGGCAAAGTGACGACGCCTTCCTTGTCCTTGTTGGCAGCCAGAAAAGCATCGCCGTCAGCTTTGTTCTTCTCGGCAACCTCCTTCACCCTGGTGACCCGCTCTTTCTGTACTTCGGCGTTGACTTCCTTGAGAACAGCCTGAGCTTCATCGATGGTCAGGAGCGTTTTGGAGCCGGACATGGCTGCCTTCAGGCCGTCGGCCACCAGGGCGGGATCGAATTCCACGTTGTCCTTTTTCAGGTTCTGCCCGAGGCCGCTGCCGATGTTCATCCCGATGGCGTAGCTGAATTTTTCCTTTCGGGTTTTGAGAGGCGAGGCCGGTTCCGCGCTTTTTGCCGCCGGCGACGGCTTGGGCGCGGCTTTCGCGCCAGTGGTGGCTCCCTGAGCCGATGGAGTGGTCGCGGCCGGGGTTTGTTGGGCGGTACCGTGGGCCACCAACGCTGTCCCGGCAGCCAATAGGACCGCTGCGAATAGAGGTTTACGCATGGTATCTATTTTCACATTCACGGGCATTTTGCGCTACGGAGGGCGGCGCGCAGGAGGATGCAGCCGCGGCTTCGAGCCTGGGCATTCTATGGCTGGCAAGTCTCCCTCGCCTGGCCGCTGTACTAGGGTAGGGGTCCTTCGACTGCGCGGACCCTCCGCCTCGCGGAGGGCCCACTCCGCTCAGGATGACAGCTATTTGCGCGCAGTGTTTTCCATCTCGGTTGCGCGCGGGAAGAGCCGGTTGTTTTCGAGATGAATGTGCTGGTGGAGATCCTTCTCAAAGTTCTCGAGCGCCGCATACAGCGCGCGGAAGCTGGTGCAGGCATCGGCGGGCGGAGTGAAATTCTGGCTCGTCTGCCGGAGAGAGCGCAGGGCGATGCCGGCGTTGTCGTGCTCATGCTCCATCATGCGGACGGGGTTGGCCACGGTGCCGAACGGCGGAGGCAGGACGGGCTCGCGCTGAAGGACCGATTCCTCCATGCGCTCGATGTAGGGAAACAGAATGTTCTCTTCTTTCATGAGGTGCAACATCAACTCTTCGCCGAGAGCGCGAAAGACGTTGCGGATGGTGGCCAGCTCGGGATGGTTTGCACCATGCTTGGCATACACCTTTTCGGTCAGGGCGGCGATGTCGGGGACCTGCTTGCGCACAAACACGTGGTGAGTGCGAACAATGTGCGAGATCAACTCGGCAAGCGAGCCCGCGCGCAGTTCCTTGTCGTTGGGACGGACGGGTGTGGCGATGGCGGCTTCGATCTGCGCCCGCACGGGATCAAGGCTGAGGTTCGCGGCCGCGCAAGCGTCTTCGAGCGAGCGGTTACCACCGCAGCAATAGTCGATGCCGAGCTTCTCGAAAACGGGGATGGTTTGTGGGGTCTCAATTGCGTAATCGCGGACGGTTTTGGTTTTGGTGGGCGGCTGGGTCGCGGTCGGTGTCATCGGGTTCTCCTCAATAGTCTGGGCTCTTGCTACGGAATAACTGTAGCGGAGGGCAAGTTCGCAAACGATGACTTTTGTCACGGAAGCGCAACCAGGTCTCAGGTCCCGGTTGTCAGTTCTCAGTTCTCAGTTCTCAGTTCTTAGTCCTTGTTCCTTAGTCCCTGGTCCTTACTTCTAAGCTCTCGCCGTCGGTCGCCGGTTGCCAGTGCCCGGTGTCCAGCACCCCCGGCGACGTGGGTAGCGTGCGGGCCCCGAGTATTGGGCAGTAACTAGTCGGCTTCGTCCAATTCGGATTGCAGGGCCTTCAAGTCGGTGATTACGACGCGGCGGCCGTCGATGCGGAGGAGATTTTCCGATTGAAAGCGGCTCAGATTGCGGGAGACGAGCTCGCGGACGGTGCCGATCTGCGCGGCCAGTTCCTGATTGCTGGCGGGAAGACCGACGGCGATACCGCCGTCGACGCGGTTGCCCTCGCGTTGCGCCAGCCGGACAAGAAACGCAGCCAGACGGTGACGAACGGTGGTGAAGGAGAGTTCCTCGATGATGCCGACGAGCTTGCGCAGGCGCGCGCCAATAACGCGCAGGACTTTCAAGGCGATCTCGGGATGAGCCAAGCAGAGGGCGTGAAAATCCTGCTTGGCAATGAAGAGCAGGGTGGAGTCGAGAACCGCGGCAACGGATGCGGGATAATTTCCCCCGTCGAACACGGGCAGTTCCGCGACCGATCCGCCCGGGCCTTCCATGCTCAAGACCTGTTCGCGGCCGCCCGGCGAAGTCTTGAAAATGCGCACTTGGCCGGTTTCGACCACATACATGCCGGTGCAGGGTTCGTCTTCGGAAAACACGAGTTCGCCGGCGGCGAACTTGCGCGGGATGGCGCGCTGCGCAAGATACGCAATTTCAGTTTGGGAAAGGCCGGCAAACAGGCCCACCTGGGCTAACGTTGTTACCGCGCTGGGCTTGGCATGTGGCACTTGATCATTCTACCGAAGGGAGACAAGAGGCCAGCAAAACAGCAAGAGGGAACAGATGATAAGTCTGTTCCCTCCTGAGCACGATCCGGCAGCTCGAGTCTACTTGGCGGATGCCAGAAGCGTGACGACTTTCCCGGTGGTGTTCCGAGCCAGCTCGCGTTCCACCCTGCTCGTGGTCAACTCGTAACCGCTGCTCGACCCTTCCCGGTTGATTTTGGCCAGGAAATAGCGGTCTCCGTACTGGCGAAACACGAGAGTCGTGTCGGTGCTCGCGTCCCTCGACTGGGTGGGGGTTGGGAGCACGTAGGCGTGCTCATCTCCACTCGCAATCCACAGAATACGGAGTCCGTCGTCTTCAATGCTGATGGTGCACTCGCCCGCCGGCATGATCCTGCCGTTGACGCTGAAGTCGAAAGGAATCTGAGCTTTGATCATGCTTCTGGTCTGCGCGTTTCCTAACCCCGTCAGCGCGACCAGCATCAGAATCAGGAGTGTTGTAGCAAGATGCTTTTTCATAAGTTTCTCCTTTGTCCAATCTTGAATTTTCAGGGAAGGTGATTTTTTTCCCCACAACGATTGCGATCTTGCCCCCAATCCGGGAAAAGGTCCATAGAGGCGGCATAGAGCGATCTCAAGTTTCATGGAGCGCCAAGTAGCTGGAACGGCGGAACTTTATTGCGGCGCTCCATTCGGCCGCGCACTTCGCGGCTTGACAGTCCTCTGGGAACCGCGTCACAGTAGGCTCAAATTGTTCCCGAAAGGATCTTTTCGAGCTTTCTCCCCGCCAGCTGGCTGGGAAAAGTGGCTGCGGCGATACACGGGTCGCATCCGTATCGAGGTTAGAAGCGATGCCCGCACGTTTTGCGAGATTTGGGGAGTTCGAACTCGACTTTGAAGGCTTTCAGTTACGGCGGCGAGGCTCGGTGGTAAGAATCGAGGGCCTGCCGCTGCGGCTCCTGATGCTTCTGGTTGCACGCAAGGGAGAACTGATCGCGCGCCGCGAAATCGAACGGAAGCTGTGGGGCGAGGGCGTGTTTGTTGACGTCGAACAAGGAATCAACACCGCGATTCGCAAGATTCGCATCGTCTTGCGCGATCATCCCGACAGGCCGCGCTTCTTGCAAACCGTCGTCGGCCAGGGTTATCGCTTCCTGGCGCACCGCGTAATGGAAGCCGATACATCGGTTGCCTCCGCGTCGAAGTACGACAGCCCGCCCATGGTCACCCTGGAAGAGATGGGTCAGGCAGTGCTCGCGGCCGCGGGATTGTCGGGCGGCCGGTCGCACCGGCCCGCCTCTGCGAACAACTCTGCCGCGGAGGCGGACAAGGACAATTGATGGTTGGCCCCGATGGCATCGCATTTTATCTATAATCCCTGCTATGAAAAACATATTGCTTTGCCTGGTTGTGTTGGGGCTGGCCGCGAGTCTCAACCCCGCCAGCGCGGCCATGGGTATATACGGCGGCAAGGACAAGACTGTGGTTGAACTTCACGACGCCCAGGGCAAGAGCGTGGGGAAGGCAACGCTCTGGGAAGAAAAATCGGGCGGAGTGGTGATGGAACTGAAGCTGGAGAATCTTCCTCCTGGGGAACATGCGCTGCACTTCCACCAGAATGCCAAGTGCGATGCTTCGGACTTTAAATCGGCGGGGCCGCATTTTAATCCGGACAACAGGAAGCACGGCCTCGACAATCCCGAAGGCCATCACGCCGGCGATAACAGGAACTTCACGGCGGACGCGAAGGGCAAGGCGAAGTTTCGCGTCGTGAACAAGGACGTGACGCTGGGAAACGACAGCCATTCCCTGTTCAGCAACGGGGGAACGGCGCTCGTGATTCACGCCAAGGCGGACGACTATAAGACCGATCCGGCGGGCAACGCCGGGGATCGGATTGCGTGCGGGGTGATCACGAAGTAGAGCGAAGTTAGAGAGTGACGCCGGCGATGGCTGGCGGCGCTCATGATTTTCTGCATAGCTTTACACTGACTAACGGCCCGTCGCAGCGAATTCCGTACGCGAGCACAGGGCAAATTCCCTGATGCCGAGCGGTGAGGTTAAGTGTGTAGGGGTCCTTCGACTCCGCAACCGCTTCGCTTCGCGAAGCGGTTGCTCCGCTCAGGATGACAGGTCTGTGAAGGTTCAACGCAGTCTCCAATCCCTACTTCCCCTCCGGCACATAAATCGCCGGGATGTTGAGTTTGCTCACCATGTCGTTCAATGCGGCAACGTCGTGCGTCAACAGTTGGTGCGCCTGCGCGAGCAACGGTTGAGCCTCCTTCTCGAGGCTATCGAAGACCTCCTGCTGTTGTGCCGTCGGCGAGGTGTCGGAGTCGAGGCCGCCGAGCAAGCCGTGCAAGCGTTCGTCGATGAGTACCGGGTAGTTCAAACTGGACTCGGAACTCTTGATGTTCACCTGGATGAGCTGCGACTCGACGTCAAGACTCTTCTTGTCGAAGTCCTTGGCGGCGGCAATCAGTTGCGCGTAGCGGGGATCGTCGCCGTAGCGCTTGTTCAAGGTGCCGGTTTCGACGCGCACCTCGCGCATTTTCCTGGCGACTTCGTGAATATCGGAAATTTCGGCGGTGACTTTGCGCTCCAGCTCAAACTGTTTTTGCAAGTCCGAATCGGATACCTTCAAGCGCGCGTCGATCTTCAGCTCGATGGGCGCGGTGTGGGACTTGCCTTCCGCGGTAAGCCGGAACTGGTATGAGCCGGGAGGAACGATCTGCCCGCGATTGCGGTGCTCGGCGACCGGCTCACCCGGCAGCGGGGTCGGGCCCTCGCCGCGCAGGTCCCAGATAAACCGGTTCAGACCGGCAACGGCGGGAATCTTTTCTGCGGGCGGCGTTTGGTCGGGCCACTCCGGCGGGGTTTCGGCTTCCTTCTTCTCCTCATTGGAAAGATGACGAACCATCTTGCCCCCGCTGTCGAGAATATCCAGGCTTACCACGCCCTTGGGCGCGGTGGGGAAGTAGTAATAGAGAATCGCGCCATTGGGAGCGTTTTCGCCAACCGGCTGCCGCTTTTCGAAATCGTCGGGCCAGTGCATGCGGTAAGTGACACGGGGTTTGTAGAGAACCGCTTCACCGGCATCCTTCGCGGTCGCAGCCCGCAGCGGGGTGAGGTCGTCGAGAATCCAGAAGGAACGGCCGTGCGTGGCGACGACAAGATCGTCGTTCTTGACGATCAGGTCGTGAATGGGCGAGTTGGGCAAATTCAGCTGCAGGGATTGCCAGTTGGCGCCGTCGTCGAAGGAAACGTAGACGCCAGTCTCGGTTCCTGCGTACAGAAGCCCCTTGCGCACGGGATCTTCGCGCACGGCGTGGGTATAGGCGCCGTCAGGAATGCCGTTGACGATCTTCGACCACGTCTTGCCGAAGTCGGCGGTCTTGTAAATGAGGGGATGGAGATCGTCGAGCTTGTGCAGATCGATGGCGGCGTAGGCAGTGCCGGCGTCGTACGGGGAAGCTTCGATGATGCTGACCAGGCTCCATTCCGGAATGCCTTTGGGAGTGACATTGGCCCAGTTCTTTCCGCCGTCGCGAGAAACGTGGATCAGTCCGTCATCGGTTCCCGCCCATAACAGATCCTTCTGCACAGGAGACTCGGCGATGGAAAACACGGTGTCGTAATACTCGACCGAGGTATTGTCCTTGGTGAGCGGGCCGCCGGAGGGAGCCTGCTTGCTCTTGTCGTTGCGGGTGAGATCGGGGCTGATGGCGGTCCAGCTTTTTCCCTCATCGGTGGTTTTGAAAACGCGCTCGGCGGAAGTGTAGAGCTCGTGCGAGTCATGGGGCGAAACCATGACCGGTTGCGTCCATCCCAGGCGATACTTCAGGTCCCCCGCGCCGTGGCCGGAATTGTCCTCGGGCCAAACGGTGATGTCGAGGTACTGGTGAGTGCGCCGATCCAGGCGGGTAATCGGTCCTCCGTCAGCGCCGGCGTAAACGATGTCCGGGTTGTCAGGATTGGGCGCGATATAGCCGCTCTCGCCGCCGCCCGCGTCATCCCAGTGCTGGCGCCCGATGTAACCCTCGTCGGTGCGCGTGGCGATGTCGATGGTGGAATTATCTTGCTGGGCGCCATAGACGTGGTAGAGGAAGCGATTGTCAGCCACCACGTGATAGAACTGCGCCGTCGGCTGGTTGTACACGGTGGACCAGGTCTTGCCGCCATCGACGGAAATCGTCGCGCCGCCGTCATTGCCGTTGATCATGCGGTCCGGGTTCCGCGGATCGATCCAGAGCGCATGATGGTCGCCGTGCGGAGCCGGAAGCAGGGTGAGCGTCTTGCCGCCATCGGAGGAGCGAAACGCGCCGGTGTTGAGCATGTAGACGGTGTCGGCGCTCTTTGGGTCGGCGAATATGTGGGTGAAGTACCAGGCGCGTTGCGTGAGGCGCTGATCGTCGTTGACGCGCGTCCAGTTGGTTCCACCATCGTCGGAGCGGTAGAGGCCGCTCTCTTTCGATTCAATCAGGGCATAGACGCGATTGGAGTCGGCGCCGGAAACACTCACGCCAATGCGCCCGAGGATGCCTTCGGGCAATCCATTACCTTCGAGATGCTTCCAGGTACTGCCGCTGTCGGTGGAGCGATAGAGGCCGCTGCCGGGACCACCGCTGTCGAGGCTCCAGGGCGAGCGGCGGACTTGATAGAGCGCGGCAAACACCACGTTGGGATTGCGCGGATCGACGGAAAGATCGGTCGCGCCGGTGTTTTCGTCTTTGAAGAGGACTTTGTCCCAGGTCTTGCCGCCGTCGTTGGTGCGGAAGACGCCGCGTTCGGTGTTTGGCCCGTAGGCGTGTCCCACGGCGGCGACCAGCACGTGATCGGGGTTGTGGGGATCGATCCACAGGCGCGCGATGTGCTGCGTGTCTTTCAGGCCGATGTGGACCCAGTTCTTGCCGCCGTCGGTCGTCTTGTACATGCCGTCGCCGTAGGAGATGTTGCCGCGGAGGCAGGATTCGCCGGTTCCGACGTAAATAACGTTGGGATTGGATTCGGCAACGGCGATGGCGCCAACCGATGCCATCACGCTTTTGTCGGAGATCGGCTGCCAGCTCGTGCCGCCGTCAACGGTGCGCCAGACGCCGCCGGCAACGGCGCCAAAATAATAAGTGTATGGATCGCCGACCACGCCGGTGACGGCGAGCACGCGGCCGCCACGATAAGGCCCGATGCCGCGCCATTGCATGCCTTTGAATTGGGCTTCGTTATACGGCTGCGCGGCGGCGCAAACCGCCAAGGCTAGGAGCAGCACACACCACACCCATCCACAACGTGAATTCATGAACGACCCCCTTGTCGAAGCAGACAATATTAAACCGTTTCAGCCGCCGGTGGCGACTCCGTACCAGAGGCGACGCTCGGCGAGTGGATGGCCGCGGTTGGGCCGTAAAGAAATTCCAGCGCCTCAGGAAACCGCGCCGCCCACGCCGACTCCGAATGCGGCGCGCCTTCCTGGATGCGCACGCACAACCGTTTTTCGTCCAGGCCCGCTTCGCCCAAAATCGCGGCCAATTCACGCACATCGGCTACGGTATTCGCATTTTTTTCCGGAGTGCCGAGTTCTTGCGTTCCAATACCCAGATAAACACGGGAAGGCCAGCGCTTAAGGCCGCGGCACTGCTGCAAGATCCGCCGGTTTGCCACAAACAACGAGGGGCTTTCGATGAGCACCCTGCCAAAGACGTCGGGCGTCAGCATGGTTGTGTAGAGCACAATCAGGCCGCCAAGCGAGGAACCTCCCAGGCCGGTGTTGTCCGGTCCGGTGAGGATCGGATACTGCTGCTCGATCAGCGGCATCAGTTCGCCCCGCAGGAACTCGGGATAACACGCTCCCAGAGGATGCAGGAGTTTGGGGTCGCGGGAGCTGTAGGGAATGTACTCGCGCACGCGATTCTTGCCGGTGTTGTCGATGCCGACGATGATGAGCGGTGGAATGCGGTTCTCGGCAATCAGACGAGTGGAGGTCTCCCCGACTTGCCAATGGACGCCGGCAAAGGCGGTCGCGGGATCGAAGAGATTCTGACCGTCATTCAGATACAAAACCGGATAATGCCGCGAGGCGTGCGCGTCGAACCCGGGAGGAAGCCAAACGCGCACGAAACGCGTGTTCCGGAACACGCGGCTGCGAAAGCGATGGATGCGCAGATTGCCCCAAAGGACCGGGGCGCCGAGTTCGGGGCTGCCTCCGAATGTGAGTCTGCGAAAAATCGACCTTAACATGAGTAGAGCCGCAGCGCGGACTTATGGTTTGAGACAGAGTTGGAAATTTTCAGCCTCACAAAAAATTGGTGCGATGTGCCGCGCTTTAAGTGTTTCGGGGCTAAAGCCCCGGGCATCTTTGGGGCCGGTTGCGGACGGCCTAAAGGCCGTCCCCTTCAAAGCACAACTTAATTGGAGTTTCCCTAATGCTTGCCTTTGACCGACCACCACAGCACTGCGGTTAGCAAAGTAATTGACGCGATCAGGCCCAGCGAAATCAGGCACAGGATGCACCACACGCCTAGAATGTGACCCTCGACATAGGTCAGATAGAGCGCGAATGACAGGCCAGTCGCCGCGCCGCCGAAAAGCCAGGCCGGAGTCTCGCGCCGGCTGCGGTAGACCGTTGCCAACCCTGCCAGCGCCGCGTACCCGAGCATGCCGATCAAAGCCACCGGGATGCCAAGGATGGAAGAATATTCGCTGCGGTTGACGACATCGCAGTTGAATGTTTCGGAAATCTCGCAGAACGCCGTTTTCGAGGTTGCGTAGTGACGCTGCAAGGAAACCGACGACACCACGATGCCACAAATGGCCAGAGCGCAAACCGCCGTCCACAGGATCCGGTTGGGAAACGGGCTCACGGCAGCGAGCACCCCGTGCGGTCGCTTAACTCCTCGAGGCTGAATACCCGCTCCACTCTCTCGCCCGTGGGTGGAAACTGCCAGGTGGGAAAATGATTGATTTTCTCGTCTTTGCAAACCTGCGACTCCTGATGCACATCCCCCTTCACGCCGCACTCGACGTAGTTTACGTACTTGAAGGACTTGGCGAACATCTCTTTCTGTTCCTGGCAATGCGGGCACCACCACGCCCCGTACATCCTGACGCCGCGATCGCTCAGGCAATGGGCAAAACCGTCGTGCTTATGCTGTGTGCGATCGCCCAGATAGTAAGCAAGGGCAAATGCCGCCACGATCAGAACAGCGTAAAGGGCGCGCCGTCCCCAATTGACGGTGCTCGCACTCTTCCCCAACCGTTCCTCTCGTCGTTCTCTTCTTTCCTGCGACATTCGAAAGAACCTGTGAGCTTCTTATAACACGGCGGCAATTGTTTTCTCAGACTAGAACCGAGGCTGTCTCATGATGGTTGCGAGACACGGCCAACTTACCTCAGGGGCTAAAGCCCCAATCTTTGCGCGCCTCGGACGGCGCGGCTGAAGCCGCGCCCTACCCAAACCATTTTTGAAACACGCTGACGGCTCCTAGAAACATCTCGGACTGCAAGAGCTTCAAACTACAACGCGCAGGGCCGAAGGCAGGACGTCGATGGCGCGGCAGTCGAGCGTCATGACTTCGCCGTCGACCATGACATCCACCGGCTCATCCAGGGAAAACTCAACGCGGCGAACGGCCTGCCTTTCCGCCAGGGGATGGCGCGTGTGGGTGCCGTCATACAACGTGGCGAGATTACGCAGCAAGCCAAGGCGGCCAATTGGACCCCAGCGCACGTATTCAATCAATCCATCGCCGCTTTGAGCGTCTGGGGCGATCATCATGGTGCCGCCGGTAAATTTGCTGTTGTTGAAGGCAAGAAAGAGGCAGCGGCGGCGGTCGAATTCTCCCTGGCCGTTCACCCGAACCGGAAACGGGCGGCGTTTCAGCCGGACGAGGCTGACGAAGATCGCGGCCAGATAACCGGCGTGCCCGAGATTTAGAAAGCGGCGATGACGGAGCGCAGCCACATCGGCGGCAAAACCGACGCTGGCGAGGTTGATGTAGTAAAGCTCGCCGCCACGGTGGGTCAGGCGGAAGACGTCGCAAGCGCGCGACTGCCGAGCTTCGATGGCACGCATGGCGTGCTCCAGGCCGCGGTCGGGAGCCTTGGGATCGCTGAAGTCGCGCAGAAAGGAGTTGCCCGTGCCCAAGGGAAGGAAGCCGAGCGTGGGAATCGAGCCGGCGTTGCCGGCCGCGCCGGCTGGCGATTCCGAGCTGCCGGCGACCGTCCGCGAATCCGGAAACAACCCGTTCACAATCTCGTCGGACGTGCCGTCTCCACCCACGGCGAGAAAGCGGCGAAATCCCTTGCTGTAAGCGTTGCGGGCAATCTCAGTGGCGTGGCCGGGGCCGTTTGTTTCTGTTGTTTCCAGGCCAATTCCCGCAGAACGCAACCGAGCCAGCGCCGGCTCAACCAGCTCGCGGCAGCGGCCGCCGCCTGCCGCCGGATTGATGATGGCAAGGAAAGTGTCGTTCATTAACAACAGTTCTCAGTTCTCAGTTCCCAGTTCTCAGTGGAAGAACAGACCCCGTTAAGGGCACATGCAAAGGGCACACCTTTGTTCAACAAATCCTCTGATCCGCTTTCACTGAGAACTGAGAACCGGGAACCGAGAACTATATCCCCCTGATTTCTGCGCGCTTCGCGCTCGCCGCGATTTCCGCTGCCAGATCTCCGCGCTTGATTTTCAACGATGCGGTGCGCGGAAAATCCTTCTCCCACAGAAGGCAGCCATCGACCCGCTTGAAATCTGGCAAGCGGCGGTTGCGCGCGGCAATTTCCTCGCGCAGGCGATCGTCGAACTGCTGGTTTTGTTCGAGCCGGACGACCAGGACGAGCCTCTCCTTTTCCTTGCCGAGTTCTTTCGGCGGCCACAGGTAATTCGCGGCAAATGTGCAATATTCCTTCACCGGAAGGCCATCAAACGCCGACTCGATGTCCTCGGGATAGACGTTCTTGCCGCCTTCGGTGACGATCATGTTCTTCTTGCGCCCGAAAAGCTGCAAGTGGCCGTGACTTTCAAAACGCCCCTGGTCGCCGGTCAGCAGCCAGCCATCGACAATGGTTTGTGCCGTCAGCTCGGGATCGTCCAGATAGTGCGACATCACCGCCGGGCTGTGCACCGCAACTTCTCCAATCCCTTCCGCGTCGGGGTTGAGGATGCGCACTTCGCTGCCGGGCAGCGGTTTGCCGACCGTATCGGCGCGAAACGGTTTCAGATCGTTGAGCGTGACCGCGGTACAGGCCTCGGTGAGACCGTATCCGCAGGTGACCGGAATGCCGAGGTCGTAGAAGAATTGCATCGTCGCCGGATCGGTAAAGGCGCCGCCGACGATCAGGGCCAGCAGCTCCCCGCCAAATGCTTTGTGCACTTGCGGCAGCAAGCGGCGGCTCAAGGCGACTCGCGGCCGGCCCTTGGTTAACACCTTGTTCAGCGTAATCAGCCGGTCGAGCACCCAGCGCTTTCTCGGAGGCAGTTCGTCGAACTTGGCGCGCAGGCCGCGCTCCAGGTTTTTCAGAACCATGGGCACCAGGCTCACGTAGGTGATGCGATAACGGACGAAGGCATCGCGCACGAACTCCGGACGCAGCGTGCGCAGATGCACCACGCAGGCTCCGCACACGAACGGGCCAATGAATCCGACCATGAAGTCGATGGCGTGGTTGGTCGGCAAAATGCTCAAGTAGCGCACGCCCGGCCAGAATGGGTACCACGCTGTCAGAGCGATGCACTGCTCGATGTATGCGTCATGCGTAAGCACGCAACCCTTCGGGCGGCCGCCGGTCCCGGAGGAATAGACGATGCAAGCGACATCCTCCCGCCGTCGCGGTACAAATTGCGGTTCGGTCTTGCGCCGAAACTCCTCCCAGCGGTAGGCGCCATGAAGTTCGGCGCCGGCGGGGGCTTCGGTTACGAGCACAATCTCGGTCCTTAGCCTGGAGAAATCGGGCGAGCTGGCGATCGCGCGCCAGAGGTAATATTCGACGATCAGGAAGCGCGCTTTGGAATGAGCCAGCAACTGCAGGTGCTCGGCCGCGGTCAGCTTGTAATCGAGCGGCACGAGCACGCCGCCGCAAAAGAAAACGGAATAGGCGGAAATCAGCCATTTCGACTGATTGGTCATGATGATGGCCGCGCGCTCTCCGGCTTTGAAGCCGGCATCTTCGAGCGCCCGGCTGAGGAGATTGGCCAATTCCTTGAAGTCGGAATAGGTGAGCCGCACCTTTTCGCGGTCGCGATCGGCTTCGATAAGGCAGGTTTCGTTGGGCCAGCGGTCGAGCGCGGCCGCGAGCGCCGCACCCAAGCTGGCATATTGACGAAGATCGAGCATTCAGCCCTTAACTCACCACGGAGGCACAGAGGCACGAAGCGAAACACAAAAGTCTATCAAAGAAAGGTATGGGAGCAAGCAATCTGGCCGTGGCAGTGGCGTGGTGCGTTTGCAATCCTCCGTGGCTTCGTACCTTCGTGCTGACGCCACGTTTTACAGTCGCGATTGAATCCGCTGCGCCAGGGTACGGAAATCCGTGACGCCTTGCAGTTCGTAGTCGGGCAATTCGATGCGGAAGTGATGTTCCAGCCGCGTCAGCAAGTCGAGGGCTTGCAAGCTGTCGATTCCCAGCGTCTTGAAAAAGTCGCCGTCGGGCGAGAGCTTCTCCGGCGGCACCTTGAAGTGCGACGCGGCGAGATTCATAACTTCAGCGAGAGTTTGATCCGTTGTCGGCATAGCGAGTCGCGCGTGCAAATCACAATTTACGAATTACGAATTACAAATCACTCATTACAAATCAACCGCTACGAATTCAGGGCAAGTACGGTTGGGGCCCTTCGTTCTCCACGAACTTGCGCAAGCCTTCTTCGACGGCAGGCCGAGTATAGAGGTCGCAAAAAATATCGATCTCCTGTTTCAGCTCGTCATACGGAATGGGCTTGACAAATTTCTTGGCCGCGGCTGCCGTCGCGCGGTCGAACTTTCCGACCTGGCTGGCGGTTGCGCGCGCCACGCGCAGCGCTTCTCCCTCGGCCGCAATCTGGCTGACAAGTCCAATCTGCTGCGCCTTCATGACGTTGAAACTGCGCCCGGTGAGCAGCAGATCGCGCACCACGGCGTTGCCCAAATCGCGCTTCAGGCGCGGAATCCCGCCGAAACCGGGAATCAGTCCCAGCCTCAACTCGGGAAAGCAAAACCGCGCCATACGGTCGGCGACGATGATGTCGCACACCAGAGCCAGCTCGAAACCGCCGCCGAAAGTCACGCCGTGGACCGCAGCAATCGTCGTCAGCGGCAGCGCATCGATCGTGTTCATCACGGCATGGA
>Ga0187781_10001651_pt1 | contig 16967 bp, 17 predicted proteins | sample 0715_SJ02_MP02_2_FD_132447 | JGI IMG/M metagenome (GOLD analysis project Ga0187781, IMG submission 132447) | Tropical peat soil microbial communities from peatlands in Department of Meta, Colombia - 0715_SJ02_MP02_20_MG | ecosystem: Environmental > Terrestrial > Soil > Wetlands > Peat | place...
GCCGCCGCCGACGATGAGCAGGAGGCGCCGTCCGGCGAGAGGTTGGGCGTCGGGCTGCGGGGTCACGCTCGGCTCCTTGGAGGTTTGAGTGGACCATATAGATTTTCTCCGGCGCGCCCAAGGGCTGTTCGGCCGAGACTTAGCGACGGTGCGGCGGCGCAAGTTTGCGCTATGGGGCGGCTCTCCTTAAACAAGCCTCATGCGATCTCCGAACCGCCGCGCGCCATGACGCCATCCAAATCAGCCCTCGTTCTCACGCAAGGCGATGCTTCAGGCGTTGGGCCCGAGATCACGCTCAAGGCGTTCTATGCACGCAAGGACCACAACCTTCCGCCGTTTTTCGTGATCGGCCACCCCGAGCTGTACAGGCGTACGAGCAGGGATTTGGGCCTTGAAGCGGCGATCGAAGCGGCGAGCGCGGAGACCGCGCCGGAAGTTTTCACCGGCGCGCTGCCCGTCGTTCCCCTCCAAGAAGGCTTGAGCGGCCCCGCGGCGACAATTCGCTCGATCGAGCTCGCGGTCGAAGCCGTCGCGCAGGGCCGCGCGCGCGCCGTCATCACCAACCCAATCTCCAAGGCCGCGCTCTATGACGCCGGCTTCAAGCATCCCGGTCATACCGAGTTCCTCGGCGAGCTGGCGCAGCGCTATTTCGGCGCGGCGGCGCGGCCCGTCATGATGCTGTGGTCGGAAGAGCTTGCGGTCGTCCCCGTCACCATCCACGTCGCGCTCGCGCGCGCGCCAAAACTGCTCACGCGCGAGCTTCTCGTCGAGACCGGCCGCATCGTCGCGCAGGACCTCCAAAAGCGCTTCGGTCTTGCGAAGCCGAGGCTCGCCTTCGCCGGCCTCAATCCCCATGCGGGCGAAGGCGGCGCCATGGGACGCGAGGAGATTGAGGTCATCGCGCCGGCGATCGGCGAGCTGCAAAGCCAAGGGATCGACGCCCGCGGCCCCCTCCCAGCTGACACCCTGTTTCACGCCGCAGCGCGCAAGACCTATGACGCAGCGCTCTGTCCGACGCATGACCAGGCGCTGATCCCGATCAAGACTCTCGCCTTCGAGCGCGCGGTCAACGTCACGCTCGGCCTGCCCTTCTTCCGCGCCTCGCCCGATCACGGCACGGCCTTCGACATCGCCGGCCGAGGCGTCGCCGATCCGACGAGCCTCATTCAAGCGATCAAGCTCGCCGGCCGCGTGACGGCATGAGCGACGCTCTGCCGCCGCTGCGCGAGGTCGTGGCGCGCCACGGTCTCAATGCGAAGAAGTCGCTCGGCCAGAATTTTCTCTTCGACCTGAATCTAACCGCCCGCATCGCCCGCGCCGCGGGGCCGCTCGCTGGCGTCACGGTCGTCGAGGTCGGCCCAGGTCCCGGCGGCCTCACGCGCGCGCTGCTTCACGAGGGCGCCGCCAAGGTCATAGCCATCGAGCGCGACGCGCGCTGCCTGCCGGCGCTCGCTGAGATCGCGCAGCATTATCCGGGGCGGCTCGATATCGTCGAGGGCGACGCGCTCGCGCTCGATATCGCCGCCCTCGCGCGCGATCGCGGCGCCGGCGGACCGCTGCGGGTCTGCGCCAATCTGCCTTACAATGTCGCAACGCCTTTGCTCGTCGGCTGGCTTCAGGCCAGCCCCTGGCCGCCGGCCTTCGACCGCTTCGTGCTGATGTTTCAGAAGGAAGTCGCGCTGCGCATCGTGGCGACGCCAAAGCAGCGCGCCGATTACGGCCGCCTCGGCGTTCTCTGCGGCTGGCGCTCATTCGCCCGCATCCTGTTCGACGTGTCGCCCGCTGCCTTCACCCCGCCGCCGAAGATCACCTCTGCTGTCGTCGAGCTGAGGCCGAACCCGGTGCCGCTCCCCTGCCGGCTCGAGCTGCTGGAGCGGATCACGCAGGCGGCCTTCGGCCAGCGCCGCAAGATGCTGCGACAAAGCCTCAAAGGCTTGGGCGTCGAGGCGGAAGCGCTGCTCGCGCAGGCCGGCGTCGCGCCGACCCGGCGCGCCGAGGAAATCGACGTCGCTGGCTTCGCCGCCCTGGCGCGGGCGCTGCAATCTGTGCGAGAACAATGAGTTGTGCAGAAAACTGCTGCGTCGCCGCTTTTTGACCCAAATTGCTGGATACTGCTGAGACGTCGCTGCCCGCATAACGCGCGCAGCATCGTCCAGAAGAACCGCGCATTGAAGAAACTGACCCTGATCTTGATCGCCGCGCTCGCCTTCTCCGTTCCCGCCCACGCCGAGAGCTGGACCGGCAGGGCGTCCTATTATGGGCTCAAGGGGCGCACGGCGAGCGGGAAGAAGGTCGGCGACTTCACGGCGGCGCATCGCACGCTCCCCTTCGGCTCGAAGGCGCGCGTGACCAATTTGAAGAACAATCGCAGCGTGGTGGTGATCATCAACGACCGCGGTCCGTTCACGGGCGGGCGCGTCATCGACGTTTCGTCCGCCGCCGCCGACGCGCTGGGCTTCCGCTCGGCGGGCATTGCGAAGGTCAGAGTCGAGGCGCTGCGGTGAGCTTTTAAAGCCACGGGTCGATCGCCTCGCTCTGCAGTCCAGGCGCCGCTCGCGCGAGACGCCGCCTCTCTGGCAGCTTCATTCAACGCCTTATTGATTCAGCTGGTTCAGACACCGGCCGACGAGGTTCAAGGACCGGAAACGGGTTCGACGATCGTCGACGACTTCGCTAGGGCGCTGTTGCTAATCGTCACATTGCCCGAGTTTGTGGTCGTCATCGTGGCGGTTCCGCCATTATTGCCACTGTTGACGATGCTGCCAACGACGAAGGAGTCCGAGGCCAAGGTCACCGACCCGTTGTTGAAGCTTTGCAAGTGGCTCAGGTCGACGACAGAGCCGAAAACTTGCGAGCCCTGCGCGACGGCCGCCACGTTGTTCACGCCAATCTGTGAAATCGACGAATAGTTGACCCCGTTGGCGTTGGACCCGGAACCGTTGCTTCCGCCTGCCAACGCCTGAGTCGAAAACGCGATCACCGCCGAGATGGCCATAGTCTTCCTCATAGAGACCTCCTTCACATCTGTATCTGGATGGCGGACAAAGCGCCAAAACCACGTGTCGCTTGCATTATCCCTGCGAGAGCCAAAACTCTAGCACGAGCGTTGTTTAGTTTCAACCCATGCAATGTATTAATTATTTGATTGGTGCAAAAAGGCAGGCGTTGTGTGTGCACAAAGTGTTGATAATACGTAGAGATGGAAGCGATATGTTTCGTTGTCACTTCATTTCTCCTAGAAGGCTTTCTTGATGTAGGCGACAAGATTGGGGAACCCGACCACCACAGGGGCGGCAGGCAAGTTGTTGTATTGGCCATTGGCGTCGCTCCACGTGTAGGCGCTCTCGAGGCCCAGGGTCAGGCCAGGGGCCGGCATTGTCTCGAGGCTCGCTTGCAGCCGCGATCCGCGCACGCTGGTTTCGAAGCCGAGGGGCGGCGCCCAAGGGAGGATCGTTTCGGGGGCGGATTGGAGATACGTCTGGAACCACGAAAAAGTCAGGGAAGATTTGAGCGTCGGCATCCACAGGTGCTCGTACGAGACAATCAGCGATTCGCCGGGCGAGCGCTGAATCACGCCAGTCGAGCTGGCGACATAGTCCAAGCCCATGAACGGGATGCCGAGATAACCTAACGCGCCTTGCCCCCCAGCCGCCGAAACCATCACTTTGCCGTAAAAATCGCCGCCGAGGTCGCCAATGAGCTGGCTCCATTTCCAGCGCACCTCGCCCCCCACCGATGCGGCCCAACCATGCGTGGAGACGATCGGCGCATTGCAGCAAAGATCGGCGGATTCGTCCCGGATCTGGTGGAGCACGCCCGAAAAATGGATCAAAATCCCGGGCATTCCGACGCGCGTTTGTCCCACAACGTCGGGAGCTCTGGGACTCGCGTACCGGGCGAGCATTCCATCCGCATACTCGCGGCGACTCGGATCTTCAGCCGAGATGCTGAGCGACGCGCTATACGGCGATCCCATTATGTGGTCGAAACGCTGCGTATAGGAAATTGCCGGCGTCGTGAGGATCGAGGAATAGCCGGGAGTAACAGCATAGCCGACCCGGCTGAAACCGAACAATGAGGGTTGAATGCCGACGCGAAGCCCGGCTAGCTGGACCCAAGCCTGATCTGCGGCGCCCATCCAGGCGCTGCCATCGATCTGGCTGAAAGAAAAATATTGCCCGTAAGAATCCCGCTCCAGCCTGCCAACAAGACGAGCATTAACGAAGGTCGAAAGAGTGCCCAAGTCGGTTTCGCGGAAGGTCAAGAAATTGACCATGGAATCAGTTCCAGGATAAAGACCAAACGTCTGATAACTTACGTCTTTGTTGTAGTAGAATAAAATTGGGGCTGCGGTTTCGAGAGTGAGTCCGCCCGGCGCCGAGCGCAACGAAGGCAGGCGTTGCGTCACAAAGCCGACGTCGCTCGTCGCAAAATCCTTGCCCAGAAACTCCATCACCTGGCCATGGACCGTGCCGCAAAAGCCGGTTTCGCCGATTGCGAAGAAACCGACGCTGACGCCATTCAAGACGCATTGCGGCGCCGCGGGCGCGGCTGGGTCGGCGCTTGCCTCCTTCGAGGCCGCGCTCGTATCTGCCGCTTTTGCATCGACGCTCGAACTCTCAGCGGAGGCGACGAGCATAGCGAATTCGGCCATGGCGGGCTGCGCGGACATAAGCGCGAGCAGGGCAATGGAGACGCTATGTATTGCGACGCGACTCGTCATGGACTCCGCCTGCTTCCCTATGCCAATCGACTTTCATCCCCGCGAAAGCCTTAGTGTGAGCGCCCAAAGCTGCCGATAGCGGTCAGTCCGGGAGTCGTCAGAGTAACGATGCTGATTTCACCCGAGCTAAAATAGGACAGATATCCTTGATTTGTTTGCTCAGCGATGTAAACTGGCCCTCTGTTGTAATTTGGCAACGGGACCGGAATGGCGGGAGCGCTGCTCCCGCTAATCTGCCGAGAATTTTGTAGGTTTACAGCAACATTGTTCGTGCCCTGTTGAACAATGCGCGTATCATCGAACGCCCCTGTCTGATTGACGTTGACAGAGTTAAGATTCTTCGCATCTTGGATGCCGAAAAACCAATTCAGCACACCATTTTGCTTTGACTCGACTTGAGATGAGCCGGTCTGGTCGCCTTGGGTGACGACTATTTCTATATTGAAGAGCGCATTTTGAAATGTCTGTAGAGCTTGCGCGTTTGCAAAAGCCAACATGCTTAGCCAGTACAGCAGAGCAAGATTAATCAAACGCATTTCCCTCTCCGTTTGCTAAGGTGTTAGGGTTTAGACTTGCCTCGTTTTGCTTGGGTCTCCTCAGTGCGATCGCCCAAAGGCGTAACCATTGCCCCAAGCTGAGGCCGGCAGCGCGTTTCCCGGGGTAAGGCCTAAGTAATAAGGTCGTGCGCCCTCAATACAGAGCGCTCTTACGCGTTCCCGCGCCCATGGATTGTCGATGGACCAAATGAGAAAGTCGTCGGTGAGGTAGTCTTGGCCCGCATCTTCGGCCAGATAGCCGCCCAGGCATACGGGAACCCTTGGGTTCACTCTCGAGGCGCGGGATAGGCGCACCCTTGCGCCACGCCGCGCCGATGATGAAGCGAATTTTGCTTGTGCGCGCGCGCCCCGCTCGGAGTCAGCAATGGCGACGCTTGCGCCTACGTTGACATAGACTGCGACGCCGACCGCCACGCAAAGCACCGCGCTCACATGTGCTTTCAACTGGAAATCGTGCGCCATTTTGGAGACTCCAACACACACTAACCACCGCTCCATTGTGCCGCAAAAGACACAATGGAGCGGATTTCTTTATCGTTGCACGCTAAGGATCGTCTCGCTTGGCTTACTCAAGCGGACCCGTGATCGTGGCGGCAGGAGCAACGGCGTTGACCGAGACGCCGCCCTTGCTGGCGGAGGAGATCTGGCTGCCGTCAACCGCGACGGTAGCGCCCTTCTCAGCCTTGACGTTGTTGGTGACCGTGGTCGTGGTCAAGGTTGCACTCGAGCTGGAGCGCGTCTTGTTGTCAATGGTCACGTTGCCCGAGTCGGATGTCGACAGGGAGGCGCTGCCTGCGCCGCCGGCGCCGCCGTTCCCACCGACCGCCACGACCTTGCCGGAGCTGGAGCCAGCATTTTTACCCTGGCCATCACGCCGATTGGACTGGCCGGCGGCCGCGCTAGCGTCGGCCTTGCCGCCGGCGCCGCCATCGCCCCCGTTGCCAGAGTCGACGATGCTGCCGACCGCGAAGCCGAAGTCCTCAACTTTGACTTCGCCGTGGTTGAACCCGCCCGTGTTTTCAAGGTTCGCGACAGAGCCAAAATGCGAGGCGTCCTGCGCCGCCGCAGCGACGTTGTTCACGCCGATCTGCGACTGCGAATTATAGTTCACGCCGGCCGCGGCGGAGTTGCTAACGGTGCTGCCGCCCGCAAAAGCTGGAACGGACAGCAGTGTTGCGACAGTAATGATTGTGAGCTTTTTCATAGAGACACCCCCATGATCGTGGGTTACACCAAGACTCCCCTGAACCTAAAGGCCCAGAGCCAGCCGCAAAGACGGATTCACATTGGTTAACCGTCACCGACATCTGGTTAACGTATCGTTAACCATGTCGCCATTCACATAGCACCGCGTTAATCGCTACGCCAGGGCGAAGACTGGTTTTGCAGTTGAATATTGAACAGTGTGATATTTGCGCAACAGTAGGTGCGTTCATTGATCTGTTGCATACAGCATTGCAATACTGTTACATACGGCGTTGCAAAACTGTTACATGTAGCATCGCAAATTTGTTACATGCGGTATTGCAAATCTGTATACGCGCAGCATTGCATCAGAGGCGAGCTCTTCGTGGTTTCGGCTCAGACAGCCTCGCACGGAATTGGCGATGTCCAAGGTTTCGCCCCTCAGGATCTGCGCATCAACGGCTTAGCGAAAGAGGCGAAATTGCTGGAACGGCGGCTTTAGCGAATGTCCGCTCATGGCGCTTCCAGGCGTTTCGCAATGACGACAGAGTTTATCCACGCCTGAATTGAAAGCCCCCCCGCTCGCCACCCCGCCTCCAGCTCAACCGCTCACCCGCGACGCCCACGTCGCATGCCGCACGCCGGCGAGCTTCTCGAATTCCGTCGTGAGGTGATCGAGTTCCTCCGCCTCGACACTCGACGCCGACAGCGTCGCGACCAGTTCCACGTCGTCGTCGCGCTCAAGCTCCTCGAGCGAATGCACAGGATAGTTCGCCGCCTCGAGCCGCTCGACCAGGAGGTCGCGCAAGGCGTCGCGGCGCTTGCCGTCGACCGTGACGTGAACGTCGAAGATCGCCTCTGCCGCGCTCTCGTCCAACGGCGCGCGCTCGATGAGATGGACGAGCGGACGCAGGAAGGTGTTGCCGCCGAGAACCAAGGCCGCGAGCATCACCGCCTCGAACGGCTTGCCGGCGCCCGCAAAGGCGCCCGTGACGGCTGAGCACCAGATTGTCGCCGCCGTGTTGAGGCCCCGGATGTTGGCCCCGTCCTTGATGATGACGCCGGCGCCGAGGAACCCCACGCCCGAGGCGATATAGGCGAGAACCTGCACCGCTCCGGCGTTGTGGTTGAGGCGCATGCCGAGATCGACGAAGGCGGCGGCTCCGAGCGCCACCAGCGCATTGGTGCGCAGGCCCGCATTGCGCTGGCGATACTGCCGCTCGGCGCCGATGCAGACGCCGAGAACCAGCGCGACGAACAACGCGACGAAGGTGTTGAGAAATTCCTGCGCGTCGAGCTGCGCCAGCGGATTCATGCCGGTCTTCCTGGAGTGCTGGAGAGATTCGCCAGCCGGCTTATACTCGCATTGCGACGAGGAGGTCACGGCAGACGGGGATGCGGCGGCGCGATATTGCGGTGGACCTTAGATCGCCCCTGCGACGCTCTTTCGTATCGAGCGCGCTTTCCGCGGTCGACCGGGGGATTAGGAACAATTTGATCCGTTTTCTTCGCGGTCTATTGGGCACGCTCGCTAAAACGCGACTCAAATCAGCGACTTAATGACGGATTCACCGGCCAGGTTAGCTTCTCGCCAAGACCCGGCGCGCCAGGATGCGCGCGTTGCAGGGAACGCCGGGAGACGCGAACATGCCGATCAAAGCCGAAGATGTGATGCTTTCGCAACGCGACCCGCGCGCCGAGGGCGGAATTCGGTATGTCCGCGTCAGTCGCCGCGAAATCCTGATCCTGCGTCGTTTCGCTGGGGTCGACATGCGCATCCGCGCGCCCGTTGCGGCCTATCGCGGCGTCGCGCTCTCGATCGAGACGGCGCAGGACGGCGGGCTGGCCTTCCGGGTCTCGCTGGCCCATGCCGATCCGGAATTCGACGTCGTGCTCGCCGAGACGAAGGATTGCGACGCCATCGCCGCCGATTGGAGCTATTGGGCGGACTATCTCGCGCTGCCGCGCCTTGCGTGGGAGGACGGCGAGACGCGCGAGGTCGTCGCGAGGCGATCGGCCTTCGCGCGCCGGCGCGGCGCTGTGGCGGCAAGGCGCCGCCCTCGCTTCCTCGCGCGCCGCAAATGCGGCGACCCGGCGCGCGCCGGCGTCGTCTTCTCGGGCGAACGCGAGATCATCTGCTACGAGTGAAATCCGGCGAGGCTCTGCGCCAAAAAGCCCAGAAACAGCAAAAGCCCCGCGTCGCGGTTGGCGCGAAAGAGGGCGAGCGCCAGCGCCGGCGACGAGTCCTTCGAAACTGTGAAAGTCTGCCAGACGAGGTGGCTGGCGAAGGCCAGGACTCCCGCATAGGCGTATAGCCCGAGCCCCGCGCTCCAGACGGCGAGCGCCGCGCAAAGAACTGCGGCCGTGTAGAGGCCGCCGACGGCCGCTTTCACCCGCGCGCCGAACAGCCGCGCCGTCGAGCGCACCCCGGCGCGCGCGTCGTCGCGGACGTCCTGCAGCGCATAGATCGTGTCGTAGCCGACCGTCCAGAAGATCGCGCTGGCGTAAAGCAGGTAGGCTGGCGGCGCCAGCGTGTCGGCGCGAGCCGTCCAGCCGACGAGGCCGCCATAGGCGAAGGCGAGGCCGAGCACCGCCTGCGGCCAGGACGTGAAGCGCTTGGCGAAAGGATAGACGAGATAGATCGCCGGCGAGATCAGGGCCACGCCGACCGTCAGCCAGTTGAAGGACAGGAGCACGCAGAGCCCAATGAGACTCTGCGCGACGAAAAAAGCCAGCGCCGCGGCGGGCGTCACGCGCCCGCTCGGGAGCGGGCGTAGGCGGGTGCGCTCGACCTTGGCGTCGATCTCGCGGTCCACGTAATCGTTGAAGGTCGAGCCTGCGCCGCGCATCGAAACCGCGCCGACGAAGAACAGCGCGAGTTGCTTGAAGTCCGGCGCGCCGTGGAGCGCCGCCGCCGCCAGCGCGCTGCTTTGCCAGCAGGGCAGCAGCAGGAGCTGCCAGCCGATCGGGCGGTCGAGCCGCGCGAGCTGCGCGAAAGGTTGCGCCGCCGGAGGCAGCAGACGCATGAGCCACCCGCCGGGGGCGGCGTCGGGCAGGGAATGGTCTGCGGCGTCGGGCGTGAGGCTCACAAGGGGCCGGCGGGAAGCTTGGGCGCTTGGCCCGCGGCCTGCGCCTCGGCGTTCTTCGCCTGCTCCTTGAACCTGACCGCGGCGGCGCAGGCCTGCGACGCCAGGGTGGAGCTTTTGGCGTGCTGGCTCTTGAACTGCTCGATGACGCTATCCGGTATCTGGCACCACTCCTTGTTCTTGACCATGTAGCTCATGAACTCGATTTCGACGCGATCAAGCGCGCGCGCGACCGGACAGGTCGCGATCGGGTCCATCTTGCCCTTGCCCGCCTTGACGATCGCGTTGATCCGCTGAATTTCCGCCATGCGCCGCCCCGACAGCTTCTGGAAATCCGTCTGGCAGGAGTTCTCCTGGGCTTGCGACACGCCCCCAATGAGGAGCAGCGCCGCCGCGGAAAGGCCAAGAGACAGGGATTTGGTGCGCAGGGTCATGGCGAAGGATCCGTACCTTATGGGCGATGGCCAAGGTTTCGAGCGCGCTCAAGCCAACGCCTGTGATTTTTCGCAACAAAACGGCGGCATAATGGCGAAGGCGATTCTCGTTATGCTGCGCCGCCAAAGCCCGGCTTTGAGACTTTGGCGTCCGGAACGCCGCCCCTCCGTCATGAAGCGCGGACAGGCTTCGCCCGCGCGCTGCGTCCTTGGAGGGCGGCCGCCAGAGAGCGGTCAATCGATATGCTTCCGCCGACGCTCTCTCGCCTACCGGCTCGCTTTCCGATCCGTGTGAGGAGGCGGCGGCCCAGCAAGCCGCTCACCGCCACGCCGACGGCGGTCGCCACGCCGGCGATTCCGGCGCCGATCAGCCCGCCGAGCAGGGCGTCGGCGCTGGCGAAGAGATACTGATTCTTCTTTTGGTTCGGGATGTCGGGAGTGTTGCTTATGGGGGCCTCTTGGGCAGCCTCTTCGTTGGCGCCTGCCCTCCGCTTAAACGGGGAAACGCGCGAATCGACGAGGAAGCGCCGTGGCCCAAGCAGTTGAAACGAATAGGAGAACCCATTTCGCGCCCGCGCCGTTGCGCAAACACGCCGGGCCGATGCGGCGTCGGCCCTTTCGCGTGTCGAGGTCACAAAATCCTGTCGGCGAGAGTCGCCTCGGCCGCCGCGCCAATCTTCCTGTCGAGAGTCGGGATCGAAAGGGAGAACGCCGCGCCCTCGCCAGGCCGAGCCTTGACCGATATCCCCCACCCGTGCCGGTCCGCGATCGATTTGCAGATGGCAAGTTCTATTCCAGTCCCTGCATACTCGGTCTTATTGTCAAATTTCTTGAACGGCTCAAAAATTGTCTGTGCAAATTCCTCTTTGAACCCCACGCCGCAGTCGCTTATCGTCAAGCTGATCGCTCTTTCGCCAATCGGGGCCACGGCGATGTCTATCCTCGGCGCTTGGCCGGGCTTGCTGTATTTAATCGCATTCGAAACGATATTTTGCAGCAGGCAAGCGAGCTGAAGCCGGTCCGCCATGAACCTCGCAGGCGCTATTGAGACATTCACCTGGGCGTTGGTTTCAACGATCGAGTCCGAAAGGTCGCGCAGAGCGGCCTCAATCTCCTCCCTGAGATCGAGAACCTCGAGCTGCTGCTCGCCAAGGATCGTCGAGGAATAGGTCAGGAGATCCTCTACGAGCTTGCGCGCGCTTTGCGCACAGCTTCGCATGGCCATTCTTGCATAGGCCATGTCCTTCTTGTTGGAGGAGACGATTGCATTGTCGAGCAGTTCCGAAAACGCTTCGATCTTGCGCAGCGGCTCCTGAAGATCAAGCGAGGCCACGTAAACGAACTGGGCGAGACGCTCGGAGCTCGAGGCGCTCGCATGCTGGTTTTCCAAAAGCTGCTTGATGTTTTCGACCGTCCGCCGCGCTCCTTCCTGTAGCGTCGAGCGGAAGAGCGCCTCGAAGGGACGTAAGAAGAGATCATGTTCCTCCACCTCGAAATTGAAGCCGATCTCGGTGGAGCCAGCGGCCGCCTCGCGGAACTCATAGAAGGATCTGAACGGCTCCGACACGCCTTTGATCTCGAGCAGATGGGGCGGACCGAACTGCGCGATCTCGAAGGTCGATTCGGTGCGAATGCCCCGATCGAGCGTCACCTGCCGCGCCATCACGCCTGGGCGAATCGGCCCTTCGGACAGGGGCTGCAGCTCCACCACTTGCGGGGACCAGCGGGTGTAGTTTTGAAAAAAGCCATGGCCGACGAAGCTGAATGCGCTGCCGAGCGGGCATCCGACCAAGGCTCGCGCCGTCGCTGAGATCGGCTTGGCGGTTGCTAGACCGAACATTATCTTGCTCCTCCACGAGTTCTCTGCGTGGAATCTGGTTTCGCCCTTCGCAAAATTCAACTTGAGGGCCCCGGCAAGCTCCGGTCGTCCTCTAAAAATACGCCGCGAAAAGTTACGCCGCGGCGCTTGACGTCTGGAGCGGGCCGCCCGAGATGTTTGTGGCGGGCGAGGTCGGGGCTGCGGCGTTTCGGCGGGGAGCATCAGCCGAAAACAGATCGGCGGAGAGCGCAACCTTGAGCATCGAGAGCAGTCTTCTGGCGATGGCCCTTGGGGGCTTTGCGCTGCTGTTGGCGTTGGAGAAGAAGCGGCCTTTCAAGAAATTTGCCGCGGCGGGCCTGAAGCGGTCGTTCTCGACCAATGTCTCGGCCTTTCTGTTCAACACCATGACGATGAACATCCTATCGGTGACGAGCTTGCTGGTCGTCGCGGCGAATTATTCGCATCACGGCCTCTTGAGCGGCCTGCAGAACGATTCCCTCAAATGGATCGCATCCTTCGTGCTGTTCGATTTCGCCGTGTACGTATGGCACTTCCTCGGCCACAAATCGGAGCATCTCTGGCGCTTTCACAAAATCCATCACAGCGACAAGAGCATTCACGTCTCGACGGGCCTGCGGTTTCACATATTCGATCAATTTCTCGAGGTCATTTTCAAATGCCTGTGCACGGTCACGATCGGCGTCGAAGCGCATGTCGTCGTCGTATGCGAGCTCGTCCGCATGCTCTTCGTATTTTTCCATCACGCGAATCTGTCGTTCCCGGGAGAAAAATGGCTATCTTATATCGTGATAACGCCCTCCCTTCACCGGGCGCATCATTCATCGTTGCGCAGCGAGCACGACAGCAATTACGGGATCGTCCTCTCCATCTGGGATATTGTCTTCGACACCCGGAAAGAGCTGGTTCCAGAGAAAGTTGGGTTGGAGCTGATCGAGGCCGAGAATTTCGTTCAACTCTTCAGCCTGGCTTTCGTGACCGAGGGGCGCTTCGCGAAGATGCTCCACCTCCTTCCGCGAGGCGCCGCGACTTACGCGAGGCGGCGGAGTGCGAATTTGCCGAACGATTGCAATGCGGGGATCGCGGCGTCCGGTCTGGACTGTTCGCAGAAGGCTTAAAGCAAGTTCCGATGGCGCTAATCGCCGTCGTCCTCCGCGCCAGGAAGGCAGGACATCGCAGCAGAAAACTCGTCTTTCAGCTCGACGCCCGTCACGCGCCGCCGCAGCGCCTCGGACACGAGATAGAAAAGCCTCTGCGCCGCCTCGGCGTAGGACATGCCTTGGTCGCGAATATTGGATAGGCAGTTCCGCTCGGCGTCGGTGCGGCCGCGGCGGGGCGCGAAGGTGAGATAGACGCCGAGGCTGTCGGGCGACGAAAGGCCGGGCCGCTCGCCGATCAGCACAGCGACGAGGCGCGCGCCTAAAATTTCCGCGATTTCATCGCCGATCGCGACGCGGCCCTCAGACACGACGACGGCGGGTCCGATCTTCAAGCGCTTGGCCCGAAACGCCGGCAGCGCGGCGTCCAGGAGCGCGAAGGCGTGAGCAGTGATCGCGCGCGCGGACAGACCGTCGGCGACGACGAAGACGACATCGTAGTCTCCCGCAGAAGACGAGAGACGCACGGCGGCGGCTTCGCACAAGCGCCGCCCGAGATCGGGCCGCATCAAATAGGCGCGCCGGCTCGACGCAGCGCTCTCCACGCACAGCGCCTCCAATCCCCGCGCGCGCAGCCCTTCCGCAAGCGCCTCGGCGTCAAAATGGTCCTCGACGGCGTCGCGCGCTTGCGCATGCGCGAATTGAAAGGCGAGATTGGCGGCGGTCGCGACCGCCGCCCCAGCGGTAGGCAGGAAAACGCGCGCGGGCGTCGAGGCTTTCAGCGCCGCCAGTCGATCCTCGAGCGCAAGGAGCTTGTCCGCCATGGCTCAGGCCCCCGGCAGAAGGCGCTGGAAGGCCGGCGGAAGCGAGGGCGCTCCAATGCCATCGCGCGCAACATTCATCCGCGCGAGCCAATCCGCGAATTCCGGCGCAGGCGCAAGGTTCAACAAGCGCCGCACGGTGGCCACATCGTGGTATGAGGTGCTCTGATAGTTGAGCATCACGTCGTCGGCGCCGGGGACCCCCATCACGTAGTTCACCCCGGCGACCGCGAGCAGCGTCAAGAGATCGTCCATGTCATTCTGGTCGGCCTCGGCGTGATTGGTGTAGCAGGCGTCGCAGCCCATCGGCAGGCCCATGAGCTTGCCGCAGAAATGATCCTCGAGCCCGGCGCGAATGATCTGCTTGCCGTCGAAAAGATATTCCGGGCCGATGAAGCCGACGACGGTGTTGACGAGCAGCGGCTTGAATTCGCGGGCGACGCCATAGGCGCGCGCCTCCAGCGTCTGCTGGTCGCAGCCGTGATGCGCGCCGGCCGAGAGCGCGCTGCCCTGGCCGGTCTCGAAGTACATGACGTTGCAGCCGACGGTTCCGCGCCCCAACGCGCACGCCGCGTCCGTGGCCTCGCGCAGCATGCCGAGATCGACGCCGAAGCTGCGATTCGCCGCCTCTGTTCCAGCGATCGACTGGAAGACCAGGTCGACGGGGGCCCCGCTCTCCATGAGCTGAATCGTCGTCGTCACATGGGTCAGGACGCAGGATTGAGTCGGAATGTCGAGCGTCTCGCGCACGTCGTCGATGAGCAGCAGCAGTTCCCGGCAGCGTTGCGGGCTGTCGGAGGCGGGATTGACGCCGATCACCGCATCGCCATTGCCGAGCAGCAGTCCATCGATGATGGCGGCCAGCACGCCCTTGGGGTCGTCGGTCGGGTGGTTGGGCTGGATGCGCGAGGAGAGCGTTCCGGGCAGGCCGATCGTGTTGCGAAAGCGCGTGACGACGCGGATCTTGGCCGCGATCGCGATCAGGTCCTGATTGCGCGAGATTTTTGCGACGGCGGCGGCCATCTCCGGCGTGACGCCCTTCGCGAGCGCGGCGAGCGCCTCGGCCGTGGCCGCGTCGGAGAGAAGCCAGTCGCGAAACTCTCCGACCGTCAAGCTCGCAATGGGCGCGAAGGCTTTGCTGTCGTGCGTGTCGAGAATGAGCCGCGTCACCTCGTCCACCTCGTATGGGACGAGCAGCTCTTGAAGAAAGGTCGAAAGCGGAAGATCGGCGAGCCGCATCTGCGCGGCGACGCGCTCGACCGCGCTCTCGGCCGCGACGCCCGCGAGGCAATCTCCCGAGCGCAGCGGCGTCGCTTTCGCCATGAGCGATTTGAGGTCGTCAAACCGGTAGCGGGTTCCTTGCACGTCGATCGAATACATGACGAGCCGCCGTGGCGATGGTGTTTTGTGAAGGTAGCGTCCAGACGCCGGCCGCTCAAGCCCGTTCGCGACCGCCTTGGCCCTGTCAAAGACTCTGGATCAGAGCGCGAACTCGTGAAGTAGCGCCAGCCCAAATTTGAAATTCTGACCACGCCTGATGACGTCAAGCTTTGTAAAGCTGGCGTGTAAGATCATTGGACGGCTCTAATTCTGATCGGAACCGTAGGGATCAGCGCCGGGCAGGTTGCCGAAAGGTCTCGCGACTCTCCGCCTACCGCGCCAAAGCCCGCAACAGCCTGACATCCGCGGGTTTTTAACGACTTTTCAATGTGGTGCCTTGCCAGCTCTGCTGGGGAGGGAGGATCCCCAGCAGAGCTTGAAAAGAGCACAGCCGAGGGCGAATTTTGGTCGCCCTAACAACCCATCAGACCAAGTCAGTGGACCGGCTCAGTGGACCCTTGTCAAGATCAGCGAGACGCAAGCGAAAAGCGAGAATGGATTGGCCTACAGCCCTTCGTGGGTACCTTTGGCCTCGGAGGCGGCGCGCCGTGCCCTCACCACCATTCCGGTCTTGTAAGAAGGCGACGTTCTGACCTTATTGGAGGTCCGGATCCATACTGGCGCGCCATCTTGCTTTGCAATTTGCGATGAACAGACGTCAACGGTCGTGCGCTCGTGTGCAACTATGTGACTTCAGCGTGGCTACTGTACCGAGCGGCTTAGCGCGAGCGGAGCCACGTGGTTACCAGGTGGCGACAGGTTCAAAAAGGAGCGGCGGGAAGGTCCGAAATGCGCCATGAGCAGACCTACGGGCCGTCTCCATAGTGGGCCTTATGCGGCAGCCATATCATCTCCAGCCTTTCTTGGACGCGGCGGCGCTAAGTTCCCACGACTTCAGGCTGACTTTCGAGAACAGGCAATTCGTTCTCTACCGGCTTGACCAAGAGCCACGTTTCTCCTTCACCCGTGAAATAAAGCTGGCACCCACGGATACGGCAAAAGAGATCTAGGTCATGTTTTACCGCTGGAAACATTGAATAGTCGTCACCGAAAAGCACACCGCCTGGCTTCAGTATGTCAAAATAAAGTGAAAGCTCAAGAAATGTCTCTCCGCATTCATGCGCTGAGTCCAGATATGCGAAATCGATCACATAATTTAATACTTTAAGGGTCCTGGCCGCAACGACGGATGTCACCCTGAACGGCACAACTGTTTCTGTAAGCCCGTTATTGAACATGTTATTCATAAAATAATAGTATATAGCAGGGTTTCCGTCGGTCTTCCGCATTGTTCCCGCAAAATTGTCCAGCAGCCACATGTTTATGTCACCGCACCATGGATCAACGCAAAGCAAGGTCCCATTGCTTTCACGCATCCATGTTCCTAGAACGACTGCGCTTGAGCCGATGAAGCTTCCCACTTCGATTCCGAAGAGCGGCTTACCCTGAAGCACGCTTTCGATCGCACTAGGCGTCCTCGCGCCTATATGCGGCGGATAGTGCATAGGGGATGGCAGGAGAGGCGGATTATAGCTGTGATAAGGATTGTCGCACCCGAATAGCCGCCGCGATATGTCTTGAAAGATTGGTGTAGTTCGTTCGAGATTATGACTCTGAATGAATCTTTTAAGCTGCGGATCAGCAAGAGTTTTTGCTGAAAACCAATTTTTGAGAACTGCTTCATCAATAAAGTCGCTAAGAGATGTCATGTTGAGGCCTTTTTTCGATGCCCGTTCCACAGCGACGACAATCTAAGGGTATGGGCTTGTGTGGAGGCTTATCCTGTTGTCCCAGGTTGAGCTAAATGTGGTATGCCATCGGGCGTGAGCCGCCGCGAGGGGCGGGGA
>Ga0187781_10001652_pt1 | contig 16962 bp, 10 predicted proteins | sample 0715_SJ02_MP02_2_FD_132447 | JGI IMG/M metagenome (GOLD analysis project Ga0187781, IMG submission 132447) | Tropical peat soil microbial communities from peatlands in Department of Meta, Colombia - 0715_SJ02_MP02_20_MG | ecosystem: Environmental > Terrestrial > Soil > Wetlands > Peat | place...
TCCTGTAGCGTTCAAGACCCTCGACTACGCGCACGCGGATCTTACGACCCAGCTGGACCACGGAATCCGGCAGATTGAGTTGGACATCTTCGCAGATACTAAGGGCGGCCGCTTTGCACATCCGTTAGGTCCGACGTTGGTCGCGCAGGCCGGTTTGCCCGCGGATCCTTATCCGAACGGCGTTATGCTGAAACCCGGATTCAAGGTCATGCATGTGCAGGACATCGATTACGTGAGCAACTGTCAGCCGTTCGTCACTTGTCTCGAGATTGTTCGCACCTGGTCGAAGGCCCATTCGGAGCATGTCCCAATCTTCATTCTGGTTGAAACAAAGGAGGACGTACCCGATGCAAGGATTGCCTGGACCGTTCCAGAGCCGTACACACCCGCGATCTTCGATGCGCTGGACGCGGAGATTCTTTCCGTTTTTTCCAGAGATGAGATGATTACCCCGGATCAGGTACGGGGACGTTCCCACACGCTCGACAAAGCTGTGCGCAGGGGTGGTTGGCCAACTCTGGCGCAGGCACGCGGCAAGGTGATGTTTCTGATGGATCAGAAGCAGACTGGCCCAATCTACCTCAAGGGACATCCCGGGTTGCGCGGCCGTATTCTCTTCACCAACGCAACCCCAGGCCATCCCGATGCCGCGTTTGTCGAAGAGAATGAGGGCCGTGTGGCTACCATTTCATCGCTCGTTCGCCAGGGCTATTTGATTCGCACGCAAGCGGATTCCGACACAGTTGAGGCACGGACCAACGATACTCGCCGTCGTGATCAGGCCCTGAATAGCGGAGCTCAGATCGTCAGCACTGACTATCCGGAGTTTGAAGCTGCCAAGTGGTCCGGCTATCGGGTCGCTCTGCCCGGCGGTTCACCAGCCGGATGCAACCCGGTCATCGGACCTCCCAACTGCGTGAACTCGCTGCTTGAACCCAAGTCGAAGCGCTAGCTTTCGTCAGCAGCTATCCGCTGAATGTCGTCCCGGGAATTTGAACTAACCCAATTGATGCCGTCGCTTACCTGGAAGCACGCGGCCCAATTCTCCGCCCCGGCGGTGATGCGGTGACAGCAGACATGGCGGAGGCATACAGCAAGATTGTGGGCCTTGCGCTCAACGGCATGGGAACGGCATGTAAACCGAGCTAAGTGCTTTAAAAGTGGTGAGCGCGGAAGGAATCGAACCTTCAACCTACTGATTAAGAGTCAGTTGCTCTGCCAATTGAGCTACGCGCCCGAAGCTTTATTCTGAACTACTTGTGGTGAGCTGTCGTCCAACCGCGGATGAACTCCTGCGGAAGTTCCACCTACGACTCCCAGCAAGTTCAACCCATTGCTTCGATAAGTCCTTCCTGCCGACCACCTCATCGCGATCAAACGCTGCTGCGGTCCCTGCGGATAATCCGGCGCCAACGAAATCACGAACAGCCGCGCTCTCCGCGTTGCGGATGACCCTGCCCCGCAAATCCTAAACGATCATCCCCTCATAATTTATACCACGGAAGCCGTTCCCATCCTTTGATTTGGCCTTGATCCGCAATGTCAAGTTCGCCCCAGTCCGCCGAAGATGCCCGTCATGTCGCGAGGCCGCCGCTTGTTCTGTTCGTGATTTGCAGTTGCAGCGTCTCGGCCCAGACGCGCACATCACGTCAGCAGAATTAGGCAAACTCCTGCGCCTGCGCTTCTGTAGCTGGAGTTCAAGCTCTCCTCGCTGCGGCGTGGTCTCGTTTCCCAACCTAGGGCCGCTGGCGCACTTCGGCGGTCAACGAGCGCGCGGGCTCGCTGGCAACGGGGCGTCGTGGAGGCAAGTCGCCAATGGGCGGGCGATGCTCGACCGTGCCAATGACCGGCACGTCATCCATGCCATCGGCGTACAGCCGGGACGCAAACCGCTGTTCGCCGCACATTCGGTCGATCATGCGCTGTTGCCGGATGGAGAGCACGGCGTGGGGAAGAATAGGAAAATTGCGGAACATCCAGAGCAGGTACACACGCTGGAGGAACGAAGGGATCAAGTAGCGCGGCCCTATTGGCGTTTGAACTTGTACCACACCGGCCGCGAGTTTTTCGATCAGCATACCGGGCCCACCTGGGAACCTGAGATTGCCAGAGCAATTCTGGGGCCGCCATTATTGCACCATCGGCAGTGCAATGGAAGCTTTTTTTTCACAGGCCCAGTTTAAGACGACCCGGCCAGGGTCATTTCGCCTTCCCATCGTGGACTTTTCGGGAATCTCACTGGGGAGGCTCGTTCCAAACGGGAACAGCTAGATCCCCATTACCTAGGGGTTGGTCACCTTTCGTGGAAATCAAATCGTGACTTCGGGCAGGATGTCCATGCGCCGAATCTGGGCCGCCACCCCAAATTCCTTCCCCTCTTCTTCGACCCGGACGATTGTGGCCTGGCAGCAGACCCAGCACTTTTCTCCGGAGGTAAGTTCGGGAGGCAGGATGAGCACCAATTCAACGTCAGTTCCCTTCTCCATGCGGGACTTCGTGTACAGGAAAACGCCGTTGGCGCTAACGTCGCGGGTCTCGGCAGTCTGGTCGGCGCCCTGAGAAGTGCGCACCCGCGTGGGAACGCGAGTCGAGATTCTTCTTCCGCTGCGGCGCTCGGTGTTCGTTTTCATCGGGCTCGGCGTGCCCACCTACTGTACACCAAGGCCGCAAGCGGGACGAGGGGAAAGGGCAGATTTGGCTGTACCGCAAACCGGACTACATGTTGGGCTGCTTCGCCCGCAGCGCCGGAACTACCAGCGCCTGCTCCATGGTGGGCACATTGGTGCCGCGGAGCCTGGCTTCCACCTCGTGCAGTTTCTCGGTATCGAGCGTCTGGTAGTAAGCCTGCACCAGCAGTTCCATGGTGAAGGGATTGCTCTGATCCTCTTCCAGATGGGCAATGGCTTCTTCGTATTTCTTCTGCTGCATCAACAGCGCCCCTGCGGCGCCTTGATAAGAACTCTGGATCACGCGATTACGGCTGTCTTCGGCCATGGCTTGGAGTTGCGCCAAGGATTGGTCGGCCAGCGTTTGATTGCCGGCGCGGGCCGCGCGCACCGCGCGGTGGCGCAGGATGCGCGACATCTCTTCATCGCGGTCGCCGGGGGAAATTGCCGCCAGATGATGCAGAGCCTCTTCGGCCAGCTTCAAATACCTCAGAGCCGCGTTGTCGTCGGCCTGGTATTCCGCCATCTGCCGATAGGCCTCCGCTTCCTGCAGATCATGTTCCTTGGCGTGGGCCGTGGCGGCGATCTCCTGGTATTCCTTGTCGGCCTCGGCATAATTGCCGTCGCGGACATACGTCATCGCCCTCTGCATGCTGTAAGAGAGCCGGTCGGCTTCATTGTGGGCAAAGCGGATCGCCTTGTCGTACTCGGCGCGAGCCTGTCCCTGATCGCCCATCAGCGCGTAGGTGTCGGCCAGACCGACCTGCGAGCTTACAAAGTCCGGGTCAAGTCGGAGCGCTGCACGATAGTGATCGAGTGCGCCCTGGAAGTCTCCCGCCATGCGCTTCAGTTCTCCGTAGGAGTCCTGCGGATTCGGTTCCTTGGGCAGCAGCGCGACGTAGCGGTCCATCGGCGGGAAGGCTTTGGCAAAATCCCCGTTGCGGGCGTACGCGTAGGCAAGTTCGTTGAGGGCGGGGGGAAAGTTCTTGTCGATGGCGAGTGCCTTTTCAAACATTCGCAGCGCGTAATCGATGTTCTTTTCCCCCATAAGCCAGTCGCCGCAGAAGTACAGCAAATGCTTGTCGTGAGGATAGAGCTCCAGCAGGTCGTTCATGGACTCGATGCCGCCAATAAAGTCTCCTTCCTGCACCTTCACGATCCATGCCACCATCAATTGTTCGCCCGGAGACGTCTTGGGCGCGAGTTCCTTGGCCTTGGCGCGGGCCGCGCTCGCTTCCTGCGGATTGCTGCTATGGAAAGCGATCCGGGCCCAGGCCAGCCCGAAGCTGGGATCTTCCTTCACGGCCGCGCGCCAGTCGTCGTTGCTGCGGTCCTTGTACAGATTCTCGAGGTCGGCCACGCCCTTGTCGTACAGCTCGCGGGCTTTGGCGGACGATGTGGTGACGGGCAGGTCGGTGGTGGCACCTTTCTGGAGGTGGTGGGCGTAAGCGGGCACAGACCAGCAGACGCTCAGAGCAAGTACAACGCCGGCAATAAGAATAAGAGTGCGAATGGAACAAGTGACAGCCCAGGTCGAGCGGCGCATCGAAGTCTCCGGTACAGAGTATTGCGGGAAAGAAGCTGCTGGAAGGAGGGTAACAGTCGCGTAACCAGCCAGCGAGGTCACGAAAGACGTTGGCCGGATGCCGCAGCCAGCCAATGGCCGGAATCGGGAAACAACCCCAACCAGAGAAAAGCCCCTGCAGGAGCAGGGGCTTCTTATCTGTCTAAGTCGGCTAGAAGGAAAACGTAGCCGAGAACTGGATGCCCCGCGGTCCGCCGCCTCCCAGGAAGGGATTGCCGACACCCACGTCGCCTGTGGCGGTGAGCGGTAAGCCGGCTTGTCCAACTTCACGGTTCCCATTGATTGTAAAGAAGTTGATACCGGGGTCCGCGATGAAAGCGGGAAGAAATGGGCTGGCGAAGTTGGGGTGATTCGGGATATTGAAGAAATCGGCCCCAAGCTTCAGGCTGAGCCGCTCGGTCAGTTCGGTCTTCTTGTATATGGAGAAATTCCACTCCTTGAACGTCGGGCCGACCAGTGAATTCCGCGCCAGATCTCCGAAATGGCGCGTTCCGATCGTGCAGTCGGAGGCTAACCCCGAAGCGGAAGCGACGTTCACGGTGCAGGGAATGGCGAACGAACTCAGATCCAGGAAATCGGTTGGGTTGCCCTTGTGGTAGAGGATCGGTCCGACGACATCGGGCCGGTCAAACCCATTGCCGCTTCCGCTGTAGTCGTCTTCAAAATTGTAGTTCAGGTGGAAGGGCTGGCCGCTCTGCAGACTCATGACACTGTTTAGGCCCCACCCACTTCGCAGCTTCTTCCAGCGTCCGCCCGCGGTGGGAAAAGCATAGGAGAAATTCCAGGTCACGCGATGGGGCAGATTGAAGCTGGATGGACCATACTCCAGCCAGGGCTGTGTGCTGTCGTTGGGCTGCGCCTCGTTGGGCTCGAAGTCGTCGCCATCGCTGGAGTTGTCCAGCGATTTCGAGTACACGTAATTCACGATTGACGTGATACCGTGCCATCCGTTGATGCGGAAGCTCGTCTGCAGCGCGTTGTAGTTGGACTTCCCGGTGGAGTTCTCCTGCAGGACATAGAATGCGCCGTAGGGATTGCCGTTGAGGGGACGAGCCGCGCCGAACGGCGCTGTAGCGCAACCGGCGCCATAGCCGGGGTAACCGGCGCCGAAATCGTAGATGCAGTTATAGGTTTCATCGGCCGCGTTAATCTGCGCCGCGCTCGGCTGGCTGAGGTCGAAGAAGCGCCACAGGCGGTGCCCCTGAGAGCCCACATACCCAATCTGTAGCACAGTCTTGCCGCCAAACTGCTGCTGGAGATTCAGATTGTAGTTCTCCATGTAGGGCATCTTGATGTTGCGGTCAAAGGCAAAAACGTCGCACTCGAAAGAACAGGTCGTCGTGGCTGCAAATACAGGGCTGCCGGGGACGATTGGCCCGCCGACGGCGCCGGTCGAAAGGATCGGATCCGGACCTATGTTGTTATAGGCCGGACCGGGATCGAAGTACGGGGCATAGGGCAAGTGGCCGAGAGCCATATCCTGCGAGAACGCGTCATAGAAGACGCCATACCCGGCGCGAATCACCGTTTTGCTCTTGCCCGTCACGTCCCAAGCCGCACTTACGCGAGGAGCGAAGTCCTTCTTATCCGGGTTGTAGAGGCCGCTCAACCCGGGCTGCCCGACCTGGGTCAGAGTAAAGGTCCCAGTTCCCGGGGCAGGAGAAATGCTGGTGATATTACTGAGCAGATTGTTCTCCTCCTGGATTACGCCAAAGTAGTCCCAGCGCAGGCCGAGGTTGAAGGTGAGTCTCGAGGTGGCGCGGTAGCTATCCTGGAGATAGAAACCGATGTTGTTTTCGTGCGTGTGCCGCGTCGAATTTCCGAAGTACTGAAAGCCGCTGTCCACGTAACCGGCCAGAAAGTCCTGAAGTGGAGTCGAGGTAGGGCTCACCCCCCCGCCGCTGAACTTGAGCCGGCCGCGGAAATACTTGTCGAAATATTGCTGGATCGAGGTGCGGTGAAAGTCAACTCCGAACTTGATGTCGTGCTTGTTCAACTTCCACAAAAAATCGTCGATGACCTGATTGTTCGAATCGTAGCGGTTACGCGGAACGCTGCTGGTAGACCCCAGCTGAGCAAAACCGCCTACCAGCATGATGGGCAGACCGGAGTCGTAGGGGCCGCTGCCCTGGCACTGGCTTGGGTCCATAGCAGCGCACAGCTGGATCGAGCTGGGATGGAAACTCTGGTCCGCGGGAAAGAACCCTTCGGCAAAACGGTTCCAGCCGTAGCGGAGTTCGTTGACTTTGTTGGTTCCGAAGGTATGGGTGTAGGAGATGGAAACCAGCTGCACGCGGGTGGGAGTATAGGTGTTGAAGCCGGGCAACTGGCCGCCTGTGGCCGTCAGCGCGAGCGGAAACGATTGCACGCTGTCGCCGAAGAAATAACGGCCGGTAAGAATGTTGCTGGCGTTGAAGTTCTGGTCAATCTTGGCGATGGCGCTGGACAAGCGATTAAAGGAAGGGGAAACCACCGAAGCATTAGGCCCGTCAGGGCAACCGTTGTTCTCTTTGCCCACCAGCGCGCCACCGAACGTCCCAGGGATGTTGGGAACAGGCCACGGATTACGCGCCAGCAGCGAAGTAATGACCGGGTCGGTGGCTCCTCCGTCGGCGGTAATCTGCGCCGGATCCGGAACACAAGCCAGGGTTACTACGCCCAGCGGTTCCTCCTGCCCTTCGTAGTCCAGGAAGAAGAAGGTCTTGTCCTTGACGATGGGACCACCCAGAGAACCTCCATACTGGTTGTTGTGGAACGGGGTCTTTGGCTGGCCGGCGAAATTGAAGTAATTGCGCGCATCCAGCGCGTCATTGCGGAAGTATTCCGCCGCACTCCCATGGAGCGAGTTCGTGCCGCTCTTGGTCACGATGTTGACCACGCCGCCGGCGTTGCGCCCATATTCCGGCTGAAAATTCGACAACACGTTTGCTTCCGCCACTGCGTCAACCGGCAAGATGGTGGCCGGCGTCCCGAACACGCCAGCCTCATTGATGGCCGGGTCGTTGCGGTAGCCGTCATTCATGTCGGTGCCATCGAGCATGTAGTTGTTGGAGCGTCCGCGCGCGCCGTTCATGGAGAATTCGCCGAACGATCCCGGAGAATCGGTGATCTGATCCGGTGAGCCGGCAACGCCTGGATTGAGGAAGATCAACTTGGTGTAGTCGCGCCCGTTGAGGGGCAGGTCCTCGACCGTCGTAGATGTGATCACGCCACCCAGGTCGTTCGTAGTGGTTTCGATCTGGGGCAACTCGCCGCCCGCGACTTCCACCGTCTGTGTCACCTTGCCTACCTGCAGTGTCACGTCCACGCGACGTTCGGTGGCCACATCCACTTCCACGTCCTTGGTCAGCGACGTCTGGAATCCACTCTGTGTGACCGTAATCGTATAGTTGCCCACCGGTAATTCCGGGATGGTGTAGGTGCCGTCGGGAGTGGTGGTCGTTGTTCGCTCCAGTCCAGTACCTGCGTTTTTCACCTTCACGGTCGCCCCATCCACGAACTTCCCGGACGGGTCAGTCACCGTCCCCAGAATGGTTCCGCGAAAGGTCTGGGCCCACATGCTCATCGCGATCAAAAGAAAAAATACGAAGAAGAAGATGATGCGCGCTTTCATAGGAGCTCCTTGGTGATCAAGCTCGGAGCGACTCTTCGGGGAAGGCAGGGTCGCCCTCAGCCCGGGAAGGACGGCAGTTGCGTGTGCAGCAACAATTTACTTTCTACGTAGGAAGGCACGGCCGACCCGCCCGCTTATGATCAGGCCCAAACATTATCGGAACCTATTTGCCGGAGTCAACCACGAAGTTACGAATGGGAACGATCGGTCTGGTGGATGGGAGGCAGGCAAGAGTTCAGGGTTCAGGGTCAGGCCTCCGGGATCGATCGGCGGGAGCGCTCGGCACTAGAAGGTGAACGCCACGCCCCCACGGATGGAGCGGGCGGACTGCACCAGGTAGACCGTCTGCCCGTCCTGGCCCACGACTGGAACATAGCCCTGGGCCAGCAGGTTGCGCAGGTCAATGATCGCCTCCATACGGGCGGGAAGGAATCCCATGGTCGGGATGGGCTGGCGGATGAAGATATTCAGGAAAGGATCGCTTTGCCCGGGGGTAGAGTTGAACATATCCACGGGGGTAAGGGCCTGCCCGCTTACCCAGCGATACGAAGCAATCCAGCGCGTGCGGGTGCGGGGCAGCGTTCCGCTGAACTTGGCGGCCACGGCGTGGCGGCGCTGCGTGGAAATCGATTGTTGAACGCTTTCGAGCTGTACATCGGGGGTTGTGAGATCGAGCACACCGCCGAAGGCATAGTCCAGCGTGGCCTTCAGGTCCCCGGCGAATTTGCGCTCGAGCAGAACCCGCACACCCTGGGTGTGCAGATCCTGGCCCGTATAGCTGAACGTTCCTGAAGACAAGTCAGGCAGGAGGAACCCGCCCACCGAGGTGACTTCCCCCACGCCGGTGAGTGCGGGATTGCTGATGCTATCGGAAAAGGCCGCGACTTGAAGGGCGTTCTTGCCGAAACGGTGCGACAGGCTCACCTCCTGGTGGTGAGCACTCTCCACTTGAGGCGCATATCCCAACATGCTGATGCGAGGATTGGTCTCGCTCAGGTCCGCGGGCGCGGAATCAAATCCCTTCTCGGCGAGCATATCGGGGCGGGAGGTTGCGTAGCCGTACTCCACTACCGTGTCCGGCGTAAGGGCGAAGGTCGCCGTGCCGTAAGGGCGAAAAGCGGCCACGTGACCCAGAAATTGGATAGCCTGCAGTTCACTGCCAAACTTCAACTCCAGCACGTCTCCCAAGGTGATATCGTCTGCACCGGAAAGAGCCAGCGCCTGCAGCGCCGCGTTGTGCAGGTTGGGATCGGAGGAAGCGAAACGGCGCACGGTCAACCCCATGGTGGGCTCAGATCCGTCCATGAGTTCGTGCGAATAGCTGGCGTGCAGCACTGCGGCGGGCACGCCATCTCCGTAGCCCACATTGCCACTGAAATCCAGAAGCCCGTCCGCGAATAGAGAACGCTCCAGGGTGAAGCCCGTGCTCATATCCGATCCGGTGCCATAGCCGCCGGCTTCCGAGCCTCCCAGAAAAGACAGCGTGCCCTGCAAATCATGGTTCTCGCCCTCTTCGTTTGCCGAGGCAGCAGCCTTTGTGGCCGGATCGTCGAGGGCTCGCAGAACCGGCCGGTTTGCCACCGAACGCAGCGTCCATTTCCAGTCGTCGTCGTCAGGCAGGGCGCGGACCGGTCCCAACTGCATCACGTTGAGCAGCGTATTCAAGGTAACGTTGATGTTGAGGGTGGCCCCCGGACGAAGGCCAATTTTCTCCCGCAATGCGGGCAGGAACGAAGGCGCCGTCACCTGGAGGGTATAGAGCCCGGGCAGCAGACCAGTCGCACTGTAATGACCGGCACCGTCGGTGAACACGGTGAAGCTACGATTCGCCGCGCCCAGAATCTGCACCACCGCGCCCATCTGAGGCTCGCCCGCGGTGCTCCGCACATATCCTGAGATAGCTCCGTGCTGCTCGCCAGCCCAAACTGGAAGCGCCAAGCCCAACAGGATTGCGTACGTTCCGAGTTCGCGCAGTCTCAACTCGCCCCACCCCCGGGGGGAATCGCAGGGAGTTACTCTACTGCAAACATCGCCGACGGATCAACCGTCTGCTTGGAGATGTTGTCGTTCACCTTGATTTGTATCTTATAAACGCCGGGTTGCAGGTTCGCAGCCGCAATGGATTTCTGCAGCGTCACCTGTTCCCCAACGTTGCCCATGCTCTCGGTGGATTCGACCTTCTGCACCACCGGTTTGTTGGTGGCTACATTGATGACGTCGTATTCAAACGTGGCGGAAGGCTTGTGCGTCTTCTCGTCCACGCCGAGATTGTAAACCTGCATCCAGAAATTGAGCTTCTGGTCGCGGTCCTTCTTGAACGTCGCCGGCTTGCCGTCGGCGGGCGCGACGCGCGGCCGCACTTTCATGGTTCCAATGACGAAGAAGCCGGTTCCGATTTCCTTGGTAGGAACCGGTTCCATTAGGTCGGCGACGATCAAACTCGAGGTGGCTAGCTTGTCCTCCGAATACTCGGGAATCACGATCCCCCGGCTGAATACGCCCTTGCGATCTCCGTTCACGTCTTTGACCGCAACGTCCAGTTTGTAGCGGCCGGGGCGCAGCGGAATCGCCTTCCAGTACACCGCTGAATTCTCCGCTTTGCGGGGCAGGTCCTCCGGCATAGAGTCCACTTGCACCGGATCTTCGAAGGTCTGGACCACCTTGTCAGTCAAGGTGGACAGACGGGCAAAAATATCCACCGTCCCCCGCATCACGCCGTCTTTGTTGACGAAGGTGATGTCGCGGTTCTTCATCTGGATGGTAATCGGCACCAGCACCGTGTCACCCGTGACTTTCACGTAATCCCAGTGCACATCGAACGGCATGGGGTTCAGGATGATCTTGGAGTTCACCACTTCTTCAAGATCCTTGTACTTGACGGGAGGGGGCGCCATCAGCTTGGAATACTGCTCCAGACGGTCGAATTCCTTGCTCTGTAGCGCGGTGCTGTCCGGACCCTGCCCCAGCCGTTCCAGACCGTTGCCGGTGAATCGCTGCGACTTGTTGGCCATCCCCATCTGTTCCCACATGGTCAGGCCGGCATTGGGAGTATAGAGCAGCGCGTCCTTCTCCGAGCGGTCGATGGTCATGTGATATTCGCCGCACATGCACGTATCGACGAATTCAATGATGATCTCCTGCCCGATGCCTTCGATGTAGCGATAGCGCCAGTCCTCAAAGGGGAACGTCGAGGTCTCGCCGCCACCTTCTTCCATCGGGCGCTCGTAGGTGCCGCCGGAGGGATGAGAGTCGATCTCATCCGGTTTGCCGTACATGATGTAATGCGGCCGCGGTCCGTCTTCCACCCCGGCACGCCGGCAGCGAAATGCTCGTTGGCGTAGGCGATGCGCTGGTAGTGCTCTTCTTTGTATTCGTTCTCTTCCGTGTCGGGAGTAGGATCGCGACGCTGCCAGAAAGCCTCGATGAAGTTGTCGCGCTCCTCGTCGTTGGAAAGCTGCTTGAAGGCTGCCCGCTCTTCATCAGTAATGATGTAGACGACATCCTCATCCAGCCACTTTCGGTAGGGCTTGCTTAACTCTTGCTTCAGTGCCCTCTTCTGAGCCTTTTTCTCCTTATCGTTAGGCGGACGCTTCAGAGGATCGACGGGTTCCTGGTTTTGCGGAGCGGCGGCGGTGTCCTTGGCCTGATCGGCCGGCTGGGTTTGCGCTGCGCCGGCAGGCGGATTGGGTTGGTCAGAGGCTTTCTGGTCTTGTTGGTCCTGGGCAACCGCGGCGGCGGCCATCAAACCCGCCGATACAAGCAAAACTCGTAAGAAGGCTTGATAAGAAAGTACGGGGAACATGAGAGGGACTCCTGCCACACAACCGTCGTCGTTCTATTCTAGGCTCTATCGTTCTGTGAAAGCAAGGTTAAGTCGTGCCCCGAGAGTAAATTAAAATGCTCTCCAACGCTGGTATTTAGAAGGAGGCGCGGTGGCCCGGGGTTGCCTGCGGCGGGGTTAAATCCTTTACCTGCCAGGCTGGTTGCGCAGGCTATAATGAGGGGTTCCGGGGGTGGCAGTCGCATCTCCCCACCGTAACGGGTCTCGACACTTCTTGTTATTCCTGATCGGGAACTTTCTCGGCTCCAGGATCGTAACAACAGGTGTGCATCGTCACTCGAATGAGCTGGCAGGGGCCTTTTTGCAAGTCTAGGCCCGCGCGGGGAGAGTTCTACAGGAGATTGACCTAAACCCCGGGCGAAGTGACGTGAATCATGAAGCCCTGGAAAAAAATTGCTATCGGCGCCGGCGTTTTGGTTTTGCTCGCAATCATCGTCGGTTTCACCGTTCATCAGAGCAGCAAGAATGTGGTGACGGTGCAGACCGGAAAGGTGCAGCGCCAGGATCTGGCCACTGTCGTCAGCGCCTCGGGCGAGATTAAGCCGAAGACTTACGTCAACGTCGGCGCCAACGCCTACGGCATAATTGCCCACCTGTATGTGAAAGAAGGGGACCGTGTGAAGAAGGGTCAGTTGCTGGCGCAAATCGAGAACGTACAGTCTGCGGCGGATGTGAGCGCCGACCAGGCCGCCGCGCAGGCCGCCGAAACTGATGCCGTCTCCGCCGACGCCGCCCTCAAGACCGCGCAGGCCGACCTGCTGCGCGCCCAGGCTGACTACGACCGCAACAAGCTCGACTGGGAGCGCGCGCAGAACCTGTTCAAAGCTGGCCTGATCTCCAAGTCCGATTTCGACAGCCGCCAGAACGCCTGGGCCACGGCCGACTCGGGTTTGACCCAGGCCCAGGCCAAGGTGGCCCAGGCCAAAGCGCAGCAGGATTCCGCCATCCAGCATGTTTCCCAGGCGCGCGCCAATCTGGTTCGTGTCACCGACATTTTGCATAAGACTACCTACAGCGCGCCCTACGAAGGCATCGTCACCAACCTGCCGGTTCGCCAAGGAGAGTCAGCGGTAATGGGCATCCAGAATGCGGGGGGCACCACGTTGATGACGATTGCTGACATGTCGGTGATTACCGCCGAAGTTAAGGTGGACGAGACCGATATCGTGAACGTGCATCTGGGACAGCCGGCCGACGTCACCATTGACGCCATCCTCAACAAGACGTTTCATGGAAACGTCACGGAAATAGGCGACAATGCCATCGTCCGATCGAGCGGCGTTTCCACTTCACAATCGACCACCGGCAGCGAAGAAGCCAAAGATTTCAAGGTGGTGGTGACCCTGACCGATCCGCCAAAAGACCTGCGCCCTGGTCTCTCAACCACGGCCAAGATCACGACCGCTACCCGAAGCAATGCGCTGTCAGTTCCCATTCAGGCGCTGACTTTGCGCACCAAGGAGCAGGTCGAACAGCAGAATAATCCGCCAGGATCAGTGCACGCCGCAGCACCGGCGGCCAAGGAAGTTGCATCCAAGCCCAAGAAGGATGACGAAATGCAGGGAGTCTTCGTCATCCGCAACAAGAAAGCCATGTTCGTGCCTGTGACCACTGGCATTACCGGCACCACTGATATCGAAGTGCTCGACGGCCTGAAAGAAGGGGACGAGGTCATTACCGGCAGTTACAAGGTTTTGCGCTCGTTGCGCCCCGGTTCGAGCGTCAAGATTGACAATTCGGTTCCCAAGAAGGAAGAGGAAGAATCGTCTTAATCAGGGGCTAGGGATCAGGGGCCAGAGGTCAATTATCTGTGACCTTAGCCGTTCTGAATCGTCCAAGAGCAGGAACCAGAGGTGAGGAACCGGGGATCAGAGGTCGGAGTTCAGGATCGAAGGACCAGGGACAGGGAGCAAAGGAGTCAGGGCGGAAGGCAATGTGGTTTTACTGAACCCTGACCCCTGACCCCTAACCCCTGATTCAGGAGAGGTCAGTGACACCGGACGAAGCGAGGCAAGACCAGGAGAAGAAGATGGCAACCGCGGAAGTTATCAGCATGCCCACCAATGCTGTCCAGGCCCCGCCGGACTCGTGCATGATTGCGGCCGAAGATCTCTGGAAGACGTACGACATGGGCTCGGAGCAGCAGGTCCACGCCCTGCGCGGGGTCAACGTGCGCATTCAGCGTAATGAGTATGTCGCGATTATGGGCCCGTCCGGCTCAGGCAAATCCACGCTGATGAACCTGATCGGCTGCCTCGACACTCCCACCCAGGGGAGTTACTGGCTTAATGGCCAACTGGTCAGCGAACTCGACGACGACGAACTGGCGCGCATCCGTAACAAGGAAATCGGCTTCGTGTTTCAGACTTTCAACCTGCTGGCGCGGGCCACGGCGCTGCACAACGTGGAATTGCCCTTGATTTATGCGGGGATTCCGACTGAGGAGCGCTTGAACCGCGCCAAGTCGGCGCTGGCGTCGGTGGGCATGGATACGCGCATGACCCATAAGCCAAACGAGCTTTCCGGTGGCCAGCGTCAGCGGGTCGCGATTGCGCGAGCCCTGGTCAACAAGCCTTCCATCATTTTAGCCGACGAACCGACCGGCAATCTGGACTCGCAGACCGGCCGCGAAATCATGGCTCTGTTCGATCGCCTGTATGCCGAGGGCAACACCATCGTGCTGGTCACGCACGAGCACGACATCGCTGAATACGCGCATCGCGTGATCCACCTCAAGGACGGCGTCATCGCCAGCGACGAGAGCAAGGGCGAGCGCGAGCAGTAGAGTTCATCGAGGGCTCGAACTCAACGCGGATTCAACAATGGGCCGCGCCTCCGCGGCCACCACCCGGTCTCTTCCCTCTCGTTTCGCGCGATAGAGAGCAGCATCGGCGGCCTCCAGGAGTTCCCTGGGCGAGGTCCCGTGTTCGGGCAGCGCCGCCACGCCAACCGATACCGTGACCATCCCCAGTGATTGCCCCTGGTGCAGCACCGTCAGCTCGCGCAGTTTGGAGCGGATGCGTTCGCCCCGCGCACAAGCTGCGCTCAGATTCGCGGTCGGCAGAATGATCACGAATTCTTCGCCCCCGAAACGGCAGACAATGTCCTCGGCCCGGATGCTCTTCGCCAGAAATGTCCCGCTTTCCCGCAGCACCGTATCGCCCGCATCGTGGCCGTAAGTATCGTTGAACTTCTTGAAGTGGTCGAGATCGAGCATGAGCAAGCCCAGCGACTGCTCGGCCCGCGCCGCGCGCCGGATTTCGCGGTCCAGCATTTCTTCCAGATAGCGCCGGTTGTAAAGTCCGGTCAGCGGGTCTTTGATGGATTGAGTGCGGAGTGCTTCGCGCAAGCGGATGTTGGCGATCGATAGTCCGACCTGTCCCGCGAAGGTCGTTTTGAAAGAAAGTTCCGAATCGGCCAGCGTCGGTGTTTCGTCGGTAGCTTGAAAATGCAGGATGCCGAGCGCCTCGCCTTGCGCCAGGATCGGAATGCATAAATATGTGTTCTTCACTCCGGCCGCGTGAGCGCAGGGCGCCGTCGAGTCTCCGGCAACCACCAGATGCGGATGCCCGGTCCGCAAAGCCCAGCAGTTCGGCTCGAACACGGTCTCGGGCAGGTGGCATTCGTACCATGACCCGGCGATCTCCGTCAGATCGCGGCGTCCGTTGAGCAGGGCCAGGGCTCCACGGCTGGTGGGAAATATTCTTGGCGCATAGCCCAGCGCCGCGGCGAAAACTTCCTCTTTGCTGATGCAACTCTGCATGAGTTCGCCCATCTTGGCCAGTAAAGTCGCGCGCTGCGAGCGCTCCGTCAGTTCGCGCATCATTTTTTCGTTCTGCTGATCCAGTGCCCGGCGAGCAGAGTCCTTCTCCCACATTTCCTCCTGCAGCCGGGTGTTGGTGTCGGCTAGTTCTTCGGTGCGTTCCCGAATCTGATCTTCCAGGATTTGCTGGTTATGCTTCTGGTCCTCGATGTCGGTACACGTGCCGAACCATTTGATGATGCGGCCTTGTTCATCGCGGATGGGGTTGGCGCGCCCCAGAAACCAGCGGTAAGCACCATCCGACGCGCGCCGGAAACGATATTCGATGGTAAAGGGATTGCCGGTGCGGACGGCGCGCTCCCAGCTGGCCGAGGTTTCGATTACATCGTCGGGATGCAAGGCCGCCGTCCAGCCCGAGCCGCTGCTCTGTTCAGCTGTCAGACCCGTGTAATCGCACCAACGCTGGTTCAGGAAATCGCAGGCCCCATCGGCCTGCGTCGTCCAGACCATCTCCGGAATGGCCTCGGCCAGGTTGTGAAAGTATGCTTCCCCGCCCCGTTCGGAGCCTTCCTTGGCCCGCCGGGCCGCGACGAACCAACGCACCAGCTTCACCAAGCCATAGGCTGCCAACCCGGCCCCAGCAAGGCACCGCGCCGCCAGCCAATTGCCGCTGCTGATCATGCTTGCGTCTGACATGTACACGGAAGCTCGCCCCTGACTCTGGGGCTCGCTGAGTGAATATCGGCAGCGCAGGGATTGACTGTATTAGAAATTTTTAAGCTGAAAAGCAAAAGACAGGGCAGCGATGCGAGGAACTACCCGCTACTGCGTTGTCGTCTCGGTTTTCGCCGCGGAATCAGGCGGCAGAACCGGCCCGGAAACGAAGAAGTTGTGGTCGAACATATCGCGGTACATGCGGCCGGCAATCTCAGCGGCTTTGGGGCCAAACGTCGGGCGCCCGCCTTGCAGGAACACCACGACCACAATTCGTCCCACGCTCGTGTTGGCGTACGAGGCGAACCAGCCGAATCGCGTGCCCGCGTGCGAGCAAGTTCCGGTCTTGCCCAGGATTTCTTCCTCGCTGAAGTTCAGGCGCAGGCTGCGGGCGGTGCCGTACTCGACCGCGCCCGCCATGCCATCGGAGATTTCCGGAATCAGCGGCGCGATGTCGAGCTGCCGCTTCACCCGCGGCTGAAAATTAGCGACTTCTTCCGGGGTGGTCGGATGCTGCAGGTAATAGAGCGTTCCGCCGTTGGCAATGGCCGCGACCATCGCGCCCAACTGCAGCGGCGTCATGGAAATACCTTCCCCGTAAGAGCACATCTTGCCCACGCCGCCCAGTTGCGCGGGAATCGCTTCGTCGGGATAGTTGCCCTCTTGTTCGCCGGGAATGTCGTAACCCGCCAGTTCACCCAGACCGTATTCGTGGGCGTAGTAGGCAACCTTGTCGAAGCCGAGTTCGCGTCCCAGGGCTTCGAAATAAGCGTTGTTCGA
>Ga0187781_10001653_pt1 | contig 16954 bp, 19 predicted proteins | sample 0715_SJ02_MP02_2_FD_132447 | JGI IMG/M metagenome (GOLD analysis project Ga0187781, IMG submission 132447) | Tropical peat soil microbial communities from peatlands in Department of Meta, Colombia - 0715_SJ02_MP02_20_MG | ecosystem: Environmental > Terrestrial > Soil > Wetlands > Peat | place...
CGTCCGCACCATGCAGGACGTGTATGACCTGACCGTGAAACAACGGATGGATATAATTCGTGAAATCATCGGGAGTTTGGGTTTCCTCGGGTTGGTGCTGGCCTTGGTCGGCCTCTACGGCTTGATGAGCTACTCGATAAGCTTGCGGCAGCGCGAGATCGGGATCCGTATGGCGATCGGGGCCGAGCCGATCACCGTGGTCAGAATGGTGCTGAGACAGGGAATGGCGCTGGCCGGCAGCGGAGTTGTGATCGGCCTGGCACTTAGCCTGGCAGCGAGTAAACTGACGGCGGCGTTGCCAGGAGGTCACGCCTTCGATCTAGCTCTTATTGCGCCGGTTGCGCTAGCCCTTCTGGCTATGGCCGCGCTGGGCGTGTATATCCCGGCACGACGGGCCTCCCAAGTCGATCCAAACACTGTCCTGCGGCAGGAATAAGCCTGAACACCGATCCTATTCTGATCGGCGCCTACGGCTACTCACCGTGTCCCGCTCCGCGGGACTACTGGCGGCTGCGTACTCAGTACGCAAGGAGGGACACGGGAAATCGAGCAATCTCCCGAAGCGTAACTTCTATGTCGCGCACCCCCCTCCACCTTCTGGAGCATTTGACTTGCTGCCAAAGTGGTATAATCGTTTTTCCCCGTGGAGGTTGTTATGGAGTTTAATTCTCTTCCTGATTTATCTCCCGAGCACTCCTACGCTCATAAAATTGCTGCCAAGGAATTGGCCAAATACTGCCAGGAATTTGCCCGTTGGCGCACCGCAAAGCGGGTCAGCGCAGGCTCGGTCCTCTCTCCGCGAAGGCGGGAAATTCTCGTGCCACGCGTGAACGAGAAGCCAGGCCCTTTTGAGCCCCACTCTCCAGCATAGCGTCCCGAGGGGCGCGTGCTAGATCAAGATCACTTGACGGAATCCACCTAAATTCATCGCGCGACTAGCTCAGACGCCCGCTCTGCGCCAGATCCAATATGCCAGTACTCCAGTGGCAACGATTCCGCAGGCAGCCAACGAAGGCCCGGGCTGCGTCACAAACGCGTTCACCACAAACCACACGGAAATCGCCACGAACAGGAGCGGAGTGGCGGGATAACCCCACATCCTGCAAGGCCGGGCAGCATTGGGCAGCTTGCGGCGCAGCACAAAGACCGCCCCAACGCTCAGGGTATAGAAAATCCACGCCGCCACTATCGAGTAAGAATAGAGCGTCTCGTACGACCCCGTGAGGATAAGAAAGATAGTCCAGACTCCGCCCCATAGAATGCCGGAAGCGGGCGTCTGAAACCGAGGATGGACATCTCCGAAGCGGGCGAAAAACAGCCCATCCCGGGCCTGGGCGAAGGGGAGACGGGCGGCCGTCAGAACGCATCCGTTCACGGCCCCGACAATTGAAAGCAGCACGGTGGCCGCGACAAATGTTCCACCGATCGAGCCCATGGTTCTCATCGCCAAATCCGCACCGACGCGCTCTGTCGAGGCGATTTGTGGAATGGTCATCACTTTCAAGTAGGCCACATTGGCAAACACATACAAAGCCGCGACTATCCCCATGCCAATGGCCAGCGAACGCAGCAGGTTTTTTTGCGGATCCCTCACCTCGCCGGCCACAAAGCTGACATAGCTCCAGCCGTTGTAAGCCATCAGGCAAGCTGCCATTGCCACCCCAAAATGTGCCAAAGATAGCGGAGGGCTAGCGGAAGGAGTCATGGCGGGGGCGTTGTGGGGGCTTAAGATGGCGGCCCCAATGAGCACCAGCAGCGCCGCAATTTTCAGGTAGGTGAACGTGCGCTGGACCCAGGCGCCTTCCCTGACGCCCACATAATTGACCGCTGAAAGAGCGGCAATCAGCGCAAGCGACAACACCTTGCTCATCGCGGGCGACAGCGCGACGAAATAACGGGCATAGATCGAAAACGTCACTGCCAGCCAGGCGCTTCCACCCGACAAGACCGCCAGCATGAACGTCCAACCGCAAACGAATGCGCACATCGGTCCGTAAGCTTCACGGAGGTACACGTATTGGCCGCCGGTGGCGGGCATCATCGCCCCCAGTTCGGCATAAGCCAACGCCCCAAAAAAAGAGAGCACGCCGGAAATTATCCAAGCTGAAAGGATGCCGACTGACGACGGGAGGTTCCTGGCGATCAGATTGGGCAGCACAAAAATACCGGATCCAATCACAATACCGATGACGATTGTAGTTGCATCCAGCCCCGTCAGGCTTCGCGGCAAATCGTGCTCGCGTCCAATTTTCTGCTCCAGCATCAGGTACTCCTCGGGAGTATAATGGCACTCATGTTACGACGCAATCTCTTGAGCGGCTTAGTCACTGCCGGGGCCCTGCCGGGCCTGCCAGGATTTCAACAGCAACCGCCGGCGACGGCCGGCGGGGTTGTTCTCGAGCGCCCCACCACCGGCCAACCCCACAAAGGAAAGGTACTCCTCGCGGTTCAAGCTCATTCCGATGACATCGCGCTGGAGGCATCGGGCACCGTAGCCAAACTCATCGAGGAAGGTTACACCGGTTACCTCGTCCGCGCCACCAACGATGATATGGGTGATGCGCGCGGGCTGGGCACTATGGGAACCATTGGCGAGAACGTGCTCGGCAACGAGCGCGACAACGCCCGCATAGCGGAGATCCTGGGTTGTAAGAGTCACTTCGACCTAAACTACAATAACCATCGCATGGCCGACGTTTCGCTGAACGAGCTGATTTGTCGGCTTATCTTTCTGGTTCGTCTGGTCAAGGCGGATACGGTGGTTTGTTGGGATCCGTGGGCTCACGATGAAGAGAATCCTGACCATTACACTGTGGCCCGGGGGGTCGAAGCCGCCTGTTGGATGGCCGGTCGCGTCCACGACTACCCGGAGCATTTCGCTGCCGGGCTCGAGCCAAAGACAGTACAGGACAAGTATTATTTCGCGCGGCGTCCAGAGATCACGCGCGTAGTGGATATCAGCAAGCAGATCGATAAGAAGGTGGAAGTAAATCGGGCTAACGTGGCGAAAGGTCCGGCTGGGCACCTCGGATCGCGCTTACGAGCGGAATTGGCGAAGCGCAATCAACGCTTGCCCCTCTTGGGCGACGACGACATTACCGCAGATCGAAACTACATCAGGGAGTTCGTCATGACGGGCAGCCGCGAGTTGGGCAAGCAATACGGGCTCGAATACGCCGAAGCGTTCCACTACATCGCGCCGGGCGCGTCCGGTGCGGACCGGGATCCCCGAGTGGATACCTACGTCAAGGAGCACGCCGTCCCGTTAAAGTAGCGCTCCAACCCCTTCCTTTAGCCCACGGCTGCCGTTGTGGGCCACAAGATGCTAGGGCCGCCCCTTCCCCTTACGCCATTTGCCCCGCCTCTACCACTGCAAGCCCTACGCATTGAGCCAGCCTGCATCCTGAGGCTTTTGCGTTGTCGTTGATTCTACTTTCCATTTTGCGGTAAGTTTAGAGGAGGGCAAATTGCAGCAAATCAGCAGCAGGAGAGGGCAAGACAGCGTGATGAGAGTCATCAAAGCCTATGCACTCGCAGTCCTAAGCGTCACGATCGCTCTCCTCCTGACGCTCGTGATAACTCCGATACGACAGCAATTCAGATTTCTCCTGTTCATCCTGGCAGTCTTCGTCAGCGCGGCTGGCGGATTCTGGCCGGGGGTTTTCGCGACACTGCTCAGTATGGCGGCGGCCGTTTCATTCTTATTCGCGCCCCTGCATTTGTATGCAATAGCTAGTCCCGAAGTCTTGGTCCCGTTGATCGCATTCTGCAGCGTAGGTGTTGTGATCACATGGGTTACCGACCGCTTACACCGCTCAGAACAGGAGGCCCGCGCCGAGGCAGCGGTGATAGAGTCCTCGGCAGACAGTATCATTCGGGCAAGCTTGGACAACACGATCCTGAGCTGGAACAAAGCTGCCGAGCGTGCCTATGGTTACACGGCTGAAGAGGCGATCGGCCGGCCACTCTCGCTAATTGTCCCGCCCGATTGCCAGGAGGAACGACACCGCCTCAGCGAGCGCGTGCTGCAAGGGAACTCGGTCGAGAATCACGAAACCGTGTGCGTCAGAAAGGACGGAACGCGAATCGACGTCGCCTTAACGATATCACCCGTTCGGGACCGCGATGGAAAAATCGTTGCCATGTCCACCATCGCCCGTGACATCACTCAGCGCAAGCAGTCAGAAGAGACCTTGCGAGAATCCCTCGAGAAACTGGAGCGACGAACGCATCAACTCAGGCTTCTGACGGAAATGGGCCACCTGCTGCAAGCAAGTTCTATCCCAGCGGATGCTTACGCAGTCGCGGCCCGCTTCCTGCAAATGCTCTTTCCGGCAACCTCAGGCGCCCTGTATGTGTATTCAGCATCCACGAAGGACCTAGAGTTGGTCAACCGATGGGGAGAATTGCAATCGGCCGAGCGGGAATTCCTGTTCCCCGATGATTGCTGGGGTCTGCGAACCGGACGCGCGCATTTCGTTGAAAGTGCCCATGCCAGTTTGCTCTGCCGTCATTTGCCGGATCCGCCCCCGGCCTCCTACCTTTGTGTCCCCATGATTGCGCACGGTGAGACTTTTGGCCTGCTTCACTTGCGGTTGTCCAGCTCCCACCAAATCTCCGCCGGGACAACGCCTGTGGACCCAGTGGAATTTCCGTGGCCGGCCACTTCCATCGCGGAGCAGTTGGCGTTGGCCGTGGCTAATATGAATTTGCGCGAGGCTCTGCGTTCCCAGTCTATCCGTGACCCGCTCACCGGCTGGTTCAACCGCCGGTACATGGAGGAAACGCTGGAGCGTGAGATTTCTCGCGCAGCTCGAAACAGGCGGCCCCTGGCGGTCATCATGCTCGACGTGGACAACTTCAAGCAGTTGAATGACGCCTATGGGCACGAAGCAGGTGATCTGGCGTTGCAGAATCTGTGCGAAACTCTGAAGAGCCATGTCCGCAATGAAGACGTAGCCTGCCGCCTGGGAGGAGATGAATTTGTGCTCGTCCTTCCCGACACTTCTGCAGAGCTCGCTGCGCAGCGAGCGGAGGAATTGCGTAGCGCTGTCGCCCATATCGACTTGCAATACCAGGGCCGGTTGCTGGAGCCAATGACCCTATCGTTTGGCATCGCTACCTTCCCGGCAAATGGGAGAACTCTTAAAGACTTATTGCGCGCTTCTGATAATGCGCTCTTCCGCGCCAAGGACCAGGGGCGCGACAGAGTGCGGTCGCGCGAATAAGAGTCTGGGCGGATTCAGCCTTGGCCTCGATGCAACCGAACAGAATGCCGATGTGCTTAAAGCGCTTGCCCGGCAACTGGCGATGTTGCCGGAAGCAGCCTCTTAGCGACGCTCTTTACGTTCTTGCTCGTGCTTGGGCGCCTTGGCGTGTTCTTCCTTTACCGCCCGCCCTGCCCTGGCATCTTCCCGTTCGCGCGGCGACCGTCTTTGCACTTCATGCCGCTCCGGCGGACGAGGCGCCGATGCCGCGTAGCGCCGAACCGCATACGGATGCACATAAGTGGCGCGATTCACCCATGTCCTGCCCCACGGATGGTTGTTGACTATGACGACGTGATGGCCCCAGTCGAAGTGCGTCCAGCCAAAGCCCCATCCCCAGGGGCGAAACGCCAAGCCAATCATGACGCCGAAACCGAAGCGGATGGCCGCGCCCACGGCGAAGCCGATCCGGGGAGCCGCAAACACCACAGCGGGACTGTAGGCGGGCACCACGACGAACGCCGGGTTCGCCGGCATAATCGTAATGTAAGGCCCCATACCCACCACAATCGATGGATTCGACCTCAAATAGCCATAGTCATAGGCCCTCCTGCGCATTACCTGGATTGCGTCCATCACGTCAGGGCGTTGCGCCAGAACGGCATTTCCCAGTTCCTGCGTCCAGGGCATGTCGGAAGCCATCATATCGAGGACCGAAGGAAACGGTAGAAGCGCCTGCACGCTCGGGTCCCAGGGTACTTGGTCGGCCGTGATGGCTTGCGCCAGCGCGTCGCCGGTAAGGTAATGGTGCTCATCCGCCCACTGAGCCGCCGCCGGAATGTCGTTCGAAAACGTCGACGCGGTGAGAATCTGCGCCAGCAATGGATCGGGATACAGGGCAATGGGTGACACCAATCTCTGTAACTCCTGTGGCGGATATTGTGGCGGGGCTTCGGGTGGCGCCTCCGGCAGCGGCGCTTGCGCAAACGACACAGCAGTGAATAGGCTGGTTGCAATAGAGACGGCCAATGAAGCGGCGATCAATCGACTCGTGATTTTTGTTCTTCTTGTGCTTCCGGTTAGCATTTTTCAATTCCTCCTTTTTGAGTTCCGTAACTTCACTCTGCGGGGGCGTGGGAGCGCCCGGCTTGGTAGCAGTTTGATCCTGGTCTGGAATTGCACTGGCTATAGTTGCAGCCCCCAATAGCCCAAGCATTAGAACGACCGACTTGCGGCGAGATCTGTCTTTCAACAGGCATCGTGTCTTCATGGCGATCGCTCATGCGCTAGCGGAGTCCAGGAACCACGAAACAAGCTCGGCGTTTCGAGCGCCTCAAGGAATCCAGCTTGGTGGAGGCAAGTCCGTTGCCAATCTAAGCTCTTAGCCTGTTATCTATCACCCGTAATTTGTGGGGGTTAGGGTTGTTGAATGACATCTGGCGGAGAACTGGGAAAGACTGTGGCCGATCTCAGCCATCCATTGGCTGATTTCAGGCACGATTTCGGAGGGCCCAAGCACTTGCAGAGATTTCTCGCCAGCGCCGCAAGCGCGGATCTCTACGGCCTCGCCGGTTGGAAAGTGCCTGGGATTTATGAGCGGGTCAGGGCGCACTCTTGGCAGCGCGTCGGTGGGGCGGTGTTTGGACGAAGACTTGAGTGATGTAAAGGCTACCATCGGGACCTTGCACGATCCCAATTCCCACGTCGGTGAAGAAAGTGTTCAAGATGTTGTATCGATGATTGGGTTGGAAACGGGGCTCGTTCATGAGCTTGGCTTCCGCACGCAGGACGGTACCGTTGATGGCGATATTCTCTCCCGCGGCCCACCAGGGAATCCCGGCCTTGTCTATACGCATCTCGAGAGTCCTGCCTTCGGGGTCAACATGCGCGAAAAATCCCTGTTCGAGCATCTTGCGAGAATGCGCTCGCGCCACCGCAGCCAGCCCCTCGTTCCAATTGAGGGGCTGCGCTCGCCCACCCGTCTCGGCGAAGGTCTCAGGATTCGAGCGGTCTTGGTTGATGAGAAGCCACATCTGCCTCTCCAAATCTTTCATGCCGTTCGTGCCGGAGTTTTGCGCCGTTCCATCAGGACTCACCCGCGACGTGTCATAGTTTGAACCAGAGGGCTGCCGGACACCCAATCGACTTTGGCCGCCCGCGGTAGGGTGTGTCTTCTCGCCAAGGTGACGATGCACGGGTGCGTTAGAGGGCTTCTTCTTCGGACGGTTTGGCGCTGCCAGGGCTTCGCTCTGCTGAGGTTTGGGAGTGTCCGGCTTAGGGACAGTTTGAACCTGGTCTGGGGTTGCGCAGGCTACACTTGCAAAGCCCAATAGCCCAGCGACAAGAAGGCTCGATTGGCAACATGGAGTATGACGAGCGCAGCAACGTCTCTTCATGCCTAATGCGCCTCAAGTAACGCCTGTAGTGCCGCAATCGCGTTGCCAATCTAAGCTCTCACGCAGAAATTTTTCACCTGTTATTTGTGCGGATTAGCGCTTGTGCATTTAGGACGGTCACCTTTTGTGGACATTCCACGTCAGCCATTGGGCAATTTCGGGCACGGAAATGACTGCATGACCCTTGGTATACAGGTCGCTGGATTCAAGCAGTCGGAGGTTGGGACATCATGCCCCTCCATTCAGTATTACGAGGGTCGCTACCAAATGCCTCCCGCAGATTGCCAGGGAACTGGAAAATATGACAGTTTTACCAGGCACCTGAAACCTGGAACCTGACACCTGCTAGAAGCCCATGGCGACACAAAGGGCCGCCACATCGCCAATGCGCTCGTCGAGTGCAGCCGGGACCACTTCGCAGCTTGCCACCGCCGGGGCGAGCGCTTCTCGTTGCATGACGGCGCGAGCCGGCTCGAGCAGCAAGTCGCCCAGCCGCATGGCCAAGCCCCCAATCACGATTCGCTCAGGATTCAGGAGGTCAACGAGAATGGCCAGAACGGCGCCTAGCCGCCGGCCCGTCGCTCGCAGAATTCCGAGGGCAACGTGGTCGCCTTCCTGTGCCGCCAAACCCACGTCCCGCGCGCTGAGCCCTTTGCCGGACTGAAGAAGTTTGGTAAGCACGGTCTTTTGCTTGTTCTTTGTGGCCCTGGCCACCGCCTGGGCAGCCCAATGCGCTATGCCTCCACCACTCGCCCAGCCTTCGACGGAGCCCGCCTTGTTATGTCCGACCGGTCCCGTGCGCGTCAGCCGAATGTGGCCGACTTCCCCTGCCAAGTCGTTCGTGCCGTGATAAAGATGGCCGTCCGTAATGATCCCCGCGCCGAGGCCCGTTCCCATAGTCAGGAAGACCATGTTCTGTGTTCCCTGGCCGGCGCCAAAGCGGTGCTCCGCCACCGCTCCGGCGTTGGCGTCATTTTCCACCTGGCACTCCGCGCCAAATTCCCTCTCCATCATTTCCTTGATGGGAACGTCATCCCAGGTTGGAAGATTAGGGGGTGACTGAATGATGCCGTGGATTCGATCCAGTGGGCCGCCGCAACTGACGCCAATTCGCTTGATTGCGGACAGCTCGAGCCCTTGCTGAGCCAGCAGGTGGCCAATCCCTTCCTTGACCAGCTTAAGCGCACGCTCCGGCCCTTTGGCCGGAAGAGTGGCGAATTCCCTTCGGCCCAGAACCGTCGGCGGGTTCGCAGATATGACGATGGCTGTCTTGGTTCCACCCACATCTATCCCTATCCAAACACTTTCATTCATACTCACCGCCCGACTTATTACTCGAGCCAAGCCCCCTTGTCATTCCGAGCAAGGAATCTCGCTCTGATTTTTTCCTCAGCGAGCCCGGGCCACATTCCCGCCCACGCTCGGAAGGCCAAGAGGGTCCTCTTAATCGCGAATCATGATAAGCTTCCGACACCAGGGGGTGCAAGAATGAATCGTACCTTGCGCATTTTACTTCTTGTAACTGTACCCGGATTACTGGCTGTGTGCATCAGGAGCAGCGCCCAAGAAACGCCGAACGGCTGGGCTCCCTTCGAGTACCTATTGGGCGACTGGGTGGGCGAAGGCGGAGGGCAACCGGGCCAAGGAGCGGGAGAATTCTCATTTCACCTTGATCTTCAGAACCGCATTTTGGTGCGAAAGAATTACGCGGCTTACCCGCCCGCCAATGGCCGCGCTGCCTTCAGGCACGACGACCTTACGGTGGTTTATAGAGAGTCTGAGAAGTCGCCGCTCAAGGCCGTCTACTTTGATAGCGAAGGGCACGTAATCCACTATGCCGTGGCAGTCTCTTCCGACCAGAAGACCATCGAGTTTGTCAGCGAGGTGCTGCCTTCCAGCCCGAGATACCGCTTTACGTACGTCAAGACGGGCAGCGCTAGCGTGGCCCTCAAATTCGAAATTGCGCCTCCAGGCAAACCGGACGCTTTTTCAACCTATATTGAGGCCAAGGCAAAGCGCAAGTGACTGCCGGTCCCAAAAATTCGGTAGTAGGTTAGTTTGTTGTAGCGGCACTCTATGAGCGCGGGAAATTCTTGAGAATAGAAGACCGGCGGTCATAGACCGCCGCGACGAAAATTGAACTAACCCACTCCCAGCAGGTCTTCCAAGCTGACAAAAATGAAACCAGCTTTCACGGCCCCTTCAAGGATGGCGGGCAGCGCCTTCACGGTCGGCGATCGGTCCACTTTCTGCGGGGGATAGGCTCTCTGGCCGTCGTGGAGCAGAACGATGGAACCGGGACCCAGAGTCTTGAGCGTTTCGCGCACGATTCCTTCCGTGCCGAGCTTCCAGTCATACCCGGTGTCTGACCAATTCACCAAGATCAGGCCCCGCTCCTCCAACACGGCCTGAAGCCCCAGCCAGCGCGCGCCAAAGGGCGGTCGAAAGAATTGGGGACGCTTCCCCGTAACTTTCTCAATGACCTCTTGGGTGCGGTTAATCTCGCGCGCGAAAAAAGCGCGGCTGCGGAAAAAAGGAAAAGGGTGGGAATAACTATGGTTCCCGATGGTGTGCCCCTCCGCGTGGGCACGCCGCAGAAGCTCTGGGCTGCGCTCGACGTTCTGGCCACACACGAAGAAGGTGGCTTTCACATTCCGCTGGCGCAGAATGTCGAGAATCTGCTCCGTGTAGCCTGCGCAGGGGCCATCATCAAAGGTGAGGGCGATCCGGTTACCTTCGGCGGGCCCACGCAAAATAGCCGGTGAGAACAATTGCAGGGTGGGAATACTCCACGCGTAGACATACAAGCCGAACAGGCCAATCAGAAATAACACGCAAACTGAGATTGTCCAGAAATGAAACAAGTCCTATCCTTATGCTTCAGTCGAATACCGGGGTAAGGCGACCCCCCAAGCTTGTCCAAAACACTTTCGCCCCAGTCCATCATCACTTGCGGCTCCGCCGCCTGACTTGCGGAGAGGCCTTGCCCCATCCTCCTATTTGCGGCACCACTGAGGTCTCGAGCTGTGGCGAGTACAGAACAGAAATTGTATCATCAATGCTGTGAAAACCCTCATCCTCACGCTGCCCCACGGCGCCGCGCATCAAAGGGCGTCGAAGGCGCTGCGCACGGCGCTCCTGGAAACTCGACCGGCCATCGCCGTCGAGGTTGTCGACGCTCTCAGCCACTGCACGGCCTGGTTTCGGATCTATTACAATTCCTATCAAATTCCGTTGCGATACTGGCCGAGCCTTTGGCGGTGGATCGAGAGTTTCCAGCACCAGTCTCAATCGACGGGTCCTGGCTGGCTTTATCGTTTGGGGGCCAAGCCGCTGTTCCGCTTCATAAGCGATTACAAACCTGATATTGTCGTCGCCACGGAAGTGGGCTTGTGCGAACTTGCCAGCATGCACAAGCGCATTCAATCGGCAAGGTATCGACTTGCGGCGTTGGAGCTGATGGATTTTAATCGGGCTTGGTTGCAGCCCGAGGTGGATCTCTTCCTTTGCACTCACCCGGATCTCGCCGCCGAACTCGTCAAGGCAGGCGCGCCTTCCGCCAAAGTCGTGACTACGGGTCAGCCCATCGACCCGATCTTCTCCCGCTTGCCCGAACGGGAAGGCGTGCGCGCTCGCCTCGGCCTCGCGAACGATAGCCCCGTACTTCTGATCCTCTTCGGCGGCGCAGGCTTCGGGAATCCTCGTTTGATTCTGAGCGAGATCGGGAAGCTGCAAAACACACTCCAGGTGGTGGTCATTACGGGCAGGAACGCGCACATGGAAAAGGACGCGCGGGCGCTATGTGGGGAAATGCCACGCTCGAAGGTGCTGGGTTGGGTTGATAACATGCAGGAGTGGATGCTCGCAGCAGACCTCATGGTCAGCAAGCCCGGGGGTGCCACGTTGAACGAGGGATTTGCCTGCGGCCTGCCCATGCTGGCCATCGATCCCTTGCCGGGGAATGAACAACGCACTTGCCAATGGATCGAGAAATGGGGATGCGGCGTATGGATAAAGAGTCCCGCGGAGCTCGCGCCTGTCATCGACCGCCTGCTGGCGCGGCCAGAAGAATTGGAAAGCCTTCGCGCGCGCGCCCGCTCGCTGGCCCGGCCTCGCGCCGCCTACGATGCGGCGGAAGCCGTGCTGAGTGAAACGCTATTTCCGCGAGCCGGGCAGCGGCTGGATGATTCGGCGGTTCGAGAGCGGAAACCCCTTGTCTGATCCGCTACCTCGCTACGTGCTCACCGGAGTCCAAGCTCTCTCTTTACCTCACTCCACGGGACGCCGGGTTTGCCCGCGTTTTTTTCGATGGCTGCGTTCAGGTCGCGCAAATCCTCCAAGTCTTCGACCCTCCGGCGGAGGCGCTGGAGCTCGGAATGAAGCCGGCGGACGGTAGGTCGATTCGGCTTGCGTTGTTTCGCGCTTCTATTCATATGCTTCTCTTCGATGCTTTACAGCATACACGAAGATGACCGGACCTTCCAGCCGAAACAGGACCCGATAGCTGCCGACTCGCAGGCGATACTTGTGTTCGCGCGCCGTGAGTTTCTTGACGTCACCCGCGAGGCCGCCCTGCAAGGCATCGAGTCGCTGGCCGATATTCCGCCGCAAAGGTTTTGGCAAGGCGCGGAGTTGCTCGCGGGCTTCCTCGCTGATGAGGAGGCTATAGCGGGCACTGGATTCGGTTCTGCCTCTGCCGTCGGGTTGACCCGGCTGGTCCGCCATCGCTCGCGGCCCCCCGGACCGCAGTGGCATTTTATCCGATTCCATGCTGACGCGGGGGGATTCATTCTGCGAGCAAATCTTCAGACCGGATTCGGCCCGGCCGACCTCGAGCTGGTCCAGGCGGACACCGAACAGGCCCACGAGCAGCTTATCAACCCGCAGTTGACGTATGTCTCCGTCTCAAGCGGGCGCTACGATTCCGAGATTTGCACCAACGAGGCGGAGAAATTGGGCGAGCAACTGAGCCGCAACGTTTCGAACCAGTCCGCATTGGAAATCGATCATGAAATGGGTGTCCACACCAAGGCCACGTGACTGAAGAGGCCGAGCAACAACCAGCGAGTGAGTCGCGTGAACACCGACATAGGTATGGCATCGGGCAGTAGATGCCAGCGGCCTCAATGCGGCAGCATGGCATTAGCCAGGCCCCACTGCTGAATTGGGGCTCCTCTTTTGTCAGATCCCGCCAGCGTCGAGACGCCGACCAACACAAGTTGCGACAATATACTCGACCGGGCGTCTTCTGAAGTGGAACGAACGCCCCCAAAAGGAGAATTTAGATGACTAATTCTAATAGCCCCGGCAAGTCCAAGATAGGCCATGACCGATGCGACGCCTTCACGGGGACAAACAAAAAGCAAGCGGAGCTAGCTTTCTGCTGGCCAGTTGTGGGCAGAATTAACCATGACGAGCGGACTGACTACGCACCGGTACCGGCAACGGAGGAGCCCGCCGATGTCCTTTTCAGAAGCCGCTCTTCAAGGCACCCCGATCGCGAGGTCCAGGTTGTGACTGCCCCTCCCGGCTCCCGATCCCGAATCGATTCTGACAACGTGCGTAACTTCAAGCGTGAACTCTGCAACTACCTCGGTGAGCGCGGCCTCAACGGGGGCCCGATGCTTACCGTCGCCTTGACCCCAAAGGCGATGCGCTCCAAACGACCGCAGCACATTGCGTTGATCGGCGCTTTGATTATCGAAAAGATCAAGGAAGGGGCGTTTAGCCTGATGCCGGATGAACTGAGAAAGATCGCTCCCGAGGTCTATTCGGTCGCTGGCTACATCGGCGGTTTACCTACCCCCGGCCACGGCGGAATACTTTGGGACATCTTCCGTTTTGAGGACTTTTCACGCACAACCTGGGACTTGGAAGGGTGGGTGCGGCAGGCCATAGCGACGAAATCCCTGAAATACCCACAGCAAATCGTGGCGCGTCTGACCCTCGTCATCGGCTTGACCTTGTTTGTCGGGGGCAACGGGGAAGCCCGTCTCCGGTTGGCGTTCCGCAACCCACAGCGGCTTCCTTTCAAGGAAATCTGGGTATCCTCTTGGGATGGTATGGCCATACGACTCAAACCCTGATAACTGTGGCCCAGGGACCGCCTACCCTATCCGGGGACGCTTGTAGGTGCGTGCGGACCGATTTTTGCGCTCGGCGGGTGGCGCAGAGGGGCCGGTCTCTGGCATGTCCGCGATTCGCAGGGGCAGCTAAATTGGAGGATACAGTCCAAACACTCCTTCAGCTTGGCGGATGCGCTGACGGCGGCAGTGATTCAGGTTTAGCGTTTCCACGGTTGCCCGGCCCACGGCGGTTAGACCCTCAATTTGATAGCCCTCGAACCGAGAGTGTTCCGACCAAAGTTGCCGGATAGGGTGAAATAATGGCACGTCCTGGCCCGTTGCCGGGTCAACCGCCGTAATCTTGCTGGCTTTATGCAGATTGCATCCAGGGCATGCCAGCGCGAGATTTTCCAAATCGGAGCGCCCGCCCTTGCATTGTGGGATTACGTGTTCGATGTGGAAAGTGGCCCCTTGGAGGCTTTCGTGCATCAAGCAGTATTGGCATCGCGCTTTAGCGCGCGCCCGAACTGCGCGGGACAGCTTTTCCGAGACGGTCATTACGGCAGCTTGCCTAGAATCTGCAATGCCCCGCCACGCACCAGCGACAATTGCTCGCTCAATTCAACCAGCGCCTCCAGTTCTTCCCTTTCAGATTCCTGCAAGAGGCCTTCGTTGTTGCGATCCATCAGTTCCTGAAGGCGCTGGTCTGCCTTCGGTGGAAGATGAAGATTCCCTACAGCCTCTACCCAGTCAACCGGTGCGGCCACTGTTGAATTCACGCAATCATCTTGAGACGGCAAGGCGTTGCTGTCAATGTGGTGGGCTTTTGTTGTCGTGGGATCTTATGGTGCAGAGCAGCGCCGTCTTCTCGCCTCCTCCCCACTGCCCGCTTTCTGCCCACTGCTTTCTGCTTACTGCCCGCTGCCTACTGAATTCTGACTCCCGCCGTTAAACCAACACGAGGTGGGGATGGTAAACGCGGCCCTCCACATGACGGGCGACGGCGATGAGCCGCCGCTCGGGGTTCAGGATCTTCAATAAAGCAGCCACCGGGGGGCGGCCAGCGCCTCGACCGGCGTGCGCGGATTGTGCCAATTCGAAGGCGTGCCCGTGCCGCACTCCCACCTCCTGGCGTCCGCGAACCACCAGTTCCGGGAATTCCGGGAGGAGGGCTTCTAGCGGCACCAAGCAGTTCTCTAGCCTCTTCTCCTCGACCGCTTCGGCGAGCCGCTCCAGGGTAACGGCTTGGCTCTCCTTGAACTCTGCCACGCCCGTGCGCCGCAAATCAGCCAGGTACGCTCCACAGCGAACCCTTTGGCCCAAATCATGTGCCAACGAGCGCACATATGTTCCGCCGGAACATTCCACTGCAAATCGGACATCCCTTCCCTCGATCGCGAGCAGCTCGAGCGCATAGATTTCCACTTCAACCGGGGCCAGGGAAACGGGCTTGTGCTGGCGAGCCAGTTCATAGGCTCGTACGCCACCCACGTGTTTAGCGGAAAATGGCGGTGGGGTCTGCATTAAACGACCCGTAAATTCCCGGAAAACTCTCTCCAGAATTTCCGCATCCAGCGCCACGGGCAGGCTTTCTGAGGTCGGCTGGCCGGTGGAATCGTATGTGTCGGTTGAGAACCCGAACCGGATGGTCCCTGAGTAAGACTTCCGCGATTTCAAATAGAATTGTGCAAAGCGCGTCGCCTTTCCCGCCGAAACGGGCAAGACGCCGGTTGCAAAGGGGTCCAGCGTGCCGAAGTGTCCAACCTGGCGAAGGCCCAGAATCCGGCGCACCCGCGCTACAATGTCGTGCGAGGTGAGCCCTACCGGCTTGTCGATAATGAGGACGCCAGAGATTTCAGGATGGGCGTCAGACATGCTCGTCTTTCAGTCTCTGCAGCAGCGTCTCCAGCCTGGCGCCTTCCTCGGCCGACTGGTCGAGCGCGAAGGCCAGCTCGGGAACCCGCCGCAATCTCAGCCGGAGACCGAGTTCGTGGCGTATGTAACCTGTCGCGCAAACCAGTCCTTCCAAGGATTTCTGCTGGGCTTCAGCACTTCCCAGCACCGAGACGGAGAGGCGCGCGTGGTGGAAGTCTGCGCTCAAATCTACGCCCGTGACCGTCGCGAACCCGATGCGCGGATCTCTCAACTCCCCCGAAACTATCTCCGCCACTTCGGCGCGAATGCGGTCTGCCAATCGCTCTGCGCGATGTCCGAGAACGGCCATTGAAATGCCAGTCGAGAAGTCGAGGAGTTGAGGAGTCGAGCAGTCCAAACAGTCAGGAAGTCGAGAGTCGCACACAGAAGGTGTCCGACTTCTCGACTCCTCGACTTCTTGACTCCTCAACTTCAGAAGAATTCCACGAAGTGATTCGCCACGTCCTCGCCCAGGACTTTTTCCGACTCAGCCAATACCTGGCGGAAGACGGATTCCAGCAGCGTCTGGCTATCCGAGATTGATGCCACACCCAAGGTGGCGCGTTGCCAAACGTCCTCGTGGTTCAACTCAGCAACAGCCACGTTGAAACGCGATCGAAGCCTATCGCGCATCTTGCGCAAGACGGCTCGCTTTTCCTTGAGGGACTGGGCGTAAGGAAGATGGATCTCCAGAGTCAGCAAACCAACGGGCATTGCATTCACCTCGTAGCCGGGTAGCGCGAACCCCCAAACCAGGGTGTCTGCGCTACGCGTGCTGCGGATGGGCTCAGAACGGCGCCTGGGCTGTCAGGCCATGGCAGGTTCGGCAACCCGTTCCTTCACAAATGCTTCAATCACGTCGCCGATCTTGACGTCGTTAAAATTCTCCAGAGCGACCCCACATTCCATCCCGGACCTCACCTCGGTCACATCATCCTTAAACCGCCGCAAGGACCTTATACGGCCCTGGTAGACCACAACGTTATCGCGGAGAAGCCGGATGAGCGCCTCCCGAGTTATCTTGCCGTCCTGGAGGTAACAGCCCGCTACCGTCCCAACGTTGGAGATCCGGAAAGTTTCCCGCACTTGCGCCCGGCCTAAGGTGGTTTCCTTGAAAACCACCGCCAGGAGGCCCGTCATCGCTTTCTTGATTTCGTCGGTGACATTGTAAATGATCGTGTGCAAACGGATGTCCACCTGCTCGAGTTGGGCGAGCTCAGTAGCCTTTCGCTCCGGCCGCACATTGAAACCGATGATCACCGCATTGGAAGCCGAGGCCAGCAGCACGTCCGTCTCAGTGACGGCACCGACGCCCGCATGGATCACCTTAACTTTGACTTTTTCCGTGCTCAATTTGCTCAGCGTGTCGGCC
>Ga0187781_10001654_pt1 | contig 16953 bp, 21 predicted proteins | sample 0715_SJ02_MP02_2_FD_132447 | JGI IMG/M metagenome (GOLD analysis project Ga0187781, IMG submission 132447) | Tropical peat soil microbial communities from peatlands in Department of Meta, Colombia - 0715_SJ02_MP02_20_MG | ecosystem: Environmental > Terrestrial > Soil > Wetlands > Peat | place...
CGGCCCAGGGCACCCCGACGTCCCCGCCCCCTACAGGAAGATAGGCCAGCCTGTCATAATAGGGGGCTCGATGGAGACGGGGTCCTACCTACTCGTGGGGACCCGGAAGGCGATGGAGGAGACGTTCGGCTCGACCGCCCACGGCTCCGGCAGGACGATGTCCAGGACCGCGGCAAAGAAGGAGGTCAGGGGGGCCGAACTGCAGCGGAAGATGCTGGACCGCGGCATATACGTGAAGGCTGCCACCATGGACGGGCTCGCGGAGGAGGCGGGCATGGCCTACAAGGACATCTCCGAAGTCGTCGAGACGATGGACAGGGCAGGAATATCCAAAAAGGTGGTCGCCCTCAGGCCCATCGGAAACATCAAGGGGTGATCATGAACGGTCTCTTTCAACTTCCCGACGGACCCGCTCTCCCTCGCAGTCTACCTGATAGGGCTCATCGTCCTCTGGATAGTCGTCTCCGTCCCCGTCTACTTTGCGGGGAGGGCGATAAAGGGGAAGAATGCCGGGTTCGGACAGGCGATGGGAGCCACCCTGGGGGGTGTAATCGTCTACTACCTTGTCTTCATCGTCGTCGCCTTCTTCCTCGGGGCTGTCATAGGCCCCTCGGCCGACGCGGTCGCCCTGATCTTGGGACTCATCGCATGGCTTGCCGTGTTCAGGGGAGCCTTCCACACATCGTGGCTCGGAGCCATTGGAATCGTGGTCATTGCGTGGCTCATACTGCTCGTCCTCGACTTCATATTCGTCGCCGTGTTCAACGTGAAGTTTCCTAACTTCTTCCCGTTCTAGCCTATGTACCCGGGGCGCTCCTCGCGCGACGGCTGAGGGGTCGTCTCCCTTGCCTGGTCCGCCATCGCCTGCAGCTGGCTGATGACCTTCCGGGTCTCCTCTGCCTTCTCCTCGAGCTTGGACGTGTCGATCGGGAGTTCCAGGACCTTCGCAAGTAGTTCCAGCACCGCCTTTGAGGCGCCGGCGTCCACCACGTACCCCGACGTCTCCCCCAGGAGACAGGCGCCTTCCAACCCCCTGAGCGCTGCTATGCCTATGAGCAGGCCGTTCATCCCGCTGATCCCTCCGTCCTTCATAAGTGTCACCCCGTTTTCTGCGAGCTGACCCAACACCTCCTTGGAGGTGCCTGTGCCGTAGACCCGCGGGGACTTCGAGAAGGAGCCAGTGATGTAGGCCGCGAGGGTGTACACCCGCTTCACCCCGCACTTCTTGACGAACTTCACCACCGCGTCCGAGAGCTCATACTCCCCCTCGGAGGTCGTCGGCTGGGTGTCCGCGGTGAACACGAACAGTCCTCTGCTCCTCTTCGCCGTGGCGTAGTACAGGTCCCCCTTTGGCGGGTCGACGGTTCCGTCCTCCTTGACGCTGACCTGAGGGGGAAAGGTGGGGCTCGCGTACTCGGCGACCTTCTTGAGCTTGAAGGTGCTCACCAGGTGGTCTGCCGCAAGCTTCCCGACATATCCGCTCCCCGGGAGACCACAGACGAGCACGGGGTTGGCCGCCCTGGGGACTTTCAACACCTTCTCTGTTACTACCGGCTCCTTGTCCGAAGTCATTCCTTGTTCTGCCTGCCCAGCTTCTCGCTCAGGTCGACCAGCTTCCCCTGGTCCATCACCCTGATCGAGGTTTTGAGCCTGAACCTGAGGCCGATCTGCCTGAAAATAGAAAGCAACTCCCCGCCGGCTACCTTCTCCGTGAGCCGCCCCTCCCTTACCATCGTCGCGATTTCTTTGACGAGCCTCTCCGTCTCCTTCGGGTAGAAGGAGTAGGCGGCCTCGAGGACCTCGTCCCCCCTGTCGTAGAGCATCCCCTCGACGACCTCCCTGTCGGTCTTCTCGTGCTTCGGGGGAGGCGCTGCGGCCTTCATCCTCCTCCGCATCTCTTCAAGTTTCCTCCGCTCGAGGAGCTTCAGGTCCGCGTCTTCTTCCATGTCTTCGTGGCACCCCTTTCCTTCGCCATAAAACGCTTGCTGACCGGCGCGTCGCCCACACCAGTCTGCTGCATGGGACCAGTTTGTCGCTCGAGCGTATGTTCTTGTCCCAGCACGCCTATTTCCTGCGGCCGGTCCGTCCTGTGCCTCTTTGCATGTCCGCCAAGAGGATCTGGACGATGCGCAGCGGTCCCTCCTCGCCCTCGTCCGGACCAGGGGGTTCAGCGTCAAGTACATGGACGAGGGGAAGAAGGGTGAACTTCGTCGCTTCCTCCTTTTCCTCCACGTCGATAGGGGCATGTCCCTAAACGATGTGGCCACCCTCCTCGGGAACAAGACGAGCGGCTACACCTCCTGGCTCTACAGGCAGCTCGGCATCAGGTGCAGGCCGTTCGAGGAGGCGAGGCTGAAGGGGATCAGGGAGAAGAGGAGAAAATACGAACGCAAGCCCTTCAACGGGACTGACGAGGACAGGGCGTACCTGCTGGGGCTGAGGCACGGAGACCTGTCCGCTTCGACGCCCTGGAGAGGGGTCGTGAAGGTGTCGACGAGCACGACCCACCCCGCCATGGCGAACCTGTTTCGCTCGCTGTTCGAACCGTACGGGCACGTGTACCAGGCCCCAAGGTACAAGAAGGACACGAAGAGCTACGAGTGGAACCTCTATGCGATAGTCGACAGCAGTTTCGATTTCCTTCTCGATGACAGGATTGAAGCTTGGAAGTGGGTCGCACAAAAGGAGTCGACATTACTCGCCTATCTTGCTGGCATCTTGGATGCCGAGGGCAGCGTTGGTATCCACAGCAACGGTACCGGCACTTCGATTCGCGTGATGTACTACAATACAAGTCGGGAACTTTTGACCTTTATCAAAGGCGCCCTTGAAAAGCTCGGATACGGACCAACCGGGCCATATCTAGACAAGCGCAAAGGAACTTCAACGTCGAAATACAGGATTGAACGCAAGAAAGATTACTACAAGTTGGCCCTCCAAAAATTCGGTGATGCGGTGGAACTAATCAAACGACTCCCCATAAAGCATGACGAGAAGGTAAGACGGATGCGACTTGCTACTTCCATATCGCTTGGCCAAGCATGGGACACCGTCGAACCGCAAATCAAGACCTTGAGGACCAAGATCAGGGAAGAGAGAGACGCTTTCGTCCAACAAGCGGAAATAGACTATCTAAGGCGTCATCCAGCTCCAGCTGCGTGATGATTACAAGCTCAAAGGGCCGCGGGATATCCCTAAGGACCACCGCATTATGGCTGAGTTATCTTGATTGAGAGGGTGGGGCAGCTCGTCTCACACGCCATGCAGAAGATGCAGTCATTCTCCCGCACTGGGTCGCACTTGTCGCTCCTGTATTGGTTCCATTCTTCCGACCCCTGTTCCAGGACCTTGTCCTTCCCTGTGCCTGCCTGGCCCGGGTTTAGGTTCCATTCGAACACGAAGACGGGGCAGACGTCCATGCAGACGCCGTCAGCCACGCATGACTCCCAATCAATCGCCACCTGGGTTCCGTGGATGCCGTTAGAGGTTGGGTACGGCTTCCCTTCGCCGTCCATCCTCGCCGTCCCCTGGGCCCTCACCTTGTGGCCGGTGTGCTCTCCAGTCAAAGGAAACTGGTCGGGCTTCGAGAGGAAGTTCGGGTCTATCGGCGCTGATTTGTAGCCTACATCGCGAGTCATGGTGCTTTGAAAACCGTCCGTTTAGGTGGTTATAAGTCATGCGTCCTCTTCAAGGACATCGAAGCTCCCGTCGTTCCCGAGTTTGTAAACCCTGATGGGCTTGAAGGTGAAGATTCCGACCTCGGCCACCCCAGGGGTTGATCTGACTTTCTTTTCGAGTTCCCGGGGGTCCTCCACAGGCTCGAAGAGCGTGTCGAGGATGAGGTTCCCGTTCTCCGTGAAGTAGGGGTACCCCTTCGGCATGAGCCTCTCCTCAGGGACGCCTCCGAGCATCGATAGTTTGACCTTCGCGCTCTCTCGGGCCATGGGGAAAACCTCCACAGGGACTCTCACTCCGTTATCGCAGAGCTGACTCACAAACTTGTTCTCGGCCGCCACCACTGCTATGCTCCTCGCGCTCCCCATGACTACCTTCTCCCTTAGGAGTGCCCCTCCGCCCCCCTTGATCATGTTTAGTCCCCGGTCGACCTGGTCTGCCCCGTCAACAACGAGGTCCACCGAGCCCCTGAAAGGCACCAGGTTGATTCCGCTCCGCGCAGCCACGAGTTCGATCTGCGTCGACGTTGGGACGCCACTGATCGATTTCGTCTTAGCCAGAACCAGGGGGGAGAGCTCCTCGAGCAAAGCGGCGACGGTGGAGCCGCTCCCGAGGCCAAGAATCGTGTCCGGACCGATGCTCTTCGAGAGCTCCTTGGCAACGCCTCTCAGAGCTTCTCTTATTCGGTCCATCAGTTTTCCTGCTGTCTCTTTTCTATGTCTATCTGTTCCAGGCGGGCGAGCTCCCCCATCACATCGTCCATGATTTCCTTCCTCCTCCTCTCGGACTCCGTCATTTCCGACTTGGCCCGCTTCTCGACGACCTTCTCCAACTCGGCCCCCCGCTCCACCTTGGGCGCGACCTCCTTCTTGGGGGGCGGCGGCGCAGCAGGGCCGAGCCTCTGCCGCGCGACTTCGAGCCTCGCCTCTATGTTCTGGATCTTGCCCTCAAACAGACTGATCAGGTCGTTCCTCAGGGACTCCAGCTCCCCGACCTCCACGATCAGTTCGACGTCCTTCAGCTTGGACTGCAGGTCCCTGATCTGGTCGCTGTACCTTTTGGAAATCATCTCCCTCTCCTCCTGAGTTATCTTCCCCTCAGTCTCCGCCTCATAGAGCTTCATCATTGCCGAGGACAGCAGGTCCCTCTCCACCATGATGGTCCGCATCTCCCTCCTGGAGCGCTCCAGGTCTGCCGTCGTCACACTCGCCTCGGTGGGCCTTGACCCCGGTTCGGCCTTTGCGACCACTACCCTCTCGGGCTTCGACCTCGAGTAGAAAACGTAGTAGGAAGCTAGGCCTCCCAGTCCGAGACCCACAACCCCGGAGACCACGGCGGTAAGAACGTCGACCATGTAGGTTGTTCCTTGCCGGTGTGCCCCCGCATTCGGTATAAAAGTAAGTTATCCCTGCGACCCGAGCCGGAAATAATCTGCCTAGCTGGGGGGCGGAGAGATCATGACTATGTTGTCTCCCCTTACTATGAGCGTGCCGAGCGAAGCAGAAGTCCCGTCCTCCGCCACCTCCTCTGCCTTCTCGAGAGAGAGGTTCATGTGCTGGTCGAAGCCCTGAAGGTTTCCCCTGATGACTTTCCCTCCCTTCAGCTTGATGAGGACAACCTTCCCGACGCTCTCGTCGAGAACCTTCACAGCCATGTCTACTGACAAGTGTTATCCTTGAGCCGGCCTCTCGAATTGATTTATTTAAGGTGTCATCTCCCGCGGGCCAGTTGAAGAAGTGGATCCTGTCCCGTAGGGATTCGGCGGAGACGATATCCAGGATTGAGTCTTCACTTGGGTTGGCACTCGACCTGCCAAAGTCCGCCCAGGTGCAGTGCTCGGAGCCGGGCGAGGGAACAGTCTTCGTGGTGCTTGACGGCTTCGAGTTCGTGCAGGCGGGCGAGACTTACTTCCCCTACCTCGGATCTCAGGTGACCCTCGCCCTTTTCCCCCAGGCTTTCGTCGACGAGGGTGCGATAAAGTACCTCCTGAACGGGGCAGACGTGATGCGGCCGGGTATGAGAAAGTTCGACGACTGGGGGCCCGCCGGGAGAATGGTCGTCGTGCGGGAGGAGAAGAAGGGGAGGGGGATAGCGGTCGGCCCTTCGTCGGTGGCAAGCTCGGAAGCCCAGATGATGACCAGGGGCGGTTGCATCAAGAACATGCACCACCTTGGGGACAAATACTGGAACCTGCACAAGTCCCTCTAGGCGCGGTTAGTTTCACAGAACCCTCCCCTTATATGCCGAGAACGAAATTAGCCTGTTCTGAACTATTCTCTACAACTCTGTCTAACAAAATCGGTCGTATCATAGAATTGCTGAGGCGCCCTACGCTTAATAATGGGCAGAGGCTCAAGGAGGAACAGAAAAGATTGGCTGGAGTAATGCAGGAACGGAAGTTGGAGGGCAAGAGCAAGGAAATCCTGCTCAAGGCGCTGGCGCTAAGGAGCATTGAAGACATCCCCAAGATCCAGGAGGACGTAACAAACAAGACGATAGTTATCCTGAAGGTGACTCCCCTCGCCCAGAAGAGCCTAGAAGAACTGAAGTCCTCCGTGGAGCAGCTCTACGAGTTCGCTACATCGGTGGGAGGGGACATCGCCAGGCTGGGGGACGAGAGGGTTGTGATTACACCCCCTGGCGTGAAGATCTGGCGCGGGCTGCAGTAGGCAACGTTCTTCCTAGAACTGCCGGTGTCAGCGGATCTGCCAACACTAACGAGGTCAGCCGATTTTGTATCAGACGGTTCCTGCGGGTTGGACAGAACGGGCTTCCCGCTAGTAGACCCTTATCGCTTCCTGCACTGCCGGATGGATCGCGGGGATGTGGTATATTCTTTGGATTGAGTATGCCAGATTCTCTGTCTTCCGCTTCTCCCCGTGGTTGACCAGCACAAGCTGGAGCTTCGGCCTGACCTTCCCCACGAAGCGTATGATCTGGTTGTAGTCGCTGTGCCCGCTGAACCCCTCGATCTTCTGGACCGATGCCTTGATGTCGACTATCTTGATCTTGCCGTTGGTGTCCATGAGGCTGGCCTGGTTACCCCCGTCCAGTATCCTTCGGCCTATGGTCCCCTGAACCTGGTACGAGACGAACAGGATCTTGTTCTTCTCGGAGGGCGCGAGGTGCTCGAAGTAGTCGAGGACAGGTCCGCCTTCCAGCATGCCTGAAGTCGCCATGATGATTGCCGGCCCTTCACGGTACGCCTCCTCCCTGTCAGTCGGGTGCTCGACCTCCGTAAAATACTCCGACTTGAACGGGTTGACCCCTTCGTCCAGTATCTTGCTTCTCAGCTCCCTGGACAGGTATTCGGCGTACGAGACGTGGATTGCGGTCGCCTCAGAGATCATCCCCTCGGTGAACACTGGTGCTTCTACGAGCACCTTGTTCCTCATGTACTGGTCGATGACGAGCAGGATCTCCTGTGCTCTCCCCACAGCAGGTATGGGTATGAGGACCTTCCCTCCGTCCTTGAGCGTCCCGTTGATGGCGTTGACGAAATTCATCTCCACCTCCTCTCTTACCGGCATGATGTCCTCCTTTGCTCCGTAGGTGCTCTCCGTGATCAGGGTCTCGACCCTCGGGTAGTTCCACGTCGCAGAATCGAAGAGCTGCGTCCTACCGTACTTGTAGTCTCCGGTATAGACTATGTTGTGAGCACCCTCGCCGATGTGTAGGTGGACCGTAGCAGACCCGAGTATGTGCCCCGCGTTGTTGAACACGAGCTTGATGTCCGGGGATATGTCAGTAACCATCCCATATGGAAGCGTGATGGCGTGCTGGATGACGTCCCGGATGTCCTTCTGGTCGTATACGAGCCTCCCTCCTTCGATCTGAGCGATTTTCACGAAGTCGTTCTGAAGGAGCGTCATCAGGGGTAGGGTGGGCTCGGTGCAATACACGGGCCCGTCGTAGCCGTACTTGTACATGGCGGGCAGGAACCCCATGTGGTCGAGGTGGGAGTGGCTTATCACTATGGCGTCGATTTCTCTCGGCCCAATGTCGGCCCAGTCGAGTCTCGGGTAGGCGTCCCAGGTGTTCCGCGAACCGGGGTGTATTCCGCAGTCGAGCATCACCTTGCTCTCCGCCGTTTCCACGAGTATGCAAGACCTGCCGACTTCTTGGAAGGCTCCCAGCGTCTTTATCGTAACATGCTCCTCGGCCGCAATCCTCGGCCTGAATATCGCCTCCCCCAGTTCCCTGAGGAACTTCTCCCTGGTGTCGCTTCCTGTCTTCAGGGCATAGTACACGTTCTGGATTGCCGTCGACTTGATGTGGGGCGCCTTTCTGACCTTGATCTTCCACCCGGTCTGGTCCATCGCTGCGCCCAGGTCGAAGCCCGCTTCCTGGGATAGGAGCCTGGGTGTCTCGGCCTCGACTGTTATTTCTCCGAGCGCGTCGTCGAAGAAATAGTTGGAGACTCCGGCTTCAGGTGGGAAGATCCTTTCAAGGACGGCCCGTGCCTCGTTCTCCGGCTTCCGGATCGACTTCTCCGTTCTTGTGACAACCCTCTTCTTCAGCGAATTGACAATCTCCGATATCACGTAGCTGTTCTTGTGGAGGTACGCGGGGTTCTTCGTGTAGAGTGCTATCCTCGGCCCTTCGTACTCGATCCTGGTGATCTGAGCCTCCGCTGGGATATTGTTCAGAATGGCGCCCATAAGGCTCGCGCCGTTCGCTTTCTGTTCCAAGTCTAATTTTCAGTTTTGAACTGAGCCAGGAGCTTGTCCTTCTCCTGCTCTGAGAGCTCCCGGAACCCCTGCTTGTCCAGGATGGCCACGTCGAAATGGTCGCCCGTGGCAACGTTGCGTCGAGTCGCCGCGATGATCGCCTTCGCCGCGAGAGGGTAAGCCTTCATTGTCGTCATACTCTCCTCGAACTCTTCCTCCAGGATTCCGTAGGCGACCGGGGAGCCGCTCCCTGTCGCAATCATCTTTTCCTGGTTCATCGACCCGAAGAAGTCTACGTTAAAGAGCGAACCCCCGCTCCTGTCAACTCCCCCCACCAGGACGTCCGCGATGAAGGGATAGAGGCGCGATGAGAAAAGCATGTTCGAGACCACCTGGGCCGCCGACTTCACCGGCATCGAGCGTCCTTTCTCGATCCTGTACAGGTTGGAATAGTACTTCAGGGTGTCGACCACGTTCTGGGCGTCAGCCACACCCCCCGATATCGTCATCGCGATGTTGTCGTCGATCTTGAGGAGCTTCTTCCCCCTCTTGTGGGCGATGAAACCTCCCGCCGTGACCCTGGTGTCTGTAGCGAGGACCACGCCGTCGGAGCACACAAGGCCTACCGTCGTTGTTCCGTGGTACACAGCAGAGCCTACCGTTTTTCCTCCCGCACGATTGAAATCTCCTGACATTAGGGTTCGCAGACCTCCTTAGAACGGACAAACCGAGTGTGAGCCAGTTAGTTATTTAATCTTTCGAGCCCTTTCAATGTTATCTGGCCGATGTGGGCCAATTCCCGCAGTGGCCTTAAATCACATCCCGAGGGCGTCGAGACACGTGGACCCCGGCTACCATCTGATGGAGCTTCCCACCAAGGTGCTCATCGGCGAAGGAGTCATCACAAAGCTCGGCGATTTCGTCAAGGACTCGGTTGGTGGAGGGATGGTGGTCGTCGCTTCCGGAACGAACGTCGCTTCCAAGGTGAGGAGGGCGGTGGAGGCGGCACTACCTCAGGAACCAATCTGGGTGGAAGTGACCGCGGCAGACATCAAGAACGTCGACAGGGTCATGGGGGAGGCTGTGAGCTCAAGGTGCATCATAGGGGTCGGAGGGGGGAAGAGCGTCGACGTCGGGAAGCTGGCCGCATTCAGGCTCCACCTCCCCTTCTACTCGGTCCCGACGAGCGCCTCCCATGACGGGATTTCCAGCCCTTTCGCCTCCCTAAGGGGGCTCGACAGGCCCTACTCGATGATGGCCAAGCCCCCGGTGGGGATACTGGCGGACATAGACGTTATAGCCTCCGCCCCGAGGCGGCTTCTCGCTTCTGGCTGCGGAGACCTGGTCTCGAAGCTGACGGCTGTGAAAGATTGGGAGCTGGCTCATACGGTCACGGGAGAGTACTTCGGCAGCTACTCCGCAAGTCTCGCATTGATGAGCGCGAATACGGTCCTGAATCGTTCGAAGACGCTTGGGAGCTTCGACAAGGAAAGCGTCAGAGAACTTGTGGAGGGGCTGATCAGCACTGGGGTGGCCGCCGGCATAGCGGGGAGCTCCCGTCCCTGCTCTGGGTCGGAGCATCTCTTCTCCCATTACTTGGACGTGCTTTCGCCAGAGTCGGGGCTCCACGGGGAGAAGTGCGGCATAGGTACAATCATGATGGCGAAGCTCCATAGAATCGATTGGAGGCGGGTGAGATCGGCCCTGAAGAACGTGGGGGCACCCGTCGAAGCCGCCCAGATTGGGGTAGAAGATTCGATGGTGATTGAAGCCCTGACGAAGGCAAGCACCATCCGCCCCGACAGATACACAATCCTATCGAAAAGGAAGCTTAGCAGGAAGAGTGCCGCGCTTCTGGCGAAGTCGACTGGCGTTATCTAGGCCGTCGGTGGGGTTGCCGCCGCCTTCTTCCTCCGAGTCTTCGGCGTCGGCACAGCTTCCTTCGGCTCAGCCTTCGCCGCTTCGGCCTTCGGCTCCTCTTTCTTGGGTTGAGGCTTCTGGTTGGCGAACTTCTCCAGAAAGGTCAGGGTGGTCAGACTCGGGACGAACTTGAAGACGTCGTTGGCAACGCCTCTCTTGATTATTTGCAACCCCTCCATCAGGAAAAGTTCCTCCGGGATTGTCACCGTCAGCGCTCCGTTGGCAAGCTCTGTGGTTGTCTTGCTCCCCTCCCCCGCGAGCCTTCTGTCGACCAGTGCCCTTACCTTGTCTTCGTCCGTGTCGACGGTCCTCAGGACCTGAAAGTCATAGATTATCGACTTCCCGGCGAGCCTGTGGTTGAAGTCCACCTGGGCCCTCCCAGACCCGATGAACCTCACGATTCCGACGCGGTTATCGATCTCAACCGAGTCCCCTGTGGAGAGCTCGTGCTCCCTCTCCCCAAACTTTCGGAGGGGTATCATGCGGAGCTGGGTCGGGTCCCTTGCGCCGAAGGCTTTCTCGGGAGGGAGTTCGATCTCCTTCTTTTCTCCGACCGAAAGCTTGGCGACCTCTGCATCCAGTCCGGAAATAAGCCACCCCTCCCCCACAGCCACCAGTCTTGGCTCATACTTCCTCGACTCCTCGTAGATCTTGAGCTTCTTCGCATCCTCCTCGTTTGTTGACTCGATACCTTCGCCCGTATCCTTGACCCGGGCAGTGTAGTTGGCGAAAATCAGGGTCCCTTTCTCAAAAGCCATTGGACTCGACCAGCCCCGTTGTTGGGTTTATAGACTTACGGGTTTCGGAAGGTGGCCATCGTTTCACCGATAGCCTTCAGCGTCGTGTCAACGATGCCCTCGTTAATCTGACCCATGCACCCCACTCTGAACACCTTCCCCTTGAAGGGACCGAAGCCCCCTGCGATCACCACGCCCTTGTCCCGGGAAAGGGCCTTTCTGAACTTGGAATCGTCCACCCCCTGCGGATAGTAGGAAGCGACCACCGTCTTCGACCGAACCGATTTCTCTGCCACGGGACTGAGCCCCTGTTTCGCTAGCCCGTCGTACAGCAGCGCAGACATCCTATCGTGCCGCTGGACCCTGTTCGCCAGCCCTTCCTCCAGGAGCTCCTTCAGCGCCTCATCCAGGGCGTAGAAGAGCGGAAGCGCGGGCGTGTAGGGAGTCTCCCCGTTGGCCCCGTACTCCAGGTACCTCGGTATTTCGAAGTACCTCGTTTTCGGCGGTGACCCCTTCAGAAAGTCAACAACGCGCTGGCCGACCGAAAGAAGGGCCAGCCCCGGGGGAGCTGCGATGCACTTCTGGCTCCCGGTTATGCACATGTCGACGCCCCACTTGTCTACAGGGATGGCATAGCCTCCGAGGCTGGAGATGGCGTCAATGACTGCGAACGCTCCGTGTTCTCTTGCCATCTCCGTCGCTTCCCTCACATAGGGGGCATTCACGCCTGTGCTTGTTTCATTGTGAACTAGGAAGAGCGCCCTGAACCTCCCCTGGGCTTCCATGGCCGACGCCAGCTGCTCCAGGCTCGGGATCTTACCGAACTCGGAGTTCACCCTGACTGCCTTCCCGCCGGCAAGCTCGACCGTTTCTGCGAGTCGGGTGCTGAATTCCCCGAAGACGGGCACGATGGCCACGTCCCCCGGCCTGATGATGTTCCAGACGGCTGCCTCGACTCCCCCCGTCCCTGACGAGGAGAGCACGAGCACCTCCCCATCAGTCTGGAAGAGGTGCTTCTCCTTCTCTAGTATCCCCTTGTACAGCTCCCTGAACGCATCCCCTCGGTGGTTGATTATTGGTCCGAGCATGGCGCGCATGACCCGATCAGAAACGTTAGTCGGCCCCGGGAGCATTATGAGCTTCTGCTGACTAGACATGTTCACTACCCTTCAAGTCCTTGCGCATAAGGGCTCTCACCCGCTCGACCCCCCCGAACTTCTTCACAAGCTCCGAAACCTGCTCAGGCACAAGGCTCTCCCAGTCCTTCCTTTCTAAAATCCTGTCCCTAACGTTGGTGGCGGAGTATTTGCTCCTGTCCAGGTATGGCACGGCCACGACGTCTGTCTTCTCTCCCTTGAAAAGGAGAAATGTGAGAGCATCGTTGGTGAACACGACATCGAACCTCGGCACCATGGACTCCACGGTAGATACCCAGAGCGAATGGGAATCAGCGTCCGCGATTGGAATTGCCATCCACTTTGACGGGTCCACCCTGTTACCGTCCAACGCGCTCTTGATCATAGTTATTCGTTCTGCCGCTGTGAACGGGTTATCCCTCTCGTGGCTCCTCTGGGCTGACCCAACCACGATGTAGAGGTACTCGACCCTCCTCAGGGCGTACCTCACAGCCTCCAGGTGGCCCAGATGGAATGGCTGGAACCGGCCGACAAGAAGACCGACCCTCATGCCGTTCTCAAACCGCGGCCTTTCAGGGTCTATTTAAGAGAGCACGCCTCACCGCTTTATCACCCCTGTAATGCACGCCCGGCCGTGGACTTCGTTCAGGTGGACGGCTCCAGAGGGGAGGGTGGAGGCCAGATTCTGCGGACGGCCGTTGCCTTTTCGGCCATTCAGGGCCGGCCCGTGAAGATTCACAGGATACGTGCCGGGAGGGAGGTCCCCGGACTCAAGAGGCAGCACATTTCCGCCCTTCAGGTTATCGCGAAGGTATTCGGGGGTGAATTGGAGGGCGTCACGGAGGGTTCGTCTGAGGTCACTTTCGTTCCCGGGAGGCAGCGGCTGGATGCCATCGCCCTTGACATGGGGACAGCGGCCAGTATCACCCTTGTCCTGCAGGCCGTTGTTCCCGCAGTCGCGCTGACCGGCTCCCGGCTCGATCTGGAGCTCATCGGAGGGACCGACGTCCCATGGAGCCCCACCTACGATTACTTCGAGCGTGTCGCGAGGGACGCCTACGCCAGAATCGGCATCGACTTCAAAGTGGTCTCCCGACGAAGAGGGTACTATCCACGGGGGGGCGGCCAAGTCTCGGCTTCGATAGCACCGTGCAAGGAGGTCAAGCCGCTCGACCTTGCCGATGGGCAGCGGGTACAGGACGCGCTGCTTATCAGCCGATGCGGCATGCTGCCGAGGCACGTGTCCGAAAGACAGCTTGCCTCAGCCAGGACGGAGATGGTGAAGGCGGGCTACGGAGTCTCTTCGACAGAACTATCCGAGGAGGATTCGGACTCGCCCGGATCGTCCGTGCTTGTCTACCATGTGGGACCTTCCAAGTGCATCGGTGCTGATGGCATAGGGTCGAAGGGGAAACCGGCCGAGGAGGTGGGGAGGGAGGCGGCCTCTCGCTTCATCGCCTTCGCCATGTCAGGCGCGTGTCTCGATTCGTACGTGGCAGACATGGTTCTTCCTCTCCTGTCTCTGGCTCCCAAGGCGTCGCGTGCTGCAGTACCAAGAGTAACCCCCCACCTGCTTTCGGGGCTCGAATTGGCCAGCCAGTTCACCCAGTGCAGGTGGTCTGTCGATGAAGGCGAAGCCGCATCCATAGTAACCGTTTCGCCCTGTATGGACGGATGAGAAGTGCGACGGGCACAACGTCTAAAAGCACGGGTATGCGCGGGCCACTTGATTTCCTAATGGCTTTCGAGCAATACATGCCAGGGGCTACCGCAGTAGGGATCGCCTACAAGGATGGTGTCGTACTCGGAGCGGAGCGGCGCATCACCCTCGGCAACTTCGTTAGGAGCAAGTCGGGCAAGAAGGTCTTCCGCGTGACAGCCAGCGTCGGTGCGGTCTGCGCTGGCATGGTGTCCGACATGCAGAACCTCGTAAAGGAGGTTGCCGTCTATTCAAAGCTCAAAGAACTAGAGACGAGGAAAACGCTGAAGCCCAACTCCGTGGCGAAGTTGATGTCTACGCTGATGTTTCAGAACAGGTACGCCCCCCTCCTGACACAGGTGATACTCGGCGGAATGGGAGACAAGCCCGTGGTATACGTGCTAGACCCTCTCGGGAGCGTCATCTCGGACCAGTATGCCACCGTTGGCACGGGGGAGGAGACGGCCATAGGTGTGGTGGAGGCGGGATACCGTCCAACCATGACTCAGAAAGAGGCTCGGGACCTCGCGATTTCTGCAATAAAAGCGGCGATAGCTAGGGATGCCATGAGCGGCAACGGGATTGACATCCTGACCATCGATGAGTCGGGCATCAAGGAGGAAGGGGTCGACCTCTAGGATAGGGCCAGGGCATGTGGACGTACAAGGGGGTTAAGGTCCACTGGCTTGGTCACGACTCGTTCGTACTCCAAGGCTCGAGGACGGTCGTGCTCGACCCCTTCAAGGCCAAGGGGGACTACAAGGCCGACCTCATCCTGATATCCCACGAACACTACGACCACCTAAGTGACGACGACATCAAGCGGTTCAGTAATCCCGCTACAACCATAGTCGCCGCCAAGATGTGCGAAGAGCCCCTGAAGAAGTACCGTAACGAGAAGAGATTCATTACTCCGGGGTCGAAGGTAGAGGTCAAGGGTGTAGGGATCGAGGCCGTCCCCGCCTACAACATCAACAAGTTCAGGGAGCCCGGGAAGGTATTCCACCCCAAGGCGGACGAGAAGAACGGTTATGTGGTGACGCTCGATGGCGTGAGGTTCTATCACGCCGGGGACAGCGACGCTACCCCTGAGATGAAGGCACTCGACGTGGACATAGCGTTCCTGCCTGTCTCAGGAATCTACGTAATGACCCCCGAGGAGGCCGCCGAAGCAGCGAAGGCTATGAAAGCGAAGGTCGTGATTCCCATGCACATCGAGGCAGGCATCGGCACGTTGGCAGATGCCGAGAAATTCAGGAAACTCGTCGGTGCCTCCAAGACTGTCGAGATACTCCGAAAGGAGTAATTCTCACTCCGGCACGCTCTCGGATTTCAGCTCCCCATTTTCCAGCTTCACGAAGAGGTATCTGTTGTCGGCGAAGACGAGCGTCAGCTCGTTCTCCTTCTCTTCGACCGTGAGCAGCGCCTTCCCTACTATTCCGTCAAACTTTGCCATGCTTATATTCGGGGCGCCTGTGTTTGTATTTCTGTCTTACCAAGTCAGTCCTTAAGGTACTTGGTTAATTCGACCGTCTTTGACGACGGACGAGCGTCCTCCACATTCAATCCTGTCGAGGCTCTGATCATCTCGCGGATGACCTCATCGATGCTCCGACTCCTACGCCGAGTTTTCAGGAGCTTCAGCGCCCGATGAGTATCGTCGTGGACTCTTACCGACTTTGCCATCGACCTCCCCTTCGCACCTACCCAAAATCATGGCGCTTAAGTCTGCGATTTCCCGCAGCTTGGGCACCAACGCTCCTCGCCCAAGATTCTGGGGACTCAGTTTCGTCGCGAGTTCATCATCTGCCCGGGAGCTTACTCCGGGCTATGACTGGGACGGCGTTCACCTCATCGTCGGAGTTCGAGATTCCACCTGCGATTTAGGTTTATTTGCGGAACCCGGGCCCGCCGGTGGGTGGGGTTCCTAGACGGCGTCAGCGTGGTTGACGCCACACGCCTTCTCCCTGGAGGGTTTTGTACAATGCTCCTCTCTGACATGGGAGCCGAGGTCATCAAAGTCGAGCAGCCGGGACTCGGTGACTACATGCGCGCCACCCCTCCTACCAAGAATGGGAGGAGTCCGGTGCACTCGACAGTGAACAGGAACAAGCTCAGCATTGGGATCGACTTGAAAGCACCGGACGGAAAGGAAGTGATGCAGCGCCTTCTGAGGAAGGCGGACGTCTTCATCGAAGGCTTCAGGCCCGGCGCCATGTCCCGCCTCGGTTTCTCATTCAAGGAGGCGGAGAAGATCAACCCGCACATCGTGTACTGCTCCATCTCCGCCTATGGGCAGAAGAGCAAGCTCAGCTCAATGCCCGGTCACGACATCAACTTCCAGGCAATGGCTGGGACGCTAGGATACTCCCCGGGGCCGGAGGTCCCCCTCCTCCAGCTGAGCGACATGACCTCTGGAATGTACGCAGCCCTTGCCATCGTTGGGGCGCTCGCGGGCCGAAGGAAGGCAGTGTACATCGACATACCCATAGTTGCCTCACTCCTCTCATGGATGGTCCTGCCTGCGTCCGCCTATCTCGCCACCGGGCGCCCGCCAAGAGAGGGGCATAGCCTGATTTTCGGTTCGACTCCCTACTACAACCTGTACGAGACATCCGATGGAAAGCACATGGCAGTGGCCGCAATAGAAGGAGAGTTCTGGAGGAACCTCGTCACCGTCCTTGGCGTCCCTCAGCTGGAGCACAGGCGGTTCGGGACAGCAAGAGAGAGGCGCGGCGTCACGGCCGCCCTCACCCGTATCTTTGCAACCAAGAGCAGAGACGAGTGGGCTCGGCTCCTGATGCACAGGGACACCTGCGCCACACCGGTCCTCACTGTGGAGGAAGCGCTGACGAGCGACTGGAGCAGGGGGCTTTCCATGCTCGTCAACCTCCCTGACGGGGAGATTCTCCTGAACGGCCCCGTGAGGTCGCGTCCTCCCCCCCGGAGCCGGCCGTTCACCGGGGCCCCTTCCCTTGGCGAAGATACACCTGCGATAATGAAATCATTGGGATATTCCCGCAAGGAGGTGGCCGACCTCAGGGCAAGGGGCGCGATCGAATGAATAGTGGTCGTCGCCGCAGGGACAGAGCCTAGGCGCGTTGGAGCAGGATAGC
>Ga0187781_10001655_pt1 | contig 16949 bp, 13 predicted proteins | sample 0715_SJ02_MP02_2_FD_132447 | JGI IMG/M metagenome (GOLD analysis project Ga0187781, IMG submission 132447) | Tropical peat soil microbial communities from peatlands in Department of Meta, Colombia - 0715_SJ02_MP02_20_MG | ecosystem: Environmental > Terrestrial > Soil > Wetlands > Peat | place...
ACCCAAAGCAGTAGTATCACGGGATCTATGTTGCCCAGGCTGATAGCCCTATTTACCGGCATAAAGTTGAAGGCTATAACCAGAGTCAGAGCCGCCACGAGAATAGATGGCGGCCCGCCCTGAGCCAAACCGACCGCAAAATATACCGCAACCCCGATCATGAGCGCGGACAGCACTTGCCATACAAAGTAAGCCTGGTCCCAGCGCAGCGACGCCACGGACGCCATAAGCAATGCAGAGAACGGCGGTGCGTCAAAGGGCATCGTGACGGCCCCATCCGGCAGGCCACCCACTCCCGAAGATCGTCCATAGGGAGTGGTGGCATCGGTACGCAGCTCGGTGTAGCTAGTCGGCCGGTGGTCGGCCGGAGGAAAATAAAGGGTATTCTCAGGCGGCCGCAACCTTGCCAACCGGCCGGCCATGTAATAGTGCGGGAAATCGACCGGAACTCCGGTCGGAGTCGCGGTAAGGAACGCCTGGCGATAGTATCCTTGAACAACCGAAGACAGGGCAAGACCCAGAAGGACGAGGGCCAGCCAGGAGTTCCACGCGCGATCCCATCCGAGTCGCGACTTCGATTCCAGAGGGATTTCTTTTTCGGCCTTGAGCTGCATCTGGGCTACTAATCTAAGCTTACCGGAACAGAGTAACACATCGCGGCAACGCCGATGAGGAGCGACGGACGAATACCTAAAACGTCCTGAATTGGGTAACCCAACTCACACCGCTGCCTTCGCCCCATATCCACATGGAGTGCCGATCTAGTCGTACTTCCGAAGGCCGCCCAATTCCAGAATAGTAAGCAGAGCAAAGAGGGGTCCGTAAAGCATGGAGCGTCGCCAGCAGCGCCGAGGTTCGCGGATCAACCGCCAGAGCCACTCGAATCCACGCTCTCTGATCCAGGCGGGCGCCGGCACCACGGTGCCGCTGACGAACTTGGCCGCCGCCCCGGCGGCGATAACAACGGGAACACGAAGCTTCCGCCGGTTCGCAAAGATCCAGCGCTCCTGTTTGGGCAGCCCCAGGAAGACCCACAGCACATCGGGCTTAGCGCTGTTGATACGCTCGATGATTTCGTCGTTTTCTTCCGTGGTCAGCGGCCGGAAGGGAGGCGAGCAAGCGCCGGCAATTCGCAAGGCAGGGAACTCGCGGGTGAGTCTCGAAGTAAGCCGATCCAGCACTTCATCCGTATCGCCGAAGAAGTAACTGCTATAGCCTCGTTCGTTGGCAAGAGCGCTGAACGCCATCATCAAGTCCGCTCCGCGCACTTGCTGGGGCTCGAGGCCGAGGTGCGCCGCAGCGGCCCGGGCCGTCCACTTGCCGTCCGTCACCGAGAGGGTTGCCGACTCGATGATCCGCCGGAACTCTTGATGCCTGAATCCCTCCACGATGCCGTGGGAGCTGGTCACGGCAATCCACTGCTGCCCCTCCCCACTTTGGATCCACTCTTCCATTCGGCAAAGCACGTTGTGCAGGTTGACCACATGCAGAGGAACCCGCAAGACACGCGTCTGCGGCAGGCTCGAGAGTGCTGCCATTCGAGTCAGGCTCCTTGTTAGGCTTCCGCCGGCCACGCCGGCCTGGCGGACGTTCGCTTTCGAAGCCGCCGCTGACGCTGGCGCGTAATCTTGCCTTCCCGGCGTTCCCATCGGCCCGAAAAGGTTACGAGAAACGATATCAGGACCAGCCGCACATCCAACCAGAAGCTCTGCCGCCGCACGTAGAGAAGGTCGTAGCGGAGCTTGTGCCGGCGTGAAATCTCGCTGTGGCCGTAGACCTGGGCCAGCCCCGTTAGACCGGGCGTGACCTTGTGCCGCAGGTCGAAGGAAGGGATTTCAATGCGGAACTTCTTGACCAGTTCAACCCACTCCGGCCTCGGCCCCACAAAGCTCATGTCGCCGCAAAAAATATTCCAGAGTTGGGGGAGTTCGTCCATGGCCGTGGCCCGCAGAAGCTTTCCAACTTTCGTGATCCTCGGGTCGTTCTCCGTAGCCGGTACGGCACCCCACTTTCGATCTGAGTCCGGCACCATAGAGCGGAACTTCAAGCCCCCAAACACTCGCCCATCTTTCCCCACGCGCTCCTGCCGATAGAAAATGGGGCCGCCGTCGTTAAGCTTTACGGCCAAGCTGATAATTCCCCACAGGGGCAGCGATACCACCAGCCCCACGCCGGAAAGTAGAACGTCAAAGCTCCGTTTGAGCATAAGGCGATCAGGCCCCTTTCCCTGGACCGAACAAGCCATGGATGGACGCCAATATGGCTTTGTGGTGCCAATCAAACTTGAGGTTTCCATTCAATGTGCTAATCAGATTCGTGCCCTTCGCCCTGTCAAAGACCTCTTCGATGAGGTTGTCGGAAAGCCGCGCCGCAATCCTTCGCGCCAGATAACCCGCCCACAACTCGATGCCGAAGGCGCGCTGTGAATAACGCTCGAACTTGCCCAGGGTTTGAAGGCTGAAGTCACTGGTTTGGAAAGCGCGGAGTATAACGTCGCTAGCCATGGACGCGGAAAGAAGACCAAAGTAGATCCCGCCACCCGTTGACGTCTTGACGTGCCCTGCGGCCTCCCCGATCGCCACGATGCGTGGTGCGACGCAATCCCCCACCGGCATCTGTCCGATGGCTTTCTGCCGGACTTGGGCCTCAGCCCTGTCCAGCTTGGGTGCCAGCCTCTGCAACAGTGCATTGAAGTAAGGCCGAGGTTCCTTCGGGCACATTAGACCAACGCGCACGCGCCCGCGCCCTAAAGGGATTTTCCAGCCAAAAGCCCCGGGCGCGACGGACCGTCCCACATAAACCTCCGTGGGGTTGGCGGCCCCATCCTTCCCCAGGGGGATATCCACTTGCACGGCCCGTAAGAATTCGCGAGGCTTGGCTAGCCCCAGGGCTCCGTTCAGACACCCGCTCACTCCCGTTGCAATCACCGCCAGACGCGACCTCACTTTTCCGTCGACACTCTGGCGTGAGCGAAAATGCAAGAGAACCCCGTCTTCACTACGGTCGACGGAGTACACCAGCCGGCCTAAACACATTTCAGCGCCCGCGGAGCAAGCCAGATTCGCTAGGTCGCGGTTGAATTCTGCCTTATCGACGACGCGGGCGACAGGCGTGGGCGAACGAAACTCCAACATTTTCCCGGCGGGCGAGATTGCCCGGATGCAATAAATGCGGTTGACGACCGAGCGGACGGGCAAGCCGAAGCGCGCAAAGGCCTCTTCCCCGATGACCCCGGAACAAACCGCGTCTTCGCCGATCGTCTCCTGCGAATCGAGCACTACCACATCCAGGCCCGCTGCGGCGAGTTGGTGAGCTGCGTACAATCCTGCAGGGCCTGCTCCGATGACAGCCACATCCCGTGTTACCATCCGCTTGCCTCTGCCTGAGAGAATTTACAATTCGAGTTTTAGCTGCGTGTGATGTTAGGCGGTGGCTCATTGGCGGGATCGACTTCAGCCGCGGTAGAGGTTGAGCGCTCGCGTGAATAGTAGTAGCCGTAGTAACCGGCGCCCGAGCTGGGGTAGCCGTCCTCCCCAGCGTCGATCTTGTTGAGGACCGCGCCCAGGATATTTGCGCCGGAACGGTCGAGGAGTCGACGAACTCGATGCAAGGCGCCGCGTGAAGTGCCGCCGCTTTCCACTACCAGAACCACTCCATCCGCCAAAGTGGAAAGAAGGATTCCGTCGGTCACCAGCAACAAGGGCGGGGAGTCCAGCACGATGTGCTGGAAGCGCCCGCGGAGCTGCCTTAGCAAGGATTCCATGGCAGGCGACGACACCAAATCCGCGGGGTTCGGCGGTATGGGACCTGGTGGCAGCAGCCACAGATTCGGCGCTGCGGCGAAGACCTGGAGGGACTCCTCGAGGTCGTGTCCACCGGTGAGAACCGTACTCAGTCCGCACGCTTTACCTTCCGGCATGCCGAGGGTTTTCATGACACTGGGCTTGCGCAGATCCCCATCCACCAGCGCCACGCGGTCGCCGCGCTGGGCCAACGCTAAGGCGAGGTTGACCGAAGCGAAGGACTTCCCTTCACTCGGGTGGGCGCTGGTGACCAGCACCACCTGGGGCGGCGGCGCGCCGGAGAGCAGAATGGAAGTGCGCAAAACCCGAAAAGATTCCGCCATCTCCGAGCCGGGCGCGTTGAGAAGAGCCAACGCCTGGTTACCATTCCCCGCCGGTTTCTGCGATTCGCGCAGGAAGTATCGTCCATACCGGCTATTGGTCTTCGTACCCAGCGGGATCACGGCCAACGTGGGAACCCCTATGCCGGCCTCGATGTCGTCGGCCGTCTTAACGGAGCGATCCAGGCTTGCCTGGACAAACGCCAATGCTACTCCCAGTATCAGGCCCACCAGCAGCGCGGCGGCCATATCCACTCGCTTGTTAGGACGGATAGGGGTGGTGGGAATCAATGCCTCGTCCGCCAAGCGGACGTTGGTGGCGCGCAAGCTGACCGAGACGGTGGCATCTTTGAGGCGCTTGAGGAGCTCATTGTAAAGTTGCTGGTTGGTCTCGAACTCCCCTTTCAGGAGGGTGTACTGAATGAGCAGTTGGTTGAGCTTTTCGACTTCCTTTTTTTGTATGGCGACTTGTTGGGAGAGCAGCTCCTCGCGGCGCAGGGCAGTGCGGTAATCACCCCCGATCCGATCCACAACCCGCTTACGTTCTTGGGCGACCAACGCTTCCACTTCGTTGATCTGGTTGCGCAGTTCCTTGACCTTGTAGTAGTTCGGTCCGTACTGAGCGGTGGTAGCGGCGTACTCCGTGTGGAGTTCCGCGCTTTTCGAGTCCAACTGCTCCAGCAGGAGGTCATTGGCGAGACCGTTGGCCTCTGCCTTGCTGTTTTGCATCGAATCGTATACGGATTGCTTGTTGGCACGCTCCACCTGGGCGGCGGTCAGATCGGTGCTTAACTGCGACAGCCGTTCGCGCACCACGTTCTCTTTGTCCCCGACATCGGCTACCGAGTTTTCTCTCTCGTAGTCGACGAGCGCTTGCTGAGATTTCTGCACCTTAGCCTTGAGCTCGTTAAGTTGCTGCTCCATCCAGGCGGTAGCCTGCCGAGTGGTTTCGTATTTCGACTGGAAATTGGACTCCACGTAATTCCTTACGAGAGCGTTCGCCACGGCCGCCGCCAAGCCGGGATCGACGCTGTCAACGCTCACTTCCACGAGCCGGCTGTCCCCTAACAGTTCAACGTGAAGGTGGTTCTTGAAACCTCGAATCAGGCTTGATTGGGATTCCAAAATGGACCTATCGCTGCTTGCCGCTGGACCTTGTAGTCCTCCTCCCAGCTCCGGCATTCTGTTTGCCAGACCCAACTCCTGTATGGTCTCCCAGGCGAGGTTGTTGTTCTGAAGGAGATCGACTTGGGTTTGGAGGAAAGCCCCGTCAGTACTGGTGGGCGAATTCAGTTCGTTCAAGGTCTGCAGCGGGGGCGTCTCCGCCTGAACCTCCATGCGCGCCGTGGCGCGATACACGGGCTTCATGCGGAAGACCACAATCGTGACAAGAGCGACATTGATGACGGCAACGGCGAGAACGGTGCCCCAGCGCTTCCTGAGAATATCCCACCAGGCGCCAAACGAGTATAGGTCAGGCCCGGAAGGATCGAGGTCCTTGACCGGGTATCCGGGGTACCCCGGGCGGTCAAGAGGAAGAGAATTTACCCGCACGAGCTTGTCGTTTTCGGCCATTAATGCGTCGGGGAACATGGAAAAGGTTGCACCGAACCGGTGCATTCTGAGGCCTCCGCCCCAGCTCGCGAGCTGACCCACCCCATGAGCAGTCCCCTTATCCCCTTTCCCTTTTCCTTAGTATGGCACGCGCCAAATCGCGGCCCCCAGGGCGGTGTTCATCACCGTACCGAGCGCTCTCTTGGCTCCGCTCTCGGGAACAAACAGGATGTCACTGGCCACCAGTTGTTCATCCGGAGCGCGGTTGGATAGAACCTTTTTGAGGTTCACCTGGATTTCCTGCCTTCCGCCGGGGGCGCTGGGATCTTTACGGAGGATCACGGCCTTGGTCGGCTTGGCGTCCGGCACGAAGGCCCCCGCTAAGGCAATCGCCTTTAACAGGGTCATTTTCTCCTCGTCGTTGGAAAGGGGGAAGCCCCCTGCCCTCGTCACCCCTCCCAAGACGTAGACAATTCCCGCGCGCTGGATTGTGACCCGGTCGCCCGGGCGCAACGCCACGTCCAGGCTCGCATCGCCGTTCTGCCAGAGCCGCCAGACGTCGACTTTCACCGTCCGCATGGTTTCTGCATTGGCGCCTGGCACGGGCTGGGCGGAGGTTGGACCTGGCGATGACTGATCTGCGCGGGTGATAATCGCACTGCTGCCCGCATCGTCGCTAAGGCCCTCCGCCTCGGTCAGCAGTTCCAGCAGCGTCGTGTGACCATAGACCGGATACACACCGGGTTTTTTTGCAGCGCCCGAAAGCACCACGGTATTCCAGGACGAAGATTTCACCGAGACAGTAACTTGCGGATCCGTCAGCAGGCCGGAGTCAATAAGGTTTCTGCGAATCGCTTGCGATAGCTGATCGAGCGTAAGTCCCGATGCCATCACCGGGCGCGGCAGCATCGGCAGCGTGATCATACCGTCCCCATCCACTCGAAACTCCCGCGAAAGCTCTGGCGACCCCACAACATCGACAGTCAGGAGGTCGTCCTTCGCAACGACATAGCGCGAATGTGCTCGCTCGTCCGAAGCAACGGGGGACACTGTCGGAGACTCGACTGGGCTCTGTGCGCTGGAGAGCGCAGAGAGACAAATCAAGCCAATCACCGTGCAAAGCTCCGCCCTGTGAGTTACACGAAGACGCCGCATATTATCCATGTCCAGCATTAGAGATTTGTTGCTCAACGACAAATAGTCGTAGTGGAAGACGTCCTGACTCGCCACTAAACGTTCACCAAATTTCTATAAATGGACCACCTTGGCCGATAAGCTTAGGATGCTTACCGTTCCTGTGCGGTTACACAGTTCACATTTGGTAACTGTACTTTTTAGGCCAAGCGGTTGTCAACAACTTTGTTCGAGCCTTTCTTAAGGTGCCTATTAACACGCCAGCGCGGCTCGCAGTTTTACATTTGCAATTCACTTTCTGGCTGGCCACGCCTCAGCAACGAGCCAGGAAGGCTCTACCCAGGATCGTCTCGAGATCGCTCATCGCCCTAGCAATCAATCTATTATGAACTGCGATCGATCCTTTTGCCAAGCCCCAAAAATCCAACCTGCAAAAAACTGCTTGACATAACCCTCGAAACGTTGTCTTATAGATAGGCCAGGATTGCTAGACCGCAGCCGGGAATTCTACGCATGGCTTAGGTTACTCTTTAATAATTAGCCAGCCCAGGTAGGTTTCGTCGATCGACCGAGGGAAGGTTTCTGACTCTTCTGAGGGGATATCAGATGGCTCCCGTGAGCGTGGAAATGTCCAACGTGGGAATAGACAATTTGACGGCTTGCTCAGCCTTCTGCATCCCGTACACCCCAATTCTTGTGTGCGCGTACTCTTTGGTCGGGCGTCGCAATGCGGAGTAGAGCCGGCGCAAAGCGAACAAATGGCGCCATCAGTTTCCGGCGCTGCTCCGAGATGGCACGCGGAAGTTTCCGATCGGCTTTGGTTTGCTCGCCCCGCCGGCAGCTTTTCGGATCGGCGAAGACGGTGTGATCAAGCTCGAAGTAGCTGTGGGAAGAGATGCAGAATTAGAGCTCGTCCCTGACTGCCGAACAAGTCAAAAAGGAGGAGTACAATGAGCGATTTGATGGATGACATTTCACGGATCATTGCGAGTCCTGTCTCGAGACGAAAGGCGTTCAAGCTGGTCGGCGGAAGTATTACCGGCGCCGTAATGGCTTCGTTGGGCTTAGGAAAGGTTTCCCTCGCACTGGGTGCGCCCCGCCCTCAAGACGACCAAGACAAAGGCAAGGACCACGATGACCACGATGACCATGGCGACCATGACCATGACCATGACCACGACCATCGCTGCTGGGACGATAAAGCTCGCTGCGGTCGCCACTGCTGCGAGAGGCATGAGACCTGCTGCGGCAGAGACAGGTGTTGCAAACGGGACCGGGTGTGCTGCAACGGCAAGTGCGTAAAGAAAACTCGGTCCGAAGTCAGTCCGTGCTATAGCTGATCAATGCTACCGGGCATTGCGCCTCCCGGTATTCGGGCATAGCAGCCCGACGGGCTGAGGCGTTAAATGATACATAAGCCGGGGGGAGGCACGCGCACGGAAATCTCGTTGCGAGCCCGGGCTCGATCTGTGCCGTTCGTGATCGGCGTCGTCGGAGCCAGCTTGTTCCTGGCAGCCGAAGCCTCCCTCGCGGGAATCGTTTTCTCGTTCGAGACTCCGAACGTTGGCCGTTGGATCTTGCCACTCGGAGGCAACGACCCGCGGTTTCGGCATCAGCTCGGCCAGGCTTATCAGAACATCGACCCCACTCTAAGTCTCAGCAACCTGCGCCGGGCTACCGAGTTGAGCCCGCTTAGCCGGCTTTACTGGGAAGACCTCGAGTCGGCTTGTGAGTCCGCCGCTGACCTACGATGCGCCGAACAAGCCAGTGAGCGCCTCGTAGCGCTTTGTCCTATGGTGCCTTCTTACCAGTGGCTCGCTGGCCAAACCTGCTTACAGACAAATCGACTTGATGCCGCTCTGGTGCATATTCGGCGGTCCTTGGAGCTGGACCCCACCTATGCCGAGGAGACTTGGTATGTGCTCCGCAAATCGCTCAACGATCCAGAGGTTGTCTTCGACAAGGTGCTGGCGGGGAATCCGGATGCCAGGATCAAAGTCGGCTATGTGGACTTCTTGAGCGACCAAGGGAATGACGACGCAGCCTATCGAATCTGGCGCCGGGTGGTTACCGACCCTCGGCCCTTTCCCTTCGCCTCGGCCGAACCGTATCTCGACCGTCTCATCGATTCCGGTAGATTTGACGAGGCTGTTAATGTCTGGCAAGATCTTGCGCACCTGGGAATTATCCACTGCCCCGAGCCAATCGAAAAAGGCAACTTGGTTTTCAATGGAGACTTTGAGCAGACGCCTCTCGGCGCCGGCTTCGACTGGCGAACCGGTCAGACAAGGTACCTTGCCGTCGACTTTTCCGCGCCGGGAGCTTACCATGGCGGACATTGCCTGCGCGTAGACTTCACGGTTAGGCGCAACGAGGAGTATGAGCCGGTGTACCAAATCGTGCCGGTCCTTCCCCGCCACACCTATGCGCTCGAGGCTTTCGTTCGTTCGGAAGGCATCACCTCCGATAGCGGGCCATGCCTGCGGGTGCGCGATACCCAATCGGCGGGTTTCCCGGAGGTCACCAGCGAGACAACAGTGGGGACCACTCCCTGGCACCGCGTGCGCCTCTCCTTTGCCACCGGACCGCAAACCCGCGCCGTGAGAGTTTCGTTTTGGCGCCCTCGTAGTGACGTCTTCCCACCACAAATCTCCGGCACTTTCTGGTTGGACACGGTTTCCATCGAATGCCTGGAGAGCGGCGAATCAGGACTCAGAACCAAAATGGAACCGGCAAGGAGTGAGAGGTGAAACCTCCATTGCCGATGTGCTGATAACGGGCCATCCTTGTGCAGACAGCAACTCGAGATCAAGAATCGAAAAAAAACGCTTTGTCAGCGGGCCATTGGCAAGCGAAAATCGGCGAGCGCCGATTTCAGGATCCCCTGGCATTTTCGTACGCTCGCATCCTGCTTGTCGCTACTTTGTTAGGCGCGCCTTTGGCCTTTGGAGCCGTTGTTCCCTGGGCTTGGGCGGCCTTGGGCCTTGCGGCGGGCTTGGCGCTTACCTTGTGGGCCGTGGGATGCGTCCAGCAGGGGGTGCTGGAACTAACTTGGTCGCCGCTCTATGTGCCCCTGGCCTTGTTCTTTCTCTTGGCGGCGGGTCAGTATGCGGCCGGCTTTACGCTCGAATGGTCTGAAACCCGCCAGGCCCTGATTCTACTGGCTGAGGATTTGATTTTCTTTTTCCTCGCCCAGCAGCTTTTCTCAGGTGCTGGCAGCGGGGCTTTGAGAGCCTTCGGCGTCGCGGTTCTTTCGTTTGCGGGGGCGATGGGGCTATTCGCGATTCTGCAGTTTGCTGCGGGAACCCACCGCATCTACGGTATCGTTGGAACTCCCAGTGGGGGGCTCTTTGGTTCCTACGTTAACCCCGACCACTTCGCCGGGCTCATGGAAATGACCGTCCCTGTTGCGATCCTTTATCTTGCCGGGCACAGAAAGCGCGCGGCGTTGGGCACCGCTGCTTTGCGTGTCTTTGCGGTGACACTCGCGGTCGCCTCGCTGATGCTCACGGGCTCGCGGGGCGGCCTGCTGGCCGTGTTAGCCGAGGTTGCCATCGCGGCTGTTGTCCTCCGCCGGGCGAGAACTCAGACATTTGAGGCTCGGCGCTTGGCCGTGGGCGCCGCCCTAGCCTTACTATCGGGCGTGATGCTGTTCGCCTATGTCGGTTGGGGCGGAGCGGCTCAGAGGCTGGGATCGGTCGGCAACGTCAGTAAGACCTGGGCGGATTGGGCGGGCCAGCGCAGGAGCATGACCGTTGACACCCTCCGCATGTGGCGCGACCATCCTCTGCTCGGCATTGGCTTGGGCGACTTTGAGATTGCTTACCCTCTCTACCAAAGTCTCCCCAGCGATGATTACATCGAGCACGCGCATGACGATTACGTCGAAGCGCTGGCTGAAACCGGCTTGCTGGGCGGCCTGCTGATTGTTTGGGCGCTGGCAGCCTTTTTTTACGCCGCCTTCCGGGGTTGGGGGCAGCCCTTTCAGGCTCAAGGCAACTGGACCCGTTTGGGCGCAGCCATCGGGTGTTGTGGGCTATTGCTACACAGTTTGTGGGACTTCAACTTGCACATTCCGGCGAACGCGGCATGGTTTTCAGTGCTGGCGGGGATAGCGGCGGCGCGCCAGACTTCACTCACATCTCAAGGCGCGGATTGACAGGTTGCACGCTGAGATCGAATGCCGCCGTGCTGACTGACCCTCCACTCTCAGATCAGCGGTGAAACCTCACTCTGGCCATAGCAAACGGACGACCTCGGTCTCACCGATGCTTAACGGCCCACGCGTTGAAGTCCGTCCCGCGCAGATGGACTTGGATGTCAGCGAAGCCCGCGGATCGCAACAATCCCAATACAGCCTCCGGATCGAACCACGGCCTTAGAAGCCTCGGGTGAACTTCACAGCACACGAACTCGCAGCAGGGAAGCGCTAGCGTGTGGCTCAATCCTGATAAGACGGAATACTCGTGCCCCTCCACATCAATCTTGATGGCCCGGGGAAAAGGCAATCCCTGCTTCTTAATAAAGGCATCGCCCTGCGCAACCTGAACATGCTCGCTGCGCAGAGGAGATCTCTCACCCGGCGGCACGATGCGGCCCCCTCCGGCAACTTCAGCGGTCTGAAGAATGGCGCTCGAGTCCTTCTCCCCGAGCGCCAGTCGAAAGGCTTGCACATTGCGTAACCGGTTCAACTTCACGTTCTCCCGCAACCGTTCATAGACGTCGCGCTGCGGTTCGAAGGCCACTACCTGACCCTGCTCGCCCACCGCTTGAGCGAGAAAGACGGTATACAGCCCGACGGCGGATCCCACATCATAAAAGCAGTCTCCCTGGGCAACGCGGGCCATCAGAAATTCCAGCATCGGGCGCTCCCCGCCTAAGGCGTCCAACGCTCGCGCCGCGGTGGCCGAGTAAACTCGGAAGTGCGCCCGCCTGCCGCCAACGCACACCTCGTGTTTCCCACCTGCTGGGGCGAAGAGGAACCGGTAAATCGCCCCGAGTAAGCTATGGATTCCAAGCCTGGCGGTCAACTCGACAACGAGCGGCTTTCTCCCCAGTTTGCTGAGAAACTCCCTCATCGCGTGCGCGCCCCCGAATGGTTGATGCTCTTCTTCCCCTCTGCCCACACCAGCACTTCCTCGTCGTGCCGGCTCCACTTTCCGGTCACTCCACGATAACCGTCGATCAGGCCGCGCAAGATAGCAAGCGCCGACTGGCGCCGGCCTCGGCGGAGGTTATTCAGAGCCCGGGCGGCGTTCCAGGAAATATGTAGGGTGTGAAAGGCCGGCAACAGATACCACGGTAGGATGGCGCGCGCCTCGCGAATCCGGTTGCGGGTGGGGTAATAATTGACGATAGGGTTGTAGAGGCCGCCACTGCTCGAGCCCCTGCGATGATAGACCAGAGCGCGGTTCGCGATCACGGTCATGAATCCCTTTTTCCGGGCACGTTCACCGACGTCGATTTCATCCCCATAAATGAACGCAGCCTCGTCAAAGTAATAGCCGTCGGAGTTGTAAAGCGCTTCCAAAACGTTTTTCCGCATGGCTCTTGCGGTGCCGAAGGCATAAAAGAAATGTTCAAATTCCTTCTCGCGATCGGGGAAGGCCATCTTCCAGGTGATCAGGGGCCAGAAAAACTCACGCAACAACGGGAAATTGCCGCGGTTGCCGCCGGATGCAATCTCCCCGTTTTCCGGGTCCCCGATGACTGTACCCACTATCCCCGCTTGGCAACGATGATCGGTTGCGACGATGTGAGACAAGCAATCCGGAGCGACAATGGCATCGTTATTGAGCAGGAAAACATACTCGGCGGGTTCAGGGCGCATCAACGCATAGCGGAAGACTGCATTGCATCCGCCGTTGAATCCCAGGTTTTCTTGAGTATTGATCAACACCATGCGCTGGCTGGAAGGGAATTTTGCCAGACATGCTTCGCTTGTCGCGTCTCCACCCGCCACGGCTTGACCGCGCCCATATTCGACAAAGGCGCGTTCAGACAGATGATCTTTCCCCCAAGCGCGTAATTTCTCGAGCGATTCATTCAACGATCCGTTCTCGACGACCACGGCAAGGTAATTGGGGTAGAGCAAGGCGCGGATCGATTCGACGCATTTGATCGTGTCCCGCCAGCCATTCCAGTTCAGAATGCAGATCACTACCAGCGGTTCAGCGGTAGCCGGATTCTGCCCCAATTGATGCTCTTGGGGACTCAAGATATCTCTCCTTCTCCGCCCTGAATGACTTCCGCCTCATGTTGGCTTGCGGCGGGCGCAGCCACCGGCAGAATTCTCAGCCAAAGGCTGATCCTCCACCTTTCCTCCGAGTCCAGCGCGTACTTCCAAGCGCCCAGCGCAAAGCTGACGCCAAGAAGAACGGCGAAAATGGCCCTGGTGAGAAGCTCATGAGTGCAAACCCACGTAACCGTGAAGCCCAGCGCCAGCGCCGCCAATGCCGTCACGCTTCGACGTAAATCCCTGGCTGCCAACATGCGTGGCGAGGTGTGCGTGAGCCAGCAGGCGGCAATGATCAGTAGCAGGAAGTCAAGGCTGACGCGGGCAGACCAAGCAAGCGCCGCCCCGGGAAGGCCCCACCTGGTGACCATGAACCATGTCAGGCCGATGTGGAACGGGACCTCGAGGAGGTGAAACTTGGCATTCAGGTCAGGGCGCCCAATGCCTTGCAGAAGACTGAAGGGGACCAGGGCCAGGGAATTAACAACTGCGCCCACGGCGAGAATCTGAAGGGCGGCGCAACCTTCCGCGGCGTATTTCGCGCCGACCCATAGGGTCAAGATTGGGCGCGCGAAGAAGACAAGAACCAAGGCCATCAACCCGACCAGTATCAGCAAATATCTCATGGAACGAACCAAGGTGTTTCTAATCCACTCGCTGTCTCCGCGTCCGGCGTAGGTGCTGAAAGCTGGGAAGAGAGCGGCCGTAAGGCTGCCGGGAAGGATTCCGACCTTGCTCGCAATCAAGTAGGGAGGCGTATAAAAGCCGACCGCCGCAATCGAGATGAGGGCGCCCAATAGCAATCTGTCGAGATAAGAAAGGATGGGACTGATAGCGCCCGAGACCGTGACCCAGCCTCCAAAGCCGAACAGTGGCCGTACCAGCGACCGCTCATACGTTAGGCCGCTTCGAAGGATTGGATGGAGGCGCATGCTGAAGAGTAAATAGCCGCCCAATGCGAGCATGCGGCTTAGGACCAGAAAGAACACAATGCTACGAAGGCCAAACCCCAGGGTCAATACGCCAGCGGGTATGAGGTAATAGAGTATCGTGGTGGGGATTCCGACGAGGTTCGCCAAGTCAAACCGTTGCGATGCCCAGAGCACGCCTTGGAAAGTGCCGGTGGCAAACCCGATGGGAAGCGAAATAGCCAGAATTAGGAAGACCCAGTGGGCCTCGGTGCGGAGTTGAAGAGGAATCTTGAGAAAGCGGTCGGCAAGAACGGGTGAGGTTGCGGCGAAGAGAACTCCGCCCGCGAGGCCAAAGACGGTTTGGGATGCCAGGGCCGTCCAGACCACCGCGGGCAGGCGCTCGATCTCGCCCTTGCCCAGAAGCTCCGCCACAAACTTGGTGGTCGCGGGACCGATTCCGAAGTCCAGGAGGGCAAAATAACCCACCACTATCCAGGCGATGGACAGCAGGCCAAAGCGGTCCGGGCCAAGGCGGCGGATGACGTAAGGCATCGTCACCACGCCGACCAGCAGCGGAATCACCTGCCCGGCAATGTTCACCGCGGTGTTGCGCGCCAGCAGTCTGCCGCCGATCTTGAGGCCCGGCCTGCCCGCAGGCCCCGGTGCAGTTTCAATTGAGGTGCCCATGTTAATAAGTGGTCAGAACAGTATAACCTCCAGACATCCCTTCAAGCAATGGCTCCTCATTGGTCGATAACGGCAGTCGTTGTAGGGGGACGGCTTGCCGTCCCCTTCTTACGGGCCGTTGGCGTGCGGGTAGGGCAAGCGGTACCCCTACACCGCGCAGACGCAGCCAAGATCCGGAGCGGTGTTCGCAAGTTCGACTTGCATCCTACAGAACGCGACAAGGTGTTCAGTTCGGCATCGCAGCAATCCTGGGCTAGGGCTTTGGCGACGTTCGTGACCTCGAATTCTCGGCTTAATAAGCACATTGAAAGCTCAATTTGGGTCCGATTTAGCCCCATTCTTAGGTTCGTTTGGGGGGTTTTGGGGTTCGTTTTCGGTTCGTTTTTTAGTGGCCGTCCTTTGTTTTCAACCACTTCTTAGCTTCGTTCCCACTGTTTTGTGATTGTTGTATTTCGCCCAATCCCCACCCGCGGATGCGTTCCGCTTTACCCTGCGCCGCGTAACGCCCCGAGGCGCCGCCTCGGGCTCGCCTACGACAATGTGTCCACAATTTGATCACCATTATAGGCTATCATGTGTCCCGAGGTTTGTCAAGTGTAAAGTACATGAAAAGTAAATGGGCGCCCCGCAATTCTCTCCCAACTGCCGGTTTGGACCGATTGAAGTGGATTGGATCTGACGAAATGTCGTTCGACGGTGTTCTGGGACGGAACGCTAGCCCAGACAAGCAATAAGACGATCAGACCAGTACCTGGCCCAATGAACTCTTCCGGCGGGCAAAAAGTTGATCTGTAGCACGCGCTCCCTCCCTCCTGGTTGCCGGACCACGTCAAGGCGCCGTGACTTCTGTTATTCCGAAACCCGCGTGCTCACATCACTTCGATCCAGGAATTCCTGCCTTAAGGATGTTCCCAAGCCCGGCTGGGTAGGGATTTGCGCGAAACCTTCCCGGATCAAAACGTTTTCCGTATAAGCTTCCGGGTACCACCCCTCGTAAAACCCCCGCACAGTTTCGAGGATCATCGCGTTCACGGCTGACGCGCAGACATGGAGGTTAGCGAAGATGGTGATCAGTCCGCTGCAATCGTGAGGCGCGATCGGGAGATGGAACGTATCCGCCAGGACCGCTATCTTGCGGCCCTCGGTGATGCCGCCAGTCCAAATAAGGTCGGGCATAACGACGCGCGAGGCGTGAGCCTCCAGGACAGCGCGATAAGCGTAGCGCGTGAACAGCCGCTCGCTAACGCAATGCGGCACGCGGCTTTCCTTAGCCAGACGCGCCAGGTCGTCGGCGTTATCAGGCTTAATCATGTCTTCCATCCAAAGCACGTCGTAGGGCTCGAGTGCCCTGGCGATTCGCAGGGCGCAATTCAGATCCCACCTCGAGTGTCCTTCCACCATGATCTCCATCTTGTTTCCGAGGGCTTCGCGAATCTTCATGACGCACTGCAAACCCGACTCGAGATCCTCCGCGGCAAGATAGGCGCCCGACGGTCCTAACTCGGCCCAGGGCGTCGGCCGCGCCGGACCACCGCCCGGCAGTTGGGGGGCAAACCGATCCCACGGCCAGATCTTCATGGCCTTGATTCCACGCGCATAGAGACTTCGAGCCAGCTCAGCGGGCCTCTCGAGAAAGTCCGTGTAGTCAGTGTACGGTCCGCCGTTCACACAAGTGTTGTAGACGCGCAGACGCTCCCGGCACATCCCTCCCAACAGATTGTAGATCGGCTGCCCCAGGTACTTCCCCCGGATGTCCCATAGCGCAATATCGACGGCGGAGAGAGCGCGCATTTCCGCGCCCGCGTAACCAAAGAAGTTCGCCCAGCTAAAGACGCTGTCCCAGAGGCGTTCCACGTCCAAGGGGCTGGAGCCCAGCAGGAAGTTCGCCACCAGATCGTGCACCACAGCTTCCACCGCACCCGGCAGATAATAGGTCTCGCCCAAACCGATTAAGCCCTCGTCAGTATGGATACGGACCCAAAGAACGTTCGGCTGTAGCTTGCAACGGATCGTCTCAACTTTGTTGATCTTCATCGAACCCCCGAAACTTCAGATGTGCAAAGGACTTCATGATGCGCTGCCGCAGCAAGCACAAAGCATGCGTCAACAGTCCGCGTGAGGGCGCAATTATACCCCGCCTCGAGCGCCCGCAACGTGTAGTTCGCCTCCCAGGGTCGCGTCAAAGTCGCCGGGAAGTGTCATCCTGAGGGGCCTCAGGCCCCGAAGGATCTCCGTAGTCGGCTCTGTTTATCACCCGAATGAACTGCGGAGATCCTTCGGCCCTGGAAGACGGGCCTCAGGATGA
>Ga0187781_10001656_pt1 | contig 16931 bp, 10 predicted proteins | sample 0715_SJ02_MP02_2_FD_132447 | JGI IMG/M metagenome (GOLD analysis project Ga0187781, IMG submission 132447) | Tropical peat soil microbial communities from peatlands in Department of Meta, Colombia - 0715_SJ02_MP02_20_MG | ecosystem: Environmental > Terrestrial > Soil > Wetlands > Peat | place...
AACAACAGTATCACGTTTTGGCCAGACGCAGCGGTTGGCCATCGCATCAGATTAGGCCCTCCCTGCTGAAGCGACCACTGAGATCCCCGTGACGAGTAAGACGCAGCCTTACTACTAGCAACCGCAACTTGGAAAGATCTTCTTTCGTGATCGCGGCCCAAGCCAGGAATTCTAATCGGGTCTTCCCACCACGATGACCGCGATCATTGCAGCGTTGCGTATTCAACCTCCGCTTGCTTCAGGATCGGGATGTTGGGGTCGGCGTCTTTCCAAAGGGTGAGAAAATCTCTGTAGGCAGTGCGGGCCTTGTCCTTGTCTCCTGCGAGTGCGTAGGCGCGCCCAAGTTGCATCTTGGCCAGCGCACCAATGGGATCACTTAGAACGAAGCCGCGGTGATCTAGGATTTTCTGGAACTCGGCAGTTGATACGCCCTGCTGGCATTTTCCGCAGAAAGGGCAGATTCCCCGATGTCGCCGTACATGCGGCCGAGTGCAGCATAGGCGGTCGCGAAGTTGGGATCAATCTCGAGGGCGCGCTGGAAAAAGGGCACAGAGGCAGCCGAACCTGATGAAAACGAAACTTGCCAGCCCACGCTGTAGGCTTTCAAGGCCTCGAGGGAGGGCGTGGTAGCCTCGGCGAGAGGTGTGTCATGGCCCTTAACCGTTGCGAGCGATTCACCAACGCGGGTTCTGAATTTATTTGCGATTTGACTTAGGGCGTTCAAAACGTCTTCTTTTCTTGCGGCCTGCACCTGCTCCTCGTCCAGAACATCACCACTGCGGCAGTCCTTTGCGCGGAGTGTCAACACGTACTGGCTCCCCAGGCTTGCAATCGAGCCGTCCAGAACGGCGGCGCTTGCAGTTCGTTCGCACACTTCCCGGGCGACCTCCGGGATAAGTCGGGTGTCAGTCGGCTTGGCCATAAGCTTCAGCGTCTGCTGGATGCGCTCGTCTGAGATAAGGCTCAGGAAAGGCGACTCCTCCAGTTGCACCGCCATGCCTTGCCGCAAGGTGTCGTCGAACACCGGGTCGCCCGTCGAGTTCGCGAAATCGGCAAGGACGATTGTGTCCTTGTCAGTGAGTTTTAGCGCGCGGCTCCGGTTCGTTCATCGTCAGCAGCACCGCTTATTTCTTCTCAGGAGGGGCCACCTGGTTTTGGGCGATCTCGCGAAGACCGCCGGCAATAGCTTTGGTCAGGGAGGCGTTAGCGTCATCGTCTTTCAACGCCCACACGTAGGCTCCGCCAAGCTTCATCTTCTCGATGTACGAGGTCTTCGCGGCGACCGAAGTAAGGTCATCGTAGGTGTAGAACGTTCCGATGGCGGAATTGTACAGCGTCGCACTCACCCTCGCGGGATCGTACCAGGCGGTGTAGCCATGCTTGTTTACGAGGTTCTCGATGGTGGCATAGGTCAGGAATCCAGGTGACAGCAGGGTATCGCAACCGGGGGAAGGGTTCTTCTTATCCGGATTTGGGCACACTCCACTTCCATCGGCCAAGAGCACTGGCGCGGCGCCGGTTGCGGGCTGATATAGCCCACGGTTCGCGGCGGCGACGCCGGTCCAACCGACAGCGTACAGCGGAATGCCCATAGTGTACTTCGCCGCTGGCACTCCCGCCTTAAGATAGGCTTGTACGGTCGCATCGATGTTGCGAAGTTCGGCAAGCCGCGGATCGTCGAGCGCATCGTACAGGGGGGAATGTTCGTTGGTTCGCTTCTCCGTGGCTTCCGCAAGGTCGTAGCCGTCGATGGTCAGAAAATCCACTTGCGCGGCGGCAGCCTGCAACTCAATGTTGGCGTATTTCTGCGGACCGGCGGGCGAGTCGAAGGTCAGGACATACTTCTTGCCTGTGGTTTTGCTCAAGGCGTCGAGTTGCGTGCGAAATTCTTTGAGCAAGGCCGTGAAATTGAACTTGTCCGCCGCTTCTGGAAACTCCCAATCGATGTTAAATCCGTCGAACAAGCCGGGGGCTCTCACCTCCGGAGCGATGTTGCCCTTGACAAAGAGGTCGATACACGATGCCGCGAGGGTGGCGCGGCCTTCAGCGGTACGGGACGCGGTCACGAAACCCGCGGGGTTGCCCGCCTGTCCTCCCAACGAGATTAAGACTTTTAGCGCGGGATGGAGCACCTTAAGCTGCTGGATCGCGCCAAAGTGTCCGTAAAGCGGAGCCGTGAACGGCTTCCCCCTCACTCCGGGGACGGACGAGTTTTGATAGGCGGCGACCGGATCTTCTATCGCACACTTGGGAACTGCTTCCGCGCTGACGTCTCCGAAGGCGTAGATGAGGTGCGTCAATCGATCGGCGACCCCATTCTTGTCGAGGTCCGTAATGTTGTACCCCGAGTACGCGCTGCCCCACTCTTCAAAGTATCCACCGAAGATCATCGGCCGATGTTGTTTCTGTGCGACCGCTGACGAGACACACGCAAAGAAAGCAAACCAGCAGCCCAGAATTACGCGACACCCGCACGGCAGAAACTGTTTTGACACGGCGAACCTCCAGCCTTGTGACTACCCAACTGCAGAATATAGAAGATGCCAGAGAATCATTGTAATAGTCGGTGCTGAGCGACACAGTTCGCCGTTTACATTCGAGGAGTAGAATTCTCCTTCGAGTTTCGCCTGACTTACCCCAAGTTAGCTGCCGGGAAGCCTTACCGGGACTTTGACTGTTTGGTCGTAGACTTGTTGTCGAGCACATCCACAAGAATCAATTCATTGGAGTAAGCGCCAAGGTGCCCGAAGCTCGGGTCTTACCGTAAATAGGTCGCAGAACAGGTGGGAATCGGGTTCGAAGTTCCCTCAATTGTTCTTTTTGTTCAAACACACAACGAAAGTGGGGTTGCTGTAGCTGCTTAGTTTTACGGGATTTAAGTGGTCGGGGCGAGTGGATTTGAACCACCGACCTCCTGGTCCCGAACCAGGCGCTCTAGCCAGGCTGAGCCACGCCCCGACGATGCAATGCAGGTCAGTAGGACTCCAGCCCGCACGCGCATCCAGAATAGCACACCTTATTCCAGCGGAACTACCGCCACTCCGAACCTCCAGCGGCAAAATTCGCCGGAGATTCCGCTGCTCCGGTGAGTAATTCGGTGAATAAATTCTGACCGAAACTAGAATTCGTAGCGCAACGCGAACTGCATGGTGCGCGGGTTCGTCAGCAACGAAGAGTAATCGCCAAATGTGCTGGAATTGGTAAGCGAAAGGCTTAAGCTCTGCACATCGAAGCGCGTCAAATTCAGCACGTTGAATACTTCCGCGCGGAACTGCAGGCTGTGCGACTCCTTCCACGGCATCTTCCATCGTTTATCAAGCCCCAAGTCCAGACCGGCGAAGCCGTCACCCCGCAAGGTATTGCGACCTCCGACTTGCCCTGGGAAATCAGCTTGATAGCTGGCCAGCGCCATGGCCGCCGCGCCATTCGGATCGGCAGCCACGTCGTTTCCAAAGATGTTCACGGTTCCGTCAGGATTCTTTATCGCACCGTGCGTGTACACCGGCCCAATCTGCGTCGCGTAACCCGACAATTGCCAGTTGGTCGGCCACTGATATCCATTGGATACACCAACTGGGAATCCGCTGGTCCAGCGCGCAAGTCCGGTGAGCTGCCACCCCCCGATAAGCGCTTCAACGAGACCGTGCGAGTTGCCCCCGATCCACCTGTCCTTGCCGAATGGCAGTTCCCAGATCCAATTCGCATTGAACTGATGAGGGGTATCGAAATCCGAAACGGCGCGCAATGCCTGGGGATCCCAGGGATTAATGATCTGCCCGCCAAGTCCTCCCTCGGCCCCGATGCGATTGGCGTCCGAGGAAATATCAATCGACTTAGAGAACGTGTAGTTGAAGTCGAATTGCAGCCCATGCGACAGGTGATGCCGGAAAGTAATTTGCATCGCATTATACGAAGCCGTGCTAAGCGAACGCCACGCATACAGCGCCGCAAACTGTGAACTCATGAAGGAGTACGGCCCACCGGGCCCGTAGATGGACTGTCCCGCACCGTTGGTGAGATAGCCTTGGTCTAGCAACTGCAACGCCGTCGTTTCGTTGCCGGAAAAACAGCTAAAGAAGCTGTAGGCTGCTTGCAAAGCGCTGGGCGTCGTGCCTCCGCTGGCGTTGCAGTTGAGGGAATAGCCGCTGGTCCCTGCTGCCTGGAGAATGTCTGACCAATACTGCGCTGTCGGTCCCACCATTTGCGGCGTGATTGCACTCGTGGGGACTCCTTGCCTGTACAATCTCGCCAAAGCATCTACAGCCGCAAAGTAATCAACGTGAGTCGCGGGGTCAACCAAGTCTTCTGGCGCGGCTACGTCTTCCTGCGACAATAACCGGTGCGACAGGCGTCCCACATAGGCCACTTCCAGCGTAAAGCCTTTGCCGAGGTCCCGCGAGACCGAAAAGTCTAACGTATAGGAATACGGCGTCTTGAGTCCCTCGTCCATTCCCCAATAGACTGCGAATGATCCGAGACCGCTTGTCGGGAAGGTGAACGATGCCGGTGGCGGGGAATAGAGCACCGTGCCATCCGTCCCTGTCTGTGGAATCACATTTAAGTTGGTTACTCGCGGCGCGGTTGTCGGCGTCACGGACCCTGCAAGATTGGTAAGGCTACTCGACAGTCCGTACGAACCACTCTGGTCAAATGTAGCCAGCAGCGCGGGACCGATCCGGTCATAAACGATCCCGGCACCCGCTCGAATGCTGGTTTTGCCCGGTCCCCCGAAAAGCGCGCCCAGAAGTCCATCCTTTTCGCTGGGGGAATAAGCAAGCGCAAGTCGGGGTCCAAGGTCCTTGTAGTCCCAATTATAGAAACCCGGCTTGCCATTCGCGGGACCCGAGAAATAAAAGCTGATCGGAGCAAGGGCGTTGGTGCCGATTCCCTGCAACGCATTTTCTGCGCGCTGGTTGAACCAGTCGGTCAGATTCACGCTCGGGTTTACTTGCAATCCGTTGGTTTCCCATGGCGGCGAAAACAGCGAATAGCGCAAGCCGAAGGTCACCGTAAGGTTTCGTCTTGCCTTCCAAGCGTCCTGCACGTACATCTCATAGCTGTCTTCCGCAAATCGTCGGCTGAGCGGGGTTCCGTCAGGTAGCAACGTGCCATTTCTGGTGCTGTTATACTGGGCAGTATCGTTATTCACCATTCCGATAAGTGCCATCATTGGGTAATCGTAATTGGTCGTAAAGCCTGGCGCTACTTGCGGGTAGTGCGGCTCATTGGGGGACGACGGTGAACCGTCAAAGCACCCGCCGGTGACCGGGACCGCGTATTCTGAGCAGTATGGATCGAAGAAACCAGGCACGCCTTGGTCGGAAAGTCCGGACGGAATGAACCATGACGCGTTGGCCACCCCTGTGCTAAAGGAGCTGACGTTGGTCGTCTGTGGGTTCCTGAGAATGCCAATATTCCCGCCAAAGCTCAATGTGTGGTTTCCTTTGATCCAGGACATGTCGTCCACAAAATTGTGCACAGGAACCTCATAGGTCAGCGTGGGCTGGTACTCTACTGCGGCGGTGCCGCCAATGGTGCCGGTGCCGTCATTCAGCCCTCGGAATTGCACGAAGGGTTGCGTTTGGTTGCCGATCTCCCCATAACTCTGCCGCGTAAAGCCCCAGCGAAAATTGTTGATCAGGTTCGATCGGAGCGTGGCCGTATAACCGAGAGAGAATCCCTTGCTGTAGTCCACCAAGGTCAACTCCGGCCCGCTGGGGTAGTAAGGAGACGCTGTTGGCAGATAAGGAGACTGCGCATTCGAATCATTCCTCAGCGCCCCACGCCAAAACAGCGTGTGATTTCCATTGCTGGTTAGCTTGTAGTCCACGCGCGCGATGTACCAGTTATCCCCGACTAGATTCGCACCTCTGAAGCGGTAGCCCTGAAAATTCACACCATCGCCAACGGAGTTGTCGTTAGGCAACGGAAACGAATTGAAGTACGGGATCATCACGCTGGTGTTTACCCCTTTATCTTGGGGATCCATCGCTTGGAGTTGCGACGGACCCAGGCCATAGAATCCGGGCGCGATGGTTTGCGTCTGAGTCAACCCTTGCACGGGCCCTCCCGGGCACGTTGTGGGGTCAGCGCACTGGTAAGTGATTACGCCATCGCGCAAAGCCGCGCTCGGAACCACACGAACCGTGCTCTGCTGGTCCGATTGACGTTCCCCTTCGTAATTCATGAAGAAGAACAAACGGTCCTTTTTGATTGGGCCGCCCAGAGATGCTCCGAAATTGTTGCGGACCAGCGCCTCGGGCGTGTTCGGCTTTCCGCTCGAAAGCTCAGCAAGCTTCTCGAAGTAGTCGTTGGCGCTGGTAGCCGCGTTGCGGTTGTATTCGTAGATCGAGCCGTGAAAGTCGTTCGTGCCACTCTTGGTTACCAGCACCACCTGCGCTCCTGAGGAGCGCCCCTCGTCGGCATTGTAGTTAGAGGTGGTTACCCGGAATTCCTGAACGGAATCCGCCGTGATTGGCAATACCGAGTCGAATGCGTAGCCTTTCGTATCGGCGTTCACGTCCACGCCGTCCAGCGTGATGTTGCTCTGGTCGCTGTGCGCTCCGTTCACCACGCCGTTGCGCGTGTCGGTATTCTGTTCTATTAAGGTTTCGCGGTTGCCGATGTACGCCACGCCCGCCTGCAGCGAGAGCAACTCCGCCACGTTCCTCGATTCAATGGGCAATTGCTTGACGCGGTCTTCCTCGAAAGTAATGCCTAAGGACGCGTCCGTCGTATTGAGGCTCTCCGCTTGGGCCAACACCTCCACCGTCTCTGCCGTAGAACCGACTTGCAGGATTATGTCCCGCGTCGCGGGTGAATTGACCAACAATTGCAGGTTAGTCTCCACATGTTTTTGAAAGCTTTGCTTCTCCACGGTTAGGGTGTACGTCCCCGGCGGCAAAGCCAGGAATTCGTATTGGCCGGTTGGACTGGTATTCGTGGAGCGTTCCAGGCTCAACTCCGGATTCGCGATCGTGACCTTGGCCCCGACAATTGCCCCGCCAGTCTTATCAAGCACGCCCCCCCGTAGCGACGTGGTTCCCGTCTGTCCGAAGGCTATGCTGGCCGTGCAGCACATCACCACAACCAGAACAAATGCGGAGATAAAACTCCGGCGGATCGAATTCCAAAACATAAGTCCTCCCCCCGATGACCGAAACGCGCCAAACTCACACACTCTGGGCTGAGGATAGGAACAGCTCTCCTATAAATCCGCAGAAACGTATTCCCCTGTCTTGGCCCACCGAGCCAAGCGAGAACTCCCCCGACACTATCCCCGGATTTTGCGGAATTTAAGGCCAGTCAAGGTCTCTGTCAAGCGAATTGGGTTTATGACCGGCAGCGGTTTTTTGGATGCTTCGCATCGGCTGGCTGGATGGATGATTGCCTAGCCTAAGTGGATCAATTTGGCTTGTGTTATTGCCGCGTGCTGCCGCAGCGGTGCCAAAATCTCCTCGCTTACCTTCCCGTCCAAACGCACCAGCGATACCGCCTCGGCTCCTTGCGTGGCTTCTCGCCGCCCTAGCGCAAATGTCGCGATATTCACGCCGTGCTTCCCTAACGTCGTTCCGACGTGGCCGATCACTCCCGGCTGGTCCAGGTTACGCAAATACAACATGGTGCCGTTCAATTGCGCCTCCAGCGCAATGCCATCAATATTGATCACCCGCGGCGTGCCATCGTGCAGCACGGTACCCTCCGCGCTGAATCCTGCCGCACCCAGCTTCTCTGCCAGCGCTGCCACCTCCAGCGTGTGAGGGAATCCGTGTTCGCGCCGCCGCGTCTCCTCTTCTACGGATAAACCCCGCCGCGCAGCCACCGCCGGCGCGTTCACCACGTTCACTTTCTCATCCAGAACAGCATTCAGCAGCCCCGCCAACACCGCATTTCGCAACAGGTGTGTTCCGAGTTCCGCCAACTCTCCGGCATAACGGATGCGCACCCGTGCCGGCCGTGTCGCTGCCGCCTGCGACACCAGCGACCCCAAGCGCTGCGCCAGCGCTAAATAAGGTTGCACGCGCCGGTACTGCTCCGGCGAAAGCGCCGGCAGGTTCACCGCATTTCGAATCACGCCCTCGGCCAGGTAATCCCTCACCTGCACCGCCACTTGTATGCCCAGTTCTTCTTGCGCTTCCGCCGTCGAGCCCGCCACATGCGGCGTGCAGATCACATTCGGCAATCCCACCAATGGCGAATTCTTCGGCGGCTCCTCGGCGAAAACGTCCAACGCCGCTCCCGCCACTTTTCCGCTCTTCAGCGCCTCGGCCAGGGCCGCCTCATCAATCAATTCTCCCCGCGCGGCGTTCACAAGTCGCACGCCTTTCTTCATCATCCCGATCGCCTGCGCGTTAATCATGTTTTTGGTCTGCGGGCTGACCGCCGTGTGCAGCGAAATAAAATCGCTCTCTGCCAGCAACTGCTCCACCGGCAGTAGTTCCACGCCCATTTCCTTCGCCGCCGCTTCGCTGATGTACGGGTCAAACGCCACCACGCGCATGTCAAACGCAAGGGCCCGCCGCGCCACTTCACTTCCAATCCTCCCCAAACCCACAAGCCCCAGCGTTTTCCCGCGTATCTCGGCCCCCGACGACGATTTCTCCCACCGTCCTTCGCGCAGCGCCGCGTCGAACCTTGGCACTTGCCTCACCAGCGCGAGCAGCAACGCAAAGGTATGTTCCGCTACGCTGACCGTGCTGCCTCCCGGCGTGCTCATCACCAACACGCCGCGTTTGGTGGCCTCCTCCAGGTCGATATTGTCCACGCCGACCCCGGCGCGCCCCACCACACGCAGCCGCGGCGCCTTGTCCATCAAATCCGACGTGACCTTGGTCGCGCTGCGTACAATCAGCGCCTCCGCATCCGCGAGTTCCCCAACGAGCGTCTCCTTGGTGGTTTGCACGACGTTCCATCCCGCCTGCTTCAGTAGTTCGACACCGCGCTCGCTGATCTTGTCCGCTACGATGACTTTCATCTCTCCTCGTTTCCGGGTAACAGCCGACTGACCACTCCCATCGGTCTCTTCCCAGTTCATCGAAACATTCCAAATTACTGTGCGCTCCCCACACTGTCAATCGCTGTGACTTCCATCTCTATTACGGCAAATTGCTGTGGGCTGTAGGCGAATAGCTGTAGGCTCTCGACTACCGGCTTTCTCCTTCGTATCTTCTGCTATAGTTCATCCACAGGGAGCTCTCATGTCTCTTTCCGAACAGCTTCAAAAAGACATCGTCACCGCCATGAAAGCCAGGGACGAGCTGCGCCTCGCCGTCCTTCGTATGATCAAATCTGCTCTGCAGCTAAAGGAAGTGGAAAAGAAGCGCCCACTCGACGGTCCGGAATCCGTTCAGTTGTTACAGACCCTCGCCAAGCAGCGCAAGGAATCCATCGACCAGTTCGCCAAAGGTGGCCGCCAGGATTTGGTGGACAAAGAGACCCGCGAACTCAAAATCCTCGAGACCTACCTTCCCGCCGGCGCTTCCCAAGCAGAGATGGACGCGGCCATCACCAAAGCCATAACCGACACCGGCGCCACTTCCATCAAACAGATGGGCGCGGTAGTCAGAGCCGCCAAAGAAGCGCTGACCGGCAAAGCTGTCGATGGCAAAGCGCTAAGCGACTTGGTCCGCGATCGCCTCTCCAAACTGTAGCGCTGGCCGGGTGCCCCACATGCCGGTTTTGCATGTGGGGTCTTCAACGATACATCCCATCGGCGACTTTCGCGTTAGCGCCGCTCATGGCACATTCATGTAATGGCCGATCTTTAGATCGGCCATAATCCATGCCTCTCCCCAACCAAATCCCGCTTCGCTACTCCGACGAAGACGCCGGCTATGTGAGCATGCGTCCCGTTGTGAAACAAATCTTCCGTCTCAACGAACTCATCGACATGATCGTCAGCGTTGTCGGCAAAGATGCCGTCCGCATCCAACAAATCCTCCGCACCGGCACCATCGTCTATAACGGGTACCGCTACTCCTGGGACGCCCTCTCCGCCGACCTCTCCGAAATCGACACGCTTCTCGCTCCCTTCCCCGACGACGATCCCTCTCGCCCCTTCCATCCCACTCAAGCCATCGCCGTTCTTCTGGAAAGCGGTGGCGGCACACAGCGCAGTGTGATGGAAATCTCCCGCAAGGATGCTTCGGCGAAAAAACTCTTCGGCAAACACTCGCCTTGGGATTTGCTGGTGCATCTCGCCGCCAGCGATCCTCCGCGTTACGAAAAGTATTCCCACTCGCGCCGCGCCGACTTCTTCCGGCTCACCCTTTCCTACGATCGCGCCCAGCAACTCCTGGCGGCCCTCCTCGACGCCGCCCCGCGCGCGCTTCGCCACCGTTGGAGCACGCTTCGCCCTCCTGCCGCCATCACCTTTATTTGTCCTCGTTGATCTCACTACAAAACTAAACATTGTCATCCTGAGGCCGCGCAGTTTGTTTACCTTGAGCAAACGTGCGCAGGGCGGCCGGAAGATTTCAACGCCACGTCTATGCAACTTGCGTCTGGCGCCCTCTTTTGCACAGTTTTATTCGTTTTCCTCAGTTCTTCCTCGCTGTTTCCACAAGGTTCTCTTGCCTGGTTCACCCCATTGCCGCATAGTTCCAGCCCGGCCCGAATTAGCCTCTGGAGGAATGCCATGCTATTCGCCGTAGTCCGCCGCGGGAAACGTGCGGGAACGCGCCTGCTGCCGCATCGCTTTGAAGATGACCGCTATCACGTCAGCCTGACCCGGCAGGGCCCGGACATTCCTCTCGCCAATCCCCAGGACATTCTCGATTATCTTGCCAACGGGTATTCCCTGCGCATGAGCAGCGCGGAGCAAAACTCCAAGCCCACGCTCATCAGCCCCAAGTCCATTCAAGGCTGGAGATAACGTCTTCTCCTCGGCCTGACTGCAAAAAATTTGGAGGGTGCCCCACGCTCAATCGGAGCGTGGGGGTTCCTCTTTCCTTCGAATCTTGCTTTGGGTAGCGGCTGACCGCCTCAGTGCCCGATGGGCTTCAGCACGGCGGTACCCCGCTCGTCGCTGCCGATGATGCGGTAGAACTTCTTCAGGTCTTCCATCTTCTCGAGCGGCACGCTGACTTCTTTAATCTCGAACGTTCTGGTGTACACCAGCGTGTTCCCTTTCAATTCTGTCTTGCTGTGATAGCTGCCAAACGAATAATCCACGTCCGTCGGTGATGGTAACTCGTCGACCTGATATCCCTCGGGCAGAGTAATTTCCATCCGGTCGTTGTCTCTCCGTGGTCCCTCGAACTCAACAGGATATTTTCTAGGCTCTTTCTTCTCCAGAATGTCACTCGACTTTTCGCCTAGCACCCTTGGCCGCACCAGCAGCAATTCCCCCGCCGTTTTGGCATACGAGGGAATCACAAACGAATACTGATACTGAAACGGCTGGTCCCTCTTGTCTAAGTTTCCAATACTGGCTTTGGTGATCTGGTACGTACCCAAGGAATGCGCCAGGAGCGTTTCTATAGGCTTGATCTGGTCTTCCTTCCTGGCGATCTCCTTGTGCGTCGAGCGTTGCATCGACGCATAATCACCTATCCGCACGTCGATCACATCTCCGCTCAGGGTTCCTGTGGAACTCAAAACCAACTTTGCTTCGCGGCGAATCCCGTTTGTGCTCAAGGCCTGCATCGGCAACTGGATTAGGTCTCCCCCTTCCGGCGTGACCAACAACCCATAATTCGCCTGCAAGGCGCCGCGCAATTGCCCGAGCGGCGTAAGCTCATCGGTGGGATCGAACGCCAGGATTCGCCCAAGCGTCGGGTGTTTATATACAGCCAGCAATGACGCATCCGTCAGGTCATCCGGAAGCCGAATGCCGAGTATTTCGTGGTTGAACAAGTACATCTGTGGCGGCGTACCCTGTGTTACCGCTCCCCGTGTCACAATCACCGAGAGGTAGTAGGAGTCCGCTCCGATCTCTCTCAACATAGCGCTGAGCAGCGTAGCCTTGTCTTTGCAGTCTCCGTAATGGTGAGTGTAGATGTCGCTAGCTGCATGTGGCTGCCAGCCGCCGATGCCTAGCTCAATGGCTACATAGCGGATGTCGCGTTGGACGTACTCCGCGAGCGCCTGCATTTTCCCGAGCGTGCTCGTCTTACCCGCTGTCAACTCCACTACTTTCTGTTTTATTTCCGCACTAGGGTCCCGGCGGCCTTGTGCCAGGTTGGTTTCCCACATACCCATGTCGGACCAGCTTTCGAAAGCCTTTTTCTCCGCACCACCCGACGGCAAGATCGAGATCAACAGTTGGCTCGCTATTCCCCGCCACGGCGGCATATCGTCCTCGCTGCGAATCGCTTTTATGTCGTTAACGACCCACTGCCACTGATTGTTTCCTGCCGCAGTCGGTTTCACTTCACCTGAATTCATCCAAGTCGCCTTGTATTCCCATCCTGGGGGAAGTTGCAGCGTCAGGCGCGCTTCCTTCACGGGAATCTCATCTTGAATTCGCCACACTTCTTGGAACACGAGTGGCCGTTCTTCCTGTTCGATTTCATACCCGACGATATTGCCCGGCTCTGCCGCTGGGATTGGCAACAGCTTCACCCGCAGATCGCTGACCAGTTCTGCATTGGCGATTCCGGTCAGCGAGGTTTCGATGGAGTCCTTTTCTTTCACCTCATAGTCTTTGCCCTGCGTCGGGATGCACCAGCCTTTCATGTTCTGAACCTTGGTTTCCGCATCGACATAAGCGCGCGCCACTCCATATTCCTTGCCCTTCAGGCGCAGGATTTTGTACGCGCGCCGGGTCAGCCGTTTTATTTTGCCGTTCGGTTGCACCGTCAGAATGTCCTCCGACAAGAGCAGCACCGCATCGGTTTTCTCATCGTGTTCCGGCACCGCCGCGCCGGTCAGCACACGCAACCATGTAGGCGCATCCGCTCTGGACTGGAGCGGGGCCAGCATGCTCGTGCACGAGCACACCGCGAGGAGAGCCGTGGGGATACTCCATCTGCTCTGAAAGAACAACTCAACCTCCCGGCTGAACCACGATTTGTTGTTCATCGGATGTTTTCACCTGCTGGAAATAGAGTCGCAGTGCTGGGTAGTACTTCACCTCCAGCTCCAACATGTTCACCTTCAAGGCTCTTGAGATATGTGCTTGTCCCTGCTTATCTTCAACCTTCAGGACATACGCAATGATTTGCTGGTCTTGATTTTGTGCCGGAGGCAAGCTCTTAATCGTCCAATTCACCGGCAGGGTGACGTTCACTTCGTCTTTCGTCTGAAACGGATACTCGAAATACACCGGGTGCACCCGATTGGCGTGTTCGAACAGGTGCTTGTCCTGGGCCGTGAAGAATGCCACCGGAATTAGCATCCGTCTTCCCGTTGGAGACGCCCATCCTTGCACTTTGAAGCTGAACTCCCCCAGAAGTGTCGCCGACGATGACTTCCATTCCGGCTTGTTGGTCAATTCCACTTCGGCGTTCCCCGGTACCCACCCCTTCACCTCATCTTCCAGGAATTCCTTCTTGTCCGCCTCGTCCTCATTCCGCTCTTCCATGCGCCGTTCCTGCGCCTCGAGACCCGTATACGTCACCGTGAGTTTTCCTTCCACGTTTCCCGTCTCGTCCAGGCTCAGATCAGCCACTCGATTGACCACGGAGTCCTCGCTCTTCGGCAGACTGGTGGTCACCCAGCCTCCTCCCTCTTTGTCCAGCTTCAATCCTTTAACCTGGGTCTCCGACCAAGACAAGTAGCCGTACGGTGTGAATTCCGTTCCTGGATCGAAATACAGATCCTTCCCGCCGATCTTCACTAGCACTACCCTGTCGTCCAGTTGCTTCGGGTTCAATAACGATGGGCTGAAAAAGTAGACATTCCGTCGCGATACCATGACTGGGTACGCTTCAAATCCTGCAGCGCGCACCAGTCCCAGGAACAGCCAGTCCAGCGTCCACCTGTTGCCGTACTGGTTCTTCCACACATCTTCCACGTTGTGGTTTCCCTTTTGTTTTTCCCTCTCTGTTTCCTTCTCGCTCTTCTCCTCCTCAAACGAGATGTTCCGCAACTGCTGCACGCGCGCGTAGATCTTTTGCAGCTTTACTTCCGGGGAATCATTTGGCGAGATAATCTGCGCCACAGCTCGTTCCATCGCCTTCGGTTTGTCCACATATTCTTCCACCCATTTAGCTTCCCATTTTCCCTCTTCTTTCCAGAACTTCTCAGGGTCCATTTCCGGCTTGTACTCGTTGCTGTACATGAAGTTCACTCGCGCTTTCAATTCGTTCGGAGGCGGCATAAAGTCCTCCTCCAGGAACGCGGGAATGTCGTGGGCTTCCAGCCGGATCGTCTTGCCGTCTTTCGCCGGGGGCGCGGTGCCGTCCGGCAGCAACCTCCAACTCCAGCGCAGGCTGAAGCGGCTGTTTGGTATCAAACTGAACTTGGCGTGCTTGGTGAACAGCTCCGCGCTTAAGATCCAAACCGGATCGTAAGGGTAGTAGGTCCAACTGTTGGTGTATCTATACTCGATGATGCTGCCCACCTGAACATCCGGGAGCGTAAACGTCTTCACCAGGTATTTCACTCCGTGCGCTTTGACCACCGTCTTCTCGTACACTTTCCCATCGAAATTCGCGACGCTCCCGTCCGGCCGAATGGTTCGGGCTTTGAGGTCCTTGATCTGTTCCTGATCCTTGACGAATGGCAACTCCACGTCCGCATTCTTGCGGCCCTCCTCCGTCAGGATCTTGATTCTGGCGTAGCGGCTCTCCTTCAACTCCTGATCGTCGCGGTCCACCTGCCGGTACAAATAAATCGCCGGCGCGCCCGGAGCTTTCGGTTCGCTGGTCATCTTCAAATCCGCCGGATCGATGGGCAGCCATTCGTCTGCGGTAATCCTCCTCCACGGGCTCAACAGCACGCACACCACGACCACAACGAGAAACACCAGGGTTCTTTTCGCGGCCACTTGGCGGTCTCCCTCACCTCTGGCTCTCCGTTCCAGCCCTATCACTGGCCGAAGCGAAGACACTTGGGAGCGACGTCCTGTCCAGAGAACTACGAAAATCCTTTTGTTATGACAATCTGGGTACGTTCCTGCACGCGAACATACGTTTCCTGCTCACGGAAGTCAAGGTTACTTCCCTGTTTTTTTCCGTGTCCTTTTGCTTTTGCGATTGTATTGCCCCGCGGTGCGTGGGCAGCCTAGCCTCGGTCCCCGGGCGTTTGGGGACGGCTGATCTTCACTAAGACTTCACCACCGCTCACATCATAGCTGTCGGTGGCGCGGGTTCGTCCGGGCTTCCGGCATTCGCCAGCGGCACGCGGACCATGGCAATCACGAGCGCGGCAAGTGCGGCAAGCGCGACCCAAATCGAGGGCGTCCAGTGGACTAGCGTAACGTCCTTCCCGGCGCCCACTAGCCCGGCGATCACCAAGCCGCACAACGCTTCTCCCGCAATCAGTCCGGATGCAACCAGAATTCCCGCATTATCCACGCGCGCCTTCTGCGCATCGTTGTAGCCGCGGCGGTCGCGCAGCTTGTCGGTGACCCAGCGGATGAGCCCGCCGACAAATATCGCGAAGGTCGTTCCCAGCGGCAAATACATGCCCACGGAAAACAGCATCACGCTCCGCACTTCCACCATGATGGCCACTATCCCCAGCAGCACTCCAACCACTACCAACGGCCACGCCATGTCTCCGCCCACGATGCCTTTGGAAAGCATGGCCATCAAGCCCGCCTGCGGGGCCGACAGCGCCGGGCTGCCGAAGTGATATGCCCTATCAAGAACGGCCAGCGGAACAAACAGCACCAGCGATGCGGCTACGATTCCCAAAAGGTCCCCAACCTGCATCTTCGAAGGCGTGCCGCCAAGAATGTATCCGACCTTCAAGTCCTGCAGCATCTCGCCGGCGACCGCCGAGGACACGCAGACCACTGCCGCCACACCGAGCACCGCGGCCACTCCGCCGGGGCCAGAAACTCCCAAGGCGACCATCAGCAGCGCCGCGATCACCAAGGTACACAGCGTAAGTCCGGACACCGGATTGTTCGAGGAGCCGATCATGCCCACCAGATTCCCGGAAACCGCCGCGAAGAAGAACCCCACGACGAGCATCACCCCCGCTGCCACCAGCGCTCCGGCAAGGACCTTGGAGCCCGAGAGGGTTCCCGCTCCGCTGATGAAGTGGTGGTACAGCAGGATCATGGCGACGAACACGCCCGCTATTCCCGCAAAGATACCCTTGGCGGGCAGGTCACGATCCAACCGGCTGGTGCTCGCGTGCGCGGCCGCCGACTTCTTCAAATCCGAAATCGCCCGGCTCATGCCTATCGCCAACTGCTTCCGCATCCGGAACAATGTGTACGTCGCACCCACGAGCATCCCGCCGACGGCGATGGGACGCACGATCGAGTAGTAGATGGCCCCGGCCAACAGCGGCCACGAAAGCGTCTGCCCCGCCGGCTGCGCCGCTTGAATGTACGGCCCGATCGTAAACGTGAGCAGCGGCACCAGCAGTCCCCAGGCCAGCACGCCGCCCGCGAAATTCAGCGAGGCCAGCCGCGGACCAATAATGTATCCGACGCCTAAGTACGCCGGGCTGATATCCGGCGCCGTAAATAAGGACGTGCCTCCGGTGACCGTGGTCGTAACGCTGGGATTCGTGCTGGTGCGCAGCAGCAGCTTCTTGCCCAGCGCGCTGATCTTCACCGGAAAGGTGTTATTTGGCGAAAACACGTTGACCGCGCCCAGCAAAAACATAAACGCGCCGAATCCCATGTTGGCGAACAGAATTTTTGCCGCTTTGGCCCCGCGCTGCCCGGCTTTGTGAATCTCCGACGCCGCCACCGACTCGGGATACGGAAGTTCCGGGTCCTCGACCATCACCCGCCGCAACAGCGTCACAAAAAGAATTCCCAGCGTTCCGCCAATCATCATCAGCGCCACGGAATTCCAATACTT
>Ga0187781_10001657_pt1 | contig 16930 bp, 17 predicted proteins | sample 0715_SJ02_MP02_2_FD_132447 | JGI IMG/M metagenome (GOLD analysis project Ga0187781, IMG submission 132447) | Tropical peat soil microbial communities from peatlands in Department of Meta, Colombia - 0715_SJ02_MP02_20_MG | ecosystem: Environmental > Terrestrial > Soil > Wetlands > Peat | place...
AAGCCCATCGCTTTCATCCGCTCGATGGCCGCCTCAATGTCCCGGTGGCGCAGCAGCAGGTCCAAATCTCCGAAACTCCGCAAAGCTGGATCACCATAGGCCAACTGCGAAATGACCGGGCCTTTCACGGGAATGGAGTCAATGTGGGCGTTCGAAAAATCGTCCAGTATTCGAAAGAGTTCCGCGGTCAAACTCAACGTGAAGAGGTGTTGCGCGCGCACCCGTGCCTGTAATTTCTCACGCGCAACGGTGGGTACGCCCGCATAGCCGGCTCCGTCCAGCCGCTTTGCCAGCATGCCCTGCAGACCGTGCTCATCCGCTAATTCCAGGAGCGTGTCCCAATTTAATTCTCCGGCCAGCAACGAATGGATTTGCTCCTCATGCGTTGAAGGCGAGACGCACGCGCACAGAAACGCCCACTCTTTTTCCAGGGACCATGTGCCGAATGGAGATGGTTCAGGCAGAAGAAACTCCGGCTGTGGAATTTTAGTTTACACCGCGAGCGAGGGACCCTGCGGTGCTTAGGGCTTCCCTGTCGCCAATCTTACACACCTGTTCCGCTGAAGACCCTGGCTACATCCGCCAGAATTAGTTCGCATAGCTCGCCGATCTTCTCGGCGTCCTTATGGGCAATGATCCGGCGCACCGGTACTTTCTGCGCGACTTTCGCGAGTTCATCAAACTCTTCGGCTCGCCGCTGGCGGTCCAGCAGCCAGTTCATATAAGTTTTCCGGACCAATTCAAGCAACGCCTCTCTTGGCACCATTTCCTCGATTCGCGGGGCGCTGGCCTCGCCGCCGCGCTCGCCAAAAACGTAAATCAGCCCGAGTGGCTTCTTCTCCGAAACGAATTTCCCGGTTACTCCGTCCAGCGGCAGGAACCGCTTCTCCCACGCAGGTGTCAGTTTCGGCAACGCTTCGGGTTGGCCCACGAGCTTCTCCACCGCTTCAGGCCACAGGCAAACACGCGGGTAGCCGGGTATTACCCGAATCTCGTCTTCCGTTAAGTCCAAAGGGACTATGTCCTCAGCTAAAACCGGAACGCCCCGCAAGGCTAGCGCCCCGGCGGTTGTCGATTTTCCGTGGCCGGCGTCGCCCGCGAAGAGCACACCCCGTCCGTGCAGCTCTACCCCGCTCGCGTGCAGACAGGTCACACGCTTCTGCCGCAGCACAAAGCCCATCACCGGCCCAAGAAAATACGTGGCCAGATCGTCGTCGCTCAGCGGCGGCTGAACCGCGCCCCACACACGATCCGCAGCGCCATTGACAACGAACACCGTGCCGTCGGCATAGGAAAGTTCGTAGCACTCCGCCTTTCCATGCTCGGTCAGCACAAATGCCGGATCCCCAGTTCCTTCTTCGGTCGGCCGGTGCGCCACGACTCGTCCGCTCAATTGCAATGCGCTCCGCACCCACTCGGGAGGCGGCCCACTCCCACTCTCAAAGCGCAGCCTGTCATTAGGAAGATCGTCTGGGAACGGATCGAGCCCAGCGATGCCCGTATCGGATTCGATTCCGATTCCATAGGCTCGGTAAGAAAATGTCACGGAGTCTTGCTGGGAAGCACTATTGCAGTGAAACTACCCCTAACCAGTGCGGCGATTTCGACCCGTTTTCGCGCCGTCGGGCTGGCCCACCAGCCCCTTTCCTTGGGTCATTTGCGCCAGGTTCCCGTAAATAAGCAGCTTGGGCGGTAGATATGGCTTCTTCTTCGATGGCACTTCCACCGACTGCTTCATTCACGCCCCTCTGAAGACACTTTACTGAATCCTTTTTTCATTTTCAATGGCTTTCCAACCACTTCAAAAGGCTGAGAGGGCGAAGATCCAACCAAGTTAGAGAACCCTTAGGTCGCCAAAAAGTTTCCCACCATTTCTCTGATTTTACAAATCGTTTCCATTTCTCAGGTGTTTCCTTCGGCACGCAGGCACGCCACGCTTCGGCGCCCAGTGCCTCGACAGCGTCCTTCGCAAGAGGTGTTTTCGGCCTAGTGATCACGCCCTGAGGCAAAAGCTCCTTCATCGCGACGCGGCACAGCTCTTTATTTACACACCACGGCACAGGAGGCAGCCGAAGTAGGTACTGCAAAACACGTAGGTCGAGAAGTGGCGGCCTCGTTTCCAGGCGGGCTCTGGTCCATCCAGCGTCTTCCGTCTCCAGCACTCCCGCCCAGTAACTGCTATGTAATCCCTGGTACGCTTTCGGGTGTATCGGGTGTTCCCGAGCCTTGGTCTGATTCCTCAACTCCAGCCAGCGCTGACGTAATTGCACCCTGGCTTCAAAATCTTCGTTCAGCCATCCCGGATACTGCTCGAACGCTCCCTCCGGATTCAGCAACCGTCCTACCCTTGCTCGAAAACCCCCACGGAGCGGCGGGATACGTCGATGCTTCCAAAGATAGCCACCAAAATCGCAGGCCAGGTGCTGCCATTCGCCGCGCTTCCCCAAATGCACGAGGTAGGGCCATGTCTGGCCGCCCAAAATATCATCACCTCCGTCGCCGCTGAGTACTACGTTGGAGTGCTCCGCAATCCTGCGGTATTGCCTCTGCTCTCGAGCCACGAACGGCTCCAAGATCGGTTCGGGTGTTCTTCCTTCTCCGTCCTTCGATTCCTCAAACGGAATCATTCTGTATTCCCCGAGAACCTCATGCGCAATCCCGAGGTACCCGGCCGTGAGCCTGGCCACCCCGGGTTCTTGATCCTCCAGCAGCGGCTTCCAACTCACTGTGAAAGCCTTCAGCATTTCCTTGATGCCACTTGCAGTGGCTAGCTGGCTTACCACGGCGCACACTGCGCCGGAATCGAGGCCCCCGCTTAGATAAACCGCCGTCGCGCCGTCCGGCAAGCGGTCGTTCACTGCCGCTCTCAATAACTGGAGATAATTCTCGACGTACTCCTCAGGCCGCTTCAGGCGCACCGGCTCTTCGACAGGGAGTTTTCGAAAGCGCCGGACAGTTGACTGTCCAATCGAAAGTCGCAGGAGGTGACCGGCGGGCAAGCGCCGAATGTCCCGGTACACCGTCCGCGAAGGCTCCATATTCCAGCCTTCCAGCAGAAAATCGCCGATATACTGCTCGTCCAACTCACTGGAAACTCCCGGAACGCGCCGCAGAACATCCAGCGTGTTGCTGAAACAGAAGACTGACCCAACGTGCGCATAGTAGAAAGGCCGGGGACCTATGAAATCGCGCGCGCACCATAGCGTCTGTTCCTTTGCGTCCCACAGCGCAACGGAGAAATCGCCGATCACTCTCTCAAGCGCACCTTCACCCCATTTCTGCCAGGCAGCCAGAAAATACTCCTCGCTCGAAGCCTCCACACTCAGAGCGCCTCCCTCTTCGGCCAGTTGCCGGCAAAGTTCCGCCCGCCCGTCAACCCGAAGATCCCCCCACAATCGGAATCTCTCCTTCACTCCGCATGGTTGTGGTTGTGTTTCTGCTTGCGGCGCTGGCCCCGTTCTCATCATCGCGAGGCACGAACCCATTCCCTTCTCCGACCAGACACTCACACCATCCGCTCCGCGAAAGCGCAGTTCCTCCGCGATCTCCTGCAGAAAACGCTCCTCGACCGGTATGCCATCATCCCGGAGCATGCCGAAAAAGCCACTCACGCACTTTCTCCCGGAAGGTCGGAGAATTCGCTTTCGAAAGCGGCGTAATGGTGGTGGGGTTCTGCGGTTTGATTCAACGCCACGCCCTCGTGTTCCAGCCAGGCGTGGGCCTCAAATTTGCTCGTCAACTTCTTCACGCCGATCCGAAAACGCGTCGGAATGTTCTGTTTCTGTAGCAGATACCACAGTACCAAGGACTGTGCGAGACACGTGGGATGGCCGAAGCCATAATGTGCTCCCGCCTTTACCATTCGGCAGGTCATCTGCACCGCTTCGACATTTCCAGTTTTTGAGTCAGGGTCAACCTGACCCGTGGGCAGCTTCTTCGCCAGGTTCTCTTTCGTTTTCTGAAATCCCCGCACGCGCAAAGACACTCCCACCAGCGGCAGCAGCGTCACCGCCCGCCAGAACAGCTTTCGCGCTTCCGGATCCAGCTCTCTATATCGCTGGAAGGCTTTCCACATCGCAGGGCCGCACATGAAGCAGCCCGTTTTCCACGAGCTGCCCAAGGAGTTCGGCAAGATGCGTTCGCAAAAGTTCGGGTTCTACTTCGAATTCCCGCGCCAGTACCCCATAAGCGGTTTCAATGCTCGGCGAGCTGGTCACCAGTTCCCACATGCGCGTTCCAGTGGAATCCAGCCCAAAATATTTTTCCGTCTCCAGATTCAGCAGCACAGATTCTCCATCCAGGTGCCGGATGAGCACGTGCTGCGGAACCACCGCGCGATTCGCAAACGTCAACATTTCCCTCACTCCTAGGTCTGAAGCGCCGAGGAAAATTTCGTTGGGGCCAGTTTGATGCGTTCTATCTTACCGGGATTTCCTCCTTCCCGCCAACGCGCCGTTCTTCTCACTGCTTCCCTCCCGGCCCGGCGCATTGTTTTCTTCTTTGAGACACGCTATAAACTCGTTTAGTGCCTGACGCCGCCATCACCATCGATTCTCTCGAAAAATCCTTTCCTCCTGCCTTCAGCGGCTGGCGTGCCTTTGCCCAGCCCTTTGTTGCCTCCACGGTTCCGGCCCTTCGCGGCATCTCTTTTCAAGTCAAGCCTGGCGAAGCCGTCGCCTTGCTCGGTACCAACGGAGCCGGCAAGACCACGCTACTCCGCATTCTCGCCACGCTTCTTCTTCCCACCCGCGGCCGCGTGCGCGTCTCCGGCTTCGACGCGGTTCGCGAGTCTGCGGCTGTCCGCCGCTATCTCGGCTATCATGCCGGCTCCGACCTGGGTTTCTATCCACGCCTGACGGGACGCGAAAATCTCCGCTTCTTTGGCCGCCTGAATCACCTTTCCGACTCCTATCTCCGCACACGAATCCCCGCTGCCGCCGAACAGTTTGAACTCGGCAGCGCGCTCGACCGTCAGGTGCGCACGCTTTCCGCCGGCACCGTTCAGCGCCTCAGCCTTCTGCGCGCGCTTCTTCACCAGCCACAGGTCCTTTTGCTCGACGAGCCCACGCGGAGTCTCGACGCTCTCGCCGCTGCGGATTTTCGCCGCTTCCTCAAAACGGAGATCCTCGCGCGCCAAGGAACTTCCCTGCTCTTCGCCTCCCACGCTCTCCCCGAGATCGAGTTTCTAGCCGATCGCATTGCCCTGCTGGACGACGGCCGTCTCGTCGCGTTTGATGCCGCTACTGCGTTGAAATCCCGCTGCGGTGCGGCCTCCCTCGAAGAAGCCTTTTCCCGCCTCACCGGCCACGGCGCTTTATTACTTCAGGAGCCAGCCCCCTCATGATTCGCACCCTACGCGACTCGCTGCTCTTCTTCACACGAGACCTGCGCATCGCCACCACCTATCGCGCTCCTTTCCTTCTCGAACTCATCGAAGCGCTTTTTGGCGCGGCCATGTTCTATTTCGTCGCGCGCTTTGTCGATTCTCCGGAACTCCGCGCCGCGCTCCCCCAGGGCAGCACCTATTTTGCTTATTCCCTCGTAGGCTTCGCGTTTTTCGATTATCTCAACGCTTCTCTGGATTCCTTTGATCGGAGCCTCGAGGAAGCCCGCGATTCCGGCACGCTCGAACCTTTGCTCGTGACTCAAGTCTCTTTGCCGGTGATGCTGGTGGGCTCGGCCGTCTATCCTTTCGTGGTCACCACGTTGCGCATAGCGATTTATCTTGGATGGGGCGCGGCGCTCTTTCATTTTCCCTTGCATGCCGCGAACTGGCTTTCCGTCGTAGCCGTTCTTCTGGCCACTCTCCTTGCCTTTTGCGGCCTTGGCATTTTGTCTGCGGCGTACCTGTTGCTTTTCAAGCGGGGGAATCCCGCGAAATGGTTCTTTCTCAGCGTCTCCGGCCTGGTTGGCGGCATGCTCTTTCCCGTGAGCATCCTTCCAGACTGGCTTCAGGTCATCGCGCATCTGAATCCCGTGACCTACGCGCTGGACGCCATGCGCGCCGCTCTTCTCAATGGCGCGAACCTCCATCAGATCGCTCCCACGCTTCTAATTCTCTTGCTGTTCGCCGCGGTCTTGCTTCCCGGTTCGGTCCTGGGATTCTCCTGGGCACTGCGGCGCACGAAAATCACTGGTACGCTTTCGCATCGTTAGCAAGCGAATGCGCGCCCCAAAAAGAAAACCGGCCCCGAATAGCAAGGGGCCGGTTGTAAGAGTAGAATGCCCTGAACGCGATTAGGGCTTCTTCTTTTTCCCGCCAACCTTCGTCTCGATCCCGCCGGTAAGTTGATTTAGCTGCTCCAGTCCCTGCTTCGCTTGCGCACCGATAGGACCGTTGGGATCCAGGTCGATGGCTTTCTGGAACGCTTCGGCGGTGCCGGGCTTGGGATTCACTTCGATCTTGTCTCCCACGGTCTTGTAAATGCTGGGATCCGCAACCATGCAGGTGCCCAACAGATACCAGCCTTGCGCGTTCTTCGGATCCAGTTGCGTCGCCTTTTGCAACGGCTCGATCGCCTCCGCCATGCGGCCCACTTGGTACAAGCTGATTCCGAAATTGCGCCACGCTAGCCCAGCATTGGGCGGATCCAGTTCGGCGCTCTTCGTATAGGCGGTTTTCGCGTCGTCGATCTTCCCCGTGCGCGCCAAAAGGTTCCCGAGATTATTGTAATAGCCCGCGTTATCCGGCTTCGCCGCTATCGCCTGCTGGTAGGCGTTAATCGCCTCGTCATTGCGTCCAGCTAGGTCGTACGACTCCCCCATGCGCGCCCAGAACAGATGTTTGTTGGGGTCTTTCTCTGGCGCGACCTGTTGCGCCTGCTGGAACTCCGCGATTGCCTGGTTCGCCAAATCCTCGACCTTTGCCTTGGCGGCATCCTTCTGGTCCGGAGTCGCCTTTTTCAAATCTGCCGCCGCGACCCGTTCCTGGTCCAGCAGCGCCACACCGGCGTCGAAGTGCTTCTTCATCCCGGCGACTTTCGACCTGTCTTCCTGTTGCTTCTTATACTGCGCGGCGGCATCCGGGTTTTGTTTCTCCAGAATCTCCTTGAAGTTCAAGTTGACCGGCGGCGTATCCGTGCCGTGAACCTCGACAGGGACAGGGAAGGGCTCTTTCATCTGCGGCGCATGAACCATCAATGTATACTTTCCTGACCTCAAATTTACGAACTGATACCTTCCCTGTGCGTCCGTTTTCACGTCCTGGGTCGCCCCCTGATCGCTCTTGAGCTGGATCGCTAGGTCAGCCCACGGTTTTCCATCAAAGTCGAGAATCGTTCCCACAACCTTGCCATCCTGCTGCGCCGCCGCGCGTGGCGCAAACCAGCACGCGAATACCAGCACCAGCGTTGCCGCGAGCGCATACGATTTCCTGAATTTCATGCTCCATTCTCCTTTGTCTTGAGGAGCGCCGGCCTCGGCTCTCATCATTCGGCCGGTTTGTCCCCATTATCGCTCAACTTCCGAAGAATCCAATCGTTTTGCGGATCACCAAGCTCCGCTGGCAGCTTCCTTGCGATACGGGATCGGGTCCGCGATTCCTGCTTCTGCGAACGCCCGCAAACGCAACAGGCAACTGTCGCACTTTCCGCAAGCCAATTCTTCTCCCTGATAGCACGACCACGTCAGGTGCAGCGGAGCTCCCAATTCCCTCCCGCGCCGGAGGATCTCACTCTTTTTCATCCCGATCACCGGCGTCACCATCTCGATCCATGTTTCAGGTTTGGTTCCCACGCGAATCAGTTCCTGAAACACGCGATAGTATTCCGGGCGGCAATCCGGATACCCTGAGCTGTCTTCCGCAACCGCGCCGATATAAATTGCGCCGGCGCCCATCGCTTCCGCCCAGCTCACTCCCACGCTAAGAAAGTGCGCGTTGCGGAAAGGCACGTACGTCACGGGAATCGCGCCTTCCGGCCCGGGTGTCCCTGCCCCTAGCTTATTCTCCGGCACTCCTATCCGCGCGTCTGTGAGCGCTGAACCACCAATCGCACGGAAGTGCTCAAGCCTGACGACCAGTCTTTCCTCGATCCCATAAAACCCGGCAATGTCCTCGAACGCCTGCCTCTCCCGGGCTTCGGTCCTCTGCCCGTACATGGCATGCAGCAATGCCACGTTCCCGGCACCATGCCGCTCCCGCGCTATCGCCACGCACACGCAGGAGTCCATGCCCCCGCTCAACAACACCACCGCTTTCACGCGTGAGTCCTCCTCCCTTGAGTATATGCGCGCTTCACCAAAACTACTGCGATGTGCGTACTTGTTCATAAGAGATAGACATATAAAAATGAACGTAGCTCAATAAATAAGTTGATATAATTAATTTATTAGTTCATTTTATTAATGAAAGTGAGCTCTCATGGACATCTCCAAAGCAACCTGCCCCTCTTGCTCCCAGCCCCTTAAGCTTGCTCGCCTCTCTTGCCCTAACTGCGCGGTGCACGTCGAAGGGGAATTCGACCTCTCTCCCTTGGCAAAGCTATCGCTTGAGGATCAAGTCTTTGTCATCGCTTTCGTGCGCCATCACGGCACCATCAAGAAAATGGAGAGCATCTTCAACATCAGCTATCCCACCGTCAAAAATCGCCTAAATGCCATTGCCGCCGCCTTGGACCGTGATTTTGAGGCCCCTTCCCCCAATCTTTACGTTCTCGAACAGATCGCTCGTGGGGAAATCTCCGTGGAAGAGGCTTTGAACAAACTGAGTTGAAGGGAGCGCCGCCGTGCCCGCCGAACGCAAGAAAGTGCTCGAACTCCTCGCCGAGGGAAAAATTAACTCTGACGAGGCGGAAAAGCTTTTGAACACGCTGGACTCACTTTCCAGAAGCACCGACTCCGCAAAGAAAACCTCGCCCCCGGAAGCCAAACCGGCCGAGAGCAAGCCGCTTAGTTATTTGCGCTTTGAGGTTGAAAAACCAGGCACCAGCGAAATTGTGAATGTGCGCATTCCTCTAAGCCGCCTGCGCATTTCGCGATACTTGCAAGCCCTGCTTCCCGAACGCCTGCTGGAAAACCTGTCCGCCAACGGAATCGATGTTGCCGCTCTATCCGCCCTATCCCTCCTTCGCGGTCCGGAACGGGAAAACATTTTGAAGCAGCTCCATGCTCGCATCGACAACGTCTATGGGAAGCAGGCGCGGTTCTTCTACGAGTAGGCGCGGCTGAGTCGTGCCGCTCTTCACTTCCTGCAGGCCCTCGCGGCTGAGGCCGAGCGAAAGGCTTTCCTAAAGAGTTCCTATGAGCAGCACCCGGTCAGACGCCGCGCATCGCGGCGTCCCAGACAAGCTTGTGAAGCTGCAGGCTAAGACGCACGCCGAGCCCATCCTCCAGCATCCATTCCACGAGTTGCCGCGGCTCCAGCCCTTCCCATTTTCCGTGCGGATCCTCATTGACAGGCGAGAACAGCACCTCGTTGACCTTCTCTTCCAACTTGTGCTCGCGTGTGAAATCGCGCGCAAATTCGTAATCCTTGCGGCTTGCGATCACGAACTTCACTTCGTCCTTGGCGTTTAGCTCCGCCAGGTTCTTCATCTCAAACGTGTCGGCTTCCCCGGAATCCGGGCATTTCACGTCCACGATGCGGATCACGTCCTCTGGCAACCGCCCAACAAAACGTTCTCCGCTGGTTTCCACCATAACCGTGTAGCCCGCGGCCAGCAGTCGTTCCGCCAACGAATAAACCTCTTCCTGCAGCAGCGGTTCGCCGCCCGTCAGTTCCACCAGCGGCACGCTTCCGGGCTTGCCATCCGAGCGGCGGTTCAAGAGTTCCACGCGCTCCAGCACGTCCTCCACGCTCATTTTCTGTCCGCCCTGAAAGGCATACGCCGTATCGCACCACACGCAACGCAAATTACAGCCGGTCAGGCGCACAAAAATACACGGCTGCCCGGCGCGGCTCCCCTCACCTTGGATGGATCTGAAAATTTCCGTAATAAGCATCGCGCACCGCAACTGGAGGGTTCCGGTCTATTGCCCGCTGCTCTTGGCCTTTTTCGCCGATCGCTTCGAGAGCCAGTAAATCCCGCCAAAGAATAGCGCCATGGCGACAATCAGTCTCGGATAACCCGGCGCCAGCCCCATCATCCGCAACACCACGATGTATCCCGCGGCCACCAACAATGCCGGCACCAGAATTATGTAAATCGACCGGTTCATTCCTCCTCTGCCTTTCCCCTCACTCTACGCTCCCGGCCGGTATTTCGCCATTGCCGTGTCCGTCTCCCAGATCACCACATCCGTGACCCGCGTTCCCGGCGGCAAGCCGGTCAATTGTCCGGCCACCTCATCGAAAAAATACTTGGCCATATTTTCCGCGGAGGGATTCACCTTTGTGAATGGCTCCAGGTCGTTGATGAACTGATGATCCAGTTTCCGGATCACCCCGCGCATCACTTCCTTTAAGTGCGTGAAGTCGATGAGCAGCCCAATGCCATCGAGTTGCGGCCCTTCGAGCGTCACTTGCACGCGGTAATTATGGCCGTGGGGGTTCTCGCATTTCCCCTTGTAGCCGCGCAACGCGTGCCCGGCCGAAAATGTCTCTTCCACGCTCACCTGAAACATATCTGCTCGTTATCCTCTTACTTTCAATCTTCAGCGGCCGGTCTTAGCCCGGTCGAGTCCATCACGGGTGGCCCACCCTTTGCCGGGTTTGCAAAGGGTGGGTCAACTGACGCCCAAAAACCGCTCGACTTCCCCTAAGTCGCTCGTTCTGCGGTAGCGCGGCAGCGACTCCAAAAAAATCTTACCATACGGCATCCGCTGGATTCGGGTATCCAGCAGCGCCAGCACGCCGCGATCGGTCTTCGTGCGAATCAACCGCCCAAAGCCCTGTTTTAGCGAGAGCACCGCCTGCGGCACCTGGAACTCCGCAAACGCATTCCGGCCGTCCTCCTGCAATGCGCGCACTCGCGCCGCCACAATCGGGTCGCTCGGCACTGCGAACGGCAACCGGTCCACGATCACGCACGAAAGCTGTTCTCCCGGCACGTCGACTCCTTGCCAAAAGCTCGCCGTCGCAAAGAGCACGGCGTTCGCCGTAGTCTTGAATCGCTCGAGCAACACCGAACGCGGCGCCGTGCCTTGCAGCAGCAACGGAAAATCCAAGCGGTTCCGCAGCCGCTCGAACAATTCGTTCATCTGCGCGTAGCTCGTGAACAGGCAAAATGCCCGCCCTTCGCTGAGTTCCAGCAAGGCCGCAATCTCGTCCGCGGCTTTCCCCGCAAATCCACCATCGCGCACGTCTGGCATGCGCTGCGGCAAATACAACAGCGCCTGTTGCTGGTAATCGAATTCCGGCGGCAGCGCTGTCTCCTTCGCGTGATCCAGCCCCATTCTTTGCCGGATAAATTCGAAGCGCCCCGCAACCGTCAGCGTTGCGGAAGTCAGAATTACGGTGTCGAACGCTTCAAACAGCCTTTCTCGCAGAATTTGGCTGACGTCGATGGGCGTGGCCGCCAGAAATACGCCTTTGTTCCGCCGCTCGAACCAGTACACATAATTCTTCTCGTTCGATTCGAACAAAAACGTCAATTCCTGCCGGATCTCAAAGCTGCGCCGCGCGATGCGCACCAACTCCTCGGGCCGCTGCGTCAGCGCCGCGATCTCCGTCTCCAGTCCTTTCAGTGCGTTGTGCAGCGCGTCGTATGCGTCGCGGTTCTGCTCCACAAACGCTTCCCGCTCTTGCCTCGAAAACGGAAAACGCCCCTCGCGCGGGGGAAACGTCTCGAAAAAGGCGCGGTTTTTCTCGCGGATGCGCTGCGTCCTTCTCAGCAAGCCGGGAGTGCTCAGGCGCGCCATCCGCAAGGTCTGATCCGCATCCCGCGCCAGTTCTTCAAACCGGAAGTTGGAAATCTGCTGCCCGAAATAGTCGCTGGCCACATCTTCCATTTCGTGCGCTTCGTCAAACACCACCGCAGAGTATTCCGGCAAAACGCTCCCAAAATCATCTTGCTTGAGTGCCAAATCCGCAAAAAAAAGGTGGTGATTCACAATGATGATGTCCGCTTCTTTGGCGCGCGTCTGCATCGCCGTGAGAAAGCACTGTTCAAACTGCGGACATTTCTTCCCCGTGCAGGTTTCCCGCCGCGCGTCGATACGCGACCACAATTCTGAATCGTCCGGTAAAAACGTTAGCTCCGCGCGGTCGCCCGTCTCCGTGAGTCTGGACCACTCCCGGATTTGCCGGAACGCATCGACTTCCTCCATCCCGCGCAACATCGGCTGGCCCGCCAGGGCATGCATCTTCGTCAGGCACAAGAAATTCGAGCGCCCCTTCATCACCGCTGCTTTCAAATTCGGCGCAAAATGTTTCTGCAGGAACGGCACGTCCTTCTGATACAGCTGTTCCTGCAAAGACTTTGTCGCCGTCGAGATCACCACGCGCCGCCCGCTGCAAATTGCCGGCAGCAGATAGGCCAGCGTTTTCCCCGTGCCCGTTCCTGCCTCTACGATTACGTGGTGATGATTCTCAAAGGCATCGTCCACCGCCTTGGCCATTTCCAATTGCCCCGGCCGGTTTTCGTATGCGCCCATCATGCTTCGCTCGAGCAGTCCCCCGGGCCCAAAAACCGCTTCCATGCTGGGCCTCTCCGCCGCCCCGCGCGCTCCCTCATCCTCCTCCTTGCGCAGCCCCTTGTGCGTCCTCTCCGCGCCGAATGCTTCGCCGGCTGGCCGAGCTCCTCTCTGCGACCGTGCTTTCCCCTGCGGCGCAAACTCCTCCTCCAGTGGCACATACACACGCTCTCGAATCACTTCCTGTTGTTCGGGGTTTTCCGGCTTGGCTCGTCGTTTCGGCAGGGGGATTCCTCTTATGCGCGCTTCCTGAGCTTCTCCAACCAACGATACCACAGGCACTTCCGGCACCTCTCCCTCCTATCGGCTCCAAACCACCTCTGGCACCTGGGTTTAGTACTTGAGCACCGAACCTCTTTAGCGGCAACTTCTTGCCCGCTCTGAGTTACAGTGTCTCTGGGGGATTCCAGGGCGTCCCAAGCCGCCCCCGGCGGCGTACAATCCGAGGTAAGGTGTCCGCATGAACTCAAAACGATTGCATGTTCTTCTGCTATTCCTCGCCGCTCTGCCACTTTTCTCCTGTAGCGGTCTGGGTGACCGTGGAATCAAGGGAGGGGGAGGCGGTGGTGGCAGCAATGCCCACGTCAGCGTTTCACTCTATGACACGCCTCCAAGCGGCCTCAACATTCTGAGTTTTACTCTGCCGATCGCTGGTATAAGTCTGAAACCTTCCTCCGGCAGCGCCATCCCCCTCACGCCGGCGGTTAGCTCCGTTGAGGCCACTCGCCTGCAAACCGATTCCGCGCTACTTGTGGACGCAGCTTCCGTGACTCCCGGGACTTATACCCTCAGCGTAACCGTAGGGCCAACCACGGCCAGCTCCAATGTGTTCATAAATACCGGCTCCAGCATTACGTACACGCTCAACGGCAGCAGCTTCACATGCCCAAATAACGCGGTATGCTTTCTCCCCGCCGGCGCGGTCACTACAATCACTTTTTCTGGGTCGTTGACGCTTTCCTCCGGTGAAGACCTTTGGATTGGCCTGGACCTGAATCTCAACAATGCCATTACCACCAGCGGCGGCCTAAGTGTCGATTTCACGCAAGCTAACGTTCTCAGCTACGTGACCACTCCCCGCTCCGGCTTGCCTGCGGGCGCAGCCGAAACCATCGAGGATTTCACCGGCGCGGTGACCGCTTACACCAGCGGCAGCAGCATCACGGTTCAAAATGGCGTCAGCGGCCAGACAATAACCGCGGCCCTGACCACCGGCACGGAGTACGATGTGCCGCCCGTCGTCGCTACTTCTTACGCCCTGTGCGGGAATCTCACCGCGCAGGGATGCATCAAGGTTGGCAGCACCGTCAGTCTGAGCGCGGTTCTCAGCACTTCCGGCACGCTCACCGCCACAGAGGTCGACGTCTTGGATCACACCTCCGTGGACGAAGTCGAAGGCGTCATCTATCCGACGAGCACCGTCAACGTGTTCGGGTTGATTCTTGCCGATAAAGTTTCCGCCTCGGGAAACGCTGTGCTGGGGGCTTCCACGACTACCTACGGAACGGGAATTCTCCTGAATGTCGCCAGCCTGAGTAACTTTTCGATCGACACCAAGAGTCTTTCACCAGCTCCGATTGGCTTTGCCGCCACTAGCGATCTGCTCGCCGGCCAGCGCGTTCGCGTCCAAGTCAGCAACGTAGCTTCGGGTGCTAGCGGAATCACCGCTAACGCTACGAACATGTTATTGCGCTACTCGCGTCTGACGGGAACCGCGACCAACGTCAGCGGGACGAGTTTCGACTTCGCTCCCCCTTCCTATGTCACTGCCTTTCCGCCTACTCCTATCGCTTATCTTTACAATACGACGCAGTACGACGGCACGACCAGCGCCTCGGGTGTCCCTGCGGGTTCGACCATTGCCATTCGCGCGCTATTCTTGGACAACACGCAACCCACGTTCGCTGTCGAGAAGGTGCGCGTCCCTTGATTTTCCCCGCCTCCGCAAAAGGCAACGGGCCCCGGAAGTTACGGGGCCCGCTTTCTTTCGGGCTTTGCCAACTAAGGTCTTTCTGATTACCGATTACTGATTACCGATCACTGATTGCGGATTGCTTCGATCAGATTCCGCCAACCGTCGTGTTTGGCGGGAGCGGCGTGCCAGCCGGTGGCTGCGGCCCCGACGGTATGTTCGGCGCAATTACCGGCTGCAAGCGGCGATACACGGCCAGCGATACGGCTCCCATTCCCCAGATCCACACCGCCAGCATCACCCAGAAGCCCAGGTGTGGGATGGCTGTCCCTATCTTTATGAGCACCACGCCCAGCGCCATGCGTCCCACCAACGGCCAAAGTTCATCTTCGCGGCCAAGCAGCCAGCGCCCGATGACCGCACCCACCACAATGTAGGAGCTAAATAACGTCACCATCCATAAGAACAACGTGGAAATCCCCACGAGTAAGCCGACGATGGTGATGCACGCGAGGCACGCGGCTATGAAAACTCCGAAGAATACCAGCACGCCCAGCCCGAACGAGGCGCCATAGTTCTCCGCCGATTTAACGGTCTCCTTGGCAAACAGGGGCATGAGTGACATCAGGATCAGACCAAAGAGGATCCAGGCCGCCGCCCAGATGACCTTCCAGACGTAGTAACCCCCACGCCGCTCCATGTGCGATCTGTGTTCCCATTTCTTGAATTCCACCGGCGACCCGAGTTTTGCGCCCGAAGCTACCTCCGGCGAATTGTCCCCCTCAAATACGGTTTTCCCGCCGATGCTGGCGGAATCTCCGATGTTCAAAGATCCGCCTTTGGCCAGCACTTCTCCGCCAACACTTCCTGCAATGGAGCCATCGTGGAAGAACGCGAGCAGATCCCGGCCCAACGTACCGTCAACCGTCAAAGATTGGCTAAAACTCGCTAGGCTGTGACCGATCTTGCCGTTACGGTCGAGACTGAAGGTTTCTGTGAAACTCGAAACGCTCCGCCCAATTTCTCCTGTGATCGTCAGATTGTTCGAAAGATTTCTTATGTTGCCATCCACCTGGCCGCTGATCCGCAAGCTCTGACAGGCGCACAGCACGTCTCCTGTCACGTGTCCCGAAACCTCGACGTCCTTCGAAGCCGCGTAAAAATCTCCGTCCACCGTTCCCAGCATGTGGATGCTTTCACTCGTAACGAACAGATCTCCTTTAATGACCTGGTCCTTTTCAATCCGGACAGAGTCCGCTTTCCGAAACTCCGCCGCCGCAGCGGGGGTTGCCAGCGCCACGACCAATCCCAGGCTCGCAAACATCACTGCCAGAGCCGCGCCTCGCCGCAAATACCTTCGAACCGCAAACAACCCGAATGCTGCGGCGCAGGCGAATGCAACGAATTCCACCAATGTGACCATGGACTGCCACCCTTTCCAGAACGCTCCCTGGAACACCAACAGGCTCACCAGGTTGCTGCCTCCGAATCCGGCATCATTCAGCCGTTGCTGCCAGGGTTCGATATAAGTGCTGTAGAGTGCATAAACGCCCAGGACCGCCAGACCAAACACCAGGCCCCAAATCCACTGCATGGACTTCTTCACTTTGTCGTGAAACTCCGCCAACCGCGCGGGGAGCGGCTCGTCTTGTTCCACCATGGAGCGCGTCAGCAGCCGTGATTCCCGGTCCAGTGCGCGCAGCAACGTCAGGCACCGCGTGCACGTCTGCGTGTGTAGGGACACTTCCTGCGCCGCGTCCCGCTCCAGCTGTCGTTCGACGTAGAGCAACAGCGTTATTTCGTCCAGATGCTTTCCCTTGGCATTCTCCACGTCGCTCACCGTGCGCCTCCCACCGCCAGCGCGCTGTTCTCCGTCAGCGCCTGACGCAGCTCGTGCCTTGCGCGCAGCAGCACCACCCCCACAAATGGCCTGCGTACACCCAAGGCATCCGCAATTTCGTCGTAACTCATGTCCGAGTAATAGCGCATCACCAGCGCCATGCGCGCTCGCGCTCCCAGCCTGTCCAGCGCTTTACGCACTTCTTCGCCGGTGCGCTCTTCGATTAATTTCTCTAGTTGATTTGGTTCCGGCGCTTCCAATGGCAATTCGTCCACGTCTTCCGCGTCTTTCTCATGCCGCGCTTTGCGCCGGCGTAGCATATCCCAACAATGGTTGGCTGCCACCTTATAAAGCCACGCCGTAAACGACCGGCTGGTGTCGAACTGAGCGAGTTTTTCGCGCAGCTTCATGAAAATCTCCATCGTGGCGTCTTCGGCGTCCTCCTTGCTTGGCAACGCGCGCCGGCAAAATCGAAACATGGCCGGCGCATAATCCCGGTACAGATCGCCCCAAGCCTGGGTATCCCCAGCCCGGGCCCGGACGATTAAATCCTTGGGCTCCGTTATTCCCGGCACGCTCTCTCGGCCTGGTCTCAGCGGTTCCATAAC
>Ga0187781_10001658_pt1 | contig 16925 bp, 13 predicted proteins | sample 0715_SJ02_MP02_2_FD_132447 | JGI IMG/M metagenome (GOLD analysis project Ga0187781, IMG submission 132447) | Tropical peat soil microbial communities from peatlands in Department of Meta, Colombia - 0715_SJ02_MP02_20_MG | ecosystem: Environmental > Terrestrial > Soil > Wetlands > Peat | place...
CATCACGTGATTCCGCTGAGCTTTGACTTGCAGTACGTCGATATCAACGGCGACGGCGTTCCGGACGTCGCCTTCATGCACTTTACCTTTCAGCCCCTCTCAAACTCCCGTTACGACATCTTATGGGTTTCCGCTGGCAATAATGGTGTTGTCGCCATCGACGTGGAATTCGCCAAACCGCTGCTGGAGGGTGCAACCATCGGGGCATCGGCGAATTTCGAGGGCGGCCGGCGCTCCATGGCTCGGTCCAATTATGTTGGCTACTGTTGCCATCGATACCTGTTTGGGCCGTGGAATAACCTTCAAAACCGCTATCTGGGAGTTTCATTCCAGGCCGATGGCGAAACGCACTACGGCTGGATTCGCATGAGCGTCAGCGATCCCCACTGGCCAATGAATGTCCTCATCACCGGCTATGGGTACGAGACAGTGCCCGGCCAATCGCTTCGCGCGGGACAGACTTCTGACGATGTGGAAGCGGCAACACCTGCGGCGAAGTCCTCCCCGCCAGTAGCTCCAGTTGCTTCGTTAGGCGTTCTGGCCGCTGGGGTTGACGGCCTGCAGCTCTGGCGCCGCAAAGACCAGGAAGTCGTTTAGATTATTCGGCCGGCGACCCAAGGCTGCATCCCCTGGGTTCCCCAGCGCCTAGCAGTCCTCGGCTCATTCGCACTACAATGTAGTGCATGAAGAGCTCGGTATACAGTTGGCGGCTCGATCCCGAGAAAAAAGCCGATCTTGAAAGCGAGCTTCGGCGGGACGGCACTCGTCTCTCCGAACTGCTGGACGAGCTCACGACAAACTGGCTACGAGAACGGCGGAACCGCCATGTGGGCGACGATGCCGAGCAGGCCGCCATTCGTAAGCGCGCCGCGAAGGCAATCGGCTCGGTTAGCGGCGGCGATCCGACCCGCGCTGAAAGAGCGAGCGAACTCGTCCGCGAGATCATCTACAGGAAACACCTCAAGGAGCTAAATGCGTTCGAGCGCCGCTTCGGCCGTCGCCCTGATCGACACCAGCGCAATTCTCGCGCTCGTTGACCAGAGCGAGCGGTGGCACGATGTCTGCCTGCGGGTGTTCAACAACACTCGCCTGCCCTTTATCACCAGCGAAGCTGTGCTAACCGAAAGCTTTCATCTGTCCCGTCGAAAAGATCGCGATGCTCGGGCGATTTGGCGGCTGATTCGGTCCGGAGCTCTCTTGATGGAGACAATCGCCCATGAGGAGTTGTCACGAGTTCAATCTCTGATGGTTCTTTATGCCGACTGCCCGATGGACTTCGCGGATGCCACGCTTGTCTACCTGGCGGCGCGCCATCGTCTAAGTACCGTTCTCACGCTCGATGTGAACGATTTCGAAACGTACCGACTTCCCGGAGGCAAGAAGTTCACCATCTTTCCGGGAAGCCCGAGGATGTTACGGCTATGATGGCGAAAGCGAGGCCGCGCCATCAAGACTGTCAATCTCAAGTCCGATATGCCGCTCGTCCGCGAAGCCTTGCAGCGGATGGAGCGTGAACTGGCTCTCGCACGTCAGGAAAACGCCAGGCTGATCAAGCTGATCCATGGCTATGGCTCGACGGGAGTTGGCGGCGAGATTTGCATCGCCGTGCAGAAGCGGCTCACGGAAATGGCGGGAAGCGGCGAGATTCGCGGCTGCATCTTTGGCGAGAACTGGTCGCGATCGGACGAGACTGCGTGGAGGCTCGTGCAATCGCATCCCGAACTCAACGCCGATTGTGACCTTGGCCGGCGCAACCGCGGAATCACGATCGTTGTGCTGTAAGCGCTCTGGTTAGGGAACTTGCGACTCCGCTGGTGGAACGGTGGCGAGTGCCTCCGCAGCAGCAGAATCGGCGAGAGGCGTGGCTGTGTGCGCCGGTATCGCGATCGGCGCAACCATGTTTTGCAGATAATAGCTGACTGCGACGCCGCGCTGCCAGAAACGCGGAATCAGCAACAGGAGCAGCATGAACTGCGTTATCACGAAGGCCCCGGCCACGCTGGACGATGGAACGAGTTTGACCCAGGCCCATAATCCGATTGCGAGGATAATCAAAGCGACAATCGCAGTGAGAACGTAGCTTCCCAGCAATCTTCCCAGGTCGCGCCACGTGTGGCGAAAGCCCAGGCCGATCGATTTTCGGACCGCGTTTTGATCGCTCAACACCACATCGGTCTCCGCCAGATCGAAGCAGATTCGCAGAGCTGTCATCACGAGAAAAATCACGCACAGGCAAAGCACGCGAACCTCAAAGGGCAGCATTTCGTTCGTGTTTTCGCCGGCGGCTTTCACCAGCACACCTTGCAACCCGAATAGCGCACTCGCCACGCCGCCCATCACGATCCCCGCGATGATTAGCAGGCGGATAAAGCGCCACAAATTGCGTCCGCAGGCGCGGAAAAAATCTTCGCGCGGCAGGCGGTAGGTCGAGGAGTAACCCAGCAGCACTCCGGGCATGAAAACCGCGGTCAGAAGAAGGAAGGCTAGGGCAAAGTGCAGTCCGGAAGCCCGCGCCGCACTCACAGTCCCAAACTCAGGCTGCATGAACATCTCAGCCACCACGCCGATATCCATGCCCTGCACGAGCCGGCTCGAGAGCAGGCTGTGATCCAGATAATCATGCGCCTGATTGCTGAACCCCGCCGCTCCCAACCATGCCAGCGTGAGATTCAAGATGTAGAACCACAGGATGTAGCGTTTGTTGTGCGCTACTCTGCTCCAGCCGCTACTTACCAGACCGTCGTGTTCTGCCATGGGTTCGAGCCTCAGAATTCCTCTGACAAACTGAAATTTAAACTCCCCACCATGCCAGCGCCTGCCCCAACCATTGGGTTGCGAACAGCCAATAATTGGTCATTTTGCGCGCCGGCTTTCCGTCGGGTTCTACTTTGTAGCTGTTGTTGAAATCATTGCGATCGATGTGAATCTTGTGCTCTGGATCGAGCTCTGCCGATTCGACCTTCGATTTCTTCTCGTACGTGAATTTCGTCCAGCGGCTTGCTCCATCCCAGTGCTCGCGAACTTTCTCCCCGTTCTCGAATTTCACTTCGATCTCCACAGGCATGACAAAATCGCCTTTGCGCTGGACCCAGACGTAGGATCGATATACTGTGTTCTTGTCTTCTTTCTCGAAGGCGCTTTTCTTCTGCTCGTACCAACTCGCCGGGTACGACTCGACTTTCGAAATCCTGTAATCCATGATTTGCGAACCGTAGACCGCCTGGTTGAAGTACCAGCGCAAATCCTTGCCTGAAACCTCTTCGATGGTTTTTAGAAAATCCTCTTTGGTGGGATGGGTGAAGCGGTATTTCATGAAGTACGCGCGCATCGCCCGGTCCATCGTGTCTTCGCCAATGATGCCTTCGAGGGTCAGCAGCACGCTGGCGGTTTTGCCGTAGGTAATGCCACCGTAGGAATTGTAGCTGTAATAGTCGTACGCGTTCTCGGCTATGGGATCGAGATCGGCCTCGGCGATATAGCCCAGCCTTTGTTCCTCGGGTTCGCCCAGCGTCGCGCCGAGAAGATCGATCATGGAAGTTTTCCTGCCGAGAATCGCGTCGAGCACCTTCACTTCGCTGTAACTGTTGATACCTTCATCCATCCACGCGTCTTCGAATTCGTTGGTGGCGACCATGCCGTACCAATACTGATGGCCGAATTCGTGCTCCACCACGATCTCGGGAAGATATAGTCCCTCAGGCATGAACCAATTGGAATCGCCGGTGATAAAGGTGGGATACTCCATTCCTCCAGCCGCCGAATCGGGCTCGGGGTCGACAAGTGTGATGGTCTTATAGGGATAAGGCCCGTAGCGGCTCTCGAACTGTTCAAGCGATTCGCGCAGAATTTTTTCGTGGCGCTCGACCTGGCTCCAGTGCGCGGGCTGCATGAGAATGCGCATGTGCACCGGCCCCATCTGGCCCTGATAAACGCCGTCATCTTTCACTTTATAGCGCGGGCTGACGGTCCAGGCGAAATCGTGAATGTCCTCGCCATGATAGGTGAGGGTTTTGGTGTTATCGGAATTGTTCGTTTCGCTGAGTTTCACCCCGCTGGCGCCGACGACTTCGTACTGCGGCACGGTCAGCTTCACGTCATAGACACCGAAGTCCGCGAAAAATTCCGTGGTCGCGTGGTACTGATGGCAGTTCCACGCGCCGTGCCACCAAACTCCCACCTTGGGAAACCATTGTCCGCCCAGCATGAAATCGCGCTTCCAACCGGAACGAGCCTGCGTTTCCGGCATTTGGTCGTGAAAGGCGATTTTGAATTGAACGTATGCATTGGGCGGAATCGGCTGGCGAAGCGGCAGGTCGATCACCGTCTTATCGTCTTTGTTACCGTCATCGGGCTGAATGTAATGCAATTGCGAGGTCAGATCGCCTTGCCCGACAACTTCAATGCTCTTGATCTCCTCCGAACCGTATTCTTTCGACTCCCATTTGTCGTAGGTCGTGTCGCGTGTGCCGGCGACCTTGGCCTCGCGAATCCAGGTGGAGTTTGGCTGGAAGGCGTTTTGATAAAGATGAAAGGGAAAATGATCGAGCGCAACGCCGGTCAGATTGTGGTAGGTGAGAACTTCGGTGGCATCGACCGTGTGCTTGGTCGCGTCGTACTTTACGTCGATCTCGTAATGCACCACGCGCTGCGACATGGGCTGGCTGGAATTGATGGCGATTGTGGTGTCGGGAATGGTGAGCGAAGAGGCATTCGAAAGGGCCGTTGCCTTCGCGGGCGCTGCAGTTGTGGCAGGGGCGGCCTGCGGCGCGGCCTTTGCAGCTTGCTGCCTGGCGACGATACCGACCACGATCACCGAAAAAAGTGGAAAAAACAGAATGAACCAGCGAGTTTTCATGCGAGCCTCAATCTACGCCAAAGCATAGAATCTTATCTCATGTCTCATGGTGAGCGGTGGCGCTGTACTGTGCTGATGTACGAGGCGCGGGCGGCAATTGTTCCCTACTCGTTGTGATACCTGGGCAAACTTAAAGGAGTTCCTACATAGCGCGGCTTATGATAACGGTAAATGGTTGGAGTAGCATCCTCATGGTGCATTGTGGTCATTGGCCGGTGCAATCGTTCCAGCAAAGAAGGCTCATCGGCCTTCCCCCAAGGTAGCAGTCGATGAGCCTTATTCGTTACAGTTGGATGGGCACGGCCCGGCGTAACAGCGTGTGAGCGCCAATATGCGCCAAGCCGCCGGCCCATGTGTGAGTGTTGAAAAACTAAGCGGGGACGCCGAAATATAAACAACTGCCGAAATTCCGGGGAGGGCCGGAGGACGCCGGACTGAGTTACACATAGCCAATCAACGGCCAGATGTCACCGACAGATCGAGTGGTTTCCTTCAGCCTTTTTTCCGTAACGCTTGCGTAATTTCCCACTCGCCTACGATACTGGAATATCCTTTGACTTCTTCTAAAACATTATGAATACGACAATCTCGCTTTCTACTCCTTCGCAACTTCAAACTGAAGCGCTCGTTGCAGTGGTCCTCGACGAATCAGATCCAGCGCTAAAAAAAAAAAGAAAGACGCCAAACCGCAACTGAAGCTCGCTACCGGCGACGCGGCGGTGCAATCCGTAGCCGCCGACCTGCTTGCCAGCGGCGAGCTTACTGGCAAACCATTTGAAACGAACCTGCTGCACAAGCCGGCGGGACTAAGCGCCAAGCGGCTGCTGCTGGTTGGAGGAGGGTCGGCAAAAAAGTTCGCGAGTTACGATCTGCGCCGCGTAGCGGGGGCGGCCGTGCGCACGCTGAAATCGCGCGGACTTCGCAGCTTTGCGTTTATCGCTCCACCGGGCATTGAGGCCGAAGAGGCGGTCGCGGCGATTGTGGAAGGCGCGCTGGTGGGTAATTTCGATTCCGATTACTACCGCAGCGATCGCAAAGACCAGAAAATCGATGCGGTGATGATTGCTGCGAGTGGCGATGCCGCGGCTCTCGAAAAAGCTGCGAACAGTGCGCGAATTATCGGCGAGTCGCAAAACTTCACGCGAGATCTTGTCAACGAGCCCTCGAACCGGATGACCCCGACTATTCTCGGCGAGCGCGCGAAAAAGATGTCCGAAGAGACTGGTCTGAAGTGCGAGGTCTACGGCGCGGACAAGATCAAAGAATTAAAGATGGGAGCGTTCTGGAGTGTGGCGCAAGGCTCCGACGAACCGCCCGCTCTGATCGTGATGAAGTACGAACCTGCCGGAGCGCTGGCGAAGCCGGTGATTGGACTGGTGGGCAAGGGCATCACGTTCGACACCGGAGGAATTTCGATCAAGCCCGCTGACGGCATGGAGAAAATGAAATATGACATGGCCGGCGGCGCAACCATGATCGGTGCGATGCGCGCGATCGCGTTGCTGAAGCCGAAGGTGAAGGTGATCGGCATTGTTTGCGCCACGGAGAACATGCCTTCCGGCCACGCTCAGAAGCCCGGTGACGTGCAGATTGCGATGTCGGGCAAGTCGATTGAGGTCATCAACACCGACGCGGAGGGCCGGCTGGTTCTTGCCGATGGGCTTTATTATGCGCGGCAACTCGGCTGCACCCATCTGGTCGACGCGGCTACTTTGACGGGAGCGGTGGTAGTTGCCCTTGGCCAAACCAATGCGGGGGTTTGGGCGAACGACGATGATGCTTACGAGCGCTTCCACAAAGCGAATGAGGCAGCGGGGGAAAAAATGTGGCGCCTGCCGCTGGACGAGGAGTACAAAGACCAGATTCGCTCGACCATTGCCGACATCATGAACACGGGCGGGCGATGGGGCGGAGCCATCAACGCAGCGATGTTCCTGAAAGAGTTCGCCGAAGATACGCCGTGGATTCACCTCGACATTGCGGGCACGGCCTGGATGGACGACCAGAAGCCGTGGATCGCGAAGGGGCCGACGGGAATCGCGTTGCGCAGTTTGGTGGAGTTTGTGAAGAGCTTTGCGGCGTAAGAGGACGTGGGGACCTCAGAAATCGGATTTCGAGGTGTAATAGCCTGCCCGGTGCCGGACATGGAATTCGGCTGCGTCCTGTGGACCTGAGACGTTTACATTAATCCGCCGAAATGAGGAGTCCGAGGTGCGTTGCGAGGGATAATACGCGAGCAAGTATTGGGTGCGCAGTTCGTCGCTGATCTGGTGGAAGGCGCTGTCGAGCTGCGACATTGAGGTCGCGTAGTAATATTTCCCGCCGGTGTCTTCTGACAGCTGAATTAGCGCGTGTTCGCCCCCGGTTTCGCGGCCGGCGCTGTTCTCAATGGGGACGACGATGATGCTGTAGACAAGCGCCTCGGCTTCCTCGGCCGCGCGCACCGCCTGCTTGAAGTCCAGCTTGCTGACCGTATCGCCACCATCGGTGATCAGCACCAATACCTTCCTCCCTTGCCGGCGGTCGAGCGAGCGGGAAGCTGTGTAGACCGCATCGTACATGGCGGTGGCTGCTCCCAGATGAATGTGATCGATGCCTTCGTTAATCCGCCGGAGATCGGACGTGTAGGACGTAGATTGCAGCACAATTTCGCTAAAGCCCCAAACGGATAAGGCGTCGACCGGGCGAAGGATGTCTTTGGCGAAGCGTTTGGCGGAAGCTTGTTCGAGCGGCAGGTCGTGGCGCGTGCTCAAGCTCGTGTCGATGGCGAGAGCGATGGATATCGGGGCCGCCGATTCCTTGTCGAAAACCGAAATTGTCTGATCGTGTCCGTCTTCTTTCACGGAGAAATTCTCTTTTTTCAGGTCGCCGACTGGAGCGCCATGGGCGTCAGTGACCGTGCAATAAACATTCACCAGTTTGACATCGACTTTTAGGGTCGACTGGGGAGGCGACTGGTTGTTGACTGAGGGCTGTTGCCCCGCCGACAAGGTTGCAGCTAAAAACAGGAAAATCCGCGATGCAGGTTTTTTCATCAGGACGATGGAAGTATAGCTCGGCGACTCGATCGCCGGCTTTTTGGAGCCAATCACTTAGATGCGTCCGGTTCAGGCGGGCTGCCCGGCGCAAGCGGAATTACGGATGAGATTGCAGCCGGAAAAGGTTCGCCATCCGCCCAGACCGCGCCGTCTTCGAAGTATTCTCTCTTCCAGATGGGGACGGTTCGTTTGAGCGTATCGATCAACCAGCGGCAGGCTTCGAATGCCGCCGCACGGTGGGCTGACGCTACAACGATCAAAACACTGGTTTCCCCGATTTCCAGCCGCCCCAGCCGGTGCACCAGCGCCACATCGCGAATGGCAAATTGATGCAAGGCTTTTTCGGCGAGAGATTGCATCTCTTTCAGCGCCATTTCTTCGTAGGCTTCGTAGTTCAGGTGGAGGGTTTTCCGCCCGCGCGTCTGGTTGCGCACGACTCCTTCGAACACTAACGCGGCGCCATCCTCGCCACCCTTGATGCTGGCGAGCACGGCAGCCGTATCGATCGCTTTGCGCACGATGCGGGCATAAATTCGGCGCGAGGGCTCGTTATTCTCCGATCCGCCGCTCACCGGGGGCAGCAACGCCACTTCGTCATCGGGCCTGAGCTCGGTGTGCGCTTGCGCATAGTGCTGATTCACCGCTACCGCCGAACTGGAGAGCGACGCACTTATAGCCGGAATCCTCGCCTGGCATTGCTGCAGCATCTCCTTCACGGTCGCACCGTCGCGCAATTCCAGGGTATCGCCGGATTTGCCTGCCAGATCTTTCAAAATGCCGAAAAACAGAACGTGCACCCGCATAGGTTTTAGCAGCCGAATTTCAGTTTATCGCGGCTCCTCTTTTCCGGCGGCTGTAGTCCGGCAGTTACCTCACGCTCCATCAAAAAGCCCAGACTACTCATTTCTAAAGCGACGCGGCTGAACTACCGATAAGAACATCATGGAGTGTCGATTCGCGCTGCGGTCTGTGCCGCTGTTTCTGGTGTTGTGCGTGGGCACGGCGCTCACTTGGGCACAGGATTTGTCAGGCATCGCGATCCACGGCTTCGCTACACAGGGTTTCCTCTACAGCACGCACAATAACTATTTGACCACACAATCCAGCTCCGGCAGCCTGCAATGGACCGACGGGGCCTTGAGCGTCTCCGACTCGCTCAGCGACCGGCTCCGCATTGGCATTCAGCTGCACATGTACCAACTGGGACAACTCGGCGGTCCTAACATTCAGGTGGATTGGGCCTCGGGAGATTACCGGCTGAACGATTATTTCGCCGTCCGAGTGGGGAAGGTCAAGACGGTTATGGGGCTGTTTAATGACTCGCAGGATGTGGATGCTGTCTTTCCCTGGGCGCTGCTGCCGCAATGCTCCTACCCTATCGACAACGAAGGATTTTACCTGGCCCACCTTGGCGGAGAAGTGTACGGCTATCTGCCCCTGGGGAAACGCGGCGGGAGCCTCCGTTACGATGGGTACGTGGGCCAATCTTACCTTCCGCTCGATGGCGGCTTCGTGAAACAACTCGCCGACTCCGGCCTCGTTTTGACCAGTTCCCCGAATGGAAAGACTTATGGCGGCGACCTGCGCTGGCAGACTCCCTTGCCGGGGCTCATGGTTGGTTTCAGCCCCATGGTCTTAGGCCTTGATGGGGCAGCCGAAAACGGCAACCTGCATGTGCCTCCTTTCTTCATGACCGCGCAATATGCCCAGTTCACCAGGGGAAAATTCTACTTCGCCGGAGAATACGACAGACAGCCTTCCACTATGGTTATGACCATAGGCGACCAAACCATGCCGCAGCCCATGGATATGCGCTCCTGGTACGTGATGGGAAACTACCAGCTCACAAAACATCTTCGCGCCGGAAGCTATTACAGCCACTACATCAATAAAGCAATGGATACCTCTATGCCCGAAAATTACTCCAAGGATTGGGTTCTTTCCACGCGTTACGATTTCAACTCAAATTTCTACATAAAGCTGGAAGATCACTTTCTGCACGGCACCGGCCTCGGATATTACGCCAGTACGAATCCCAACGGCCTTCAGCCAAACTCGAACATTTTGGCGGCGAGGATCGGCTTTACTTTTTAGCGCGTCGGCTAACTCTGTCATCGACAACGCTTTAAAGCATTCGCCCTGAACCGCCGATAAAACCACAATGGCGTGTCGATTCGCGCTACGGTCTGCGCCGTGGCTTCTCCTACTGTCTATTGGGGTGGGACTGACTTGGGCACAGGATCTGTCGGGCATCGAGATTCATGGCTTTGCCACGCAGGGTCTCCTCTACAGCACGCATAACAACTATCTCACCATGCAAACGAGTTCTGGCAGCTTGCAGTGGACCCACGGAGCGATCAGCGTCAGCGATTCCTTATCCGACAACCTGCGAGTGGGAATTCAACTGCACATGTATCAACTGGGCCAGTTGGGCGGTCCGAACCTGCAGGTCGATTGGGCCTCGGGCGATTACAGGTTCAACGACGAGATCGGAATTCGCGCCGGCAAGGTGAAGACCGTCATCGGCCTGTTTAACGATTCGCAGGACGTGGATTCCGTATTTCTCTGGAGTCTGCTCCCGGAGTCCACATACCCCCCGGATAACGTAGGCTTCTTCCTCGCACACCTGGGCGGAGATGTTTACGGCGAGATTCCCCTCGGCCACCGCCGCGGAGCCATCCGGTATGACGGATATGTGGGGCAAGTGAACCTGGATCCGAACGGAGGATTTCTGAAGCAGTTCAGCGACGCCGGCATCACCTTCAGCAGTCCACCCGGAGGCAAAACCTACGGCGGTGACCTGCGCTGGCTGGCTCCGGTTACGGGGCTACTGGCCGGCGTCAGTGAACACGTCGAAGCGTTTGACGGTAGCGGGCCAGCGGTCAAGCTCCACATTGCTCCTTTTCAAGTCATCGGCTTTTATTCCGAGTTCAAGCGGGGTAAATGGTCCTTTGACGGGCAGTACGGCCGTGGTCCTTTTACTGACGTAATTACGTCTCCGCTAGGTACGCTGTTGCTACCCTTCGACGTCCGCGCGTGGTTTGTAATGGCCAGCTACCGTGTCTCCAGCAAAGTCCACGTCGGCAGCTATTACAGCCATTATCTGAATGTGGCCGAAAACACATCGCTGCCGGCGAATTACCAGAAGGACACAGTCTTATCGACGCGCTACGACTTCAACTCGTACTTTTACGCCAAACTTGAGGACCATTTTGTGCACGGCAATGGCCTGGGTTTTTACGAGAGCACCAATGCCAATGGCCTGCGCCCCAACACCAACGTTCTCGCGGCCAAGATCGGATTCACTTTTTAGAACGGTCGCCGAATGCGAGAAAGAGTCCCATCGCTCTTAAAGCATTGCGTAGAAACGCCGATAAGAACCTCATGGAGTATAGATTTCTGCACCCGAGCGTGCTCCTGCTTCTGCTTTCGTTCGTCCGCAGCGGGAAGGCCACGGCACAGGATCTCTCCGGCATCGAAATTCACGGTTTCGCAACGCAAGGCTTGTTGTTCAGCACGCACAATAACTATTTGACTACTCAATCCAGCTCCGGCAGCCTGCAGTGGACGCATGGCGCGATCAGCGTCATCGACTCCTTGTCCGACAACTTGCGCGTGGGAATTCAACTGCACATGTATCAACTCGGCCAACTCGGCGGGCCCAACGTTCAGGTCGACTGGGCCTCGGGCGATTACAAATTCAACGATGAGATCGGAATTCGCGCCGGCAAAGTAAAAACCGTTTTCGCCCTGTTCAACGATTCGCAGGACGTTGACGCGGTCTTCCTTTGGAGCCTGCTCCCGGAATGCTCTTATCCTGCGGATGACGAAACATTCTTCCTCTCCCACCTGGGTGGCGATGTTTACGGGCAGTTTTCCCTTGGCGCTCATCGCGGCAAACTCGCCTACGACGGCTACGTTGGCGAGAGTTATCTCGACCTGAATGGCGGATACGTGAAGCAGATCACCGATTTGGGATTTCCGCTTACCACCGCTCCCGGAGGCAAGACCTATGGCGGCGATCTGCGCTGGAAGGGACTCCATGGGCTAACCCTGGGTACAAGCATGACGGTGCAGGTCCTCGACGGCAGCGGTCCCCTGGGTACCGTGCACGTACCACCGTTTCAAGACTCCGGAGAATATGCACAGTTTGCCAGAGGCCGGTGGTACTTCGGCTTCGAACGCGATCTGGTTCCGTTCACGGCTATTATTAAGACCTCACAATCGACAGCTTCGCTCCCGTTTGACACACACTCGTGGTTCGGAATGGGGAGTTATCGCGTCTCCAAACGCTTGCAGGTTGGCAGCTATTACGGCCACTACGTCGACAAAGCGTTGCCGACATCGTTGCCCGAAAACTACTCGAAGGAATTGGTTTTCTCCACGCGCTACGACTTCAACACGTATTTTTACGCCAAGCTTGAAGACCACTTCATGCATGGCTATGGGCTGGGCTTTTACACCAGCACCAACCCTAACAGCTTGCAGCCAAACTCGAACATATTGGCAGCCAAGATCGGATTCAGCTTTTGACACCGACGCGCATGAAACGAATGAGCCAGAAACGTTGGTTAATCCCGCTACTGGGGCTCATCAGCTGCTGCGTGACGCTCCACGCGCAGGACGTTGTTTTCATTGCCAACAAAGATGTGCGCATCTCGCAGATAAGGGCGGCGGACCTGCACGCCATCTTTACTGGGGAAAAAACTCGCTTTGCCGACGGCACTCACGCCGTACCGGCGATCCTGAAGGGTGGTCCGATCCACGAGGTTTTCTTGAAAAACTATTGTGACGAAACTCCCAGCGAATTTCGCGCCCAGTGGCAGAAGGCGGTATTCACGGGACAAGGCTCCATGCCAAAAGCATTCGACAACGAAGCCACCCTGATCGAATATGTGGCCGCTACTCCGGGTGCAATCGGCTACGTCAGCCGCTTCCTGCCGGATGACCGCATAAAGGAAATCAGAGCGCTTAGATAGGGGCGTCCGGCGACGCGGCTGAAGGCGCACCCTTTCGGAACTAGAAACAAAACCCATCCCGAACTTACGGGATGGGTCTTTGTGCCTACTTAGAGTTTGACGCTCACGCCCGGGCAAAGGCGCTGTCGTGCACCGCTTCGGGTTGCGGAGTGAGCAACTTCGCGGCGGTCGACTCGGCTACCTCCGGAATCGATATCCGCAGCGCCTCGCCGATCGTCTTCACGTAATGGACCGTCAGGCCGGTGAGTTGATCCGGCGTGAGGTCTTCATCCACGTTCATTTTGTTTTCCGCAGGAAGAGTCACGTCGGTCACGCCGGCGCGCTTGGCCGCCAGCACCTTTTCCTTAATGCCGCCAACCGGCAACACGTTCCCACTAAGCGTGATCTCGCCAGTCATCGCGAGCAGCGGGCGAATGCGATGCCCGGTGAGCAACGAAACAAGCGAGGTTGCCATGGTCACTCCTGCAGAAGGGCCGTCTTTGGGGATCGCTCCTGCCGGTACGTGCATGTGAATGTCGTGATCGGCGAAGAAGCTCTCCGCGATGCCCAACTGCACCGCATTCGATCGCACCCAGGTCAATGCAGCCTGCATGGATTCCTGCATGACCTGGCCGATCTGCCCAGTCATGGTGAATCCTCCTTTGCCTTTCATGGCATTGGCTTCCACAAACAGCACGTCGCCGCCTGCGGGAGTCCACGCCAGCCCCACAGCAACTCCAGGGCGCTCGGTGCGCTCTTCGATTTCGCCTTCGGTGCGAATCTTGATGCCGCCGAGGAATTCCTGAATGATTTCCTGCGTAACCACCAGCTTCTCGGCTTTGCCTTCGGCCAGTCGCCGCGCTTGCTTGCGGCAAATCGTTCCGATGGTGCGTTCCAGGCTGCGGACGCCGGCTTCGCGCGTGTAGTGGCGAATCACATAACGCAATGCGGCCTCGGGAAATTCGATCTGGCCCTCAGGAATGCCGTTCTCGTCCATCTGTCGCGGGATCAGATAGCGATTCGCGATGTGCAGCTTCTCTTCCTCGCTGTATCCCTGCAGTTCGATGATCTCCATGCGGTCGCGCAGCGGCTCGGCGATTGGGTCGAGCATGTTGGCGGTCGTGATGAAGAGCACCTTGGAGAGATCGAAGGTTACGTCGAGATAATTGTCGCGGAACGTCGAATTCTGTTCGGGATCGAGCGCTTCGAGCAACGCCGAAGCGGGATCGCCGCGGAAGTCGCGTCCGACTTTATCGATTTCGTCGAGCATGAAGACCGGATCTTTTGTCTCGGCGCGGCGAATACCCTGAATGATTTGTCCGGGCAGAGCGCCGATATACGTCCGGCGATGGCCGCGGATTTCGGCTTCATCGTGCACGCCGCCGAGCGAAAGGCGAACAAATTTCCGCCCCAAAGCTCGGGCGATCGACTTGCCGAGCGAAGTTTTGCCGACGCCGGGAGGTCCGACGAAGCAGAGGATCGGGCCTTTCATGTTCGGCTTCAGCCGGCGAACGGAAAGGTAATCGAGAATGCGGTCTTTCACTTTCTCCAAGTCGTAATGATCGGCATCGAGAATTTCCTTCGCCTTAGGAATCTCGATTTCCTGGCCGGAAGTTTTCGCCCACGGCAACACAGCCAGCCACTCGACGTAATTACGTGTCAGCGAATAGTCCGCCGCCATGGGAGACATGCGGGACAAGCGGCCTAATTCCTTGAGCGCCTCTTTCTTCACTTCTTCCGGCATGCCGGCTTCGTCGATTTTCTTTTTCAGGTCTTCGACGTCACGCTGGCCTTCATCCTGCTCGCCCAGTTCCTTCTGAATCGCCTTCATCTGCTCGCGCAGGTAGTATTCGCGCTGGGTTTGCTGAACGCGATCCTGCACTTCGCTCTGAATTTTATTTCGCAGTTGCTGCACTTCGAGTTCTTTCGCGAGATGCTGATTGATCTTCTCCAGGCGCACGCGGATGTCAAGCGTTTCCAGCACGTCCTGTTTGTCGGGCGTCGAAAGTGACGGCAGCGACGATGCGATGAAATCGACCAGACGGCCGGGTTCATCGATGTTCATGGCCACGGTGGAAAGCTCGTCGGAGAGTGTCGGCGATCCGGCCACGATCTGCTGGAAAAGTGTGAGCACGTTGCGCTGCAAAGCGGCAATTTCAGAGGTCTCGGGCGGAGCGGCTTCGGGAATTGCCTGCGCCCGTGCCCGCATAAAAGGGCTGAGTTGCGTGAATTCGCTTAACCGCACCCGCTCCAGGCCCTCGGCAAACACGAAAAGGCTCTGGTTGGGCATCTTCACGACCTTATGTACGATGGCCGAAGTACCCACCGTATAAAGGTCGCTAGGTTGGGGGTTATCGACCCGCGCCTCGCGCTGGGCGACAACGACGATAGTTTTATCCTCTCCGAGCGAATTGATAAGCTGAACGGAACTTTCGCGGCCTACCGTGAGCGGCAGGACGGCGTGCGGAAACAGAACTGTATCGCGCACGGGAAGCACGGGCAGCGCCCGTACATCGTTAATTTCCCGGTGCTTAAGGACCGGCTCGGAAAGCGGTTGTTGGCTCATTAAGCTCTCCTTGAGTGTAACTCACTCAAGCTTTAGATGTTAGACCGGCGCGGAAGGTTTCAATCGCCTCCCGAACCGCTTCGATAGAGTATTTGGATTCTATCGGCATTTCGTGCCGGGGTACATGATGCCCAAGGTTCCACGGCTAATGCGCAATCCGCAAAAGTGCGGGAACGGGAAATTCTTCAATTTCAGCCTTTTGCCGTTTCATCCCTTCGCTGCTGGATAGATACCCAGAACCTTCACGAACTCCGCCACTTCGCCTAGATGCCGTAGCGCATTGCGGGCGGGCTCATCGTCGCCGCGCAGGAAATCCACGTAAAAAACATATTCCCAGGGCTTGCCGCGTAAAGGCCGCGACTCGATTTTGCTGAGGCTGATATCGCGCAGGGCAAAAACGCTGAGCGATTTGAAAAGAGCGCCGGGAACGTTCTTCACCTTGAAGGCAATTGAGGTCTTGTTTGCGCCAGGAGCCATAAGGTGCTCGAAACTTGCTACCGCCCTTTTCTTCTTGTTGCGAGACGCTTTACTGGAAGACGCTGCCGGCAACCTTTGGATCAGGAAAAATCGCGTGAAATTTTTCTTATCGTCCTCAATGCCGGTTTTCAAAATCCTGCCGCCATATTGCTGCGCGGCGCGCGACCCAGCGATGCCGGCCGCATCCTGCAAATCATTTTCAATCACATGCTTGACGCTTCCCGCCGTATCGTAAAACGGAACCGGTTCGATCTGAGGATTGAGACGGAAAAATTCGCGGCATTGATCGAGCGCCACGGGATGGGAGAAGGCGCGCCGCACCGCACTCAGCTTCACGCCCGGCGCGACGATCAGATTGTGCACGATGCGCAGGTGAAACTCGCGCTGGATGAAAACATCCCGCGCCACCAGCAAATCGGCATGTTCGGCGACGGTTCCGGCCAACGAGTTTTCAATGGGAATCACGGCAGCCTGCACAGAGCCGTTCCCGATCACATCAAAGACATCGACCGACCGGGCACTGGGCACTACCGTGCAGCCCGGCAGCATCGCTTCTGCCGCCTCATGGCTGAACGATCCCAATTCGCCCTGAATGGCTACCGACACCGCCAATTTCATCACAAAGCAAAGTAGACGCTGAGCCAGCGGAAGGCAAGAGGGTTCGCCGCAAAATTGCAAAATTTTTGTGGGCAACTTAAATCGCCTGTTGTAGTCGGCCATGAAAGCGCGCGGTTAAGATAATTCGATGCAGAACGTGACTCCCTGGGCCGTTGGCGCGCTCGTAGTCGAACTCATACCCGCGGTACTATTTGGTTTTGCGGATGAACGAGTGTCGCGCATCGTAACGCGATGGCCGGTGGTTCTGCGCATCGCGTTTCCCGCGTTGTTCGTCGCGCCTTATCTCATGGTGTCGCTCCCGGCGCATATTTTTCGCTGGCAGTGGTTTTTTGTTTATGCGGGATTACCGGTAGCCATTGCGTGCCTGCTGTTGCATGCCGCGGCGGCGGATCGTGAACAGCGCGGCGACTGGC
>Ga0187781_10001659_pt1 | contig 16923 bp, 12 predicted proteins | sample 0715_SJ02_MP02_2_FD_132447 | JGI IMG/M metagenome (GOLD analysis project Ga0187781, IMG submission 132447) | Tropical peat soil microbial communities from peatlands in Department of Meta, Colombia - 0715_SJ02_MP02_20_MG | ecosystem: Environmental > Terrestrial > Soil > Wetlands > Peat | place...
GCAGATCGATGCGTACGATGGAAACAAGCTCACCCTCGGAGGAGTGGTCTTGTCGTCGATAATGATGCGCATCAACGAAATTCCGACCGAAGTGGACGCCACGCTTTTAGAAGACCGCAAGCCACTGATCGTCAAAGGAATGCAAATTATGCCGGCGGCGAATTATCAGTTCAAGAAGACGGACAGCATAGCCCTGTATTCGGAGTTGTATGCGCCACTTCTTAAGACGGATCCGACGATGAAGGTTGCCACTGGCTATCGCATTTTTGACACGGCCACAAACCAGCAGGTGCTCTTCACGGGCGCGATTCCGCTTCAGGACTTCGTTGAGAAGGGTAATCCCGTCGTGCCATTTGCGCTAAAGGTGGACACGACGCAGTTGAAGCCCGGGAATTACCGGTTAGTGCTGCTGGCGGTGGATGCGAAAAACAACCAGGCGCCGCAAAGGCCTGTTGAATTTACTGTGAGTAATTAGGGCTTGCCCGGTTGCTTCGCCGAGTACTAGCTCATGCCTAAACGGGGCTATCCATAAGTAACATTGGCCCTTAGCAGCAGCAACTTTCCCCAGCCGACAGGGTTAATCTGGAACATATGCGCAAGGACCTTGTCTTCAGGCCCTTCGAACGGCCCTGCCTAACCGAGGGCACCGTGGCTGCTTGCATGACGCGCACGCCGCGAGCATTGCTTGCGATTCTGCTCTCGATCTCCTGCGTCTCCACTCTCTTGTTGGACATGCCTGCGTTGACTGCGGCTCCGACCAAGAACAAAAGGAATAACCAAGACCCGGTTCTGAAGGGGCTGCCGATCAAGGAATTGAGCACCGACGAGGCCATTCAACATGCTTTGAACCGGCTGGCATACGGACCGCGCCCCGGAGACACGGAGCGCATCCGGCAGATGGGGTTGGCCAAGTGGATTGACCAACAACTAAATCCGAAGTCGATTGATGATAGAGCGATGGAAGCTCGACTGAGTGTCTATCCGACATTGACGATGTCGACGGCACAATTGCTGGCGGAATATCCCAATCCCAAGCAGGCGGCAAAGCAGGCGGAGCAGCCCAGGCAAGCACAGACGCCCGAGCAGGCGGCGCAGCAGCAGGCCGACGCGGCAATCACGGCGATGGCTAGGGATATGGATGCAAACGGCGGCAATGCAAATGACGCTTCCGGAAACAACGCTACCATGACGGGCGCCGCGACTGCCCCGGCGGCAGACGCACCTTCACCCATGAAGCTGAATCCGCCAACGCGGGGCGCAGGACGCGATGCGCTGTCCATGGACCCGAACGCCGTGCCGCGAGCGATTTCCGACGAAAGCAAACGTCCTGCCCGGGTGGTAGAAGAGTTGGCAATGGCCAAGATGACGCGCGCGATTTACAGCGACCGCCAACTGCAGCAGGTGATGGACGATTTCTGGTTCAACCACTTCAACGTGTTTGCGGGAAAAGGCGAGGTCAGATGGTACCTGACGTCTTACGAGCGCGACGTGATCCAGCCGCATGCGCTCGGAAAATTCAAAGACCTGCTTGCAGCGACGGCGAAGAGTCCCGCCATGCTGTTCTATCTGGACAACTATTTGAGTGTGGATCCGAATGCTGCGCAGCGCCTGGCAATGGAGCGGGCCATGCGCCAGCAGATGCGCCGAGGTCCGTATGGCTATCCCCCAAGGCCGCAACCGGCACAGGCCAAGAAGCAGGAGCGCGGGCTGAACGAAAATTACGGGCGCGAATTGATGGAATTGCACACCCTGGGTGTCGATGGCGGCTATACGCAAAAGGACGTCACGGAAGTAGCGCGGTGCTTTACGGGTTGGACCATCGACAAGCCTCGAGAGTTGGCGCAGTTCAAGTTTGCCGAAAAGATGCACGACCCGGATCCGAAGATTGTGCTCGGAAAAAAGATTCACGCGGGGGGGATGAAGGACGGCGAAGAGGTCATCGACCTGCTCGTGAAAAACCCGAACACGGCGAAGTTCATTGCCACCAAACTGGCGCGGCGCTTTGTCTCGGACAATCCGCCTCCGGCGCTCGTGGAGGAAATGGCGAAGAGCTTTCAGAAATCTGGCGGGGATATCCGGGACGTGATGCACACGATGATCTATTCCCCGGAATTCTGGTCGCGCGATGCGTACAGGGCGAAGGTCAAGACGCCCTATGAGTTGGTCGTTTCCTCCGTGCGAGCGCTGGGCACCGATGTGGATACGCCCATGCCGCTGGTGCAGTGGGTGGGACGAATCGGGGAGCCGTTGTACCAATGCCAGCCGCCGACGGGATACTCCGACAAAGCGGAATCGTGGGTGAACTCCGGCGCTTTGCTGAACCGGTTGAATTTCTCGCTTGCCTTGGCAGGAAACAAAGTACGTGGATCACGCAGCGACGTGGCCGCGCTGCTGGGGAGCGATAACGACCACGACCCGAAGAAAACGCTGGACCGCGCGGTAGTAGTTTTTCTGGGAGAAGCCGGACAGGGAACCGTGGATACGCTGCAAAGGCAGTTGGAGAATCCGCAGGTGGTGCAAGCGAAGCTCGATGACCCGGTGAAGCAGGTGGACTTGGGTGTGGTTACGGGATTGGTGCTCGGAGCGCCGGAGTTTCAGAGGAGATAGATGTCCGCTATCAGATAACAAAAAAATGAGGCAATCATGATTCACCTATGTTGTGAGGGGATTCGGCCGGCGAGATTTTCGCGGCGCTACTTTCTGAAGCAGGGCGGGATTGGGCTCGTGGGATTGAGCACGATGCCGGCATTTCTCCAGCGCGCGGTGGCGTCGACGACAAGAGCCGGAAAAAAGCAGCTAGTTGTGCTGTTTCAGCGCGGCGCGGCGGATGGACTGAACATTGTCGTGCCGTTTGCGGAACCGAATTACTACCGGATGCGGCCATCGATCGCGATTCCAGCCCCAAAGCGAGGCGGAGGCGAATTAGCAATCGATCTGGACGGATTCTTCGGGCTGCACCCGAGCTTGGCCGCGTTGGCACCGCTGTTTCAACAGAATCAACTTGCGATCGTCCATGCCGCCGGATCCCCCGACCCGACGCGATCCCACTTTGACGCGCAGGACTATATGGAGTCTGGCACGCCAGGAGTGAAGGCGACGGAAGACGGATGGCTGGACCGCGCGCTGGGAACTGTGCCGGAAGAAAATGCCTCACCCTTTCGAGCGGTGGCGATGGGTCCGAATCGGCCGCGTATGCTGCAAGGGAGCACGGCGGCAATTGCGATTCCCGACCTGCGGCAATTCAAGGTGCAGCCACAGTCCGCCGCCATGGCGAGCGTAGCCGAAGGCGGATTCGAAGCCATGTACGCGCAGACCGTCGACCACGCGCTCCAAGGCACGGGCACGGAGACGTTCGAAGCAATTGACATGCTCCGCAAAATCGACACGACGAAATATTCTCCCGACAACGGGGCCGAGTATCCGAAGAGCCCCGTGGGGCAGAGACTCCAGCAGATGGGCGTCATGATCAAAGCCAGCATCGGGGTCGAAGTTCTCTTCCTGGATTGCGGCGGCTGGGATAACCATGTAAACGAAGGAGGTGTTCAAGGTCAGCTCGCAAATCTGTTGAAAGACCTCGGACAATCGCTGGCGGCGTTTCATCAGGACATGGGCGACCGCATGGCGGACATAGTCGTGGTGACGATGAGCGAATTCGGGCGAACGGCAAAGGAAAATGGCAACCGCGGAACCGATCACGGACACGCAAACTGCATGTTCGTAATGGGCGGCGACGTGAAGGGCGGTCGCGTTTACGGGGAATGGCCGGGCCTCAATGACCATCAACTAAATGAAGGGCGCGATTTGGCTCTGACGACGGATTTCCGTTCGGTCACCGGGGAGATTCTGGCGAAGCATCTCGGCGTAAAGGATCTCGCGCCCGTGTTCCCTGGATTTGACAATAACCCTCGAAAATTTACAGGAATAATGCGGGCGTAGCTTTGTATCGCTCGCCCGGGAGCGGCATCGTTGTGTAGCCGCCGCATGTGCCTTCGGCATGCGGGCATCTTTCGTCGGTGGCGGCCCTTCGCAACCCAAGTCAGCCGCTGCAGTCCAAATTACAGCTCGCGGATCCAGATGTTGCGATAGCGTACAGGGTTGCCGTGATCCTGCAGAGCCAAAGGCAATTTGTCCGGGCCTGGAACGTAAGTCGGTACATCCCCAATAGCGGTCCGGCCCTTAATTTCCACATGGTCTTGCACGAGGACGCCGTTGTGAAAGACGGTGACGTGCGCCGCTCGAACCAGATTGCCGGATGCGTCGAACCGCGGTCCATGAAATACGATGTCGTAGGATTGCCACTGGCCCGGTGGACGGGAGGCGTTGACCAGCGGAGGGTACTGCCCATAAACAGCGGCCGCTTGTCCGTCGGCGTAGGTCTTGTTCTCGTAAGAATCGAGCACCTGGATTTCGTACAGTCCCATAAGAAAAACGCCGCTGTTGCCGCGCTCCTGGCTTTCGCCTTTGGGAGGGACCGGCTCGGAAAACTCAATATGCAGCTGGCAATCTCCGAAGGGCGTTTTGGTGTGAATGTAGCCCATGTGAGCAACTACCTCGACGTAGCCGTTTTCGACCTTCCATTTCGCAGCGCCGCCGTCTTTATCGAGCCATTGCGAGAGATCTTTTCCATCGAAAAGGACAATGGCATCGGAAGGTGCCTTGCCGGCGGCTTCCTGCGTGCTGGAAGTTCCCGGAGTAATGACAGGCGGAACAGGCCGATTGAGATCGTGGATTTTCCATTTCGTATCGACTTGCGCGCGAACCCAGGTGGTGCACAGCAAAAGCGTGGCGCCTAAAACCAAAAAGGACTTTTTCATGGAACGAACCTCGTGAATTCAGAATGATTCTAGCATTTTGACGCGCATGAAAAAAAAGGCGCCCGGGAAATCGGGCGCCTGAGGGAACCAAAAAGCAAACGGGCTATTCGCCTTGCGCTCCTTTAATGCGCATACCGAAGAACGAGCGGTAGACGAACAGGAACGAGATGATGAAGAAGGCGGCGGCCAGAACATGTGAAAGGAAGCTGCCTCTTTGCGACGTCAGCGAGACCGCGAGCTCGACGGCGAGCAAGCCAAACAGCGTGGTGAACTTGATGACCGGATTGAGTGCCACGGAGGAAGTGTCCTTGAACGGGTCGCCAACCGTGTCGCCCACAACGGTCGCGTCGTGCAGAGGTGTACCTTTCTGCTTCAGCTCGACTTCTACGATTTTCTTGGCATTGTCCCACGCGCCTCCAGCGTTGGCCATGAAAATGGCCTGATACAAACCGAATGTGGCAATGGAGACGAGGTAGCCAATGAAGAAGAAGGGCTCAACAAACGCGAACGCGAGAGTCGCGAAGAAGACGGCGATGAAGATGTTAAGCATGCCCTTTTGTGCGTACTGCGTGCAGATTTCGACGACTTTCTTCGAATCGGTCACGCTGGCTTTTTCCGCGCCCTCAAGCTTGATATGGCGTTTGATGAATTCGACCGCGCGGTAAGCGCCGGTGGTAACGGCCTGCGTGGAAGCACCGGTAAACCAGTAAATCATCGCGCCGCCGGTAATCAGTCCGAGCACGAAAGGCGCGTGGAGCAGGGAAAGGTTGTTCACATTGGCGGTCAGGCCGTTCGTGAGGGCCATGATGATAGAGAAGATCATCGTGGTGGCGCCGACAACCGCGGTGCCGATAAGCACGGGCTTTGCAGTGGCCTTAAATGTGTTGCCCGCCCCATCGTTGGCCTCGAGGAGGTGCTTGGCGCGCTCGAAGTCGACATCGATGTCGAAGTCCTTCTTCAGCTCCGCCTTGATATTCGGAAGCTGTTCGATGAGGGACAACTCGTAGATCGATTGCGCGTTGTCCGTAACCGGTCCGTAGGAATCGACCGCAATGGTGACCGGTCCCATGCCGAGGAACCCGAAGGCCACAAGGCCGAAAGCAAAAACGGGAGCCGCGACCATCAGTTCACCCAAGCCCATCTGGCTGATGATGTAGCCGATGGACATAAGAATGACCATCGCGCCGCCGAGATAATAGCCGGAGAAGTTGCCGGCCACGAAGCCGGAAAGGATTCCGAGAGAAGCGCCACCCTCCTGCGCGGAAGTGACCACTTCCTTGACGTGGAGGGATTCGACCGAAGTAAAGACCTTCACGAGTTCAGGGATAAGCGCTCCGGCGAGCGTGCCGCAGGAGATGATGGTCGCCAACTTCCACCACTGGGTGGAGTCCCCGCCTAGCGCAGGGATGATCACTGCGGAAACTCCATAGGTAAGGGCGATGGAGACGAACGAAGTGATCCAAACGAGCCAGGTAAGCGGCGTCTCGAAATTCATTTCCGCAGCGTTTCCATAGCGGGCTTTCTGGATGGCGCCGTTTAAGAAATAGGCCGCGGCGCTCGCGAAAAGCATGATCACGCGCATCACGAAGATCCAGACCAGGAGCTGGACCTGCACTGTGGGGCTCTTCACCGCAAGAAGAATGAAAGTAATAAGCGCCACGCCGGTGACCCCGTAGGTCTCGAAACCGTCGGCGGTCGGGCCGACCGAGTCGCCTGCATTGTCTCCTGTGCAGTCTGCAATCACACCGGGGTTGCGTGCGTCGTCTTCCTTGATCTTGAATACGATTTTCATCAGGTCGGAGCCGATATCGGCAATCTTGGTGAAGATGCCGCCGGCTATACGCAGTGCGGCAGCGCCGAGCGATTCGCCAATCGCGAAGCCGATGAAGCAGGGGCCCGCGTAATCACCGGGGATGAACAGAAGAATGATGAGCATCATCAGGAGCTCGACGCTGATAAGCATCATGCCCACGCTCATTCCGGCTTCGAGCGGAATGTGATTGATGGCGTACGGTTTGCCGCGAAGTCCGGCGAAGGCGGTGCGCGAGTTCGCAAAGGTATTCACGCGGATACCGAACCACGCCACGGCGTAGCTGCCGCCCATCCCGACGAGGCTGAAAAACAGAATGATCGGCAGGGTGGTTATTACGGACTTGCCAGGAACAGGAGCCAGAACGCCGAAGTAAAGAACGATGATGATGGCGATGAATACCCAGAGGAAGAGGAGGAACCTGCCCTGGGTGATCAGGTAGGTCTTGCAGGTTTCATAGATAAGCTCTGAGATCTCCTTCATGGCGCGATGCACAGGCATGTTCTTAAGTCGCATGAAAATGGTCATGCCGAAAAGGAGCCCAAGAATGCACATCAGAATTCCGAAGAGGAGGAGCTTGTGACCGTCGATGCCGAGGAAGGAGACCGAAGAGAGATCGGGGAGGCGAAGGTTTGCTTCACCGCCTGCTTCACCGGGAGCGGCGAGCAGGGGTGTGGCGGAGAGAAGCAGGACGGCAAGAGCGGCGAAAAGGTGTGTCGCAAGACTTCTGACTTTGCGCCCGGCCGGGACGATCGAAATGAGCATGGGAAATCCTCCAAACCTTGACTTGTCAGATGTGGGGCAGAGCGTTCGAGCCGAATGCTCGTTGGGGCCCCAATCTTTCAGAACACACACAACCAGCCCTGCGGCGGAGCGAAGTCCATTGAACCTACTGCCTTGTTATCCACGAACTTCAGGGGAACGTCTCGCCGGCAAAAACGAGAGTCCCGCAGTTCTGACAGGACTGGAATCCATTGAGTCGCCCGCGATTCCCTCAGACCCCTAGGAGGGCCCGGACCACCCCGACAATACCCTTGTCGCAGGAGAGCGAATGGATAACTTTGCTTTATAGCATTTCAAGAATGGTGGGGTCAAACCCTTTGGTCACACGCAGAATGGTCACGGCGGGCCTTTCCCCTTGCGCCATTTTGGGATGTGTGACGTGAGAAATGGTCTGATAGTATGAAGAGCTACGAAGTGGGCGGCAGAACGCAGGGCCAGGAAAAAAGAAGAAATGAACAGGGATACGGATACTTTGTCATCCACAAGGGACGAGCTTGCGTTGCGCTATGAATGGACGAAGAGCGAGGTCCAGGCGATCTACGAGACCCCGCTTCCGGAGCTAATCTACCGGGCGCAAACGGTGCACCGGAAATTTCATGAACCCGACCGCGTGCAGACCTGCCAACTGATTTCCATCAAGACCGGCGGATGTCCGGAAGACTGTGCCTACTGCCCACAGAGCGCCCACTATGATGCAGGTGTCGAGCGCGAAGCGCTGTTGGACCCGGAGCACGTGATCGGTGTGGCGCGGGAAGCAGCGGGACGGGGAGTCACCCGCTTCTGCATGGGAGCGGCATGGCGAGAAGCTCCGCAGGGCACGGAATTTGGAAAAGTTCTGGAAATGGTGCGCGGCGTATCGGCTCTCGGGATGGAAGTCTGCTGTACGCTGGGAATGCTGACGGACGCGCAGGCGGTGCAACTGAAGCAGGCGGGGCTGACCGCCTACAACCACAACCTCGATACCTCTCCGGAATTCTACGGGTCGATTATCACCACGCGTGTATACGATGAACGCTTGAGGACTCTCGCCGCAGTGCGGAAGGCGGGGATTACCGTGTGCTGCGGGGGAATCCTGGGCATGGGAGAAAAGGCCAGCGACCGCGTGGGTTTGCTGCAGCAGCTGGCCGTGCTGCGTCCGCATCCGGAGAGTGTGCCAATCAACATGCTGGTCAGGGTGGAAGGCACGCCGCTGGCGATGATGCCAGCGTTGGACCCGCTGGAGATGGTCCGCGCGATCGCGACGGCGCGCATCCTGATGCCAGCTTCGCGTGTGCGCCTCGCCGCGGGGAGAAAACAACTGTCTGTCGAAGCCGTGACGTTGTGCTTCCTGGCCGGAGCCAATTCGATTTTTGTTGGTGAGAAGCTGTTGACTACGCCAAACCCAGGGCCGAGTGAGGATGAGGAATTGTTGCAAAGTCTCGGGATGAAACCGCTGGAATCGCATGCCGGGTGACGTTCTATCTGCGTGGAAGGCAACGCTCGAAAAAGGGCTGCGCGCGCTCGAAAGGCAGCACCAGAGGCGGAGCCTTGCGGAAATCCGCGGAATCGACCTGTGTTCCAATGACTACTTAGGGCTGGCGACGCATCCCGCGTTGCGCGAAGCGTTAGCAAATGCCGTCGAGAATGCGGCGAGAGTGGGAGGGACGGCTTCGCGCCTGCTCTCCGGTCAGACCGAAGGCTGGCGGCGGCTGGAAGAAGAATTTGCGGCATTTGCAGGCACGGAAGCGGCGCTGTTTTTCAGCAGCGGTTACGGAGCGAATCTGGGTTTGCTGTCGGCGCTGGTGAGCCGAGACGACGTTGTCTACTCGGACGTGTTGAATCATGCGAGTCTTATCGATGGAATGCGCTTGTCGGGAGCCCGGAAAGTCATCTATCCTCACCTCGACCTCAGTGCGCTGGAAAATTCGCTCAAGCAGGACGCGGGCGCACCTTGGCGGAGAATCATCATCACCGAAAGTGTTTTCAGCATGAATGGGGATGTCGCTCCATTGAAAGAGATGGCGGCCCTTGCGGAGAAATTTGGCGCGGCTATGATCATCGACGAAGCCCATGCCACGGGTGTGCAAGGCAATAACGGCCGCGGACTGGCCGCGGAGTCGGGGATACTGCCGCAAGTTCTGGCGACGATTCACACCTGCGGGAAAGCGCTTGGCAGCGCAGGGGCGTTTGTATGTGGACCCGCGGTGATGAAAGACCATCTGGTGAATCACGCGCGGACATTTATTTTCAGTACGGCGTTGCCGCCGTATTTTGCCGAACAGATCAGCGCGGCGGTAAAGCTGGTCACGGGAATGCACCACGAACGGGAAATGCTGCTCGGCAATGCCAGCGCATTGAGTCGGGCGCTGCTGGAGGCGGGATTCGATACAGGGGGAAGTGCCAGCCAGATCGTTCCGGTGATCGTGGGAAGTAATGAGGATGCGTTGCAGGCCGCGGAACATTTGCAAGGCAAGGGATTTGCCGTGAGAGCCATCCGGCCTCCGACCGTGCCCGCAGGTAGCGCGCGACTACGGTTGTCATTGAGCATACGAATTCCGTTGGAGGAGTTGAAGCGTCTGGTGCAATCCTTGATCGAGTGGCGTGAAGGAAAGACGGCGGGGGTGGCCGCGAGATACGCATGAGACGCCACTTCTTCATAACCGGGACAGACACGGGAGTTGGAAAAACGACGCTGGCCGCACTGCTCTGCGCCGCGCTCGATGCGGTGTACTGGAAGCCGATCCAGACGGGAACGCTCGAAGGATCGGACCGCGTGACCGTGATGCGTCTGGCGGGGATCGGAACAGACCGGACGCTCGAGGAAGTCTACAAATTTGTGCCGCCCGTGTCGCCGGACCTGGCTGCGCGCTGGGCGGGCGTGGAAATTGATTTGGGCCGGATCAGTCCTCCGGCAAGCTTGCTGAATGACTGGCTGATCGTGGAGGGAGCAGGCGGCGTGCTGGTTCCCATCAATCCAAAGCAGTTCATGCTGGATATGATGGTGAAGTTCAAGTTTCCGGTAATTCTGGCGGCGCGAAGCGGACTCGGAACGATCAACCATACGCTACTCACTCTTGCGGCTCTGCATGCGGCGGAGCTGCCGGTCCACGGTGTCGTCTTGATTGGCGATCAAAACCGGGAGAATCGCGAAACCATCGAGAAATTCGGGCATGTTCGCGTCATCGGCGAGATTCCCAAGCTGCCCAACTTGCATCGCACCGCGCTGATGCAAGTGTTCCTGAACCACTTCGACCGGTCCGCCTTCGCGCAATGAAGTCTTCCCTGCAGATCTGGCATCCATTTTCGAATGCCGCGCTCGACCAGCCCCCTCTGCTCGTGAGCCGTGCGCAAGGTGTGTATCTGCACCTGGCGGATGGAAGAAAGATCATCGACGCCATTTCCTCCTGGTGGGTGAACCTCCACGGACACGCGAATCCACGAATTACAAGAGCGATTGCGGAGCAAGGACGAAAGCTGGAGCACGTGATTCTGGCGGGATTTTCCCATGAGGCGGCGGAAGAGTTGGCCGGCCGACTGAGCCGATGTATGCCCGCGGAATTGCGCCACCTGTTTTTCTCCGATGACGGCTCGACCGCCGTGGAAGTTGCGCTGAAAATGGCCGTGCAACATTTTCAGAACCTCTCGCGGCCGGAAAAGTCCGAGATTGTGGCTCTGGCGCACGGGTATCACGGCGACACGGCGGGGGCGATGTCCGTCAGCGACGAGTCGCCGTTCACCCAGCCGTTCGAATCGATGCGCTATGCGGTGCACCGCGTCCATTCGGCGTATTGCTACCGCTGCCCCGTTGGACTGAAGCGGGAGAGCTGCCAGATCGAATGCGCCGAACAGTTGGAGAAACTGCTCGAGGAGAGAAGCGATCAGATAGCCGCGGTAATCGTCGAGCCACTATTGCAAGGCGCTGGCGGGATGATCGTTCATCCTGTGGAGTTTCTCCGAAAAGTACGTGCGCTCTGTTCAAAATACGATGTGCTGTTGATTGCTGACGAGGTGCTGACGGGATTCGGGCGCACGGGGAGAATGTTTGCATGCGATTCGGCAAATGTTGTACCGGATCTCATGTGCATTTCGAAAGGAATCACCGGCGGATTCCTGCCCATGGGAGTGACGCTCTGCACCGACCGCGTGGAGCAGGCGTTCCGCAGCGAGAACCGGATGCACACGTTCTATCACGGGCACTCGTACACCGGGAACGCGCTAGCCTGTGCCGCGGCGAACGCCAATCTGCAGATATTCGAAGACGAGCCCGTGTTTGATCGGATCGCCGGGATTGCGAAGATCCATGCCGAAAGGCTGGCCTGGTTGCGCGGAATGCATCAGGTAGGCGACACGCGGCAGATCGGGGCCATCGGCGCGCTCGAACTCGTGGCGGATGACCCCGGCTATCTTTCCGGTTTGCGGCCGAAGTTGTACAGATTCTTTCTGGAGCGCGGCGTGTTGCTCAGGCCGTTGGGCAACGTTGTGTACGTCATGCCACCGTATGTCATCGAGCCGGACGAATTGCATCGCGTCTACGACGTGATTGTGGAGTCGATCGAGACGCTGCTTTAGGATTCACCGTTTTGGCGCGCGGCCGTGCATAAACTGCGTGTTAATTTTTTGCAACTCGAGCGGAACGAGGCGGAAAACCCTGAGAGGCCTCTGGTAGACTCCTGACTTGGATTTTCGGAGGACTATTGTTGACGGCGCCGTTGAGCGGGTGGAAACAGAGGATTGTAGCGTTCGCGGGCGCGTTGGGCGCGCCTGGATTGTTTCTGATTTCGTTCCTCGATTCCTCCGTTCTGACCTTTCCTATCATCAATGACTTGCTGTTGATCGAGCTGAGCATCCAGAAACCGGTACTCATGCCGCTGTATGCAACCATGGCGACGAGCGGCTCCGTTCTTGGAAGTGTGCTCTTGTATTTCATTGCGCGCAAAGGAGGCGAAGCCTTCTTTCAAAGGAAGGCTGGAGCGAAAGCGCATGCCATACGGCGCTGGGTGGAGAGAAACGGGTTTGGCGGAATCCTGGCTGCGGCAGCATGTCCGCCTCCCATGCCCTTCAAGATTTTCGTGTTTGCAGGGGCTGTATTTGGAGTGCCTTTCGGCAGTTTCACACTGGCCATCGCACTGGCGAGGACGATTCGGTACTTCGGCATGGGTTACCTGGCGGTTCGCTACGGGGACCAGGCGCTTCCGTTTATCCAGCAGCACAAGCTGCAGGTAGCCGCCGCAGTCCTCGTGTTCGTGCTGATTAGCTACGGACTGTCCCGTTTGATCCTGCGGGATAAGCCAGAAACTGAATCTGCTTGAAGGCACTTCGAATCCCTAAGGAAGCCTCACTCGCCTGCCCCACGTGTTGACAGGGCAAAACAGGCAGATTCACCGAAGGTGCACGTCGCCTGCCCAGATGAGCTCCTGGCCGGTAACGGAAAAATTTGGATCAAGAAGAATACGCGCCGCCACTCGCTGGCGCACTTCATCTTCCGCAAGGTCGCGCATCGAGCGAATCACCACTTCATAGCCATTCTGTGTTGTCGCCACAATCGCGCGAGGGAAGGGCACGCCAGCGATATATTCCCTGGCGATGTCCGCTTTTTGCGCCGACTCCAGCTCCCGCGAAGGTTCCGGCTTATGCAGGCAATCCACGCTTTCCGGATCAAACGTCTTTCCGGGGCCCACAGGGACGTCAGCTAGACAGAGGAGTGATTCTGTTTCGACTACTCCGTGCCAGGTCAGGAGCGAGAGTGCGTCAGGGAACGCTCCTACGCGGCGCGCAGACTCGCCGTGATAGGAATGAGGATCTAGGGAAGTGACGGCACTCGAATGGAGCAGCGCGCGCGCACCCATATAAGCAGCTATCAGGAGCAAGGCCATGATCGCGCCGTTGCGCCCGCGAGGAGTCTTGTCCTTGGCACCGATTTCTGAGCTCACCAGGCGGAGGAGCTCAGGGAAAAGGATACCCGAGAGCAGCATCGCGAGAATCCACGGATCGATGTTCGGGAGCCAGTCGGCCGCAAAACGAACACGGCGGAACGGCCAGAGGAGCGCAATGCCTTCGGACTGTAAAAGATCGAGCACCACATGAAAGCCGGCAGCAACGGCAATGGGAAACAAGAGTGCGCCGAACGATTCCGGTTGCTTCTTGTCAAGGAAGCGAGTGAAAAGAGCTACCACCAGAAGAATAACCAGGGTTCCGGCAATCGAGTGCGTGTACGTGCGGTGTGCCGTAAAATACGCCGAAGGGCCGAAGGCGGCGCTCAGTAGATCAAGATCGGCCACGGTGCCGGCTACAAGCATGCCAACGGCAATGGGCCAGCGGCGGCGAGGGAAGAATCCGCGCGCCAGAGCATACGAGGCAAGAGCATGCGCGGCGATGTCCACGATTAACTTCTTGAAGTAGTGCCGCCGTTTGCTGTAAGGGCGTCGCAGGGCACGAGCAATTTCAGGGCACGAGGCGCGATGGAATATTCGATGGGCAGCCGGGCCAAGGGCTCCCCATCGACTTGAGCGTAGACCGGGTCGGCGTCGAGCGGTTCGCAGACCAGGGATTCTGCCTTCCAGAAATGGACGTCCTCTTCCTTGCGAAGATTCCCCATCCACAGTGTGGGCAGGTAGCTGAGATAGCGGAAACCACTCTGCGTGGTGAGGGCCATCACTTCGAACTGGTCTTCGAAGAGGTCGGCCTGGTCGGTGATTTTGAAAGGGCCGCCATAATTCTTAGTGCGGCCGACAATAACGAGAGTAGCTTCGAGCTGGCGACCGCCGGTGCGAACGCGGAAACGCGGGAAGGTGTACCGCAGAACTTCGCGCGCGCCCTGCCACCAGTACGCTAGGATGCCGACACGTGCCTTCAGGCCAAGGTCCACGGAGTAGACGATCATGCCGTCTGGTCCGGCACCCGCCACGGAAAGAAAGTAGCGCCTGCGTTCCGGCTGCTCGAGCGGCGTGGCCAGACCGAGAGCAATTTCCCGGACTTGGCCATGAACGAGGCGGCGCGCCGCTCGCGGAATGTCCCAGGGAAGATCGAGTTCTTTGGCGAGGATGTTGGCGGTGCCGCCGGGAAGAAGCGCCAGCGGTACACGGTCGCCGTTGGAAGACAAAGCGAGGCCATTCACGACTTCGTTCAGCGTGCCGTCGCCTCCGCAAGCAATGACGAGTTGACGCCGGTCACGCACGGCCTGTTGGGCGATTTCGGTGGCATGACCGGGCCCAGTGGTCTCCGCGAGTTCAGCCTCGATGCCGTTGGAAGACAGAATCTGGCGCGCTTGGTCGATCAGGCGTCGCCGCCCATTGCCGCCGTTCCCAGCATTGGGGTTGTGGATCAGAAGGGCGTTATGGATGAGCGCGTCCATGGATTTCGGGCTATGGGCAAAAGCTAATTGTATCTGAAAACGTGGGCAGCACGTGAACAACCAGCAGCAGAAAATTACAACGAGGCAAACCTGTGTTCTCGGAGAATCGCCATGCTCCGGCTTGTGACAAGGTACAAGGCAACGCCGACGTCTGCTGTGTTATGTTGCCAGTTGTCCTTTGTGCGCGGCGTTTGCCGGCCGGGCGGCGATTCGCGCGTTCTTGGCGGGGTCCATGTCCATCGGCATCCATGCGACGACCATGAGGTCGCGTCTGGCCACCTGGCTTACACGGCGAGCGATAATGGCCGTTCTTGCCCTTTTTCCGATTTCGCTTGCCGATGTAGGACCATCGTCTGCATGGGCCGGCCAGCAAGGCGAAAATAGCCAGACAGGTCTCGACGCGAACTTGCATCCCTACATCGAAGAATCCCCCAAACAACTTGCCAAACGCATTCCGGAACTCAAGGGGATGAAGCCTGCGGCAGACCAGCAGGATCTGGCACGAATCCTGCAGAAGACCGGCGAATCGGTGGACGAGTTTTTCGACAACGCTGTGGACCTGGTGGCAGACGAGGAAATTAAACAAGAGAGATCCCTGGGCCTTGGATTTGGAGGGTCTGCCAAGCCTGTGCGGGCCAATTATTTGATCTTGCGGCACGGAAACGGGGCGGCGGCGGATTTCGATGAGTTTCGAACGGACGAGAAGGGGAACCGGCTGGAAGCTGCGGACTTGCAAAGGGGATTTCTTGTCACCGCCGGGTTCGCCCTGATCTGCGCACATTTCTCGACGGGTTTTCAGTCAGAGTCGGAGTTCCGTTACCTCGGAGAAGAGAAAGTGAACGGACGAGAGGCCTATGTGGTGGGATTCGCGCAGATTCCCGGGAAGGCCACCTTCACTGTCAAAATGGAAGAACGGGGCGTTCTGCTAGCCGAAATGTTGCTTCAGGGAATCGCGTGGGTGGATACCCAGAGTTACCACATTCTTCGCATCCGGACCGATATGTTGGCGCAGCGACCGAAGACCGAGCTGGACGCACAGACCACGAAGGTGGATTTCAGTGAGGTGCATCTGCAGGATGTTGCGGTTCCCTTGTGGCTGCCACGAGACGTCAAGGTGTACGTGAAGCTCGGGCCTTCAAGAGGAAGGTACTTCGAAGAGGCGTTTCAGAACGAACATCGCTACACAAACTACCGGCGCTATCGCGTTTCGACGAAGATGGTAACGCCGCAGTAACTTTGGGGCCGGGTGCCACGAAGCTCAGGACGAGTTCCACTCCGAAGCTCGCATATAATACCAGGCGGTTTGGACCAGCGGAAGATGAGGCGAGCATGGTGAAGGGGCAAATGGCGAAGGCCAGTGGGAAAGTGAAGAAGGAAGTGGAAGAGCTGCGGGAGAAGATCCGACTGCACGAGTACCTGTATCACATCGCGGATGAGCCAGAAATCTCCGACGCTGCATTCGACAAGTTGATGAACCGCCTGAAGGAACTGGAGGCGGAACACCCTGAGCTCGTGACTCCCGATTCGCCAACAGTTCGTGTGGGAGGAGCACCGCGCGAGGGGTTCACCACGGTGAAGCATGTGCGGCCGATGCTGAGCCTGGACAACGCCTTTGGTTACGATGCACTTCGCGACTGGGACCGCCGCGTGAGGGAAGGCACGGGGCGGCTGGTGAATGAGTACATCGCCGAACACAAATTCGACGGACTGAGCATCTCGTTGCAATACGAAGATGGTGTGCTGGTGCGCGGCGTAACCCGGGGCGACGGAAGCACCGGTGAGGACGTGACGCCAAACGTGAAGACCATCCGGTCGATTCCTCTACGAGTCGACGCGGCGATATTGAAAAAAGTGAAGCTGGCGAAGAGCTTTGAAGTGCGCGGCGAGATCATGATGACGCGGAAGTCCTTTGAGGCGCTCAACCGGCAGCAGGAGGAGACTGGCGGAAAGATCTTCGTCAACCCGCGAAACGCGGCTGCCGGAGCCGTGCGTGTGCTGGATCCCTCGATCACCGCGCAGCGCAAGCTGGATTTCTTCGCCTACTACCTGTACGTCGACGGCCGGGTGCCGTTTGGAAAGCACTCGGATTCGCTGCAGGCGCTGAAGCAGATGCGGTTTCGCGCGTCGGATGACTGGAAATTGTGCGATGGGATCGATGCCGTCATCGCCTACTGCGAAGCGTGGGA
>Ga0187781_10001663_pt1 | contig 16910 bp, 15 predicted proteins | sample 0715_SJ02_MP02_2_FD_132447 | JGI IMG/M metagenome (GOLD analysis project Ga0187781, IMG submission 132447) | Tropical peat soil microbial communities from peatlands in Department of Meta, Colombia - 0715_SJ02_MP02_20_MG | ecosystem: Environmental > Terrestrial > Soil > Wetlands > Peat | place...
AGCGCGATCGGGACCGGGAACACCGACAGCACGTCGATCCAACACGCCGGAGAGAGCAGATAACGGCGCACCCTGCCGGTGACGAAGGCTGTGCTCAAGCGCACTGCGCTCTCGATTGCAAACCAGGCGAGACAGCACCACAAGCACAACGTCAACCACACGCCGATTGCGGCGCGCAGGTCGGCAACGGTGAGCGCCGTCATGGCGGCAAGACCGAGGCCGAGAACGAGATGTGTCGGCAGCGATGACGCGCTGAGAAAGCCGAACGGCGCGGTCAGACGCGCAAGGACGATGCGTGCGTCTTTCCTCACTCTACCTGCCTCGCCATCCGCGGCTTCGCCGGCCGGTGGGTCTCGCCCCAGGGCCGGAAAACTACGCCCTCGGCGCTCGCCTCGCCAGCCGAAATTGCCGCCAGAGCTAACAATCAAGCGGCGACGATCCGGCCGGCCGGCTCGTACGCTTAATTTCGCGCGCCAATACAGCTAAACTTGCCCCCGATCGGCACCACGCGCCGCCCTTCGTTCCGGGACCGCCATGAAGCAGAAGCAGATTTCACGCGTGGAGCTGGCGAGCTATCTGATCTCTCCCGCGCTCATGGTGATGCTCGTCCTGATGGTGGCCGAGGCGATGCTCGCGGCCGCGACTACCTGGCTCGTCATCAACGCCGGCCGCAAGGTCGCCGCCGGCGAGTTCCTGCTCAGCGATCTGATCTGGATCCTCACCGCGCAATCGGCGTCCTACGTCGCCGGCGTGATCAGCTGGATCTACGCCGAACGCGCCGGCTATCGCGGCTTCGGCAGGTTCATGCTGCGTTTCGCGCGCGACAATCGCGGCAAGGTCAAGCTGTTCGGCGACCGGCCGGCGCGTGAGCGGGTCGAGCCGTTTCTGACCGGCGAGACGTTCCAGTGCTTCTTCAATCTGATCTCCGAGGTCGAGTTCACGCTCAAGCTGTTTCTCGGATTGGCGTTCAACGCGCTGGTGCTCGGCGCCGAGATCGACGTGAGCATGCCGTTCGCCTATATCGGCGCTTTCGCGGCGTTGCTGGTGATGCAATGGGCGCTGCAGAACCCGATCGCGCGCGCTTATCTGGAAAACCAGCGCATGAACAATCGCGTCACCGCGCAGGGCTATACCGCGTGGGACAATGTCTTCAGCGGCAACCGCTACAATCTACGGCTCTGGCTCGCCGGCTTCAAGGTCCGGATGCGCACGGCGGTGGCGGCGCAGGTCCGCGCTGTGGTGGCGCGCGAGGGCATGAGCGCGATGAGCGGCATCGTCAGTCTCGCCATCGTCTTCGCCACCATGACCGTGGTCGCCGTGCACAATGCCGGCAACATGGCGCTGCTGATCGCGCTGGCGACGACGCTGCCGCGGCAGATCGAGATGACCTACGAGCTGCATTTGCTGGCGAGCGGTTGGAACGATTTCATCGCGGTGTGGACCCGCCTGGGCGGCGTCGCCGCCAACATGCAGCCGCAGCCCGAGCCGGCCTTCGACGACCGCATCAAGTTCGACCGGCTGGTGCTGCGCGAAGGCGGCCACGCCAACGTCGTCTCCTCGCTCGCCGACGCGCTGCGCATCGTGCTGGCGCAGCCGACCGGCCGCATCAACATCCGCGGCGCCAACGGCACCGGCAAATCCTCGCTGCTGGCAAGTCTCAAGACCGAGATGAAACAGCGCGCCTATTTCTGGCCGTCGTCCGACCGGCTCGCCTTCAAGTTCGCCGGCGGCGCCGTGCCGGTCGAGGTCGAGAGCGACGACCAGGAGGGCGGCGCGATCGTTGTCCGCGAAGCCATCGAGAAGAAGCTCGGCTTTTCCTCCGGCGAGCGGCAGCTCAAATCGCTCGAGGAGATCGTCAACGCGACGCACGCGCCGGTCTACCTGCTCGACGAATGGGACGCCAATCTCGACGCCGCCAACAAGGCGAAGGCGGACGCGCTCTTGGACACGCTCGCGGCCCGCGCCCGCGTGGTCGAGATTTCCCACCGCGACCGGCCGGCGTGACGAAGGTTAGGGTCAGCTTGCCTTGCGAAGCTGCGTATCGACGGCATCGAGCGTGACGCCAAAAACCTCGGCGAAGCCGCGCTCGCCCTTGGCCGAGATCTTGAGCGCGCGCGAACCGCGCATCCGCGCGATCCAGCCGAGATTAAGGCAGCGATCGGCCAGCGCGGCGCCGAGCGCGCCGGCAAGATGCGGCCGCCGCTCGCTCCAGTCCAGGCAGGGCCGGCAGAAGGTGCGGCGGCCTTGTCTCGCTTCCTCGACCAGAACGCCGAAGCCATTGAGGAGCTTCTCGCCCGCAGGCGTCACCATGCCGCCGTCATCGCTAAGCACGAGGTGGCCGCCGCGCGTCAGCGCGTCGGTCAGCGCCACGCCAAGGCGGCCGGCGATGTGGTCGTAGCAGGTGCGCGCGGTGCGCAGCTCGTCGTCGCCGTTCCAGCGCGGCCGGTAGCGTTGCGGCCCGTCAGCGGCGACGACCATAATGCTCTCGATCATGCGCGCGATCTTCGCCAAGCTGAGCCGGAAGTAGGAATGCCGGCCCTGCTTGGTCAGCGACAAAAGGTTGGCCCCGATCAGGCGCGCCAGATGCTCGCTCGCGGTCTGCGGCGAGACGCCGGCAACATAGGCGAGCTCGCTCGCCGTCAGCGCCCGGCCGTCCATCAAGGCGATCAGGATATTGGCGCGCGCTGGATTGCCGACGAGCGCGGCGACCTCGGCGACGGCGGGCTGGCTTCCGTTCATGACCAACACATAGACCCGCCGGGCATCGGCTTCCAGTGACGACACTTCGGGCATTGCCGAAGTAATCTATCGAGCCGCAGCGTCCTACATCGCCACCACCGGCTGCGCCGCAAGCGCGGGCTCGCGCGGCGCGACGCCGGAAAACTGCGAGCCCTCCCTGAACCACGATTCCGGCGCCGAGTGGCCCCACAAGGTTTGCCGGCGCGGATCGGTCAGCGACCACCGGATCGGCGCGTGATCCGGATCGACGGTGAGGTAGTCCGAGGTGAACAGCTCGACGCGATGGCCGTCGGGATCGCGCACATAGAGGAAGAAGGCATTGGAAATGCCGTGGCGGCCGGGGCCCCGCTCCATGTTGGCGAGATAGCCGCAGGTCGCCATCACGTCGCAGATGTGGATGATGTCGTGCACACCCGCGGTCCACAGCCCGACATGGTGCAGGCGCGGCCCGAGCCCGTTGGTGAAGGCAAGATCGTGCACATTGCCTTTGCGCTGCAGCCACACCGCCCAGAGCTTGGCATCGTCGCCGTCGGTCTCGGTGTATTCGGTGAGGCGGAAGCCGAGCGCGGAATAAAAATCGTAGCTCGCCTGCACGTCCGGCGTGAAGCAATTGAGGTGGTCGATGCGCTGAATCCGCGCGCCCTGATGCGCGGCGTATTTCTGCAGCATGGATTCCGACTGCTCCATCTGCGCGCAAAGGTCGAGCGGCGTGCCGAAAATGTCGGCGGTGCGCAGCGTGCGGCCCTGATGCGGCAGGTCGGGGAAGGACGTCGGCAGGTTGGCGCGGGCGAACCAGAACGCGGCGCGATCGAGGTCCGCTTCGCTGCCGAGCTTGAAGCCGAGCGCCTGCGCTTCGGCGGCGCGCGAGAGCCGCAGCACGAGGGAGTGATGATTACGCTCCTCGACGCCGCGCAGGTAGAGCGCATCGGCGGTTTCGTCGCTGAGCAAGAGGCCGAGGCAATCGACATAAAAGGCCCTCGCGCGCGCGAGATCGCGCACGCCAAGTTCCACATGGCTCGCGCGCACGATGTTGAACGGCGGAGCGAAGACGGGATTGCGGATCGGCATGGCCGGTCGCCGTTGACGGGTCTTGCGCCGACTTCTAACACATCGCGCCATCAGCGGAAGTCATTCGGCGCGGCGGCGCGGGAGAGGACATGCGGCTTGCAAGCTATAATTTCCGCGGCCGGCCAAGTTTCGGGGCGGTCGTCGGCGAGGGCGTCGTCGATTTGCGCGCGCGGTTGAGCCGCTTCGCCACGCTGCTCGAGGTGTTTCGCGCCGGCGCTCTCGATGAGGCCAGGCGGGCCGCTGCCGGCGTTCGTCCCGACCTGCGGCTTGCCGAGGTCGAGCTGCTGCCGCCGCTTGCGGCGCCGGAGAAAATCCTTTGCTGCGGCATCAATTACGCCAAGCGCGGCGCCGACTATGCGCTCACCGAAAATCCGAAATATCCGAGCATGTTCTATCGCGCGCCCAACTCGCTGGTCGGCCACGGCCAGAACCTCGTCCGGCCGAAGGTTTCCGAACAGCTCGACTACGAGGGTGAGATCGCGATGGTGATCGGCCGCGAATGCAAGCACGTGGCAAAGGACGCCGCGCGCGAGGCGATCGCCGGCTTCACCCTGTGCAATGACGGCACGATCCGCGATTGGCTGCGCCACGGCCAGTTCAACGTCACCCAGGGCAAGAATTTCGACTCGAGCGGCAGCATCGGACCGTGGATCGAGACCGAGATCGATCCGGCAAAGCCGCTGCATCTCGTTGTGCGCAAGAACGGCTCGGTGACCCAGGACGACACCACCGCGAACATGATCTATTCCTTCGCCGATCTCATCGCCTACATCACGACCTTCATGACGCTCAAGCCCGGCGACATCATCGTCACCGGCACGCCGGTCAAGCAGGAGCCGAAGAGCGACCCGCCGGTCTGGCTCAAGCCTGGCGACACTGTCGAGGTCGAATGCCCCGAGATCGGCGTGCTGCGCAACGCCGTGGTGGCCGAAGCGTGACCGCGGCCGGCCGCGCGGCGTGCGTGATCGGCTGGCCGGTCGAGCATTCGCGCTCGCCGCTCATCCACAATTACTGGCTCAAGCATTACGGCATCGCCGGCGAATATCGCCGCGTAGCCGTACCACCCGAAAAATTCGCGGTGTTCGCCGGCGCCCTCGCCGCGCGCGGCTATGTTGGGGCCAACGTGACCGTGCCGCACAAGGAGGCGGCGCTCGCCTTGTCGCAGCCGGACGACCGCGCCCGCGCGGTCGGCGCCGCCAACACGCTGTGGCTCGACGGCGCGACGTTGCGCTCGACCAACACCGACGTCGAAGGCTTTTTGGCCAATCTCGATGCTGCCGCGCCGGGTTGGGACAAAGCCTTGAGCAAAGCAGTCGTGCTCGGCGCCGGCGGCGCGGCGCGCGCCGTGATCTACGGCCTCATCACGCGTGGCGCCAAGCAGCTCGTGCTCGTCAACCGTACCGTCGCGCGAGCCGAGCTGTTGCGGCAGACCTTCGGCGCGCGGATCGAGGTCGTGGGCTGGGAAGAGCGCGATGCCGCGCTCGCCGACGCCGCGCTTCTCGCCAACACCACGACGCTCGGCATGCAGGGTCAGCCGCGGCTCGCTGTCGAGGTCGAACGATTGCCCGGTCACGCCGTTGTCACCGACCTCGTCTACGCGCCGGCGCGCACACCGCTCATCGCCGCAGCGCAGGCGCGCGGCCTGCGCACCGCCGACGGCCTCGGCATGCTGCTGCATCAGGCGGTGCGCGGCTTTGCGCTATGGTTCGGTAGGACTCCCGAAGTCACGCCGGAGTTGCGCGCATTGCTCGAAGCCGATCTCGCCTCCCTCCCCGCCAAACCTTGACGCCGGGATAACGTCTTTGTGTTTCGCGGCCGACAAATGACATCCGCTAGCATTGCGGCGTGGACCACGTATTGGTCGGGAGGAGACGATGATTATGAGCATACTCAAGACGGCCGGCGCGAGCGCGCTGGCCCTGATTTTCGCCGCCTCGCTGGCGTCGGCGCAGGCGCCGCTGCGCGTGCGCGGCACGATCGAGAGCGTCGACGGCGCGAATTTGTCGGTCAAATCGCGCGACGGCGCGATGGTGAAGATCAAGGTCGCGGACGGCGCACCGGTCCTCACCCTCGACAAGAAGACGATGGCCGATGTGAAACCGGGCACGTTCGTCGGCATCACGGCCATGCCACAGCCGGACGGCAGCCAGAAAGCCGTCGAAATACACATCTTCCCGGAACCGATGCGCGGCACCGGCGAAGGTCACTACCCCTGGGATCTGATGCCAAACAGCACCATGACCAATGCCAATATCGAGAACCAGGTCGTCAGCAGCGACGGCCAGGAACTGGTCATGAAATACAAGGACGGCGAGAAGAAAATCATAGTGCCGGCAAATATCGAAGTCGTCATGTTTGCCCCCGCGACAATGGCTGACATCAAAGCCGGCCAGAAGTTCTTTGTGCCGCGAGCAAAGAAGCTCGACGACGGCACCGTCGAAGCCGGCGTGATCATCATCAACAGCCACGGCGTCGATCCGCCGATGTGAGGGGTACGCTGCGCAGCCGGATCGGCGGCCGCGCCGGCCGGCCTGCACCCTGCCCGCCGCCGCTCGCGCCTTTCATGGCACGGCATTTGCTCTATCGTTGCCGGAATTTCGCGCCGACGAGCGACAGGAGACCGCCATGACCCGCGCCGAACTCACCGAGAAGCTCCTCGGCATCAAGCGCGAGAAGGGCTGGAGCTGGCGGCACATCTGCGACGAGATCGGCGGCATGTCGCCGGTCTTGGTCACCGGCGCCGTGCTCGGGCAAATGAAGCTCACCAAGCCGCAGGTCGCCAAGGCCGCCGAGCTTTTCGGCCTGAGCAAGAGCGAACAGGCCCTGCTCAACGAGGTGCCGTATCGCGGCACGGCGATGCCGCCGACCGATCCCTTGATCTACCGCTTCTACGAATTGGTGATGGTCAACGGGCCGGCGCTCAAGGCGCTGATCGAAGAGGAATTCGGCGACGGCATCATGTCGGCGATCGACTTCGACCTGCAGATCGAGCGCCAGCCGGATCCCAAGGGCGACCGCGTAAAGATCACGATGTCGGGGAAATTCCTGCCGTATAAATATTACGGCGCGAGCGGCAACGTGCCGGGCTACGGCTACAAGGAAGAGTGACCGCTTCGCCCCGGCTCACCAACGATGTCGGCAGTGACGGTGGAAGTGATCGTCGGTCCAGCACTCGCCGCGGCCGACCGGCGGACCCCAGAACGGCTGGCCGAAAACGCCGCCGATGACGCCTCCGACCACGGCGCCGGGAGGACCGGCGACGACGAGGCCGGTTCCCGCGCCCGCCGCCGCCCCAACCATGTCGGCGCGGGCACTTGGTGGCGCCGTCGCGAATGCGGCGAAAATGACGATCGCCAAAACCAGGTTGCGCATGGCTGCCCCCTGAACGCACAGCGAATCGGTCCCCGGAGGCGAGGCGTAGGCCTACATTGCCGCAATAACGTGGCGATCGATTTCGGCGACGCTGTTGACGCCGGTCAGCGCCATGCTGACGTCGAGTTCGTTGCGGATGATCTCGATCGCCCGGGCGACACCGGCCTGCCCGCCGGCGCCGAGGCCATAGACGAAGGCGCGGCCGCTCAGGCAGCCGCGCGCGCCGAGCGCGAGCGCACGCATGACATCCTGGCCGGAGCGGACGCCGCCGTCGAACAGCACCTCGATCGAGGAACCGACCGCCTCGACGATCGGCGGCAGCGCCGTAATCGAAGACAGCGCGCCGTCGAGCTGGCGGCCGCCGTGATTTGACACCACGAGCGCGGTCGCGCCGGTCTTTGCCGCTATGCGCGCATCCTCGACGTCGAGGATGCCCTTGAGGATGAGCTTGCCGCCCCACTGTGAGGCGATCCATTCGACGTCCTTCCAGTTCAGCGTCGCGTCGAACTGGCCTTGTGTCCACTGCGACAGTGCGTTGACGTTCTCCATGCCGCGGATATGGCCGACGAGATTGCCGAAGGTCCGGCGCTTGCCGCGCAGGATGCTCAGCGCCCAGGCCGGCTTGCTGGCAATGTCGATCAGGTTGCTGAGGCGGTGCAGCTCCGGCGGGACGGTCATGCCATTCTTGATGTCGCGGTGGCGTTGACCGAGAACCTGCAGGTCGACGGTGAGCATCAGGGCGCTGCATTTGGCGGCAGCGGCCCGCTGGATCAAGTCGCGGACAAAACCGCGATCCTTCATGACGTAGAGCTGGAACCAGAACGGCTTGTCGACGGCGGCGGCGACATCCTCGATCGAGCAGATCGACATGGTGGACAGGCAAAACGGGATGCCGGCGTCCTGCGCCGCGCGGCAGGCGAGGATCTCGCCGTCGCCATGCTGCATGCCGCACATCCCGATCGGCGCCAAGGCGAGCGGCAGCGATACCGGCTCGCCGAGGATCGTCGTACGCGTGCTGCGCTTGGAGACGTCGACGAGGATCTTCTGCCGCAGCTTGATGCGCTCGAGATCGGTGCGATTGGCGTTAAGGGTTTGTTCGGAATAGGAACCCCCATCGGCATATTCGAAGAACGCCCGCGGCACCTTGCGACGGGAGGTTTGTCGCAGGTCCTCAATGCAGGTCATTGTTTTCATGGCTCACGTCCCGGCTCTCCCACCCGCCTCCTCGATAGCACAAAGTCCGGCTCGCCTCGCGTCCTGCAAGCGGAACACCGGTCGCCGGCCGGCGTTTAGCTCTCAGGGGAAAGGAGGGCGAAGCAACGCCGCATCAGGGCAGCACAATGGACCAATCGAGCAGAGACCGACCGGCGCAGGTCGACCACGCTGGAATTTCGCGCGACCCCGTGGAGCGCGAAAGAAGGCGTCGGGAGCGGGCGCAAAGGCGCAAGCAGGCGCTCGATGAGCGCCTCGACCTCGGATTGGAGGATTCCTTTCCAGCTTCCGACCCGGTCGCGGTCACCCAGCCGCCGGCAAGCGCCCACGATAAGCGCGCGTCTTAAGGCGCCTGCGCGCCGGCCCTCGGGCTTGCCGTGTCGACCCAGGCTCTTGATCTACCGTGCTTTTCCGCAGCTTATGGTGGAAAATGCGTTAGCGTTGGGAGTAAGATTACTAAATATTTTTTGAGGCGGACGCCACGCCGGACGGGCTAATATTGGCGGCCGGGAGAGGCAGGCGGGGGATCATGGTTCGTAAGTATTTTGGCACCGACGGCATTCGCGGCCGCGCCAATGGCGTGATCACCGCGGAGCTTGCGCTCAAGGTCGGGCAGGCCACCGGCCTCGTCTTCCGCCGTGGCGAGCACCGCCATCGCGTCGTTATCGGCAAGGACACGCGGCTCTCCGGCTATATGATCGAGACCGCGCTGATCGCCGGTTTCACCTCGGTCGGCATGGACGTCCTGCAGCTCGGGCCGATGCCGACCCCGGCGGTCGCCATGCTCACGCGCTCGATGCGCGCCGATCTCGGCGTCATGATCTCGGCGTCGCATAATCCGTTCGACGACAACGGCATCAAGCTGTTCGGGCCCGACGGCTACAAGCTGTCGGACGAGGTCGAGCGCGAGATCGAACGGCTGATCGACGGCGATATCGCCAAGCAGCTGGCGAAGAGCCGCGACCTCGGCCGCGCCAAGCGCATCGACGGCGTCCACGACCGCTATATCGAGTTCGCCAAACGCACGCTGCCGCGCAACCTCTCGCTCGAGGGTTTGCGCGTCGTCCTCGACTGCGCCAACGGCGCCGCCTACCGGGTCGCGCCCGGCGCGCTTTGGGAGCTTGGCGCCGACGTCGTCTCGATCGGCGTCGAGCCTGACGGCTTCAACATCAACCGCGAATGCGGCTCGACCGCGCCCGAGGCGCTCTGCGGCAAGGTGCGCGAGATGCGCGCCGACATCGGCATCGCGCTCGACGGCGACGCCGACCGCGTCGTCATCGCCGACGAGCAGGGCCATCTGGTCGACGGCGACCAGCTGCTGGCGGTGATCGCCGAGAGCTGGCGCGAGGACGGCCGGCTCTCCAAGCCCGGCGTCGTCGCCACCGTGATGTCGAATCTCGGCCTCGAACGGCACCTGCAGTCGCTCAAGCTTGCGCTGATCCGCACGCCGGTCGGCGACCGCTACGTGCTCGAGCACATGCGCGAGCACGGCTACAATCTCGGCGGCGAGCCATCCGGCCACATCATCCTTTCCGACTACACCACCACCGGCGACGGCTTCGTCGCCGCGCTGCAGGTGCTGGCGGTGGTCAAGAAGCAAGACAAACCGGTCTCGCAGGTGTGCCACCGTTTCAACGCGCTGCCGCAGGTGCTTAAGAACGTGCGCTATCGCAGCGGCAAGCCGCTGGAGAATTCCAAGGTGCGTTCGGTGATCGAAGACGCCGAGCAGCGCCTCAACGGCCATGGCCGGCTGGTGGTGCGCCCGTCGGGCACCGAGCCCGTGATCCGCGTCATGGGCGAAGGCGACGACAAGGCGCTGGTGGAAGAGATCGTCGACGGCATCGTCGACGTGCTCACCGATCACGCGGCGTAACCAGTTCTTCCGTCACCCTGAGGTGCGAGCCATAAGCGCGTTCGCGCGCGTCTTGGATGCGATATGGCGAGCCTCGAAGTGGGACGGCGCGGGCCGCACATCCTTCGAGGGCCGCCACGCGGCCGCCTCAGGATGACGGGTAACAAAATCTCAGCCCTGCGCCTTCAAAAAATGTGCGAACGCCTTGAGCGTCGTCTCCGAGACGTGGTGCTCGATCCCTTCGGCGTCGGCTTCCGCCGACTCGCGCGGAACGCCGAGCGCGCACAGCAGGTCGACCACGATCCGGTGACGCGCGCGCCCGCGGTCGGCGAGCGCCTGGCCCTTTTCGGTCAGGAACACGCCGCGATAGGGCCGCGCGGTGGCGAGGCCGGCGCGCTTGAGGCGGGAGACTGTCTTGACCGCGGTCGCGTGCGAGACTCCGAGACGGCGGGCGATGTCGGTCGGCCGCGCCTCACCGGCGCTGTCGAGGAGATCGGCGATCAGTTCGACATAGTCTTCGAGGAGCGCGGTTGACTGCGCCGAGCGCGTCTTGCCGAAGCGGCGCGCCTGCGTTCCTTCCGCGGGAAGCTTGGCCATAAGCGCTCGCTGCTTGGGTTTCGCCGCCTCGGCGAACGCCGAGCTACGGCCCTAACCTTCCGGTCACGTCATCGCCGCAGAACACGTTTTTCCGGCTGTGTCAAAGTTTAGCATAGGCTACAATATGTAACCGTTGACGCCATTCGCGCGGCGGTATATGTAGCTTAGGCTACACTTTTTGGTGGATGCTGTATGCACGCCGGCCTGCCCGAGACAACTGCCATCCGACGGCCATCGCTGTCCGAACGCACCGTCGCCGCGGGACGACAGGTGCTGGCCGGAGAGCGCGGCTGGCGCGCCTACCTCGCCTTTGCCGGTCCCGCGGTCATCGCCTCGATCGCCTATGTCGACCCGGGAAACTTCGCGACCAACATTCAGGCCGGGGCAAAGTACGGCTACGGCCTCCTGTGGGTGGTTCTGCTCGCCAACCTGATCGCGATGCTGTTTCAGGCGCTTTCCGCCAAGCTCGGCATCGTCACCGGCCGCAACCTCGCCGAGCTGTGCCGCGATCATTTTCCGCGACCGATGGTGTTGGCGATGTGGATCGTCAGCGAGATCGCCGCGATGGCGACCGACCTTGCCGAGTTTCTCGGCGGCGCCATCGGCCTCGCCTTGCTGCTGCACGTGCCGCTGCTGGCCGGAATGCTTGCGACCGCGGTCATGACCTATGGTCTCCTGATCGTCGGCGGCCGCGGCTTTCGGCCGCTCGAGCTGATCATCGGCGGCATGGTGAGCGTCATCGCGCTCTGTTATCTGGTCGAGATGTTCATCGCCCCGGTCGATTGGGCGGCCGCGGCTTTTCATACCTTCACGCCGCAGCTTGCCGATGCGCAGGCGCTGCTGCTCGCCGTCGGCATCATCGGCGCGACCGTGATGCCGCACGCCGTCTACCTGCATTCCGGCCTGACCCAGGCGCGCATGCCGGTGCGCGACGAGCAGGAGCGGCGCCGGGTCCTGCGCTTCTCCAGCGCGGAAGTCATCTTGGCGCTGGCGCTTGCCGGTCTCGTCAATATGGCGATGGTGATGATGGCCTCGAGCGCCTTTCACAGCGGCCATCCCGAGGTCGCCGAGATCGAGACCGCCTATCACACCTTGACGCCGCTCCTCGGCGCCGCCGCGGCCGGCATCTTCCTGCTCTCGCTCATCGTCTCCGGCGTGTCGGCCTCGACGGTCGGGACCATGGCCGGCCAGATGATCATGCAGGGCTTCGTCGGCTTCCACATCCCGGTCTGGGTGCGGCGGCTGGTGACAATGCTGCCGGCCTTCGTCGTCGTCGCGCTCGGCGTCAACGCGACGGCGGCCTTGGTGCTTAGTCAGGTCGTGCTCAGCATCGCGCTGCCGTTGCCGATGATCGCGCTCATCATCCTTACCGGCAGACGCGATCTCATGGGCAGCTTTGCCAACCGGCGGCTCACCTCGGTCATGGCCTCGAGCGGCGCGATCGTGGTTCTGGCGCTCAACGCACTGCTCGTCGCGCAGATTTTCGGCGTCCCTATCCCCGGACTCTCGGGCCCGCACTGACCGGCCGTTGTTCGCGGCATGACCAGGCGGGTCAAAAAAAAGCGCCGCCCCGGGGGCGGCGCCGAATCGTTTTGGAAAAGCCGCTGACCGACAGCTCCCGCAGCGGCCAATGAACCGACCGCTGCGCTGTCGTCAAACCAGGGATGCAAACGCCGCCGCGAGGCCGCCACCGCGGTCTCGCGGTCGGCGTCACATGGTCTTGAGATTTTCGGCGGCCGATTTGCCGGTCTTGCGGTCGACCACGACCTCGAACGCGACGCGCTGACCTTCTTTCAGTTCGCGCAGGCCGGCGCGCTCGACGGCGCTGATGTGGACGAACACGTCCTTGCCGCCACCTTCGGGCTGGATGAATCCATAACCCTTTTGCGCGTTGAACCACTTAACGGTTCCGTTGCTCACGGGGCACTCCTCTTCCGAATCAAGATTATGAGCCGCGCAAGAGGCACGGCCCGGGTTCGCTCGAGATTTTGGTGAAAGATCGTCCGTCAGGCGCGCTTGTCGTCGCTGCAAGGCCAAGTCATTCGGCCGAAAACTCGATGCCGCCTATTTAGCGGCAAGCCGTGGGCTCCGCAAGGGCGCGCCAGAGGATTCTAAACCGGCTCCAACTGACGCATTGATCGTGCAAACTCCGCAAAATACCGCGATGCGGCCGGCGTCGCCGCGGTTTTGCCGTTCATATCCGCGTCACGTTGAACGAAAAACAGGCACCACCCGCTGACAACGCCGCCGGGCCGATATCTTGCGGGCTGCGTTTTCGGTAAACCAAACATTACCGTCGGCCGCTCAATCGCTCTCGCAGCCGCGCCGCCCAACGCAACGATCGGGCTGCTGTCGATTAATGCGGCGCCCGCTCGACCTTTAGGGAGGAACCAATCATGCGGATCGTCGATCTTTCGGTTGCGCTCAAGGGCGGAATTGTCTCCGACCCTCCCTATATGCTGCCAAGCATCGAATACCTCGACCATCGCGAGGGCGCCAAGCAATTCATGGCGACGTTTCCAGGACTTAAGGCCGAGCAGCTCCCGGACGGCGAAGGCGCGGCGGTCGAACGGGTCACCATCTCGACACACAACGGCACCCATCTCGACGCGCCATGGCACTTCGCCAGCACCATGGACGGCGGTAAGCCGGCGCTGAAGATCGACCAGGTGCCGCTGGAGTGGTTCTTCTCGGCCGGGGTCAAGCTCGACTTTCGCAACAAGCCGGACGGTTATGTCTGCAAGGCCGACGACATCAAACGCGAGCTCGACCGCATCGGCTACGCGCTTAAACCGCTCGATATCGTACTTGTGAACACCGCGGCTGCGGCCGCCTATGGGGCGCCAAATTTTCTCGACAAGGGTTGCGGCATGGGCCGGGAAGCCACCCTATATATCCTCAAGCAGGGTGTGCGCGTCACCGGTACGGACGGTTGGAGCTGGGACGCACCGTTTTCGTTTACGCGTCAACGCTTCGCCGAGACCGGAGACGCAAGCCTGATCTGGGAAGGCCACAAAGCGGGCCGCGACATCGGTTACTGCCACATGGAAAAACTCACCAACCTCGACCGGCTGCCGGCATTCGGCTTCAAGGTGTGCTGCTTCCCGGTCAAGATCGAAGCCGCTTCGGCTGGCTGGACGCGCTGCGTCGCGCTCCTCGACAATTGAGCGTTCATGACCGAGCCCCGCCTCAATCGCAAACTGGCGGCCATCCTCGCGGCCGACGTGGTCGGCTATTCGCGCATGATGGGCGCCAACGAGACCGGCACGCTGGCAGCGCTTAAGCGGCACCGCGAAGCCGTGTTCGATCCGACCGTCGCCGCCCATAATGGCCGTATCGTCAAGCTGATCGGCGACGGCACCATTGTCGAGTTCGCGAGCGTGGTCGACGCCGTCAATTGCGCGCTTTCGGTACAGCGCGCCGACGGCGCGCACCCGGCCGCAAGCGCGGCGCAGCCGAATATCGTGCTGCGCATCGGCATCAATCTCGGCGATGTGATCATCGAAGGCGACGACATCTATGGCGACGGCGTCAACATCGCGGCGCGCCTCGAGCCGCTCTCGCCGCCCGGCGGCATCTGCGTGTCCTCGATCGTCAACGAGAGCGTCGGCAACCGGATCGACGTTCGGTTCCAGGACGCGGGCGAGATCAACGTCAAGAACATCGACCGGCCGATCCGGATCTGGAAATGGCAACCTGGCACCGCGTCGGCCGCCACCGAGGCCCGGGCAAAGCCGGAGCCGAGCGCCGCCGCCTCGATCGCGGTGCTGCCGTTCACCAACATGTCGGGCGATCCGGAACAGGAATATTTCTCCGACGGCATCAGCGAGGACATCATCACCGACCTCTCGAAGATCGCCGGCCTGACGGTGATCGCACGCAATTCGAGCTTCACCTATAAGGGCCGCTCGGTCGACATTCGCGAGATCGGCCGCGAGCTCGGCGTGCGCTCGGTGCTCGAAGGCTCGATCCGGCGCGCGGGCAACCGGGTGCGCATCACCGCGCAGCTCATCGACGCCGCGAGCGGCGGCCATCTCTGGGCCGAGCGCTATGACCGCGACTGGACCGACATCTTCGAGGTGCAGGACGACGTCACCCGCCGCATCGTCGATGCGCTCAAGGTGACGCTGAGCCCGGCCGAGAAAGCGCGGCTCGCCGACACCGGAACCGCCAACATGGAGGCCTATGATTTGGCGCTCCGCGGCCGCGAGATTCTGTTGGGCAAGGCCAAGAATCGCGAGACGTTCGAACAGGCGACGGGCTTCTTCCTGAAGGCGATCAAGCTCGATCCCAACTTTGCGCAAGCCCATGCCGGCCTCGGCTTCGCTTACATGTTCGACTATCAGAATCGCTGGAGCGACGATCCGGACGGCTCGCTCGAGCGAGCCAAGCATTACGCGCAGTTGGCGATCGACAAGAACCCGAAGGAAGCGCTCCCGCATGTCGTCGCTGCGGTGGCGGCGGGATTCGACCGGAATCTCGAACGCGCCAAGGCCGAGGTCGACATCGCGCTGTCGCTCAACCCGAATCTGGCGATGGCCAACAATGTTTTCGGCACCATGTGCATCTACTCCGGGCAGCCGCTCGAGGCGATACCGGCGATCGAGCGGGCGATGCGGCTTGATCCCGCCGGCAGCGGGCAATTCCTCCACTTCCTCGGCATGGCCAACCTCCTGGCCGGCAAGTATGAAACGGCGGCGGCCCTGCTCAAGCAGCGCATTATGCTGAACCCCGAGACCGACTTTTCCCGCGCCATCCTCGCCTCCGCGCTCGGCCATCTCGGCGAGGTCGATGAGGCGCGCCAGGTCTGGGGCGAGCTGGAAAAGATCAATCCGAAATATTCGTTCCGCGACCATTTCAGCCGGCAGCCATTCAAGAACCCGGCGGACGTCGCACGCATTGCCGAAGGCCTCACCAAGGCCGGGCTGCCGGCCGGAGCGGCCGGTTCCTAAAATCTATCGCTGATCGCGCTGGCGCTCCCTACGGATGACAAAAACGATCATTGAAATCAACTATTTAGCTGACGTGCGGGCGCACAAAGTCGCCATTGAAACACAATGGGAATTTTTCAGATTGGCAAACTTTGCTCGCCGCCGCTTCTGACCCGTCGCCGCCCCAGGATGCCCGGCCTTGCCCTACGGAGCTACCACGCTGGCGGCCTGCGGCAAAATGGCACGGGGGCCTGGCCTGTATGCGGCAACGCCACCCAGGACGCGAGGTCTCGATCGCTACTGGCAACTTGTTCAACGAGAGACGATCCCGGACCTGATACTTCGCTGTGTCGGCAAGAGCGCGTTGGGATGGCCTTCGCGCGGCTTGCGCGCGACCCCTTTTCCTCCCATTTTGTTCTTCTTCTGTTCATGAACAGGGCAGCCAACGTGCAGAAGAGAGGACACCAAGGCTTGGCGGGCGGGCGGGCGGAATGGAGACGGTAGCCACCATCCTCCATGCGGACCTCGACGCCTTCTATGCGTCGGTCGAGCAGCTACTCAACCCATCTTTGCGCGGAAGACCTATTGCAGTCGGCGGGGGCGTGGTTCTCGCCGCGTCGTACGAGGCAAAGTCCTTTGGAATCACTAGCGGTATGTCGGGACTGCGGGCTGGGGAGCTTTGTCCACAACTGATCTTTGTCGGCGGGCATTTCCGGGATTACGAGCGGCTTGGCGATGCTGCCATAAGCGTACTCAATGATTTCACTCCTCTGGTCGAAAGAATTTCCATTGATGAAGCCTTCGCTGACGTTGCGGGGTGCACCCACCTTTTCGGATCGCCGCCGGAGATCGCTAGAGCAGTACGTCGTCGTGTAGGCGCAGAACTTGGCCTTTCAATCTCGATCGGTGTGGCCCGCACCAAGCACCTTGCAAAAATTGCCTCGCAAGTAGCCAAGCCAGACGGACTGGTGGTCGTCGACCCCGAGACTGAATTGGATTTCCTGCAGGACCTGCCTGTCGAATTGATGTGGGGAGTGGGACCGGTTACTCGGGCTCGGCTCGCCGAGATCGGTATTCACACCATTGGGCAATTGGCAGCGATGCCAGGATGGTCGCTTGAGCGAATAGTCGGCCGTGCG
>Ga0187781_10001664_pt1 | contig 16907 bp, 16 predicted proteins | sample 0715_SJ02_MP02_2_FD_132447 | JGI IMG/M metagenome (GOLD analysis project Ga0187781, IMG submission 132447) | Tropical peat soil microbial communities from peatlands in Department of Meta, Colombia - 0715_SJ02_MP02_20_MG | ecosystem: Environmental > Terrestrial > Soil > Wetlands > Peat | place...
AGAGTCCCGTCACCTCGGGGGAAAAAGGCGTCGCCCGTGAAAGCCACCCGCGCGCCGTCGATGGTGGAGAACAGGACCATCTGATATTCCGTGTGGCCGGGCGAATGAAAAACCTGAAACTCGAATTCCTCCCATTTGAAGGTGTCACCATTTCGGAAAGCGCGGTCGATCTTGATCGGTTCGCCTAGAATGCAGCCCAGGTTGTAGCCACGCGGGTTTTGAAGGACATCGACCATGTTCTCAAAGCACCAGACCTTGGTTCCGTAATGCCGGGCGAGATGCGGGAAACCGTTGAGGTGATCGTCGTGCATGTGGCTAGGCATGGCCACGTCCACCGACTTGAGGCCGTAATTGGCCTTGAGTTGGTCCAGAGTGTGCTCGACGAAGCCCATGCGGTCGTGAACCGACGTGGCGGCAATGTAGGTCGAGCAGAAGTTTCCGCTGGCGGCGCCGTAGTCCACAAAAAGTGCTTTGCCGCTGTCGCTGATGAGGGCATAAGAGCTCGAAGTGGTCTGGTAGGAGGCGATCAGATGAGGCGTGACTGAGTAAGGTTTGTTATCGACCGTGGGCGTCGCAGCGGGATCGTACAAGGCGTACCAGCCCTTCAACTTGTTAATGAGGTCCGTGATCCCGGCTTCGGGTGAGTTGAAGGGTTCGCCGTGCGAAGGGCAAACCAACTCCGGCCCCCGCTCCCGCATCCGATTAAGTGAGAAGATGGCATAGTCAACCCCGTCCGTGCTTCCATACTGGTATTGCATTTCGTAGAGGTTCACGACCTTCCCCGGTGCATGGATCAAATCTCCCGTGAAAGCTACTTTCTTGCCGTCCACCGCTCCGATTAGACTGACCGAGCCGAGAGTGTGGCCCGGCGTGGGATAAATGAACAGCTCGTAGTCCCCCCAGCGGTAAGTGTCGTAATCGCGCAGCGCGCCCGCCACAGGGACGTTCTGGGTCACGGTGAAGAAGTCGTTTTTGACGTAGTACAGTTCGAAGATGCGACGATTCCGCCAGAAATTCTCAGCATCCTCAAATAGGTACCGTTCATGCTGGGGGACAAGGATCGGAATACGCTCGGCCGCCGCCCGCGAATCTCCTTGACACTGGTCACGGTGGTGATGAGTGTGCAGGATGGCCTCGACCCTGCTCACTCCGATCTGCCCCAACAGGTCCATGACGTGGCCCGATCCGAAGTCGATCAGCAGGGCCCGATTGCCGTCCTTGAGTACGTAGACATTACAAGTGTCGCGGAGGAAGTAGAGGTTGGGAGAGATCTGCGTGAGGCCCCCCTTCGGGGTGAAGTGAACCGGTGTGGTGATCGGAGCCGCCTTGGTAATGCCTGTCGAGGCACCAGCCAGCTCTACCCCCACCAATCCTGCTCCTGCGTTCCTGAGAAAGTCGCGCCGCGTCACGCCAAGTTCGCGCGTAGCCTTTTGTTTTCTCATTGGATCCCCTCCGTCGCAAGTTGCCAAGAAGCCAGCGGCATTAATGATACGTCCCCAAGCATCCTGGGGCAATCGCAAACTCGAGGTGGAAAAGTCGAGACAAAACCTCCACCGAAAAGCCAGCGACGTTGACATAGCGCCTGGCAAACCCTAAGATACCGCTCAAAGGAGGTAGTCACCATGCAACTGACCATCGACGCCAGGGAAGTACAGGGTGTCCGGGTGCTGAATCTGAGTGGCAGAATCGTGGCCGGCCCTGAATGCGACAGCGTGCGCAGTTGCGTCAAGGAATTTCTGGCCAATCATTGGAACAACATTCTACTGGACCTCGCGAATGTGACGCGCGTTGATAGCACCGGGATCGGCATGCTGGTGGAGTCGGTGATAATTACCACCAAGGAGGGAGGACAGCTCAAACTGGTGAATGTTCCACGGTTGATTCATAACATCCTCTCGACCCATCGGTTACTCCAGGCGTTCGACATCTACCCCAACGAAAAAGAGGCCTTGGCCAGCTTTACCAAACCCACGTCCGCCGGTGGCCATTGACCGTCGCGTAGCGCTGGCGTCTCGCCTGCTATAGCGGAAGCCTCCTGTCGCCGGACCCAGGAGGTCCTAATCGGCTCTTTGGAGAAGAGGCCGATCAAAACGCAAAAGCGCGTGGGCAGGACGCCCACGCCGGAGCGGGCGAGAGGCCCGCGCCCCCTCCCACGGCGACACTCCCACGGCGAATCGCTTGCCTTTCCCTAGTATTCAGTGTAAAGTGCGTTTGGATGTGGACCCGCCCTTAAGGCTATGAGCTTATCCCTCGCCCAGATGGAGCTCACTCATGAACAGCATAATTGCACTCGAAATATCAGGGGTATTGATTTGCTGGGTAGTTCTCGCTCATGCGATTTGGAAGTGGGGCCCCGGCTTACGGAGAAGGTCTGTTCGATGCCCGGAGAAAAGGGTTGCCGCCAGAGTCCTGGCTGATCAGCGCGAGGGGGATTTCGGTTGCCTCCGAGCGATGGATGTGAAGGAGTGCTCGCTGCTTGCAAATGCTCCGGTCGCATGCAGCAAAAGCTGCATGATACGGCTCTGATGCCGGCCCACCGCAGAGGCGCAGAGTCGCGGAGGATTGAAAACCAAAGCCCTCTTCCCCGCGTCTCAGCGGCTGCAGAGGGAGTGTTACGCCTGCTCTGAAAATGCTTGTGCCGAAGGCACCTTGGAGTGTCCGTCGGTTGACGGACTTGACGCCGCACTCCAAGGCGCTGCGCGCATCTTCGTGGTTCCTGGGTGCCCGTCAGCCGACGGGCATGAGCGACTGCCTTGTACTTCTTGTCATTCCTTTTTCATCTTCATTGCGGGTTCGCCGAACGAGACGCAGAGTGCAATAGCTGACGCAACCCAGATGTACCATGGAAGGGAGTCGTGATAGTGAAACTGCAGGATGACACACACGGCAAAGAGTATACTGCCAAACATGATAGTTCCTCCTAGTTTCCTGTGCTGTAGCGGCGCTCTATGAGCGCCGAAGTCTTTGCTGACCGACGACGGCGGTTATGGACCGCTGCTGCAGACCCCAGCGAAGGCTGCTTCACCCTGCTAGCCGCCCGCTCAGGGCCATAGTAATGAACCCCAGGATAAGAAACAAAATCCCTCCCAGCATCGTTCTCAGAGCCTTCTGACCGGCTGTTTTCCATTCGCCGGTAACAAATCCCCAGACATTTGAGGTAATGATAATAGACGACATGAAAAGCGGCCAACCCAAGATGGGCCCCAGAGCCTCTAGCTCAGCCGTGGATGCGCCATAGATGAGCGTGCTTCCGAACCAGAGCACACCCATCACCGCGCCCAATAACCAGTTGAGGGCCGTTCCCGGGAGGAAGAAGAGGACCCCCGTCTTGTTCTTTCTCCACAAATAGGCGCAGTAAGTTAGGTAGGGCACGAGCGAGGCGGTCACCAAGGGCGCCCAGATGACGTTGGCTTGACTCCTGGGACTAACACCCAGTTGGGCGGCACGGGAAATGAGCGGGGCGCCAAACGCCAAACCAAAATTGATAAGCGGAGAACCGATTCCCGCCAAAATGCAGATGAACAACCCCTTCTTGAAACTCATCTTCTTCGCCGCCCCTTCTGGCTGTTGCTGAGCTGAACTCTGCATGGCTTTCTCTTTATGCCTTCCTGCCACGGCACAGAGCACAATTCCCAGCAGCATCAAGACGACTCCCAGGATGATGACCAAGCCTTTGGTCGTGAGAATCATGTCTGAATGTAAGGCGACCAAGGGAACAAGCGACCCCAGCGCGGTGGAAAGACCGATAGCAATGGCAAAATTCAACGCGATCCCCAGAGCGGCTATGCCCAGCCCAAAGAATATCTGGGCCAGACCAAACCCAACCCCGAATACAACTAGAAGAAGGATCTGCCGTGTGCCAGCTTGCGCGTAAAATGCCAGCGGGTCGGGCACGGTCACAAAAACCATGAACCAGGGAAACAACAGCATTCCCACCACCGCCCACACTGCCCAGATGTTCTCCCATTTCCAATACTTCGCGTACTTCATAGGAGTCGCGAAACTGCCGTTGAGAATTCCAGCAAGCAAGGCCAAGCCAACGGCTAAAGGCACATTCGACATATGAGAACCCTCGTTGAAACGGAAAATGGAAACTAGAAATCAGAAAATAGAAGTCAGAAGTCAGGAGGCAGAATGAAGAAGCAAGAAGCAAGCAGCAAGAAGTTGGACGAAGACCCGGCTCTTCCCGGCCCTAGTCCCGAGCCCCCAGCCCCTCTCGCCTGAACCCTGACACCCGACACCTGGCACCTGAAACCTGCTTTTCGGCTCGTCATCCGTCACTGCCTTATTTGCCCGGTCCCTAGAATCTGGTACTTTACCGAAGTGAGTTCGGGCAAGGCAAACGGGCCTCGGCAATGGAGTTTTTGGGTACTGATGCCCATTTCTGCCCCCAAGCCGAATTCACCCCCATCGGTGAAGCGCGTGGAAGCGTTCCAATAGACAGCGGCCGAGTCCACGCGGTCCAGAAACTTCTGCGCACGCGTCGCGTCACGGGTGATAATGGCGTCGGAGTGATGGGTGGAATAACAGTTGATGTGTGCGATGGCCTGGTCCAAATCTGCCACCACGGCCACGGCCATCTTCAAGTCCGAATACTCGGCCACCCAATCCTCGGCAGAAGCGGCGCGCACCTTCTCATCGCCGGCCAAGCGGCGGGTCTCGTCGTCACCCCGCACTTCCACCCCGGCTGCCCGCAGCCGCTCGACGATCCTCGGCACATAGTCCGCAGCGATTTTTTGGTGGACGAGCAGCTTTTCCGCGGCGTTGCATACGGAGGGACGCTGCGTCTTGGCGTTGATCACGATCTTATCCGCCAGCTCGAACTCCGCATCCTTATCCACGTAAACGTGACAATTCCCTGCCCCAGTTTCGATAACCGGCACCAAGGCGTGCTCCACCACTCGGCTGATTAATTCTGCTCCGCCGCGCGGCACCAGAACATCCACGTAGCCGCGCGCGCGCATGAGCTCGTGCGCAGAGTCGTGAGAGTGGGAATCAAGCAACTCGATGGCCCCCTCGGGCAAACCCGGCGCCCGATTAAGAAGTTCCACAAGCTGTTCGTTCGTATGGACAGCTTCGCGCCCTCCGCGCAGGACCACTGCGTTGCCGGCTTTGAGCGCCAGGGCTGCCGCATCCACCGTCACATTCGGCCGCGACTCGTAAATAACTCCGACAACTCCTAACGGCACTCGCACCTTCTTTATGCGCAAGCCGTTGGGACGAAGCCAATCGGCCACAATTTCACCCACGGGGTCAGGCAAGGCGATTACCGCTTGGATTCCCTCCAACATATCGCCTAGGCGCCTGGCGTTAAGCAGCAGCCGGTCCCGGCTGGAGGGGATGAGGTCATTGGATTGGAGGTCGAGGCGATTCGCTGCCAGAATGGCCTCCTGGTTCCCTGCTATAAGCTCCGCCATAGCTTGAAGGATGGCGTTCTTCTGCTGCGTGCCTAAGCAGGCCATGCTGGGAGCCGCCATTCGCGCCCTGCGCAGTTTGTCGAGCGTAGACTCCATTTCCCTTCGTCTCACCACGGGAACCCTGCCATTCTGACAGAAGTGCTTTGGAGTGCGGCGGCTTGACGCCGCCTTCGCACCACGCGACAGGGCGCAGTCCTGAGCCGCGCCGTCGCGGCCCCAAAGTCCCAAGGCGGCGTCAAGCCGCCGCACTCCAAGGTGCCTTCGGCACAACGATTTTCAAAGCAGCAAGATCGGTCGAGTGCAGAGCGCTCAGGAGGGGCTCACGCTCTTTGCCACCAAGGGCGAAAAATAGGTCCCGACGCGGCGCTGCAAAGCAAGTGGAATAACCTGAGGATGGTTTCCGTTGGCGATCACCACCTGAATTCCCGCTGCCGTGGCCCTGAGTGCTGCCCGCAATTTGGAACGCATCCCGCCCCGCCCAAGCTGGCTTTTCCCCCTGCAGGCAGCTTCCATCCCAGGCGTGACCCGCCGGACCACCCGCACCAACTGGAGCTTCCCTGAGGGCCCCACGGTCCGGAAAAAGCCATCCACGTCGGTGAGCAGGACCAGCCAGTCCGCCCCCAGAGCAGATGCGACAAGGGCGCTCAACTCGTCATTGTCTCCGAACGCCCCTTCCAGTTCGCGCACTGAAACGCTGTCGTTCTCATTGATGATGGGCAGCACCCTCATGCGCAGCAACTGATTGAGTGTCTTCGAGAGGTTTCGGTAGCGAAGCGGAGAAGAAAAGTCATCACTGGAAAGCAGCAATTGGGCCACCACTTTCTTCCCAAACAGCAGCCTCTCGTAGGTGTGCATCAGGCGGCTTTGGCCTACCGCCGCGGTGGCCTGCATCAGCCCCAATTTCTTTGGGCGCCGTTTGATTCCCAGGGAGAACATTCCGCAAGCGATCGCGCCCGAACTGACGATCACATACTCGTGGCGCGTCAGATCGAGTTGGTCGATTAACGACCGCATCCAAATGAAGTTGATCCGCCCATCTGGGGCTATCAAACTGGTCCCGACCTTGACAACCACACGCATGTAAACACTCCAGCCTCCATCGGCGGCTGAGCGGCCGCGGACGTCAACCCCTGGCGAGAACCGAGCAGCGCGGACGCCCGGTTTTTGGCGTAGCACAGGCACTCCTGCCTGTGCGCGTGGCAACCTCAACTTGCTGCGGGCACAGGCAGGAGTGCCTGTGCTACCGCCGGAAGGCCAGGAGCCAACCACCGAGTTACTTCGCGGTCGAGGCGGCCTGTTTCTTACCCTCCCAGGTCCCGTTCTCGGTGTCACTGGACCACTTGCCGGAAAGTTCCCCCTTCTTAAGTTTTCCTGTTAGCAGGTAGTTACCCTGCGGCGTGTCGATATGGATTTCCACATCAGTTTTCTTTACCGTTCCCGCGCTGATCTGGGTCCCGCCCATGGGCGAGGAAACCGATCCCGTAACCGTCTCCTTGTCCTGTTCGAGATAGAGGGTGAAAGGCATGTCGCCTTGAGAGCCCCCGTGCGCCGTGCACTCCCACGTTCCGCTCAGAGGGCCTGGCTTGGGTTTCTTTGCCTGCCCTTGAGCAAACGCGGCTGCAAAAGCCAGACTCAGACTAAGAACGATTGGAACTATCTTTCTCATCTTCATGTATTCGCTCCTTATGCAATCATGTGCAATGGACTGTCCAGGCATTTTACAGCGGTGGCGCGGCTTCCGTCCACAAGAACAGTTGAGAGTCGAGAGTCAAGGGTTGACATCCGGGCTCTCTCGACTCTCGACTCTTGACTTTCGACTGCCCTTCAGAACCAGAAATGCCAGGCGGTATCTACGAGGGCGTGGGTCAAAGCCGAGGCGGAGATTCGTTGCCGGTTTCGATAGGTGTACCCGTAAAACACCCCTGCCAGCGTAGCCAAAATGGCATATCTCCAGTTGGGAACCGGCGCGTGATGCAGATGGGACGCCCCGAATATCACCGAGGCAATTAACAGGCCGTAGACCCCCTTGGGGCCCCAGCGTATGCTCTGGCACAGGAGATTTTGGAGGATGCCACGGAAAAGCAGCTCCTCCGGGATGGCAATGGTGAAGTAGATGCCAAAGAACTGGAGGGGGAACTGCCCGAAGGAGGCGCTGGAAAAGTGGGGATGAATAAAGTGGAGGGCCAATCCCAACGGAATTCCGAAGACACAAAAAGCCAGGAAATTGGCGACGCCGTCCATCACGTCCTGCCGTCTCCATAAGAGCCGGTAGCCCACGCCTTCCAGGTTGCGGACGACCGCAAAGGCGTACACTCCCACGCAGACACAAAAGAGCGGGCGGAAAAAGTAAAGGTCGAACGGCCAGGTCCAAATCCCCTTTAACCAGTTGGCGGCGACCGGAAGCGCCAGCGCCAACATGGCTACCACATCCCGCCACCCCAAGCGCGCGGGACGGTGCAAGCGGTCGGGCAGCAGCAACACTGTAGGCACTAAGATATAGGCCAGCAGCTTGCCGGCTCCCCGGAACGAGAATGAGCCCGTTCCAAAGGCGTAAACGAGGTAGGGGACCAGCAGTAATAAGGGCAAGCCGGCGGCCGCCCAAACTGATTCCACAGCCCGTTGCCGCAGGTAGCGAAGGAGGCTGGACTGTGTCAGTCCCACGAAGGCGCATAAGATGAGGGAAAGACTCAACAGGATGCCTGCCAGGCGTGTGGGATCAGGATGAACCTGGAGCAGGATTACGACCTCTGCGAGGGCAGACAGGGCGATTAGGCCAACAAGAAACAGAGCAATCTTTTTCATCGCCTTAACTAATTGAGGAAGGATCTAGTCGGCCCGACGGCTCGCCGCGCCGATGCGTCCACGCCATGTCCCCACTCCCAACTGCCTACTGCCAACCGCCTACTGCGAACCGAAGTCCACCTGGGCCAGGGGAACAAACTCCAGAGGCCCCAGTTTCTTCAAGTCCTTCTCAAAGCCGGAGAGATTGCCTACCAACACAATAATATTATTTTGGGGAGCAAGCCGCTGGCTGGCGGCGTTCCAAACCTCCTCGGCGGTAAGGGCCCGGATCTTTTCCGGGAAGCGATTCCAATAGTCCAGCGGCAGATTGTAGACCAACAGTTCCAGCGTGTGGCTGGCCACGTCTTCCGACGATTCAAAGTCCAATGCAAGATGGCCGATCAGGTAGCCCTGCGCGGTTTCAAGTTCCTGAGGGGTGATCGGTTGATCGTGGATGCGCTTGATCTGTTCCAGAGCTAGATGGACGCTCTTCAGCGTCTCGGGCGTGCGCGTGAATGTCTTGACAAGCCACACGCCCGCCGTCTGATAAGAGAGCAGTTCACTCGAGGCCCCGTAGGTCAGACCCTGATGGCTGCGCAAAGCTTTAAAGAGCCGGTTTTCTGACGGACCGCCCAGAATCTGGTCGGCGATGCTCAGCGCCAAATAATCCGGGCTCTTTCGCGGCACCCCAAGGTTGCCAATGCGGATCTCCGTCTGGACCGCATCCGGTTTGTCGATGGCGAGAATCCGATGCGATCCCGCCGCTGCCGGTGCCGCAAGCGTCTGAGGCAGCGTGCGGTGGGTCCAGGGGCCAAAGTGCTTTTCCGCCTGTTGAAACGCTTCGGCGGTATCAATGTCCCCGACAATAGCAAGAACTGCATTTGAAGGCTCATAATAGCTGTCATAGAAGGCTCGCAGGTCCCCCGGCGTTATTCGCCGCACGGAGGCTATCGTTCCGTCCTCCGGGTGTCCGTACGCGGTGCCGAGAAAGGCCAGTCGCCTCAACGCCGCATCCGCAACATAGTCGGGGTCGTCGCGAACCACCTCGAGGCCGGAAAGGGTTTGCCGGCGCTTGCGCTCGACTTCCGCCGGCGCGAGGCTGGAGTGCATCGCCATGTCGGAGAGAAGATCGAAAGCCAACTCCTCATGGTCGTTGAGAACGCTCAGGCTGATATACGACTCATCCCATCCGGCGCCCGTATCGACCAAGCCCCCGATCGAGTCAATGGCCTCGGAGATTTGGCTGGCGCTGCGTGTGGAGGTTCCCTCCGTGAGCAGGGCGGTCACTAGTTCCGCTGTTCCCGGCAAAGACGGTGGGTCCGATTCTGCACCCGACTTCACCACCAGGCGCAACGTCAAGAGAGGAAGCAAGTGCCGCTCGATGGCGACCACCTTTAAGCCGTTAGGAAGGACCCGGAGCGCCGGCGCGGGAAGCACCAGGGGCTTGGGGGGCAAGGCCTCGGGCGGAAAGTCACGAGCAAAGGAGAAAGCAGCAAAGAGCAGAGCCGTCAGACAAAACAAGAACCACTTTGGCGCGCAGCCTTCTCCTCGTCGGCAGTTGGGCGCGCCCCACATTTTTCTCTGGACACTGCGGTCCGGCCTCTGACCTCTACCCCTCTCCCGAGAAGATGGGGTGGGAATTGGGTCTTTGCCCTCTCCCGAGGGGAGAGGGTGGACCGCGGCCGGCGCTTTCATCAGCCGGCGCGGGCCGGGTGAGGGGTCACTTCCCTTCCTAGGTTCTGTTGTTTGGCCAAAGTTTCTCATTCGATACGATCCCTGCGTCCCTGCGGCGCCGCTAAATAACCCCTCACCCGCCCGACTCCGGCTGATGACAGCGCCGGAGTCGGACACCCTCTCCCCAAGGGAGAGGGCGATTCATTCCCTTCCTGCCGCGCTCCCTCGCTGGCCCCCCTCCGTACCCTTCGGGTACACTTCCACCAGGGTCATATTCTCCGCCACGAAATACTTCTGCGACACGCGCTGGATATCCGCCGGCGTCACTGCCAGAAATCGAGCGAGTTCCGTGTTGACCAGCTCGGCATCCTTCAGAATAACTGCCGCATAGCCTAGTTCCTCCCCCCGCGTTTGGACCGTCTGGCGGCTCAAGATAAAATCTCGCAGGATTTCGTTCTTCGCTTTTTGGAGTTCGGCATCACTGACCGTTTGCGTCTTCAACCGGGTCAACTCCGCCTCGACTTCAGCTTCCCCTTCGGCCGGTGCGTGGCCCTGGTTCAGCACGGCAAACACAAAAAAGAGATTAGGGTCTTCGGTGAAGTTGCCGGTGCTTTGCGCTTCCAGGGCAATCTGCTTGTCATAAACCAGGCGCCCATAGATGCGCGAACTCTCTCCTTCCGAGAGGATGTTGGATGCCAGCCGAAGCGGGTAGGCGTCGGGTGTACCGTCAGCGGGCATGTGGTAGCCCTCGACGAAGGCAGGAAGGGCAACATTAAGATCGAGCTTCACCACCCGCTTGGCAGTTTGCGCCGGCTCCTGTTGGATGTGGTTTGTAGGAAGGCGTGCTCCACGTTCGAGCGGGCTGAAGTATTTCCGGATCATGGATTCCGTCTCGGCCGGATCCATGTCGCCGACGATGACCAGGGTGGCGTTATTCGGCACGTAATTGGTGTCGTAGAAGTCGTGGATGTCCTCGAGCCGGGCATTGTCCAAGTCGTGCATGCTGCCAATCGTCATGTGCTGGTACGGATGCACGGTATAAGCATGTTGATACAAGGTCTCGACTACGGTCCCGTAAGGCGGGTTATCAAACCGCAGGCGCCTTTCTTCCTCCACCACTTCCCTTTCGTTGTTGAACACCGATTGCGTAATGTCCAGGTTGCGCATCCGGTCAGCTTCCAGCCACAGCGCCACGGGGAGCTGTGAACTGGGTGTAGTCTCCCAGAAGACGGTCGAGTCCTCAGTTGTGTAGGCATTGTCGATACCACCGGATCGAATGATATAGTCGGAGAATTCCTCCGCCCCGATATTCGTGGTCCCGTCAAACATCAAGTGCTCGAACAAATGAGCAAAGCCGGTCCTTCCAGGAGCCTCATTCTTCGAGCCCACGTGATACCAGACCTGTACGTCCACCACCGGCGATTGGTGGTCTTCAATCAGGCAAGCGTTGAGGCCGTTGGGAAGGGTCAGTTGCCGGACCGTGGTGTGCGGAAGTGCGACCGCGCCTTCCGCCGGGCGACAAGTCGCCGCCAGTACGAATACACCAGCCGCAAAAAGAACTGCGCGCGCGATGTGGGATTTATGGAAGATTCTGGACAACCTGCTCCTAACGTGTAGCGCCGACCTTTAGGTCGGCATGCAGCCCTCCTGCTGACCTGAAGGTCAGCGCCGAGATCGTGAAGTTCTGATTTTACCATCGAACCGCGTGAGCCGGCGATCTGGCAGGCCTTATCCACGAAACATGCGAGGAAGAAAGCCCTAGAGGCAGCTTTCGGTGCGAGGGTTGGCAATGGCCGCCCGGTCAATCCCTGGGCGGAGTGGTGGGCAGCAGCGGCACACACCGCGCCTATAAGGGTGGTAAAATGACCCATGCTCACCGGAATGAGCTTTGGACCTACCCGTATCGACGGAATGATCGGCTCATATGCTCAGTATTTGTCGCGGAAGCATGCTTCCAACTGCAAGCGCTTCGAGTCACTCCTCGTCGCTAACCATGAGGGCGCCATGGCCGAAGCGATTGTGTTTGGCCTGCTTCAGAGTCTTCATTTGAGCCCTGAGATAAACGAAGACGTTGAAGTCGGCGGCCCGGATTTCATATGCGCGGGGTCGACCCTGAATTTCGGCCTTCGACGCGTCATTAAGCCCTCTCCTGAGGACCGATTTGTGGTGGAAGCGACATGCCTGGACCCGGACGCGGTAACCAGGCGTTCGGACATCCCCAATGAGTTGCCCGACGACATAAGCGGAGGACCATTTTCATTACTCACAAGGTCAATCTGCAACAAGGTAAAGGACAAGACGACGCAATTGGGTGGCCACGCGATGCCGCGGGTCCTCGCCGTGGCGTCTAGTCACGCCGGGGTAGGGGCTCTCTTCAACACGGGAGCAGCAGAATGGATGCTCACTTCAGAGCCCCGGATTGTCGCCGGAATCGGGAGTCCCGGACTTGGGAGGCAATGCACAGACCTTCGAAGCTCGGTGTTCCTGAGGCTCGCCGATGACGGGCGAACTGCCCTCCCATGTCGTCAGACCGTATCGGCAATCCTGCTGATTGCAGTTTATGGCGACAAGAGCGAGGTTTATGGCATCCTGCACCCGCAACCGGCGCGGCCGTTGCGAATCGACTTCTTTCCGAAAATCCCGTTTGTCCGCCTGTCGAAGTGGCCAATCACTGATGGAATCATCTCTACGGAATGGGTACTTGCGGACCCGGGAGGTCTAGGTGTCCCGCACTTCCCTGTTGATGCGGACGACTGACCATTAGGCGCTGACCTATGGACACGAAGGCATCTGCGCGGTAAGCTTAGTCGAAAGGTGAAGAACGAGGATTTTATGGCGATCACTTTGAACCTACCTCCCGACGTCGAAACAAAATTGGCGGCCCAGGCTCGCGAGTTGGGCCTGCAACTGGACACTTACGTCCAAAGCCTGCTCCAAGAGCGAGCGTCCAAGATTGCCGCGGAGCAAACAACCGATCTGAAGCAATTTGAGGCTGAACTGGATGCTCTCTCCAAAGGATCAGAAAAGCTTGCTTACCTGTCGGCAGAGGCTCTCACTCGCGCCAGCATCTATCAGGAACACGATTGATGGCAGGGCTATCGTACTTAATTGACACGAACATTCTCTTGCGGCTGGTCAAGTCGAATGACCCTGAGTTTGCCGGCCTTCGGAGGGTGGTTCACATTTTAAAAGAGCGCGGCGAGCGACTCTGTTACCTGCCTCAGAACATCGTCGAGTTCTGGAACGTCTGCACGCGTCCAGCGAACCGCAACGGGTACGGACTCTCACTCGCGGAAACAGATGAACGCGCACAGCGAATCGAGCGCGCGTTCACACTGTTACCTGATAGTGAGCTCATCCACGATGAATGGCGACGTCTTGTAGTGAGGGAAGCTGTTTCCGGAGCCCAGGTGCACGATGCGCGCTTAGTTGCCGCGATGTACGTCCACCAGGTTGAACATCTGCTAACCCTAAACGTTCGCGACTTTACCCGCTACCGGAGCATCACTGTCCTGCATCCTCAGACTGTCATTGAGAGCAGATAACGGGCGCCGCCCACTTGCTTCTTATGGGTTCCGCAAAGGCGACTGCCCGCGCCGCCGGTGTTTGTGAATGATCTGCGCCAGCGCGCGCAGGGCCTCATTGACTTCTCCTGGGTTTTGAAAGACTGCGGCCACGTCAGGATCAAGCGTGACGACGCTCGCGCCCTCCTTGTAACGTGACGCGTACTTGTTGGGGCGAGCCCTGCTGAAATCGTATTCGGAGAGAATGTCATCCCTATCAGCCCGAGTCGTGTTACCGGGTTTACGCAAGTTCTTCTTCATAATCTCTTCGTTCGCGGCGGGTCGCCTGCCGGGCGCTAATGATCCGAACTTGCTCAGCGCGCTCCGTAAACATCACCGCGAGCAACCTCTGTCAGCGCGAAAGTCCAAGCAAGACGTAGCGCTCCTCCTCCTCTGAGTGCCGCGGGTCCGTGACGATACGGCCTAGAGGATCTCCGAACACCGTTTCGGCTTCCTCAAAGGAAACCTCGTGCCTAGCAAGATTTTTCGCCGCCTTTTCGGAACTCCACGCAAAATTCAGTGCCACACTCTATTATCTCACGAGTCGGCAGATCTTGTTCGCCAGCAGATTTGGGACTTCGGTGTGGCTCGGCACAGCTTCGATAGCGCCGGTTTGCGAATTCGACCAGAGGGAATGGCTGCTACCCTCCCGCTTGAGGGTGCAACCATGCTTGCGCAGATGCTGAAGCAGGGTGCTTCTTTCACTTGACGGTGATGGTCTCGAGTTCGGCCTCGGGCGGAATTCCGCGCAGCCCGTCTTTCCGCCGATCTTCGAGGATGAGGGCGATGGCGTCGCGCAGACTGGTACGGGCTTCATCCTTGGTTCTGCCTTGCCCGTTGGCTCCGGGAATCTCCGGACAGTAGGCGATGTACCACTCTCCATCCCGCTCAAACACAGCCGTATATTCGTTTGCCATGGCACCTTTCCGCGCTCTTCCGACGATCAGTATTATATCCCAGTTCCGCTGAGTTCGATAAAGCAGGGCCTCTCACTCGCTGTACTTCTGCGCGATCGGATAACGCCGGCCCATGCCAAAAGCCTTGGCGGTGACCTTGAGTGTGGGAGGGGCCTGCTGGCGCTTGTATTCGGCGCCATTAACCTTGCGGACGGTGTTTTCCACTAAGGTGAGGTCGAAATGATGCTTTTCAGCGATCTGCTGGGAGGACAATGCCTCCTCGATGTAGTCCTTCAAAATGGCGTCCAGGACTTCATAAGGAGGGAGAGTGTCCTGGTCAGTTTGGTTAGGCCGTAATTCCGCCGAGGGGGGCTTTTCGAGACAGGCAAGGGGGATGCGTTCGCCGGCGCGATTGACGTAGCGCGCCAAGTCGTAAACCATGACCTTGGGGACATCGGCTATAGCGGCCAGGCCCCCGGCCATGTCGCCGTAAAGGGTGCAGTAACCGGCGGCCAGTTCGGATTTGTTGCCGGTGCTGAGGACCAAGGAGCCGAATTTATTGGATAAGGCCATGAGAATATTGCCGCGAACTCGCGCCTGGATATTCTCTTCCGTCACGTCGCGGGGTTCACCTTCAAAGGCAGGGTCAAGCGCGGTGAGATACGTCTCGAAGATGGGGGTGATGGGAATAATCCTGAAGTCGATGCGCAGATTGCGGGCCAGCGCCTCGGCATCCCGGATACTTCCCGGTGAGGAGTAAGGGCCGGGCATGCCCACTCCGGTGACGTTCTCGGAGCCCAGCGCGTCCGCCGCCAGCGTGGCGACCAGCGAGGAATCGATGCCACCACTCAGACCCACGATCACTTTTTGGAACCCGCATTTCACAACGTAGTCATGAATGCCTAGCTTGAGCGCCTGGTACACCGCCTCGGTTTCGGAAGCAGGCGCGGGACGAATTTCGAGGGGTGCGTACCCCCCCTTGTTCCCCTCCTCCGTGAGGAGGGGAGTAAGGGGTGGTGCGCTATTCCCCTCCCCATTGAAGAGAGGGGTACGATGTGGTGAGTTAGAGCAAGTATCGTAAATCACCAGGTCTTCCTCGAACGACCGGGCGCGCGCGCAGAGCTCTCCGTTGGCGTCGAAAGCCATGCTCGAGCCATCGAAAACCAGTTGGTCGTTTCCCCCCACCTGATTCACATAGACGACCGAAATGTGGTGGGTATCCGCGATGGCCTTCAGCATGTCGTAACGGAACTGTATTTTCTCTGTACTGAACGGAGAGGATGCAATATTGAGCAGCAGATTGGCCCCGGAGCGAACATACTCCTCGACCGGATTTCGTGTGTAGCGTTGCTTCTTCCAGAAGTGCTTGTCGTTCCAGACATCCTCACAAATGGTGATCCCCACCTTGAAACCATTCAGCTCCTGAGGGTGAATGGACTGACCGGGTTCGAAATAACGCGACTCGTCGAAAACGTCGTAAAAAGGAAGCAGAATCTTGGTGTAGTCCCCCACCACCCTGCCGTCCTTAATTAGGGCCGCCGCGTCCGCCACGGCTTTGCCTTGCACCGCGTGGGAGCGACGCACGTAGCCTACAAGCGTCGGGATGGGCGGGAGCAGCCCTGCCAAGCGCTCCATTTCAGTCTCGGATTTGCATATGAAGCCGGGCCTCTCGACCAGATCGCGAGGCGGATAGCCGCAAAGCGCCAACTCCGGAAAGACCACCAAGTCTGCCCCGCGCTCCCCGGCGCGCTGGGCATACTTCACGATGCGGTCGATGTTCCCGGCAAAATCTCCTACCGTAGTGTTGATTTGGGCAAGGGCAATCTTCATGATCGTGATTAGTCTACTTCATGGCTCGCGAGTGTGGCAAGGCGGTCCTGGGGCATTGGCGATTTGCGATTGGTGATTTGCGAATGACAGGGGAAAGCGCTGCCATCGCTACTCTGTTAATCGGGTATCGGAAATCTGCAGGCAAAAATGGTCGGATGTTGTGATTCGTGGGTAAGGACGAACGAAGCCCCTACCCCACGTTGTTAATCGCAAATCGCCAATCGCAAATGGGGAGTCTAGGCGCTGAAAGAACTTCCGCAGCCGCAGGTGGTTTTAACATTCGGGTTGTCGAACTTAAAGCCCGCACCCTCCAAGGTCTCTACGTAGTCGATTTTGGTGCCGCTGATGTACATCAAGGATGCCTGGTCAACAAACACCTTCAGGCCGTCGAATTCGTAAACCTTGTCCACCCCGTTGGTCTGGTTCTCGAAATTCATCTGGTACGAGAATCCAGAACATCCGCCGCCCACTACCGCGACGCGCAAACCAGCCGGGGCGGGGTTTTGTTGGGCCATGATTTCCTTTACTTTGGAAACGGCCTTGGGGGTAAGCTCAATTTTCATCGTATACTCCTTATACAATCCAATTCCCGCCTGACATCCTCGGTTATCTGATGAACCAACATATCAGAGGGATGCACAGAAATCAACCCGGTCGCGCGGCCCCTAATCCGTCGATAACGTGGGGGTAGGAAGCGGGGAAGTAGGGGCGAGGCGGCGCCTCGCCCCTACAGGCACCACCCTCTG
>Ga0187781_10001665_pt1 | contig 16902 bp, 12 predicted proteins | sample 0715_SJ02_MP02_2_FD_132447 | JGI IMG/M metagenome (GOLD analysis project Ga0187781, IMG submission 132447) | Tropical peat soil microbial communities from peatlands in Department of Meta, Colombia - 0715_SJ02_MP02_20_MG | ecosystem: Environmental > Terrestrial > Soil > Wetlands > Peat | place...
CCGAACACGCGGGTGTCATCGTCGAACTCGTCGGCGCGTTCGAGCGACAGGAATAATTTGTCGGCGAGGCCGAGCGGCAGCCCGCGCGCAGCTTCGGTCTTTTGCGGCAGCGCCGGCGTGAACAAAATCCGCTCTGACGCAATGAGCGTACTCGGGATGGTCACGATCGCCTGGTCGGCTGCGATCACGCCCTTGGCGGTTTCGATGCGCAGCCGCTTGCCGCGATGATCGATCGCGCGCACTTCGCAATCGAGCACCGCTGGAAGATTTTCGCCGCACGCGCTGATGAGCGCACCATAGCCCTTGACCACGCGCCAGTTCACGCCGGTGTCGTGATAGCGGTCGAAATCCTTGGCCGACATGCGATCCCATTCGGCGCCGCTGATATAGGTGCTGAGCGCATTGATCAGGCCGTTCCAGCGATTACCCGGTTCGAGAAAATCGGCGCTCGGGACGTCGCCGTCGCTTTCGGCGGCGCCGTCCACGCGCGTGAAGAACGCATTCATCGCCGACTGAAAGTCTTGCTGCTCAGCGGGCGGGAAGCCGGCGCCCAAAGACCGGCGCGACCAGGGCGGCCGCGACTTGTCGATCTCGGCTCCTTGCTCCTGCGCAATCTCGACCCACGGATTGCGGTCGGCCGAATGCAGCCAGCCGCAGCCGAGATCGAGCGCAAACCCCGACGCGTCAGTGACCGTCCAGGCGCGGCCGCCGAGCCGCGGGCGCGCCTCGACGATGAGACAATCGATCGCGGCTTCGCGCAGCCGGCGCGCCGCGGCGACACCGGCGGCACCGCCACCAACGACCACGACATCGACGTCTCTACCCGGCATGGATGCCTTGCCCTGTGGCGAGCCAAGCCGCCGGCACGGTGATCAAGCGCGCAGGCGCCAACTTGAAATCGCTATAAACAACGCATTCTTGCATACGGGCCCGGCAGGATCGCGCCTTGGCGGCGCGTCCAATCGATGCGAACTTGTCAGCACACTTAAGGACCTCGCCGGGTTCCGCAACCACCAGGCTGCCGCCGCCAACCCCGAAAAAGTCCCCTCTTGAACATTCGGCCCAAGAATACCGCAGCGCCACCCGCGCCGGCGAAACGCTCATTCGCCGCGATGCGCTATCCGGGATTCCGCATCCAGTTCGTCACCTTCGTGTTTGCGATGATGGCCGACAATATCGAGCACGTCATCAGCTACTGGGTGATGTTCCAGAAATTCCATTCGCCGGCCTTGGCCGGTTTTGCCATCGTTTCGCACTGGCTGCCCTTCCTTCTCTTCTCGGTGATCGCCGGCGCGCTCACCGACCGTTTTGATCCGCGCCGCATCATTCAATGCGGCATGGTGTTGTTCATCCTGGTGTCGCTCGGCTGGGGCTATTTCTTCATCACCGGCACCTTGCAGATGTGGCAGGCAATGGTGCTTCTGGTGATTCACGGCTGCGCCGGCGTGCTGTGGTTTACGCCGGTGCAGGTGCTGCTCTACGACATCGTCGGCCCCGCCGATCTGATGAGCGCGGTCCGGCTCAACGCCACCGCGCGCTATCTCGGCGTTCTCGTCGGGCCGGCGGCGGGCGGGTTGATCCTGCTCGCGCTCGGGCCGTCCTACGGCATCTTTCTGAACACGATATTCTATCTGCCGCTCCTGCTCTGGCTGGTGAATGCGCCCTACGGCCCGCGCTTTCGCAGCGGCGCGCCGCCGCCATCCCGCCCGGTGCGCGGCCTCGCCGACATCACCCACACCACGCGTGAGATTCGCAGCCATTCCATCATTGTCTCGATGACGATCTTGGCCGGGGCGGCGTCGTTCTTCGTCGGCAATGCGTATAGCTCGCAGATGCCGGGATTCGCCGAAGATCTCGGGCACGGCGATCCGGGCCTGTCCTACAGCATGCTGCTGGCGGCGGATGCCTGTGGCGCCTTTCTTGCCGGGGTTCTGCTCGAAAGCGGCGGACTGTTGCCGCCGCGGCAGCAGACCGCCATTGTGCTGGCCATGCTCTGGTGCGCTTCGCTCGCCGGCTTTTCCTTGTCGTGGAACTATTCGCTTGCGCTCGGCCTGTTGTTCGCTGCCGGCTTCTTCGAGCTGTCGTTCAACTCCATGGCGCAAAGCCTGGTGCAGATCAATGCGCCGATCGACAATCGCGGACGCGTCGTCGGCCTGTTCGGAATGGCGAGCTACGGACTGCGTGCCTTCAGCGGCGTGTCGGTCGGGCTTCTTGGCAGTTTGATCGGCGTGCATTGGTCGCTGGCGGCCTCGGCGCTTGCGATGCTGGCGACGGCGGTGGCGCTGCTCGCTCTGCCATAGCGCCGGTTCGCCGCGATCAGCCCTTCAAACGCTCGCGCTCAAAAAGCTTGCAAGATTCGCGGGCGCACGGTCGAGCAGCCAGCGCAGCGTGTTGGGATTGCCGATCAAGCCGTGCTCCGCGTAGTAGCGGAACATGGCGGCGAGCGTCGCGCGCTCGTATTCACCCATGCCGCCGGCGCGGGCGCGCGCTTCCCATGCCGCAAGCGGCTCTTCCTCGGGGCGCACATCACGGCCGAGCGCACGGCTGAGCAAAGTCGCAACTTCGGTCTGGCTCAGCGCCGGCGTGCCGACAAGCTCGTAGGTGGCGCCGCCGTGACCGCCTCGCGTCAGCACGATGGCCGCGGCCTCGCCGACATCGTCCAAATCCACGAGGCTCAGCCGCGTTTGTGCGGGATAGGGAAACTTGAACACGCCGTCGCGGACGATGCCGTCCCACGCACCGAGAATATTCTGCATGTAGACGGTCGGCTGCAGCACGGTGAGCTCGAAGCCGGCGACGAACAGCATCTCCTCGACGCGCATCTTCTGCCAATGATGCGGCATTGCTTCGATCTGCGGATGCAGCACCGAATGATAGACAAAACGCGTGACGCCGTGCGTGCGCGCCGCGGCGGCAACCGCGCGCGCATAGGCGACCTCGTCGCGGCTGACATTCGGGCAGATATGATAGATCGCCTGCGCGCCGGCCGCGGCTTGTGCCAGCGCGCGCGCATCCTCGAAGCTGCCAAAACTGACCTCGGCGGCGCCGAGCGCAAGCAGCGAACCGGCGTGCTCGGGATTGCGGATAAAGGCGCGCACCTGCGCACCCTTCGCCGCCAATGCCTTCACCACAGCCTTGCCGCTTTTACCGGCGGCGCCGGTTACCAGGATCATCGCGCGATCACCGCAAACTTCGCCGTAACTTGGCCGTCAGCTCGAACAAGCGGCCGGGACTGAGCGGGATTTCGTTGAGTTCGACGTTTTGATCTAAAAGTCCGAGCGCATCTTCGATCGCCTGCGCGAACAGCGGCCCGACCGGAATGGCGCCGGCTTCGCCCGCCCCTTTGATGCCGAGCGGATTGAGCGGGGATTCGGTGACGGTGTGCGCGATCTCCATATGCGGCACTTCGAGCGCCGTCGGCAGCAGATAGTCGGCGAGCGAGGCATTGAGCAACTGGCCTTCGTCGTCGAATACGAGCTGTTCGTAGAACGCGTTGCCGATGCCTTGCGCCACGCCGCCGTGAATCTGGCCGGCCAGGATCAGCGGGTTGATGACCGTGCCGCAATCATGCACCACGACGTATTTGAGGACGTTAAGCGCGAAGGTCTGCGGATCGACCTCGACGATCATGGCATGCACGCCGCTTGCGGTAGCGCCGCCGGCCGGACCGAAATACTGGGTCGATTCCAGTCCCGGCTCGGTGCCAGGCTTCACCGCGCCGCGCATCGGATTGGCCTTGAGCGCGAGCGCGCCGAGCTTGACCGACTGGCCGGGGACGCCGACCACCCGCACTTCACCGTCGGCGATCTCCAGATCCTCCTCCGCGCACTCGAAATGCTCGGCGGCGAGCTTGAGAATTTTCTGCCGCACCGCCTTGGCCGCTTCGTTCATGGCGTTGCCGGCAACGACGGCGCCGCGGCTCGCAAATGTGCCGGCGCCCCAATAAAACTGATCGGTGTCGCCAGTGACGACGTCGACGTCGGTGACATCGACGCCGAGCTGGTCGGCGACGATCTGTGCGAAAACGGTGAAGTGCCCCTGCCCTTGCGTGCCGATGCCGGTCGCGACATTGACTTTGCCGTTCGACTGCACCTGCACCTTGGCGCCTTCGTACGGCCCGATGCCGGTGCCCTCGACGTAGCAGGCGACACCGACGCCGACATGGCGGCCTTGCGCGCGCAGTCGCGGCTGCTCCTCGGCGAGGAATTTCCGATAGCCGATCATCGCCAATGCCTTGTCGAGGATCGGCTCGTAATTGCCGCTGTCATAGGAGAGCGGCGCGAAGTCCTGATAGATGATCTCGTTGTTGTAGGGGAACGCATCGGGTGGAATGAGATTGCGCCGGCGGATTTCGGCGCGGTCGATTTTCAGTTCATGCGCGGCGATGTCCAGGAGCCGTTCGATGACGAACACGCCGTGCTGGCGTCCGGCGCCGCGATAGGGCGTGACGATCGGCTTGTTGGTGAAGATGGCCGTGAATGTGCTGTCGTAGTTTGGCACGACGTACGGGCCGAGCAGCGTGCATTGCGAGTTGATCGGCACCGTCAGTCCGTAAGGATTGTAGGCGCCGGTATCGTGCAGAAACACGTCCTTGATGCCGAGGATGCGGCCGTCGGCCGACAGCGCGATTTCCGCGTCGTGGGTCTGGCCACGCTCGTGCGTGGTGGCGAAGAAATGCTCGAGCCGATCCTCGATCCATTTGATCGGCCGGTTGAGCTTTCGCGCCGCCCAGGGGATCACCACCTCCTCCGGATAGAACAGCATGATCTTCGGCCCGAAGCCGCCGCCGACAAAGGGCGCGATCACGCGCACCTGCCGCTCGCTCAAGCCGAGCATGCCGGCAAGCCCGTTGCGCAGGAAGACCGGCGCCTGCGTGGTGTCCCAGATCGTGAGCTGATTGGCGCGCGCATCCCAATTGGCGACGATTCCGCGGGTCTCGATCGGCGAGGAGGCGCCGTGATCGTAGAGAAAGCGCCGGGCGATGACGCAATCGGCTTTGGCGCGCGCGGCGGCATAATTGCCGCGGCTCTGGCGGACGTGGGCGGCGACATTGCTGCGCACATCGTCATGCACCGTCGGCGAGACGTCGCCCAGTGCCTTTTCCAGATCGACCACGGCCGGCAGCGGTTCGAGCTCGACGGCGATATCGGCGAGCGCATCCTCGGCGAGATAGCGGCTGTCCGCCAGCACGACCGCGAGCGGCTCGCCGACATGGCGGACCTTGTCTTTGGCGAGCGGTACCTGGGTGCGCTGGTTGAAGATCGTATCCTTGATCGGCGGCGGCGGCACCAGGAGCGGACCCGGCGCCCAATAGTCGCCGAGATCGGCAGCGGTATAGACGGCGACGACTCCTTCGCGGGCACGCGCCGTCGCGACATCGATCGAGCGAATGCGGGCATGCGCGACGTTGCTGCGCAGAAAAGCCGCGTACACCATCCCGGGTAGTTCTACGTCATCGACGAACAACGCCTGGCCGCGCAGAAGCCGCGCGTCCTCGTTGCGCCGGACCGCAGCGCCGAAACTGCGCGTGCTCATGTCGCGGAGCCGCGCAGCCGTTGCGCCGCAAGCTGCATCGCCTCGACGATGTGCTGATAGCCGGTGCAGCGGCACAGATTGCCGGACAGCGCTTCGCGGATTTGCGCCTCATCCGGTTGCGGCGTTTCGTCGAGGAAGGCTTTCATGGTCATCAGGATGCCGGGCGTGCAATAGCCGCATTGCAGGCCGTGGCAATCGCGCATCGATCGCTGCAGCGGATGCAGATGATCCTGATCCGGCGCGAGCCCTTCCACGGTGGTGATGCCGAGACCGTCGGCTTGCGCCGCGAACATCAGGCACGAGCGGACCGCCGCCCCTTCGACGATCACCGTGCAGGCGCCGCACACGCCATGCTCGCAGCCGACATGGGTGCCGGCGAGCAAGAGATCGTGGCGGAGAAAGTCGCTGAGCAGGAGGCGCGCTTCCACGCTGCGCCGGTAGGACGTGCCGTTCACGGTGACCGTGATCTGGTGCCGATCAGCGCTCACGGTGTGCCCGCTCGTTCGCGGTTGTCAGCGCGCGTGCGGTCAAGACGCCGGCGACATGGCGCTGATACTCCTTGCTGGCATGGATGCTGCCGCCGGGATCGATGGCGCTTTGCACCAGCGCCGCGGCTTCGGCGATTTCACGCTCGCTGATTTGTTTGCCGACCAACGAGCGGCTCGCCTCTTCGGCAAAGACCGGCCCATCGCCCGCGTTACAGAGCCCAATGCTCGCTTCGAGGCATTGGCGCTGCGCATCGAGCCGCACCGTGCAGGCCACGCCGATGATGGCGAAATCGCCGCGGCGGCGCGACATTTCCAGAAAGCACGCGCCCGAATCCGCGGACGCGACCGGCAACTCGACTTCGGTCAGCATTTCGTCCGGCTCGAGCGCGGTGGTCAGCGCGCCGACAAAGAAGTCACGCGCCTCGATCCAGCGCTCGCCCTTCGCCGACTGCGCGTGCAAACGGCCCCCGAGCGTCAGAACGATGGCCGGCATTTCGGAGGCCGGATCGGCGTGGGCGAGATTGCCGCCGATGGTGCCGCGATTGCGAATCTGCGGATGTGCGATGTGCGGCAATGCTTCGTGGATCAGCGGCAATTTCCGTTCGATCGTCGGATCGCGCTCCAGGCTGCGATAGCGGGTGAGCGCACCGATGCGCAGGCGGTCGCCGCCATTCCCGATGCCGGCAAGTTCCTTGAGCGGATTGATGTCGATCAGCACGGCCGGCTGGGTCAGCCGGAAATTCATCGTCGGCACGAGACTCTGGCCTCCGGCCAGAAATCGCGCCTCGTCGCCGTATTCGGCCTTCAACTGCAAAGCTTGCTCGACCGAGCGAGCAGCGACGTAACGGAAAGGCGCAGGTTTCATAAGTGCCGAACGTACCAGGAATGGCGATCAGTCGCCGAATATGAGGAATTATAGGAGGGAGTCAAAGTTTCGCAGGCTCGGCCGGCCGGCCTCTTCAGAACCCCGGCGCCGTGACTATGCCGCAGCCGTTTTCTGCTCGCTTTCGACCGCCGCCAAGACTTCCTCGGGCGACAACGGCGCGAAACCGGGGCGAAACCTCTCCCGGCCAAGGCGATAGATAGCGCGATTGTACGGCACGGGCACACCGTGTTCGGCGGCGAGCCGGACGATATAGCCGGTGATCGATTCAAGCTCGGTGTCCTCGGCGCCGCGCAGCATGACGTCTTGAGTCATGCTCGACATCCGCATGGCGCTCACCCTGCGCTCGAACAGCGGTCGAGTCAGCCAGCCGGGCAGCACCGCGACCAAGTGAAGGAGCGCAAACGGCGGCATGCCGGCGATGCGGTGCTCGCGATAGCCGGCGGCGCGCACGACCCGCACCCCTTCCCACAAGGCCTGAGTGAGGAGCTGCTGGTAGATGCCGAGGCTCAAGAGCGGCCGCGCGCCGCGGCCCAGCAACGCGTCGAGTGCGTTGGTGAGGTTGACCACGATCTTTGAATGCACGGCATCCAGCAGACGATCGGTGACCTCGATCGGACAGCCGCGCGCCAAAATCGATTGTACGAACCGCAGTTCGTAGCGCAGGGAATTGTCCGGCGTGCCGATCAGCACCGGGCCCTTGCGCTGATAGCCGACGACGACCGGTTCGTCGCGCCGGGCGTTGTAACCGACCACGCCGTAGATCACCTTGGAGAAGAATTCCGGCAGGATGCGCTGATTGTCGATGCCGTTCGCGAGCGAGACGACGATGGGCCGGTCGCCGAGATCTTCGCGGACCTGTCGCGCCACCGCTTGCAGGCTGTAGTTCTTCACCGCCAGCACGACGATATCGACGTCGGCGATGTCGCCCGGCCGATCGACCACGGCGACGCAGACGGTGTGGCGCGTCGTCTCCGGCTGGTCGAAGGCATAGGTGGTGATGCCGTTCGCGCGCAATGCCGTCTGGCTTGCCCCATGCCCCATGACAAAGACGGAGGGATATGTCTCGGCGACCCAGGCCGCCACCGATGCGCCGATGGCGCCAGGGCCGATGAAGAGGATTTTGGGCTCACTCACGTTGCGCGCCTTCACTCGAGACCACAGCATATCCGCGCCGTTGCGAGGAGCGAAACGACGAACAGCAAGGCCATGCGAAAATCTGGCTTCTCAGACCGGGAAATTTGCTGTTCTCTCCGCCATCAAAAGATGCGGGAGGACGGCGTGACCAAGGCTTTGGAAAGAACCTATGACGGCATCATCGTCGGCGCCGGCCATCACGGGCTTATCCTCGGCAGCTATCTGGCGAAAGCGGGACTGGACGTGTTGCTGGTCGAGCGGCGCCTGCAATATGGCGGCGGCCTGACCACCAAGGAAGTCACCGCGCCGGGCTTCTATCACAATCTGCATTCCATCAATCATTTCCACATTTCCGAAACACCGTGGTTCAAGGATCTCGGCCTGGAAGACCGCGTCACCTACATCACGCCGCGCTACGAATTCGGCCAGGCGCACAGCGACGGCACGGCGCTGGTCTTCGGGCGCGATCGTGAAGAGACCATCGCCAACGTGGCCCGGTTCTCCAAAAAGGACGCCGAGACCTTTCGCGAGTGGAATCGCCGCGCCGAGGAGATCACCGCGCAGATCCTGATTCCCGAACGCTATGCCGAACCACTGCCGCGGGCCGAGCGCGAGGCGCTGTTGGAGAAGACCGCGATCGGGCGCGACTTCCTCGCCGTCAGCCGGCGGCAGCCGCTCGACGTAGTGCGGGAGCTGTTTGAGAACGATCACGTCAAGCTTCTCTTCCTGTTCAAGGTGTCGCTGTTCGGCACCTGGCTGACCGATACCTTGTCGAAAACGAGTCCGATGGGCTCGGTGATCCGCGCCTTCGATCTGGAAACCGGCTATCAGCTCTGTCAGGGCGGCTCGTTCAACCTCGCCCGCGGCCTGATGGAGACCTTCATCGCCGCGGGCGGAACGTTTGCGCCGCAAGTCGCCATCGAACGCATCCTGATCGAACGCGGACGCGCGCGCGGCATCGTGCTCACCGACGGCAGGACCGTGCGAGCGCGGCAATTCGTAGCCAGCACCCTCGACGTGCATCAGACCTTCGAAAATCTAATCGGACGCGCGCAACTGCCGGCGGGACTCGCCGAAAAGCTCGACCGTTTTCAGTATACCGGCTGGACGCTGTTCGGCTTGCACCTCGCCTTGCACGAGCCGCCCAAATTCACCGCCGCTGAATTCGATCCGAATATCAACCGGACGCTGAAATGGAGCATCGGCGCGGAAACGATGGAGGACCTGTTCACCGCCTTCGAGGACGTCAAGGCGAACCGCGTACCGCGTATCGTGCAGTTCGGCTCCGGTCCCTTGAGCGTGATCGATCCGACGCAGGCGCCGCCCGGCAAGCACACGACCTATTGCTGGCATGTCATGCCGCTCGCGCCCGATCTCGGCGGGCAGGACTACGAGGATTTCAAGCGCGAGTTCGCGGAGAAGATCATCGCCACGTTTGCGCGATATTGCCCTAATCTCACCCGCGACAACATCATCGGCCAATACGTCTATACCGCCAAGGAATACACCCGAGAACTGATCAACATGCGCAACGGCGACATCTTCATGGGCGCGTTCAACGCCGAGCAAGTGATGTACAATCACTTCGGCTACCGCACCCCAATTCCCAACCTTTATTTGGCCGGCTCGTCCGGCCATCCCGGCGGCGCCATTTCCGGCGGAGCGGGATACATCACCGCCGGTGTCATCGCCCGCGATCTCGGCGCAAAACTTTGGTGGAAGCCGGCCAACGCCTCCGCGGCGCTCGGCGCGATCGCACAAGCAGCAGCCTAACCGACAAAGTTCAAGACACCATGTCCGAAACATTTTCCGTTGCCGACAAAGTCGTCGTCATCACCGGCGCCGGTCAGGGCATTGGGCGCAGTTTCGCCAAGGCGTTCGCCTCGGCCGGCGCCCGCGTCGTCATCGCCGAACGCAATATCGAGAAGGCGCGCGCGGTCGAGCGGGAAATCGCCTCCGGCAACGGCCAGGCCCTGCTGGTCGAGACCGATGTCGCCGATGAGGACTCGGTCAATCGCCTCGCCGCGACGATCGATCAATCCTTCGGCCGTGCCGATGTGCTGATCAACAACGCCGCTATTTTCTCGACGCTCGAGATGCGGCCGTTCGACCAGATTCCGGTGCCGGAATGGGAGCAGGTGCTGCGCGTCAACGTGACCGGACCGTTCCTGTGCGCGCGAGCGATGCTGCCGCTGATGCGCAAGAACAAATGGGGCCGCATCATCAACATGGCGTCCGGAGCGGTCACGCTCGGCCGGCCGAACTATTTGCACTACATCGCCTCGAAGGCGGCGCTCGCCGGCATGACGCATTCGATGGCGCGCGAGCTCGGGCCCGAAGGCATCACCGTCAATGCGGTTCTGCCTGGCGCGACCTATACCGAGATCGCCCGCAAGACCGTCACGCCGGAGCAGAAACAGCGCATCGTCGCCATGCAAAGCATCCCGCGGCCGCAAGTGCCGGAGGATTTGATCGGCGTCGTCATGTTCCTTGCTTCGGATGCTTCCGCCTTCATGACCGGGCAAGAAGTGACGGTCGATGGCGGCGCCACGCATCCGTAAGTCCTCTTCGCCGCTCGCGGAACGTCGTCGATGGTTGGATACGAGACGCCAGCGCTGCGCGCTTTTCCGTCTTAAACATGCGCAAATCGCCGCACGGCGGTCGCAATTCGCCTTTATCGGGGACGGCATTGCCCCCTGTCATTTTGCACCGCAGGCCAACGGAGACTGACGCGATGCGCCACCCCCTCATCGCCGGGACACTGATCCTCGCCGCCCTTCCCCTCGCATTTGCTCCTGAAACAAGCTTTGCCCAGGGTAAATCGGAGCAGGGCGAGCAACAGGGCGTGCCGCTGCCTCCGGGCGGCTTCAAACCGCCGCCGGCAGTGCCGATCAAGCCGTATCAGAGCGTCGCGCTGACTTTGCCCAAGGAATACAACGATCAAGGCTTCGTCGCCTTCCGCAAACAACTGGGCGAGATCGCCGAACGCAAAGACAAGGCCGCGCTCGGCAAGGTCGTCGTCAGCCAGGGCTTCTTTTGGATGCAGGAGAAGGACGTAGCCGACAAGAAGAAATCCGGCCTTGCCAATCTCGTCAATGCGCTCGACCTCGACGCCAAAGACGGTTCCGGCTGGCAATTCCTCAGCGGCTACGCCAACGAGCCGACCGGCGAACCGATCCCGGACAAGCCGAACGTGATTTGTGCGCCCGCGGAACCCACGATCGACGCGAAAGCGTTCGAGGCCTTGGTCAATTCCACCAAGACCGAGCCGCCGGAATGGGGCTATCCGATCAAGGACGGCGTCGAAGTGCGCAGCGCCGCCAAAGCAGACGCGCCGGTGGTCGAAAAGCTCGGCATCACGCTGGTCCGCGTCTTGACCGACAATACGCCGCCGGACGACCCCAACCAGCAGGCGTTCCTGCACATTGCGACCCCGTCCGGCAAAGCCGGTTACGTTGCGCTCGACGCCATGTCGAGCCTCGGCACCGATCAGCTTTGCTACACCAAGGATGGCGGCGCCTGGAAGATCACCGGTTATTACGGCGGTGCCGCCCAATAGCGGCTTTAAGGGAGGCCGATTTGGCTATTGAAGCTGGACCTTTTCCCGACAACAATAGTGCCGCAAAAGCACGATCGGGGTGGACTATGACGCTTCTCAATTCCGCGCGCGGGCTAACCCGGCGCGGCTTCGGCTGGCGCAAGATGCTTGCCGGCGGTGCGCTCGTTCTGAGCGCGTGCCTGATCACGGCGCCCGGATCGACACAGCCGCGGCCCTTCACGCCGACGATCGAGGAGCCGCCGCCCGGCGTCTTTCATGGCAACACCAGCGACAATCTCGCCGACCAGTTCCAGCGGCAAGCGGTCTACTACCGCTCGCAGCATCCGGTCGGCACCATCATCGTCGAGACGCGCGAGCGCCACCTTTATCTGATCGAGAGCGAAACGCGGGCGCTGCGCTACGGCATCGGCGTCGGCCGCGAGGGCTTCACCTGGTCGGGCCTGTTGCAGATCTCGCGCAAGCAGGAGTGGCCGGATTGGCACCCGCCACCCGAAATGATCGAGCGCCAGCCGTATCTGCCGCGCTTCATGGCCGGTGGGCCGGGCAATCCGCTCGGCGCCCGCGCCATGTATCTCGGCAACACGGTCTATCGCATCCACGGAACCAACGCGCCGGAGACGATCGGGCACGCCGTCTCCTCCGGCTGCTTCCGCCTGGTCAACGAGGACGTGATCGATCTCTACGATCGGGTCGCCGTCGGCACGCGCGTGATCGTGCGGCAGAACTGATAAGCACGCGCTTTGAAGCAACGCTCGCGGACGCGGCCCAGCGCATCGCTGCGTGCTGCGCTTCGCCCGGGAAAAATTGTGCGAGGCTTCGCTTAGCCCACCCTGCGACGTGGCCTATTGCTTCGCAGCCGCAGCCTCGGCGATCGATTTTGCGGTTTGCCCGAACAGGATGGCACGCTCCTCCGCGGTGCGGATGCCGCCGGCTCCCGGATTGATCTTGGGCGTCCATTCGTAGGCCTTAACGACCGCGGGCCGCGCCTTGATCGCCTCGAGCCAGCGCTTGAGATGCGGGAAGTCCTCGATGTTCTGTCCTTGCCGCTCCCAGGGCAGAACCCACGGATAGCACGCCATGTCGGCGATCGAATATTCGCCGCCGAGATAGAGGCGGTCGGCAAGCCGTTTGTTCATCACGCCGAACAGGCGATTAACCTCGTTACGGTAGCGGTCGATCGCGTAGGGAATCTTCTCCGGCGCATAGGCGCTGAAGTGATTGTTCTGGCCGGCCATCGGACCCAGCCCACCCATCTGCCAGAACAGCCACTGCAGAACGTCGTTACGCGAGCGCAAATCCTTGCCGATGAACTTGCCGGTCTTATCGGCAAGATAGAGCAGGATCGCGCCGGATTCGAAAATCGAAATCGGCTTGCCGCCGTCGGCCGGCGCGCGATCGACGATGGCGGGGATGCGATTGTTCGGCGCGACCGCCAAAAAGTCGGCCTTGAACTGCTCGCCTTTGCCGATGTTGATGGGAATGATGTTGTATTTGAGCCCTGCTTCCTCGAGAAAAATCGTGATCTTGTGACCGTTCGGAGTCGTCCAGTAGTAGAGATCGATCATGATAAGCCTGCTTGCGCTGGAAACATGCGGGGAAAGAAAGGCCAAAGAATAACGTTTTCCCGGCGTTCTGGAAGCCGCCCGGCGCATCCCTGGTCCGATCATCAGAACCCTTGATTGTACGCGGCGCGCACCCACATGCCGCTCTTCGCCCCTGCAACTCCTGAAGCCTTTCCCCCGGCTGCAAGTTCCGCGCGCTGCCGCTCTATCGGGCCCGGGCACCGCGAGAGCGCCGGTCGGCGGCTGCGCGAGCGGCAACCGCTGGTGGTTTCTCGCTCGCGGCAGCGGCGCTCGTGATAAGGTGGCGCGCATTGCGAGCAGGGAGTGAAGACAAGAGATGATCACGGAGATTGCGCAGATCGAAGTCAAGCCCGGCATGGAAGCGGAATTCGAAGCCGCGGTGAAAAAGGCCACGCCGGTTTTCAAACGCTCCAAGGGCTGCCACGGCATGGAGCTGCGGCGCTCCATCGAGAAGCCGACCCGCTACCGGCTGCTGGTGAATTGGGAAACGGTCGAGGACCACACTGTCGGGTTCCGCAATTCGCCCGAGTTCCAGGAGTGGCGAGGTCTTGTCGGCCATTGCTTCGCCTCGCCGCCGGAGGTCGAGCACGTACAGCAAGTGGTGCACGGATTTTGAGGCAGGCGCCCGCGGGTGCGTCGTGGCCGGACGAAACTGACCGTGACGACTAACGGCATCACTTTTCCGGCGGTCTGATTCGGCCCATATTCGGTTCATGGCGAAAGGCCCCGATCGCGATCCAGCTAAGCATTCGAAAAAAGACCCGGCCAGGCCGACGCGCGCCAAAGCGGCGCGGCCGGATGCGGCGCCGCTCGATCCGGCGCTGGCTGAATTGCTCAACCCCGCCATCGGCCGCGGCCGTGCCGGCGTCGGCTCGCAGACAGGAATTGAGCACCAGACACCAAAAGATTCCGCTCCCTCCCCCCTTGTGGGGGAGGGTGGGGTGGGGGGTCGGGAGGGGAAGTCGCACGCGGCGACGAGTGCTCAGGAGCTTGAGTCCAAAGCTGCGCGTCACCTCCCGACCCCCACCCCCTCCCCGCAAGGGGGAGGGAAAGAGCAAGCCTCCCGCCTGGAGCCGCCGCCGGACAATTCGTTCGATCGCCGCGCCGATTTCTCCGGCGCGCATCGCGCACGCGCGTCCGTCACACGCAGCTTCGGCGAGGCGCCGCAGCAGGGCTATGTCGGCAAGACGCCAGTTCCGCCCGGCGAGCTCGATCCCGATCTCGCGCGCGCGCTCGGCATCGGTGACGAGGACGGCGAGGACGAAGTCGACATAGCGAGCGTGATCACGCCCGATATGGGTCCCGCCCGGCTGCGCCGGCGGCCGGCGCGCGGCGAAGTCGGCACGGTCGCCGGACTTGCCAGCCAGCAATCGCTCGACAGGTTGTTGCGCGAAGGCCGCCCGGAATTCCGGCAAGGCGACGGCGAAAACAAAATCTGGGTGCCGCACCGGCCGGAACGGCCGGAGAAAAGCGAAGGCGGCCGGCCCCTGGTCATCAAATCCGATTTCGATCCGAAAGGCGATCAGCCGCAAGCGATTGCCGATCTGGTCGAAGGCGTGAGCCGCCACGACCGGTCGCAGGTGCTGCTTGGCGTCACCGGCTCGGGCAAGACCTTCACCATGGCGAAAGTGATCGAGGAAACGCAGCGCCCGGCGCTGATCCTCGCCCCCAACAAGACGCTGGCGGCGCAGCTCTATGGCGAGTTCAAGAGTTTCTTTCCTGACAATGCGGTCGAGTATTTCGTCAGCTATTACGATTACTACCAGCCGGAAGCCTATATCCCGCGCACCGATACCTATATCGAGAAGGATTCCTCGATCAACGAGCAGATCGACCGCATGCGCCACGCGGCAACGCGCGCGCTGCTCGAGCGCGACGACGTCGTCATCGTCGCTTCGGTCTCCTGCATCTACGGTATCGGCTCGGTCGAGACTTATTCGGCGATGACGTTTTCGTTAAAGCGGGGCGAGCGGCTCGATCAGCGCGCTCTGCTCGCCGATCTGGTGGCGTTGCAATACAAGCGCACTGCCGGCGATTTTTATCGCGGCTCGTTCCGCGTGCGCGGCGACGCGATCGAGATTTTCCCGGCGCATTATGAGGATCGCGCCTGGCGCGTGTCGCTGTTCGGCGATGAAGTCGAATCGATCCACGAATTCGATCCGCTCACCGGGCAGAAGACCGACGAACTGGAGTTCGTGAAAATCTACGCCAACTCGCACTATGTGACGCCGCGGCCGACCTTGCTGCAGGCCATCGCCGGCATCAAGGTCGAGTTGCGCCAACGGCTCGATCAGCTCAATGCCGCAGGCCGCCTCCTGGAAGCGCAGCGGCTCGAGCAGCGCACGCTCTACGATCTGGAAATGATGGAAGCGACCGGCGCCTGCGCCGGCATCGAAAACTATTCGCGCTATCTCACCGGAAGAAAGCCCGGCGAACCGCCGCCGACTTTGTTCGAATATGTGCCCGACAACGCGCTCGTCTTTGTCGACGAGAGCCACGTCACCGTGCCGCAGCTCGGCGGCATGTATCGCGGCGACTTCCGCCGCAAGGCAACGCTTGCCGAATACGGCTTCCGCCTGCCCTCGTGCATGGACAACAGGCCGCTGCGGTTCGAGGAATGGGACGCGATGCGGCCGCAAACGGTTTGTGTGTCCGCCACGCCCGGCTCTTGGGAGCTCAACGAATCCGGCGGCGTGTTCACCGAGCAGGTGATCCGCCCGACCGGCCTGATCGATCCGCCGGTCGATATCCGCCCGGCGCGCACCCAGGTCGACGATCTGGTCGGCGAAGTCCGCCAGACAGCGCAGAAGGGCTATCGCAGTCTGATCACCGTGCTGACCAAGCGCATGGCCGAAGACCTGACCGAATACCTGCACGAGCAGGGCATTCGCGTGCGCTACATGCACTCGGACATCGACACGATCGAGCGCATCGAAATCATCCGCGACTTGAGGCTCGGCGCTTTCGACGCCTTGGTCGGCATCAATCTGTTGCGCGAGGGCCTCGATATTCCGGAATGCGCCCTGGTCGCGATCCTCGATGCCGACAAAGAAGGCTTCCTGCGCAGCGAGACGAGTCTGGTGCAGACCATCGGCCGCGCCGCGCGCAATGTCGACGGCCGCGTCATCCTCTATGCCGACACCGTCACCGGCTCGATGGAGCGGGCGATGGCCGAGACCAATCGCCGGCGCGAGAAGCAGCAGGCGTTCAACGCCGAGAACGGCATCACGCCGGAGAGCGTGCGCAAGGGCATCGCCGACATTCTGGAAAGCGTGTACGAGCGCGACCACGTGCTGATAGCGACCGGCACCGGCGCCGGCGGCGAGTTCGAGGAAGCCGCCACCATCGGCCACAATTTCGAGGCGGTGATTTCCGATCTGGAAACGCGCATGCGCGCGGCCGCCGCCGATCTCGATTTCGAGGAGGCCGCTCGGCTGCGCGACGAGATCAAGCGCCTGCGCGCCACCGAGCTCGCGGTGACAGACGACCCGACCGCCAAGGTCGTCGCGCTGCCCGCCCCTGGCGATCGCTCCTCCGCGCGCCGAAGCCGACAGCGCGAAGCCGGGACTAAGATCCACAAGCCGGACCTCGATGAAATGGGCATCGCGCTTTATCACGAAGTGAAACCGGCGCGTCCCGGCGGGAAAAATCCGCGCAAGCCCAACCTCGACGAAATGGGTCCGGGCGTGGAGTCCATTCCTGGAAAACGAGAAGACG
>Ga0187781_10001666_pt1 | contig 16899 bp, 15 predicted proteins | sample 0715_SJ02_MP02_2_FD_132447 | JGI IMG/M metagenome (GOLD analysis project Ga0187781, IMG submission 132447) | Tropical peat soil microbial communities from peatlands in Department of Meta, Colombia - 0715_SJ02_MP02_20_MG | ecosystem: Environmental > Terrestrial > Soil > Wetlands > Peat | place...
GATGCGCTCGACAAGAAAATGACGCTCGCGGAAATGAAGGCGAAAAAAATTCTCGATCCGTGGAAGAAGTATTCCGGCGATTTCATTTCCGAAGACGTGTTCCTCGAGACCGTTTATAACTCGCTTACCGGGCAGAAGAACGGGATGTTTGTGAAGCACAACTAGCGTTTCGCACGGCTCGCCAGCGCGCAATGACATGAGCAATCGCAGCGGAGATTCAACGGCGGCGCCAACCTCAGTTGCCGCGCCGGAGGGCCAGCAGGCTCAGGTCATCCTGCTGTGCCTGGGCGCCGGCGAAGACGCGCAGGTCGTCCAGGCAAGCGGCGATCAACTCGGCGGGAGAGTGGGTGGCTTGCTGACGCACCAGGTGCGCTACGCGATCCACACCATACTCGCTCTCCGAATTCCGCGCTTCGGTGAGGCCGTCGGTGTAGAGAAACAACGTGTCACTCGGGTCCATGTGCAAGCGCGTGGCAGAGAACTCGCCCTCCAGAAACATGCCGAGCGGCAAACCGGTTGACTCAATGCGCAGCACGCCGCCGCGACCGGCCACGATGGCTGGCAAGTGGCCTGCATTGTGGATTTCGACTTCTCCCGTGGGCTTGGCCTGCCCGCAGACGAGCGTGGCATATTGCCCGGCCAGCGCGCTTTCGCAGAAGACGCGGTTGGCCTGAGTCACGATCTGTCCCAGCGGCAGCCCCAATCCGGTGAGGCTGCGGAACAGAGCGTGGAGCTGCGTCATGAGCATGGACGCGGCCACTCCTTTGCCCGAGACATCGCCGAGCGCGAAGAAAAGCTGACCATCGGAAGGGATCAGGTCGCAATAGTCCCCGCTGACCGGACCGAGCGGCGCGTAGTGATAACTGGTTTCCCAGGAGCCGGCGCGAAGACCGGGCCGCGGCAACAGGTTGCGCTGCACGTCGGAGGCGAGATCGAGGTCACGCTGCAGGGCGGCGAGTTCGGGCGCGCTCAAACAGTCCAGGCAGTAGCGAACCAGCGGGTCCGTGAGCAACCGACCTTGATCGATCGCTTCGTGGCACTTTTCGCAGAAGCCAAAGGTGGTCTTATCCATGCGCTGAAGCGCGGCATCGACTTCGCGCAGCAGGCCCCCGAGGCTGGAGTTCTGCGGCGCGAGAGCGATGGCCTGCTCCAGGCGCTTTTTTCGCGCTTCCAGTTGATTTTGGAGAAAAGTGACTTCGAGCGTAGCCATGGGAACCTCCGACAGTGTTCGGTTCGCTGGTCATTGGATTCCATCTGGTGCGGGTTCGATGCAGAGATGTGCCGCGCGGTGTAAGAGTGGCAAGGTTCGGGATGGTCCCAGACGAAGAACCACAGGTCTCGAAAACCGCGAGACCTGGGGCACCCGGCGGTGCTGCGGGTCCTGGGGTTTCAGAGGCTCTTGCCTCTATGCTTCAAGCCGAAGTGCGGTTTTAATAAGGGGGCCTATGGCTTGCTCACGCTTGACATTGTACCAACTTTCGCCTAAGCTTCGCCTATGGCGATTACGCGGCGGCAACGCGAACTCTACGATTTCATCTCGCGCTTCGTGACGGAGAAGGGATACTCCCCTTCGTTTGAGGAGATCAAAGACGCGCTGGGGCTGAATTCCCTGGCGACTGTGCATAAGCACGTCACCAACCTGGAAAAGAAGGGCCTGCTTACGCGCGACTACAACCGCAGCCGGTCGATCGATCTGCTGCCACCGAAGGGAAAGCTGAAGCAGTCGATGGCAGTGAACACGGGCGTGGTGCTGCCGCTGGTGGGACGGATTGCAGCGGGGCGTCCGATTGAGGCGGTCGAGAACCCGGAGACGATTTCGCTGGCGGATTTCGTGCGCTCGAAGGAAGTGTTCGTGCTCGAAGTGAGGGGCGAGTCGATGCAGGACGAGGCGATCCTGAGCGGCGACTTCGTGCTGGTGGAAAAGACGAAGACGGCGCACAACGGGGATATTGTGGTGGCGCTGATCGACGGCTCGGACGCGACGCTGAAACGATTCTTCCGCGAGGGAGCGAACATCCGGCTGCAACCTTCGAATGCGACGATGAAGCCGATCATCGTGCCGGCGGCATCGTGCGAGGTGCAGGGGCGGGTGATTGGGGTGCTGAGAAAGTACTGAGTCACCAAGCCCCAAAGTCCGAAGTTAGAATTCAGAAGGCAGAAGTGAAACGCAGCCACGAACGTTTTCACATCTGACCTCTTACTTCTTACTTCTTGCTTTTGACTTCTGACTTCCCGCTTTTGACTTCTTCACGGCCTCGCTGATGCGGGCGGGCCGGATTTTGCGCGGATGAGAGTCCGCGCCTCACGTGATGCCATCGCAAATTGCCTAAGCCCTGGTTACTCCGCAGGTGACTTTCGTCATCCAATCGAGCCCGTCCTGGTAGCGAACGCGCGTCGCCATTGGCCACAATTGATGATGGCCCAGCCTAGCGTACGAGTGGACCAAACCAACTAACGAAACACAATCATCATGCAAACTGGCGCGGCGGTAAGCAGAGCGAGAGAGCCAGAGAGTATCTCTTCTCGCGACAACATTTTGGCGAAGATTCGCACCCGGTTCTTCGCGTTTTTTCTGGTCTCGGGCTTCTGCGGCATTCTCTATGAAGTGATCTGGATGCGGCTGGCCATGGCGCAGTTCGGCGTAACCACGGCCATGACCTCGATTGTGATCTCGGTGTTTATGGCGGGTTTGGGAGCCGGTTCGTGGGCCGCGGGCAGGCTGACGCAGCGATGGGACGAGGGCGGCAGGTTGCCTCGCATTCACGCGTACGCGTTGACCGAACTGGTCATCGGTATTGGATCGCTGGCGGTGCCGTACGAGTTGTTGGCCGGGCGCAAGCTGCTGGAGGCGGCTGGGGTATCGTCGTCAGTGGGCTATTACGCCGCGGCGGGAATGTGGCTGGGGGTGGCGTTGATTCCGTGGTGCACTGCGATGGGCGCGACCTTCCCGGTGGCGATGTGGGCGATGCAGGAGTGGGGAAGCGGAGACCGGGGACGATCGTTTAGCTATCTGTACGTTGCCAATGTGCTGGGAGCGCTGGGCGGAGCGACACTGCCATTGTTGCTGATCGAAGCGTTGGGATTTCGGGGCACACTGCGCGTGGGCGGAATTCTGAATGTGGGTTTGGCGGTGTGGGCGTTGGCCCTGGGCTCGCAATTCGGCCGGGCGCCGCAATCGCGTGCGGTGGCAGACGCGCCGGGCATGGACAAGACGACAATGCCAGGCAGCCGTCTGAATCTGGTTTTACTGTTTTCGACGGGCTTCACCAGCATGGGTATGGAGGTCGTGTGGATTCGGCTGTACACGCCGTATCTGGGCACGATGGTGTATGCGTTTGCCTTCATTTTGGGGACGTATTTGATCGCGACATTCCTGGGTTCGCTGTGGTATCGGCGGGAAGGCGTTGAAGCGAGGGACCGTTCGGCGATGTTGTGGGCGGTGCTGGGAGCGGCTGCGCTGCTGCCCTTGGCTACGGCCGATCCGAGAATGGGCGGCAGCTTCTGGCTGAGAGTCGTCGTTCGCCTCGCGGTCGGCATACTGCCATTTACGACTCTGCTGGGATTTCTGACGCCGATGCTGGTGGATCGGGTGTCGGGTGGCGATCCGCGGCGGGCCGGCGCGGCCTACGCGTTAAATGTTGTGGGATGCATTTTAGGCCCGTTGGCTGTGGGGTTCGTGTTGCTCCCGCTGGCCGGCGAGCGCTGGGCGCTGGTGACGCTTGCTGGAGTGTGGGTTGCGGCCGGAGCTTACTTTGCATTTCGTCCACCGGCGCCTGGGCAACCCGCGCCACCGCGGGCCTGGCCGTGGGTGTTTGCGGCATCGATGGCGACGTGCGCGGCGCTGGTCGGACTTACCCACGACTTCGCCAGTCAGTTTCCCGACAACGACAAGATGGTGCGGCGCGACGCGACCGCAACCGTGATCGCCACTCGATTGGGGAAAAGCAAGCTGCTGCTGGTCAACGGAGTGCTGATGACGGAAGTGACTCCCATCACCAAGTTCATGGCCCACTTTCCCATGGCCTTGCTCGAGCGCCCGCCGCAGCACGTACTCGACATCTGCTTCGGCATGGGGACCACCTACCGTTCCATGCTTTCCTGGGGAGTGCGCACAGATGCGGCGGAACTGGCGCTAAGCGTGCCGGCGGTGTTCTCGTATTTCCACGCTGACACGGCGCAGGTGCTGCGCTCTCCGTTGGGGCGAGTGTATATAGACGACGGGCGGCGGCACCTGGAGCGGACGCAGGAAATGTATGACGTGATCACCATTGATCCGCCGCCGCCGATCTCAGCCGCAGGATCGAGTTTGCTTTATTCGAAGGAGTTTTATGAAACCGCCAAGCGCCGGCTCCAGCCAGGCGGCATTGTGGCGCAGTGGGTGCCGGGCGGAGATCCAGCCGATCTCGTGGCCGTGACCCGGGCCGTTCGAGAATCGTTCTTATATGTCCGCGCATTCCTTTCGGTGGAAGGGCGGGGATTGCACCTGCTGGCGAGCGACTCGCCGATACCCAACCGCAGCGCCCAGGAGCTGGCCGCTCGTCTGCCCGCGAGTGCTCGAACCGATCTGGTGGAATGGGGACCTTATCGCACGCCGGAAGCCCAGTTCGCCGCGCTCCTGAAAAAAGAGGTTGCCGTCGACGACTTGCTGCGGATGGCGCCGTCGGTTGCGGCTATGACCGACGACCGGCCCATCAATGAGTACTATCTGCTGCGCGAACTCTCGCAATGAGGGTTGTGCCCGCGTCTTAAGAGCGAGTCGTCCGAGCGAATCGGCGGAGCCGGTTTTGATCGGCGGGATCCTGATTTACCCGACGTGTTTGTCCAGGGCCTTCTGGATATCGTCCTTGGAGCGGTAGCCGACTAACTGCTCGACGACTTGGCCGTTCTTGAAGACCAGCAGGGTGGGAATGCCAGTGACCTTGTAACGCATGGGCGTGGCGCCGTTGCGGTCAACATCCATTTTGCCGATCTTGACCTTGCCGTTGTACTCGGTGGCCAGTTCGTCGACGATGGGCGCGATGGCGCGGCAGGGGCCGCACCAGGCAGCCCAGAAATCCACGAGCACGGGTTTGTCGGACTTGAGAACGTCCGAATCGAAGTTTGCGTCTGTTACCTCGACGATGGCGTTGCTTGCCATTCATCCTCCAGATGGTTGTGAGTTCTCCGCGCGGCGACGATCATCGCTGACGGAACTTTATATCCTAGCACTGGACAAGCCAGCACTGTAGTTAGATGCGGGAGGGCTGCGGAGGTCGCAAGAACGCTGATCGCGAATCGCCCTTCGCTGTTCGCCTTGCGCTTTCCAGGACTTTCCCACGCGGACGACGAATAGCGAACAGCGAAGGGCAAAAGACAGTTAGGCAGCCATCGAGACTTATGCTAGTCTCACCGCGAATGACGGGCCCTCTCGACAATTTGCGCGTGGTGCTGGTGGGGACGCGGAATCCGCTGAATATCGGGGCGGCGGCGCGCGCCACGAGCAACTTTGGCGTGCAGCATTTGCGGCTGGTGCGGCCGTACGAGGTTGCGTTCCGGGGAGCGAGGTCGGCGGTGGGTGCGGCGGAGGTGATGGCCGGCGCCATCGAGTTCAAGACAGTGGGGAAAGCTGTAGCTGATTGCCGGCTGGTGGTGGGGACGACGGCGGCGGCCCGGCGCGAATTGCAGCAGGAGTTACGGCGGCTGGAAGTGGGCGGACGGGCGATTCGGAAGCAGCTTGCGAGTGGGCCGGTGGCGTTGCTGTTTGGATCGGAGAAGCGCGGGCTTTCGAACGACGACATGAGTTATTGCCACTGGCTGATGCGGATTCCGACGCGCGGTGAGCGTGGGCAGACAGATGGCGGTTCAATTCCCACCTTTCGCAAAGAGCGCGAAGGGTGGGGCAGCCACGATTCGATAGATCGTGGTTCGATAGATCTCGCTTTGACGAATCGCGGTTCGACGAGGGATGGTCCGGTGAATCATGGCTCGATGAATCTGGGGCAGGCTGTGGCCGTCTGCCTGTATGAACTGGTGCGGGCGGGGAAGATCCCGGCTGGCGAGACCGGCGCCGCCGGAAGCCCCATGACAAGTATGGCAACGGCGAGCGCTCGAGCTGGCGATCTGGAGCGGATCACCCAGCTGCTCTTTGAAGTCCTGAGCGCAAGTGGGTACGTTAAGCCGCGCGTGGCTTCGGCGACGGAAGAGAAGTTGCGGCGGATGGTGCGGCGGATGAATTTGAGTGAAAAGGATGCCGAGCTGTGGCTGGGGATGCTGCGCCAGATCGGCTGGCAGCTGGGAGTGAAGGCGGGCAGTCACCCAGGTTAGCGCCCAGTCTCCCCAGCCAGCCAAAAGCGGGCTGTCTGGAGGCCCCGACACGCGCGCGAACCTGCGGCACCCGCAGGCGACTCGATCCGCAACGAGTTACTGGGCCCTACGCATGGATCCGACGATCACCGTGGCGACTACCAGCAGGGTCATCAGGGTGATGAGGCCGAGCGAGATGACGCAGTAAATGCACCACACTCCGAGCGCGTACTTTTCTATATCGGCCAAGTGGACAGCAAAGGTGAAGGCGCCAATGACGAAGGGGAGCATCCAAGGGTAGGCGCGACGGAAAGCAAGCACGGCCAGTAAAAGGTATCCGGCGATGCCGATGACGGCGACCGGAACTCCGTAGAACAGAGCAAACGGGCTATGGTTGACGATGCCGCAATCCCAGCGCTCGTTGATGTCGCAGGGTGCAACACCGGTGTTGTAGTGCTCGCGCAGCGCGAGCGAAGAAACGACAATCCCGAGAATTGCCACTATCACCAGTACCCATTTCATTCCGTGATCTCCAGCTTGCTGAGAAATATAAATGGCCAACGAAGTATTATGCGCGATTTGCGGCGCGGATAGCGTTTCCTGGTTGCGACGTGATTTGGAAAACGAGTCCGGCAGGTTGCGTCAAACTGCCAAAGCTGTGTTAGAACGAGGGGGTGGACGAGCAGATAGGTTCCAAGCAGACACGTGAGACGGCCTCGCAGGAAAGGGTGGCGAGTTCCGGGGACGTGAAGGGGAAGACGGATGTTTCCTCTTTTTGTCCGAACTGCGGCACGAAATTATTGGGACGGAGTTGCAAGCTGATCTGCGAGGAATGCGGCTTTTATCTGAGCTGTTCGGATTTCTACTAGCCATAGCGTCCGCAGCTATCGTGTAAAGGCCGCCGATGATTCCTGTGGCGGCACAGGTTTCAGCCGGCGCCTGCGGCCGCTTCGTGTGGAGCAATCCATCCGCGCGCTTCGTCAATGGAGAAAAAAACCCGGATGGCGCTGCATTCCGGACGAAGAATGCGATGAAGATGCGCCGCGTTGATCTGTGACTGATTCTGGACTACAAAGGCGCGCTTGGCGTTGGTGGAAAAGGGATCTACGCTCTCGGCCAGGGCCATGGCTTCGGGGGCACTGAGGGTGACGGAATCGACGCGCCGCAAGTCGACGATTTCGGAAAAGACCGGAGTGAAACCGCGGTCGATGCGGAGTCTAGCGGCGTAATCGCGGATATCAGAATAGCCGATCTTTCCCAAGAACTGGACCGTCACTAAGCGGGCCGCAGGATCAATCGTGTACACAAACGACGATGAGTCGTGCGGGCTCATGCTTGCCTTATCGGCACGGTGAACGAAAAACTGTAGCGCAGAATCGTGCTGCTGAATCTGTTTCGTGGGAACAAAGACTGCGCAGACCTTCTACAATGGTTTGCGCCTAAATCACTAATCCCATGCGAGGAGATTCCTATGGAACGAAAAGCCAGCGCGGTATGGAAGGGTGGACTGAAGGACGGCAAAGGAACGGTTTCGTCGGCGAGCGGCGTGCTTTCGAATACGCCTTATTCGTTTGCCACGCGGTTTGAGGGCACTCCGGGAACAAATCCTGAGGAGTTGATCGCGGCCGCGCACGCGGGCTGCTTCTCGATGGCGCTATCGGCGCAACTGGGCGGGGCGAACCTGAAAGCGGACAGCATCAGCACGCAGGCGACGCTCACCATGGAAAAGCTGGAGGCGGGCTGGGCGATCACGAAGGTGCATCTTGACGTGGTGGCCAAGGTACCGGGCGCGAGCGCGGAAGCATTTCAGAAGGCCGCACAGGACGCCAAGGCGGGATGCCCGGTGTCGAAAGTGCTGAATGCGAAGATCTCGATGAACGCGAAGCTGGAATAGGTCGAGCTTTTAGCTTTTGGCTCTTAGCTCTTAGCCGTTCGCTGTTGGCTCGCAACGCGTTGGGCTTTAAGCCTCAACGTTTCGGCCCCTTTGTCGCAAGTCTTGAACGAGAGTGCGAGAAGCAGAAGTCGGCCGGAACCGCTCGTTCGAGCGCGAGACCAGCCGTTCTCAGCTATGATCGCGCAAAAGCTGGCGCAGTTTGGCGTTGATCTTGACGGCGTCTTTCGAGGCCTGGTCGATCATATGGACCCAGCGGCGCGAATCCTCGGGAGGGCCGGCCTGGGTAATCAGGTAGGTTGCCTGCACGATCGTCTCGAGGGCGTTGCTGAGATCGTGCGCCAAGAAGCGAAGTTCCTTGGCTAGATCGGACGGGATTTTATCGTCGGCAGCGGACATAGGGGATCGTTCTAGTTGTTTGCATGGGGCTAAGCGAACCGACTACCGGATTCACGCGCCCGGAGTCCTTCCCTGCCGCGCCCGTTCATTGACAGGCAGGCGGCAGGCATTGGATATTAGTGTAGTCCTGTAACAAGGACCCCTGCCGAGGTTTTCACCCTGCGGATATGGCGGAACTGGCAGACGCGCTAGGTTCAGGTCCTAGTGGCCGCAAGGCCGTGGAGGTTCGAGTCCTCTTATCCGCACCAGAAAAGCAGTTCTCAGTTCCCAGTCAAGGCGGAGTCGCTATGATAACCAGAAGAGTGGCCGGAGTGCTGCTTGGCGCATTGATATTGCTTGGTGGCACAGTAGGACCGGCGGCTGCGGCGGAGGAGAATAAGGCCATGAGCGCAGTTAAGCAGGAATTTGGCTCGCCTAACCCCAAGGCGCCGGTGGAGCTTTCTCGATTCGCTTTTCTTGTCGGCAAGTGGCGGGGCGAGGCCCGGATCAAGCTGCCCAACGGAGAATTGCAGACGTGCAAGGTCACGTGGGTCGGCCGCTACATTCTCGACGGCTATGTCATCGAAGACGAATACAGGATGACCAGCGCTTCCGGAGAGCTGATTGTGCTAGGGATGAACTACCGGGTGTATGACTCCACCCGGAAAACGTGGGATATCAAGTGGCTTAATGCCCTGGCTGGGAGTTGGATGGATTTGGGGTCGGAGGAGTTAGGCGGCGTCAAGTTTGACGGCCCATCGGTCAGCTATGTGTTCAAGGAGCCGATGGCCGGCCACGCCTATACACGCGCCACTTACACGAATGTTTCCAAAACGCACTTCACCTGGCGCGGGGAAAAGTCGGATGACCGGAAAGGGTGGAGCGAGTTTATGGTGGTGGAGATGGAGCGGCAGTAGTCGGTTCTCGGTTGTCAGTTCTCAGTAACGATCACGTTTCCGAGTTCGCATTGGTTTCGTCGCGCCGCCTCGTTTTGGTTTCAAAAGTACAAATCCCTTAGCAAGAATGTGAATGCTGCCGCCATAGAAGGTAATTCTGAAAAGGCAATACGTGCCGATCGACAACAGTTTCTTTCGAATCGGCGGGTCTTCCCGTGTTGGCGCCATGTACTTAACGTGCCAATCTCGCATTTGGCTGCGGACGAACCTGCTCATTTTTCCAGCGTCCGTGCCACATGTGACTCTTTCCGTCTGAGCGAACCAATTGGCAACGAGTACGTCGAAATCCATGATGTAGCGAATGTTGGCACACCCACGAAAGGAGAGCACTTTCGTTGCTTGCGTAGCGTAGTCCCTGAAATGGAGGTCGATCCGGGTTGCGTTAGCGTTTTTCTCGGGAGGGTGAATCTCAACGAGGAGCAAATTGTCATCGTGAAAATTCAGCTTGGCTAATCTTGCAACATCAGGGTTCTCACGGGACACCATGTGCTCTTTGTATCACGTGGGAGCCGAGCATCGCGCTGGAACTGATTCTCTGGGAACTGAGAACTGTCCTACGCTCCCGCCGAGAGCTTGTGAGTGCTGCGGGCTTGGGCGATGCCGTACTGGCGGATCTTGTAGAGCAGGGCTTTGTAGCTGATCTGCAATATTGCCGCCGCTTGCTTGCGATTCCAGTTCGTTTCTTCGAGGGCGCGGGCGATGGCTTCGGCTTCGGCTTCGTCTTTGGCGCTGCGGCCAAGCGATTTCAGACCTCCCGGACCTTCGGCGCCAGCGACGGCGGCCTTGCCACTGGCATCAAGGTGCGTTCCACCGCCTCCGCCGCCGTCTGTGCGCGGCTGGAGCTCGGTGACGGCGAGCGCTTCATCGCCCAACACCAGATAGCGCTTGATGAAGTTGCTCAGCTCGCGCAGGTTGCCGGGCCAGGGATGGCGCAGACAAGCATCGAGCAGCGCCTGAGATAGCGGAAGCGGCGGGCGCGCATAGCTCTCCGACATGCGCGCCATGAAATGCTTCAGCAAGATCGGGATTTCTTCCTTGCGCTCGCGCAACGGCGGCAGCGAAAGGGTGAACGCGTTGAGGCGGTAGTAAAGATCCTCGCGCAGGCGCTTATTGGCGATGGCTTCCGGAATGTTGATGTTGGTGGCGGCGAGGATGCGAACGTCCACCTTGACCACGTTGCGGCTGCCGAGGCGGGAGAACTGCTGGTCCTGAAGAACGTGGAGCAGTTTGGCCTGGAGTAGCGGCGGCATCTCGCCGATTTCGTCGAGCAGGATGGTGCCCTTGTTGCACAGTTCGAACTTGCCGGGCTTGGCATGAGTGGCGCCGGTGAAGGCTCCCGCTTCGTAACCGAACAGTTCGCTTTCGAGCAGGTCGGCGGGAACTGCGGCGCAGTTCACTTTGAGGAAGGTGCGGTGCGCGCGCGGAGATAACTTGTGAATCAGGCGGGCCAGAACTTCCTTGCCCGTGCCGCTTTCGCCAAGCAGCAAAACAGGAATATCGACGTTGGCCACGAGCGCGGCCTGGGAGCGGATTTTCTTCATCGCGGGACTGGCGGCCACGAAGAACACATCGTCGCAAAGCTCTTCCACTTCCCCGATATAGTTTTCGTTCTTGGCGCCGCCGATGCACTGCGAAATGACGCCGTCGAGTTCGGCTTTCTGGAAAGGCTTGGTGAGATAGTCGGTGGCGCCGAGGCGCATGGCCTGCACGACTTTGCGCGTATCGCTGACACAGGAGAGCATGACCACTTTCAAGCCGGGCTTGATCTGGCGGAGTTGTTCAAGAGTTTGCAAGCCGTCGATGCCGGGCATGAGCAGGTCGAGGAGAACGAGATCCGGCTGCAGCCCTTTCTGCATGTGGAGGATGGCTTCCTCGCCGGTGGTCGCAGTCTGGACTTTATGGTCGTCGACTTCAAGGAGGGTGCGGATATAACGCAGCATCCCCGGTTCGTCGTCGACAAGCAGAATGTTGGCGGCTTCACTCATCGGCTGGTTCCTTGAGACGGATTGCCCAAAATGGGTTTCAGGGGGATGAGAAAAGAAAACTTGCTGCCAGCGCCGGGTTCGCTCTCTACCCAGATCTTGCCGCCCATGGCCAGGAGCAAGCGACGGCCGATGGCCAGGCCAAGACCCATGCCTTCGGTTGACTCGGAACCGGGCAGGCGGAAGAAGTCGTCGAAAATCTCGAGCTGAAACTCGGGGCGGATGCCGGGGCCGGTATCGGAGACACTGACTTTCACGGAATTGGGAACGCTGACTGCCTGACGGCGGCGATCGCCGTTGGCCGGCGGCTGGGCGGCCGCGCGTCTTTCCCACATGTGCGGTTCGGCATGCAGCCAAACTGTGCCGCCCTGGGGCGTATACTTCCACGCGTTTTCCAGCAGATTCGAGATCACGCGCTGAACTTTGGGCTCGTCGAAGGCAAAGGGAGTCAGCTTGTCGTTGGCGAGGAAATAGAGAGCCTGGCCTCGTTCCTGGAAACGGCTCGACCAGATGCGACAGACCTCGGAGAGGCACGCATTCATGTCGCCTTCGATGAACTGCATCTTCATCTCGCCGGTTTCGAGGACGGAGAAGGTCAGGAAGTCCTGAATGAAATGCTGCAAGCGCTGGCCGCTGGCGAACATGTCAGACATGACTTGACGCTGGCGATCGTTGAGCGGGCCGAGCTTCTGACTCTGCAGCAGCTCGATATAACCGTTGAGGATCGCCAAGGGCGTCTTGAGGTCATGAGCCGCCGAAGCGAGGGCGTTCGTAGTCCTGCGGAAACGGTCGCGCAGTTGTTCGAGTTCGCGCGCGATCTCCTCAGGTGCTGGCGAGGTGGAGATTGGTGCGTCCGGCTTAGCCGCCGAACTTTCCCGCTTCGAACTTGTGCCGGCTTGGGACACGGCTGGTGTTTTTTCGGGCGTCGAGGCCATTGCAACCAGTTACAGACGTTGGGGGGGAGAGTTCACTACCGCTAAGGAACCGAGGGATGGTCTGATGCTAAGTCAGGCGATACAAACTGTCAATCGGAAAGGCGGGTAGGGCAAAACGGAAAAACATTGCACTTCTAACTTGACCTACGGTCACGATAAGGACTACAGCAGTCAGGGGATCAGCGGGCAGATTCCGTACTGGAAGCGAGGTTTCGGGGAGGTTTGGGTTCGACCCGAAAGCACAGAAAGTTTGGTCCATCAGATGCTTCTCCGGTGGGGTTTAAGGCCCTTATTAGGCAGGTAATCCGGGTGGCGACCAGGCCAGGCAAGAAGAACGCACGAAAATGGGCGCGGTTGCAGCTCTCCATTCCTGTTTTTGTACGCACTACGGAGGGAAATCAGCCGGGTTCGCTCGAATTCGCTACCGCAATCAATATTTCTGCCGGGGGCGCGATGGTGGCGGTGCGACGCTCTTTGCCCAGATTGAGCCAGGTCTTGCTGGAAATCCCCAGCGCGCGCGTGGGACCGGCTGATTGTGGTTTCAATTCGCCTCGCGTGATCAAAGCCAAGACTGTCTGGGTTTCGCATTTGACTGACTACCACCTGATGGGGCTGAAGTTTGCCCGCCCGCTTCACACCGACGCAGGATCTTCCGGCCGGAACGAAAGGAAAGCGGTTTCTGAAGTGTGAAAAGTTTTTCCCACAGAGCAGTTCCTGCTGCTTGGCACACCCGTGCTATGACCGTAGCGCGGTGGTAGGGATCGATTTCCGCGCAAGTCAAGGTACACTCTATAGTTGCTGGACCCGCTGAAGGTTCTCCTCCCTCACTCCCCGGTTTGGTGCTTGAGGTGCACTTTTAGTGCATGCGGGCGACATACCCGCGAAATGGGGCTCTTGGGACTATGACGACTTTTTCGGTGGCTTCGCTGCAACAATCGCTCGGTGAACTTCCCCCTGACCAGATTATTTTCGGCCGGACGGATGCGCTGCAGGCGATTCGGGCGCAATTGGCGCGCGTTGCCGCGGCCAACGTTCCGGTTCTTATTACCGGAGAGAGTGGAACCGGGAAGGATATCATCGCGCGGCTGATCCATGGGCTTTCCCCGTGGAAGGGGGGACCATTTGTAAAGGTCAACTGTCCCGCGATCCCGGGAACATTGTTGGAGAGCGAACTCTTCGGCTACGAAAAAGGAGCGTTCACGGGGGCCTTCGGATCGAAGCCGGGGCGCGTGGAAATGGCGCACCGCGGCACGTTGTTTCTTGACGAAATCTCGGAACTGGATCCATCCCTGCAATCGAAACTGCTGCAACTGTTGCAGGACGGGCAATTCTGCCGCATCGGCGCGCAGGAGGACAAAAAGGTGGAAGTGCGCGTGGTGTGCGCCACCAACCGCGATCTGCAAAACGAAATCGAATCGGGCGCGTTCCGGCAGGATCTGTTTTACCGCATCAACGTGGTGAATCTGCGGATGCCGTCGCTGCGGGAGCGCCGCGCTGACATCGAAGTTCTGGCGAATTACTTCCTCGAATACTACAACCGGAAGTTCAACTGCCGGGCGCGGCCGATATCGGCCGAGGTGTTGGCGGTGCTGCAGAAGTATCACTGGCCGGGCAACATTCGCGAACTGGAAAATCTGATCAAGCGTTACGTCATTCTGGGCCACGAGGAAGCCATCACCTCCGACCTGGTAGCGCACGAGCCGGACTTCCTCAATCCTGAAATTTCGCTCGAAGGCCCCATCTCGCTGAAGAAGCTGACACGCCAGGCAGTGCACGAACTGGAGAAGAGGATCATTCTCAAGGTGCTGCAGCAGCACCATTGGAACCGTAAGCAGGCGGCGCGGACGCTGGGCATCAGCTATCGTGCCTTGCTTTATAAGATCCGCGACGCCGGCCTGCCTTCAAACCGCGCTCTGCGCATGCGACAGGCGGAGAGTGCGGCTACGCCACCCAAGAGCGGGGCATCGGCAGCGGACTGAGAATCCATCGGATGATCGGGTGATCGGATCATCCGATGATCTAAAACCTTGTCACCGCCGAGGCGCAGAGATCGCCGAGAAAACCCTTAGGGTTTCTCGGCTTTTGTTTTGCGGTCTTTCTTGACTTTCTCTGCAGACCCTATGCCCAGTACGTTCGGTCGAGCGTTCTGTACTGGATCGCCTCTGCGATATGCTTGGGCTCGAGGTCAGCCTTCGATTCGAGGTCGGCAATTGTGCGTGCAACCTTGAGAATCCGATCGTGGGCGCGGGCGCTTAATCCTTGCTGCGTCATGGCGCGTTCGAGCAGGCGCTCGCAATCTGGTGAAAGCGCGCAGAACTTGCGGATGCTCTGCGGCGACATCTGGGCATTGCAGAACAGCTTGTACTTGGCGGAAGAAAAACGCTCGAGCTGAATCTGGCGGGCGCGGATCACGCGTTGCAGAATGCTCTCCGAACTTTCCGGCTCGACTGTACTACGCATTTCCTTGTAGTTCACGGCGGGGACGTCGATGTGGATGTCGATGCGATCGAGCAGCGGCCCCGAGATCTTGGAGATATAGCGCTGGATCATGGGTGGCGTGCAGTGGCATTCGCGGGTGCGGTCGTTATGGAAACCGCAGGGGCATGGGTTCATGGCGGCGGTGAGCATGAAGCGCGCCGGGAAGGTCAGCGACATGGCGGCGCGGGCGATGCAAACGCTGCCGTCTTTCAGCGGCTGCCGCATGACTTCCAGGACGGTGCGCGGGAACTCGGGCAACTCGTCGAGAAAGAGAACGCCATTGTGCGCCAGCGACACTTCACCGGGCCGAGGAATCGCGCCGCCGCCGATCAGGCCAGCATCGGAAATCGTGTGATGCGGCGAGCGGAACGGGCGGACACCGACAAGGCCGGCGCGGGCGTCGAGAACTCCAGCCACGCTGTGAATCTTGGTCGTCTCCAGCGCTTCTTCAAAGGTCAGCGGCGGTAGGATGGTCGGCATGCGCTTGGCCAGCATGGTTTTGCCTGAGCCGGGAGGGCCGATCATGAGAATGTTGTGCCCGCCGGCACAGGCGACTTCGAGCGCGCGCTTGGCGGTTTGCTGTCCCCGGACGTCCTTGAAGTCCACAGGAAAATGCTGCGCCTCGCTCAGCAAGCGGTCGCGGTCGACCTGTAGCGATGTAACGCCGTTGCCGGAATTGATGAAGTGGATGACGTCAAGCAGCGACTTGACCGGATAAACGTCTACGCCGGCGACCATGGCAGCTTCCCGGGCATTGACCTCGGGCACAATGACGCGCTTCAGCTTGCGGCCACGGGCCTCGATGGCGATGGGCAGGGCTCCACGCACCCCGCGCAGGCTGCCATCGAGAGAAAGCTCGCCTACAAAAAGAGCGTCCGGGATGTCCTTTTTATTCAGCCCGCCATAGGCGCCGAGAATTCCCAGGGCGATCGGAAGGTCGAAGCCTGAGCCTTCCTTACGAATGTCGGCCGGCGCCAGGTTGATAGTGATGTGGGTGGGCGGAATGTCGTAGCCGCAGTTCTTCAGCGCGGCGCGCACGCGGTCACGGCTTTCGCGCACGGCGGCATCGGGCAGGCCGACGGTGTGAAAGTGGTCCTGGTCGGTCTTGATGCCGGAGCAATCGACCTCCACCTGAATGATGTTGGCGTCGATGCCGTAGACGGCGGCGCTGAGGGTTTTGTAGAGCATAAAGGGTCCGGGACGGTATCCTCGGGCGGCTTGGGCACACCGGGGCGTGGTTCCGGAGTCAGGACAGATTACGCGGCCAAGGCACTGCGGGACTGTGACGGATGTCACAAGGTTGGCCTGTGGAAAACAGGGGAGAAACTCGGTTTGGGCCCTAAATTCGGTCGATTATCAATGCTTTATGCGTTTCCGGGGTGCATGCACACCCCAAGGGTGTACCACACTCTCCAACAATCACGGGTTGTTCGGCCGGTTTTGGGCAATTACGATGGTTTTGAGAACGGGCTGGTTTTCTCGTTTCCCGGTGACTGGCCCGGGTAACATTCAATCATGCAGGTTTCTCCCGACCCCCAGCGATCCGCCCGGCCGCCGCAGGTGCTGGAACGCGAAGAATCGCAACTCTGGCGCTGGATTCTCCTTTTCATGGTATTGCTGGCGGCAGGCTTTGCCGCATTGGCATGGGAACGTCTGGAGGCGCTGCCTTATCACCTGGGCCCCGCGGCAGTCGGAGTGCTGGTGTTGAGCGTGCTGCTGGCAGTCTATGCATATGGACGCCGGCGGCAGGTGGTTGAGCTGAAGACGCTGCTCCAGGATTTGCAGGAACGCGCAGGTGCTGCTCCCACGGAAGACCAGCTTGACCAGATCAGCGAGGTGATCGCGCGCTCTCAGCGCAGCTTCAAAGAACTCATCGATTCCTTTGACGATGCTGCCTGTGCCATCTCTCTGGATGGCACGGTGCGCACCGTGAATAAGAAGGTCAGTGAAATTGTGGGCCTGCCTTATACGGAGATTGTTGGACATAGAGCTTTCGA
>Ga0187781_10001667_pt1 | contig 16898 bp, 12 predicted proteins | sample 0715_SJ02_MP02_2_FD_132447 | JGI IMG/M metagenome (GOLD analysis project Ga0187781, IMG submission 132447) | Tropical peat soil microbial communities from peatlands in Department of Meta, Colombia - 0715_SJ02_MP02_20_MG | ecosystem: Environmental > Terrestrial > Soil > Wetlands > Peat | place...
AGTTCGCTGGTCCATCACACTGCTCGCTTTCCAGGGCATCCTGCTGTTCTACACGCCCTGTCCACTCGCAGTGTCAGGAATGTCCCCGGTCCAATCTGTCAGGCATGTCCCCGGTCTGCACCTCGGCGGAGCACAGCCAGGATTGGCTGTGCCACATAAATGCAAAACACTACTTCAGGTCGCGCCAGTTGGGGCCGAGCTTCGTTTCGACCAGCAAGGGCACGGAGAGCTTGTGGACGCCTTCCATTGCTTGCTTCACTAACGCGCGGAGGGGCTGCATTTCGTGCTCGGGGCCTTCGAAGAGGAGTTCGTCGTGAACCTGAAGAATCATGCGCGACTCGAAATCGGCGGCGAGGCGCGGGTCGAGCTCGATCATGGCGAGCTTGATGAGGTCGGCGGCGGCGCCTTGCATGGGAGTGTTCATGGCGGTGCGTTCGGCGAAGCTGCGCAGCGCCGGTTGCGGCGAGTTGATTTCGGGGATGGGACGAATGCGGCCGAAAAGATTTTTCGCGATGCCGGTCTGGCGCGTTTCGGCGATTTGTCGATCGAGAAATTCCTTCACGCCGCGATAACGCTCGAAATAGGCGGCGATGAATTTCGCGGCCTCTTTCTGGTCGATGCCGAGCTGCTGGGCGAGGCCGAAAGCGGAAAGGCCGTAAATGACGCCGAAATTGATGACTTTGGCGACGCGGCGATGTTCGGGCGTTTGCGCGAAAGGCGCGACGCCGAAAACTTCCTGCGCGGTGCGCGAGTGGATGTCTTCGCCGCGGCGGAATGCCTCGGTGAGAACGGGGTCGCCGGAAAGATGCGCGAGAATGCGCAATTCGATTTGCGAGTAATCGGCGGAAAGCAGCAGATGGCCGGGCGCGGCAACGAAGGCGGCGCGGATTTCGCGGCCGAGTTCGGAGCGCACCGGAATATTTTGCAAATTCGGATTCGACGAGCTGAGGCGGCCGGTGGCAGTGCCGGTTTGGCTGAAGCGCGTGTGCAGGCGGCCGGACGCGGGATGGACGAGGCGCGGGAGAACGTCCGCGTACGTGGATTTGAGCTTCGAGAGCTCGCGAAAGTCGAGGACGAGCTTGGGAAGCTCGTGAGTGAGCGCGAGTTCTTCGAGCACGTCGGCCGCGGTGGAGCGCGCTTTCGCGCGGCTGCGGCGCGGCGGCTGAAGGCTCAGCCGGTCGAAGAGGACTTCGGCGAGTTGCTGCGGCGAATTGATATTGAATTCGAAGCCGGCAAGCGAATGGATACGCTTTTCGAGCGCGCCGATTTCCTTTTGCATGTGCGCCGAAATTTTTTCGAGCGCTACGGGATCGACGCGCACGCCCACGGCTTCCATGCGCGCGAGGACGGGCGCGAGCGGCAAATCGATTTTTTCGTAGAGCTCAGCGAGCCCCTGCTTTTCGACTTCGGCGCGAAGAATGGGCGCGAGGCGAAGGAGAAAATCGGCGCGTTCGCCGGGAGCGGAAGAAAGCGTGCGGTTCAAATGGCGCAGGACGACTTCGGCGAAAGCGTGATTCGCGGTGGTCGGGCGCAAAAGATAGGAATAGAGAATCGTGGCGTGGCGAATGCCGGCGACGGCTTTGGGATCACCAGGGGAATCGGGCGCGGCGAGAAGATGGAAGAGCTTGGGGTCGTGGACGATTTTCGCGCGCGCGGGATCGGCGAGCCAGTCTTTCATTGCGGCGAGGGATTTGTTGTCGACGTCGTTGGCAATGGTGCGCGCGACGCCTTCTTTCGCGGAGACTTCGACGGCGAGGACGTGCGTGCCGAAGCCTTCTTCGTCGGGGTCTTCGGCATCGAGCACGAGCCAGACGGCGACTTCCTGCGCGCGCGGAATTTTTTCGAGGAACTGGCGCAGGGCGGCAGGCGAGTCGAGCGAGGCGTAGTCGGTTTTGTGGTGGTCGCCCGTGGGCGCAAATTCGCGCAGCAGGGAGGAGAAGCCGAGCTCGGCATACAGCTCGCGAAGCGCGGCGAGATCGGGCTCAGCCATTTTCAGCGCGGAGAGATCGAGCGAAACGGGCGCATCGGTGGGAATCGTGGCGAGCTGTTTGCTGAGACGGACGAACTCGCCGAATTTTTCGAGCGCTTCGCGGTAGCTCGCGCGCTTCACTTTCGCGGCGTGCTTGAGCGCTTCTTCGGCGCTGCCGAATTCTTGGATCAACTGCCGCGCACCCACTTCGCCGATGCCGGCTTTGCGGCGCTCGCCCGGAGCAGGTTTTTCGCTGGGGTCGCGCGCGCCGGGAATGTTGTCGATCGAATCGCCCATCAGCGCCATGACGTCGGCGACTTTTTTCGGCGGGACGCCCATGAGCTCTTCGACTTTTTTTTCGTCCACGAGGACGTCTTCCTTGCCGGGCTTGATGACGCGAATGCGCGCGGTGACGAGCTGGAGGAGGTCTTTGTCGCTGGTGACGATGAAGGTGTCGAGATCTTTTTTCGAGGCCTGGCGCGCAAGCGAGCCGATAACGTCGTCGGCTTCGTAGCCGGGATATTCGAGGATTGGGAGGCGCATGGCTTCGCAGTAGCGGCGGACGTAGGGCAATTGAACGGCGAGATCTTTGGGCATTGGCGGGCGCTGGGCTTTGTAATCGGCAAAAAGTTTGTCGCGAAAGGTGGGAGCGGCGACGTCGAAAGCGACGCCGAGGTAATCGGGCTCGTAATCTTTGATGAGCTTGCGAATCATGTTGGCGAAGAGGTAGGGAACGTTCGTGGGCACGCCGGAGGCGCTGCGGAGGCGCATGGGCATCGGCGCGTAAAAGGCGCGGAAGATGTAGCCCATGGCATCGATGAGGAAGAGGCGCTTTGGGTGGCTTGCGGGCATCGAGGTCGCGTTGCGCGCGCTGCGCAGAAAGAATGCGGCGGGCGAGCAGGCGAGTATAGCAGAGGCGGACGCTTCGCTTTCGATGGTGGAATTCCCGCCGCGAGGGCGCAGTTGGCGCTGCGAAGTGTTCGCTTGACTCGCTCCGCGCAGGGAGCATATAGCTATAGGCCAGATAGGGGTGCTGGGTGGCGCTTGGGGCAGCGTCCGCGGGATTTATGCATCCCATTATGATTTTTGATGGGGCGAACCTGCGTCGAAAGTCTTATAAGCGTTACCTGCCATTTGAGGAGAAGACCATGGACAGGATTGGCGGGTGGGGTGTTCGCATAGCGGGAGTGTGCGCGATGACGCTTGTGATGGCGCTTGCGGCGGGGACCGCGTCGGCGCAGACATTTCGCGGAACGATTTTGGGCACGGTGACGGACACGACGGGTGCAGCGATTGTCGGCGCGAAGGTGACGGTGCACAACGTGGACACGGGGGTGGACCGGATCACGGAAACGACAGCGGACGGCGGGTACCTGATGCCGGAGCTGGCCGTGGGGACGTATGACGTCACGGTGGAGATGAGGGGCTTCCAAAAGGCCAAGATCACCGGCGTTGCTATTTCCGTGGCGGCTGAGCGCCGAGTGGACGCCATGCTGAAGCCGGGAGCGGTGAGCCAGCAGGTGATAGTGGAGGGTGAGAGCCTTCCGCAGGTGGAAACGACGAGCGATACGCTGGGCGGTACATTTGAAAGCAGCGCAGTGGAGTCTTTGCCGATCAACGGGCGCGATTATACGAAGATGTTGATCCTCGTTCCTGGCGCCACGGGAGAGCCCAACGGCGGCGGCGATTCTCCGGGTTCGTACGGCCAATTCAGCGTAAACGGCAGCCGCGGGCGCGCGAACAACTATTTGCTCGACGGCACGGACATGAACGACGGTTACCGGAACCTGCCCGCCATCAATCAGGGCGGCGTGTTCGGCACACCGGGAACGATTCTTCCGGAAGATTCCATCCAGGAACTGAGCATTCTTTCGAATACGGAAGCCGAATTCGGGCGAAATTCCGGCTCAGTGGTCAACATCATCACGAAGAGCGGGACCAATGCGTTTCATGGGAGCGCATTCGAAGATTTTCGAAACGCGGTGCTCGATGCGCGAAACTACTTCAACGACGTCGGGACGCCGAAAGACGCTTTCCGGAATAACCAGTTTGGAGGAACCATCGGCGGCCCCATCGTCAAAGACAGGCTTTTCTTCTACGGGTCGTATGAAGGCCAGCGCGAAGGGATGGCCATCACGTCGATCAATACGGTTCCCGAGCTTGGCGATTACACGGCTGCAATCACAACGCTGGGTGGGACTTCAGTGCCGTGCACAACGACGATAATTGCCTGCATCAATGCAAACGCCAACGTGATCAATCCCACGATTCTGAACCTTTATAACCTGTGTAACACCAACGGCCATTGCTCGGGATTCAATAATGTGTGGCCCACGACCGTGGCGATTGGCGGACCGGCGACGAACAACCTCGATAGCGTAATCGGAAAAATCGACTACAACCTGGACGCGAACAACCAAATTTCCGGACGGTACTTTTTCGGGAACAGCCGGCAGAGCTTTCCGCTAGGAGTCGGAGGGGGCAACAACCTTCCCAATACGAACACAGTGGCGCCCATCCGGACACAACTGGTGTCGGTCAGTTGGGTGAGAACGATTTCGCCGACGCGGGTGAACGAGGCGCGGTTTGGATGGAACCGCTATCGGAACGGGTTTTATCCCCAAGACGCCCCGATTTTTGGGGACCCGAATGTCTCGCTGGGAATCAACACATTGGATCTGCTGGGCCCCAACACGGCGCGTTCGCGCGATTTCGGCCTGCCGACGATCGACGTGACCGGGTTCGCGAGCCTGGGCTCTTCCGGATTTTCGAACCCGCGTGACCGAGTGGATCAGAACTACCAGTTCTTCGACAATTTTTCGTGGAAAATCGGGCGGCACGACTTGAAGTTCGGAGGCGAGTTCCGGCGAACTACGGTGAGCTCCTTCAACGATCTGATTGCGCGCGGTGAACTTGATTTCGGCAGCCTCGCGGAATTTCTAGGAGGCGCGCTCGACGGCGGGACGGAAAACTTCGGCAATACCTCGCGCTTCGCTCACCAGAACTTCGGGGCCTTTTATGCTCAGGACGGCTATCACGCGACCAGCCGATTGACCCTTAACTTCGGGTTGCGCTGGGATTACTTCGGAGTGATCGGCGCCGACGGCAATCAGATCAGCATTTACGAGCCTGCTGTCGGCCTGGTGCAGCCAAGCCAGCTCTATCCCAAGGATTTTCATAATTTCAGCCCGCGTGTGAGCGCCGCATACGACGTCTTCGGAACGGGCAAGACAGTGGTTCGCGCTGGATTCGGGATTTTTTATGACGCGTTTTCGCAGGATTTCTTCACCGGCGAACTTGCCTACAACACGGACAATACCGGGCCTGCTTACAATCCGATCGGACCGAACCCAATCTTCATCACATTTGCGCTGAATCCTGCGCTTCCGGCCGGAGCGGGCCCACTCGCCGGTGATTCAATCATCAAAGCGGGCACGCCGATCTTTGATCCGGCTTCCGTGACGCCGGGTACCGCTACAAGCACCGACGCATTCACCGTTTCTCAGAGCCTGACAACCCCCTACGTTTACAATTACAACCTGAATATCCAACAGGAAATTCTGCACAACACGGTTTTGGAAGTCGGTTACGTGGGATCGGCCGGCCGGCACCTCTTCCACTTTCTGGACATTAATCAGCCAACGCCCGCCGAGATAAAAGAGATCGACGAGCTCTGTGGAATTACAGGCTCAATCGCGCGGGGCACGCCGCAATGCCCCGGAGCTCCGATTGTTGGCTTCACCACGCCGCTGAGCGCGCTGGCGCCCAATGTGCCTGACTTCGTCAATCAGCTGCAGACCAGCGCGAATTCAAGCTACAACTCGCTGCAAGTGTCGCTCAATCAGCGGAACTGGCATCATTTCAACACTCAGTTGGCGTACACGTGGTCTCATTCCATTGACACGGCGAGCGATGGACAGGACTACGTTCCCAACGCTTCGCAGCCGAACGACAGCACGAATCCCGCCGGGAATAAAGGCAACTCCAATTTCGACGTGCGCAACCGCTTCGTATTGACCTCGACGTACGATGTGCCATCGGTACGAGCGCTTGGGAAATTTGGATCCGGGTGGGCGTTGAGCGGCGTCGTGACGGTCATGAGCGGTCATCCCTTCTCTTTGAACTATTTCTTCGAGGGCGACTACGATGGAAGCGGCGAGGGTTTCGGACGTCCTGACGTCGTAGCTCCTATTCAATACAACTACAGCAATCCGGCCGAGTTTCTGAACCTCTCTTCCTTTGCGATTCCGTGCACCCTCAACGGCCTGGGAACCGATGTCACCGATTGCGAGCCGGGAACGCGGCACTTCGGGAGCGAAGGCCGAAATTCTCTTCTCGGACCGAACTACAGGGATTTTGATTTCGCCGTCAGCAAGATGACGTCGATCACCGAACGCTTGAAGGTGCAATTCCGAACGGACATCTACAACGTGTTCAACCATCCCGCATTTGCCAGTCCGTTGCTGCCGGCCTTCTTTGCCGACGCCGCGCCCAATGGGTTCAATCCAAATGGCACGAGCGCGGGATTCTATCCGCTCACCGCGACTTCCGATGTCGGACTTGGGAACCCGATTCTGGGCGGCGGTGGGCCGCGCAGTGTCCAGTTCGCATTGAAGTTTTTGTTCTGAAGCGCATAAGGGTCGAAACTTTATAGAGCGGCCTGCCGCCTCGACGCCGGGGCGGTGGGCCGCTCTTGTTTTTGAGGTTCGGGTATTCTGTACAGCATTCAAAATAAATGAGTTAAGAGTCCACTAATCTGTGGCAAAGCGTCCCTTTCCGACTTACGATGCACGCCTGTGGAGCGCCAGGCGTCGTTTGGCATCGAAAGAAAATCCCAAGAGCGGACGTATTAAATGATGGAGCGACGGAAGACCACCGGGGACATGAGCGCGGCGGAACTGGCGGAGGTGCTGTCGCAGGTCCGGGCGGGGGATGCGGACGCCTGGGGCGAATTGTACCGCCAGTACGCGCCAGCGATTTTCCGGTTTTGCCGGCGGGCGCTGCCGACGCGCGAGGACGCGGAAGACGCAACAACGGAAATTTTCGTGAAGGTGCGGCAAAAACTCGGGATGTACGACGCTTCGCGGCCGTTTACGGCGTGGCTCTACAAAGTGGCCAGCAATCATTGCTGGGACACGCTGCGGCGGCGGCGCATCCGTCAGGACCTCGAAACAGGCGAAGTCGAGACGTTGCCGCTCGAACATCCCGAGCCGAGCCAACTCGAGCGGTTGCAGACCGAGCACACGAGCAAAGAGGTGCGCGCGGCTCTCGCAAGGCTGCCGGACCGCGCGCGGATGGCGCTGGTGCTGCGGTATTTCGCGGAGATGAGTTACGACGAAATCGCGGAAACGCTGGGCGTGCGGCGGGCGTTCGTAGGAGTGCTGCTGCTGCGCGCGCGGCATTCGCTGCGGGATGCGCTAGGCGGCGAGACAGCAGAGCGGCACAGTGCCGCCGGGGGAAAGACATGAACCATTTCGATGAGATGACCATGCTGCTCTATCTCGAAGGGCAGCTCGACGCGGAGCGCGCGCGGGAAGTTTCCACGCACGCGGCGACGTGCGCCGAGTGCCGCGAGCTGCTTCGCGCGCTGCAAACGGAAGAAACTTGGCTACGGGAGTCCTTGCGCGCGGAAGATGAATCTGTTCCCGCGCACCTGATTGCGGCGCCCGAGCGCGGCGGCGTGCCGTGGGGATGGCTGACGGCATTCGGATTTGCGCTGGGCGGCGCTTACACGGTGTGGTCGGGATTCATCGAGCCCTGGCGCGCGCAAGCGGCGCAGGCCGGGTTCGAGCAGGGAAATGTTTTGACCATGATTTTCTTTAGCGGTGCATTCTGGAAAGGATGGGACGCGATGCGAACGTTGACCGAGTTTCTGGCCGTGGCGACACTGGGGATGGCAGGGATGTGGCTGTTGCGGCGGCACTGGAGGCACACGGCGGCGATCGCTTTCGTGATGGCGGCGATGGCGTGCGCGCTGGCGCTGCCGTCGGTTGCGATGGCCGCGGAAACGCATCACGGCGATCCGGACTACGCGCTTGCGGCGGGTGAGGAGGTGAAAACCGACTTGATCGTGGCCGCGGGCGTCACGCACGTCGACGGGCAAGTGGACGGCGACTTGATTGTCTTCTCCCGCTCGGTAGAAGTGAACGGGCATATCAAGGGAGACATCCTCGGGTTTGCGGAGGAAATGCGCGTGAACGGACCAGTCGACGGCAACATTCGGGCTGCTTGCCACTCGCTCACGATCGACAGCTACGTGGCAAAGAACTTGATGACCTGGTCGGAAGAAGTGGAGCTCAAACAAAAAGCGGAAGTGGGCGGCACCATCACAATCGGTGCGGACAGTTTCGACCTGGACGGCAAAGGGGCGGGAGATCTGGCGGCGTTCGTGGGAAATTTGCAAATCAACGGGACGCTAGGCCACGATGCGACGATCCGGGGAGACCGCATTAAGATCGGCCCACATGCGGAAATTGCGGGGAACACAAAAGTGGTATCCGATCGGCCGGTGGACACGGCCGCGGGAGCCAAGTTGGGGAGCCCCATTCAATTTTCCCGGCCGGAGCACGGGCCAAAGTACAATTCCGCGAGATATTACTGGCACCAGGCGCTCGGCTGGGGAGCGAGCTTTTTCTTCGGATTTGTGCTGCTGCTGATCGCGCCGGCATTCTTCGACAAGGTGCGTGGCGCGTGCCAGAAAGCGCTGCCGGCGATGGGGTTCGGAGCGCTCGCGCTGATTGTGACTCCGATTGCTGCGATTGTTGTGTCGATTACGATCGTCGGCCTGGGTGTGGGAATCTCGACGGTGCTGCTCTACTTGATCGCGATCTATTCAGCGCAGGTGTTTGTCGGTTCGTGGATCGGAGAAAAAATTCTCGGCTCCGGAGTCGGACTGGGAGCTGCGCTCGGGCGGCTGGCACTCGGGCTGGCGATCGTGCGAGCGATCGAGATCGTGCCGGTGGCAGGAAATATTTGGATCCCAATCATGTGGATCTGGGGGCTGGGCGCGCTGGTGATGACTGCGCACCGGCTGATCCGGCCGGCACCGGCGGCTGCGATGGCGTAAACTCGGCTAGACGATCCCCATTTTCTTGCCAACCGCGGACATGATTTCGGCGGCGCGATCCAGATCGGCGCGCTTGTGCGTGGCCGTGACGATGGTGCGCAGCCGCGCTTTGCCTTCGGGCACCGTGGGATAGCCGATGGCCAACGCGAGCACACCTTCGTTGAAGAGCTCGCGCGAAAAATCGAAAGCTTTTCCGGCATCGCCGACCATGATCGGAGTGATCGGCGTCTCGCTTTTTCCCGTGTTGAAGCCGAGCTTTTTCAGCCGGCGCTTGAAATATTTCGTGTTCGACCAGAGCTTCTTGATCAGGCGCTCGCCGGCATCGGAATCGAGCACGTCGAATGCAGCCTGGCACGTGGTGGCCACCGACGGCGGATGCGAAGTGGAAAAAATGAAGGGGCGCGCGCGCTGGTAGAGGAACTCGATCAGATCGCGCGAGCCGCAAACGTAGCCGCCGATCGCGCCGATGGCTTTGCTGAGCGTGCCCACCTGGATGTCCACGCGTCCGTGGCAATTGTGATGGTCGATTGTGCCGCGGCCGTGGTTGCCGAGGACGCCCGAGGCGTGGGCGTCGTCGACCATCATGACGCAGTTGAATTTTTCGGCGAGGTCGCAAAGCGCGGGAAGATCGGCGATGTCGCCGTCCATGGAAAAAACGCCGTCGGTGATGAGCAGCTTTTTGCCGTTCCAGCCTTCTGTCTCCTTCAACACGCGCTCGCAATCGGCGATGTCTTTGTGCTTGAAGACTTTGATCGTGGCGCGCGAGAGGCGGCAGCCATCGATGATGGAGGCGTGGTTGAGCTCGTCGGAGATGATGAGGTCGTCTTTTCCGAGCAGGGCGGAAACTGTGCCCGCGTTGGCCGTGAAGCCGGATTGAAAGACAACGCAGGCTTCGACCTTTTTGAAGCGCGCGATTTGCTCTTCGAGCTCCAGGTGAATTTTCATCGTGCCGGTGATGGAGCGGACGGCGCCGGAGCCGACTCCGTATTTGCGCACCGCGTCGATCGCGGCGCGGCGGAGCTTCGGATGAGTCGTAAGCCCTAGATAATTGTTGGAGCTGAGGTTGATGACCTCTTTTCCGTCGAACGTGGCGATCGGCTTCTGCTCGCCTTCGAGAACCTTCAATCGAAAATAGAGATGCTGCGCTTTGAGGTCTTCGAGCACGTCGTGCAGGAAGCGCAGTTGCGTGCGTTCGGGGCGCATTGCCGGTGTGGTCATGATTTCCTCCGCAGAGCCGGATGAAATGTGAGATGCGCTACTTCGGCGAACCGTTGGGATAAAGCAAAACTTTGCCCGCCTGGCCGGATTCGAGAAGCGAAAAAGCGTCGGCGAATTTTTCGAGCGGCAGGCGCTCGTGGAAAAGCGGTTCGAGATTGAGGCGGCCGTGCCGGAGCAATTCGGTCATTTGCACCCACGTCTCAAACATGCGGCGGCCATAAATTCCCTGCACCGTGGCGCCCTTGAAAATGACGTCGTTCACGAGATCAAACGTGACCGGATCCTTCGGAATACCGAGCAGCGACGCGCGGCCGCCCTGACGCAGCATCTCGAATCCTTGATGAATCGCCACCGGGTGGCCGCTCATTTCGAGAAAAACGTCCACTCCGCCGCATTCGTGAGTGGCTCCGCGGACGTGGGCGATAACATCCGGATCGGCCGGGTCGAGCGCTTCGTCCGCCCCCATTTTTTTCGCGAGCTCGCGGCGATGCGGATTTACTTCCGTAGCAAAAATTAACGCGGCGCCGGAAGCGCGCGCGACGGCAATGGACATCAAGCCGATCGGCCCCGCTCCGGTGACGACCACGTTCATGCCGGCAATCGGTCCTGCCAGCACCGTGTGCACCGCGTTCCCCAGAGGATCCATGATCGCGGCGTAGTGTTCGGGAATCGCGGGATCGATTTTCCAGATGTTCTTTGCAGGGATGCGCACGAATTCAGCAAAGCAGCCGTCGGCATCGATGCCGATGATTCGCACGTTCTGGCACACGTGCGGCTGCCCCATGCGGCAGGGCCGGCAATGGCCGCAATTGACGTGCATTTCGGCGGTGACGAACTCGCCCGGCTTGATCGTGGTGACTTCCTCGCCGACTTTTTCGACCACGCCGCAGAATTCGTGGCCGAAAGTGAGCGGCGGATGGATGCGCGAGGCCGACCAGCGGTCCCAGCCGTAGATGTGCAGGTCGGTGCCGCAAATGGAAGCCGCGCGGACGCGGACGAGAACCTGCGTGGGGCCGAGCGCAGGAACAGGGACGGATTCGATTTGCGCGCCGCGCTGCGGGCGCATCTTGCGCAAAGCTGTCATCGTCGCGGATGGCATCGTCTTGAGGAAGCGGCGGCGAGGGTTGCCGTCAAGTTCAGGATACTAGCATAGGCTGAGGAAGCGAGCGCGGCGAAACTCAGCGGAAAAATCAGGGCAGGCCACTTCAGCTTCCGTTACAATCGCCGCCTCACGCAACGGCATCGGGAGACGCGGCTTGGGATTTGGACTGCGATTGCGCGAAATGCGCTCGGGATTCGAGCCTGCATTCTGGGTGGCGAATTTCACGGAAATATTCGAGCGGATCGCCTATTACGGCACCACCGCCGTGCTTGCGGTTTACCTGACCGAGGAGCTCCATTTTTCCGATGAGCTGATGGGCTCGCTGGTCGGAACCTTCGGCTTCGTGGTTTTTTTCTTGCCGATTCTGGGAGGCACACTCGCTGACCGGTTTACGTTCCGGCGTGCGCTGCTGTTTGCATTCCTCATTATGACAGTTGGTTATTTCCTGCTGGGGTCGGTCGCAGCCCCATGGATGCAGCCGGTGCGACACGCCGTCGGAGACAAGTGGCTCGTCCTGGCCATCTTGATGATCCCGGCGATCGGGCCGGGAGTCGTGAAACCGTGCGTGGCGGGGACGACAGCCCGGGCGTCGAATGACAAGGTGCGCTCGATCGGATACTCGATTTACTACACGCTGGTGAACGTGGGCGGAATGTTGGGACCGATGATCGCGTTCCTGGTGCGGAAGCAATTGGGGCTAGGGATTGCGAACGTGTTTCGCATGGCGGCGTTGAGCGTCTTTCTGATGTTCTGGGTGACGCTGTTTTTTTATCACGAGCCGGCCAGGGCGGGGGAAGAGAAAGTGCAGAGCCTCCGAGAAGCGCTCGGGAATATTTTTGTGGTGCTGCGGAACCTGCGGTTCGTGCTGTTTTTGATTATTTTTTCCGGATTTTTCACGGTTTTCTGGCAGCAATATGTTTCGTTGCCGAAATTTTTGCTACGTTATGTAAACCCGGACGCCAATTTCGATTTGCTGCTGTCCGTGGATCCGATTGTGGTGATTTCCCTGCAGGTCCTGATCGCTTTTCTCACGCAAAAGTTACCTGCGTTCGTGACGATGACACTGGGATTCTTGGTCACGAGCCTCGCGTGGGTGCTTCCGGCACTGCATCCCTCCATGTGGATTTTTGTGTTGACGCTGGTGTTTGTTGCGATTGGGGAAATTCTCCAGGTGTCGAGATACTACGACTACATTTCGCGCGTCGCGCCCCCGGGCCAGCAAGGGCTGTACATGGGTTATGCGTTCTTGCCGATTGCGATCGGATATTTCATCGCCGGGAAGCTGGGCGGATACTTGCTGCAACATTCAAGCGATCCGGGGCGCCGGCCGCAGAACATGTGGTGGCTAATTTGCGGCGTGGGGATTCTTTCGACGGTGTTGATGCTGCTCTATGACAAATTCTTGAAGCCGAGGACATTTGCGAAGGTTTCGGGATCGCCGCAAGAAAATCCTCAGGTCTGAAGACCTGAGCTACATACACAGGTTCTGAAGCCCGAGAGCGAATCAGCTAGATCATTCAATTGACCATGCAGCGGAGATTTTCGATGGCCTGGCTGGCGAGCGTATAGCGCGGCTCGAGGCGCAGCGCTTCCGCGAAACATTCGCGGGCGCGATTAAACATTCCCTTCGCGTAGTAAATCCTGCCGAGATTGAAATACGGGAAATGGCGCGGCTCGTAGCGCGGCGCCTGTGTGGCGTGCTCGAGCCAGGAAATGGCCTCGTCCATACGGCCGAGCGAAATCAGGTACGCGCCAATGTCGTTGTACGGATTGCCGAAGTCGGGGTCGACAGCGATGGCGCGCTTGCACTCGGCGATTGCGTCTTCCACTTTGCCCTGGAAGTGATACGTCCACCCGAGAAAAGTGTGCGCTTCGGCGGTCGGATGGATTGCGAGGGAATCCTTGTACAATTCGACAGCCTGGTCGAATTCTCCCTCCATTTGCGCGCGATAGGCGCGCTGGAGGAGTTCCCAGGCTCGCGCGAGGGGTTCGGCCGTCATGGTTTTTCTAGGTAGCACAGAGGATACGCGGAGTCAAATGCGCTGCGCGGCGGTCGATGGGAGCATCGCCAGAGCTTCGTCCGTGGTGATAAGTCTGGCGCCGAGGGCTTTGAGCTCCTGGATCGTGCGGCGGCTGTCTTCGGGCTTCAGCGTTTCAATGGCGTCTTTGACGAGCGAAACTTTGCGGCCGCGTTCCAGCAATCCTTTAGCTGCCAGGCGCACGCAGAACTCGGTGACCACGCCGAAAACGACAAATTCCACATCTTTTCCCAATCGATCCACGATGGCCGTTGCATGCGGATTCTCAAAAACGTCGAGAGTCTGTTTTTCGAGAATGACTTGCTGGTTGCGGAGCAAATCTTTCGGAAGCTTGAGCTGAGCATCGTTCGGGACCGTGTAAAACTTCTGCGCCATACCCTCGGGAATGATTCGCGCGCCGGGTGTGCCGCGAATGCAATGCGGAGGGAACGTCTTGAATTCCGGATCATTCGGGGTGTGGCGGCAGCCGTGGGAGATCAGCAGCACTCGTCCCTGGCGGGCGGCGTCCACCAGGCGCTTGATGTTGGGAATAATCTTCTCAGCGCCGGCAACATAAAGAGCGCCGCCGGGCAGCATGAAATCCGCCTGAACATCGACCTCCCAAAAAACAACCTTTCGAAATGCCATGGGCGGTAGACTCCTTTTAAAATAACAAAATTATTTTAGACCAGCGCGGCGGACGCGGCGGCGGACTTTTTCGAGCATAGTCTCGAGTCGCTTGCTGTAGCAAACCGGATAGACGGCGGTGCGATCAATCCGGCGGTATTGCGGGGGAAGACGCGAAAGCGCGGCCAGGCAGCGGTCGCGAAGAGTATTCACCGGCTCGGGAGCTACCGTCCGGCGCCCCGCGCGCATGACTTCGATGAGAAGAGGGATGCCGCCATTGGCGGGCTCGCCTTCGAGAGAGATTTTGTCGCCGGCGTACTCGCCCTCGGGAGTCGAGTAGCGGAGCACTTGTTTGCGGCCGGGGTAAGTTACCTTTGCCTCCGTGAGCTTAGCGGCTTCGCGGACTTTTCCTCCGCGCTCGACCTCCACAAGCTTGTAAATCAAGTTCAAATGCGGCGCGTCCCCGGGCGTGCCGAGCGCGGTGCCTACGCCGAAGGCATCAATCGCGGCGCCCTGCGAAAGCAAGGAGGCGATTTTCATTTCGTCGAGATCGCCGGAAGCGAATATCCTCACGTCCTTCCATCCGGCGCGGTCGAGCTCGCGGCGCACCCAGCGGCTGTCTTTTGCCACATTGCCGCTATCGAGACGGACGCCTGCCGGCTTGCGGCCCATTCCGATGATGGTCTTCACGGCGCGGTGAACATCGTAAGTGTCGAGAAGAAGATAGGCATGATCGGGGAAGACGTCGAGAAAGTGGCTGAAGGCTTCTGCTTCGTCCTCGTGCGCCATCACCCAGGAGTGGGCCTGGGTGCCGTACGTTTTGATTCCGAAGAGTTGGCCGGCGAGAACGTTTGACGTGCCCTGGCAGCCTCCGATGACGGCGGCGCGCGCGCCAAGCAGGCCGGCTTGACTGCCGTGGGCGCGGCGCGCTCCGAATTCGACCACCTGGCGACCTTGGGCGGCGGTGACGACGCGCGCGGCTTTGCTCGCAATCATCGTTTGATAGCTCAGCGTTGCGAGCAGATAGGTTTCGAGAATCTGGCCTTCCAGGATCGGCGCAGTCACGCGCATGACCGGCTCGCCGGGAAAAACCAGCGTGCCTTCCGGCATGGCCCAAACGTCGCCGCTGAAGCGAAACTTTGCCAGATAATCGAAAAATTCTTCTCGAATGTGGCGGAAGACCGGATGGCGCCGCAAGTACTCGATCTCGTCCGCGCCGAACTGAACGTTTTCCAGAAATTCGAGCGCCTGTTCCAGGCCGGCGGCGACAAGATAATTGCGGTGAGGCGGAAGGTGGCGCACGAACAGCTCGAAGCTGGCGCGAGCATCGAAGCGAGTCTGAAGATAGCCCGCCGCCATTGTGAGCTCGTAAAGGTCGGTTAGGAGTCCTGAGTTTTCGCGCATAAAATTTCTTTGGGCCTACCCGCGGTCGCGCCGCAATGTGAGGCCGCCATCGACTGCCAGCACCTGCCCGGTAATGTAATTATCCGGCTCGAGGAAAAATCGCACGGCGCGGGCGACGTCCTCTGGGTGGCCGAAACGGGCGATTGCGCCGCCGGCAATGTGCCGATCGTATTTCCCTGACTGCACGCTGGCGGCCGCCATGCCCGCGATCGTGGCGCCGGGAGCCACTACGTTCACGCGCACGCGATTCCACTGCTGAGCCAGAATGCGCGCGGCATGGACGAGCGCCGCTTTCGGGGCGGCATAATTCAGGCTCGACGGAAAAGCCGCAAGCGCCTGCATCGTGGCCAGCAGCACCAGGCTGCCGCCTTCGGAGCCCGCTTCCATTGCCTCGCCCAACTCCTTCGCAAGCAGCACCGGGGCGATGTAATTAGCCTCCAGGGACGCGACGAGCACATCACGGGTGAGATCCGCGAAGGCAACGCGCGCGGGATCCCCGGGGAAAATTGCGGCGCCCGCGAGAGACGCACTGGATCGCCGAACAGAGTCAAGGTACCGCCGCCGCACCTCTGCCTCGGAAATGTCGCCTTCTACCGGGGTGATTTTCGCGCCGAATTTTGATTCGAGCGCGCTCGACAATCGCGCAGCACGCTCGCGGCCTGACCGATAGCCCAAAATGAGATGAGCGCCTTCTTTCGCCAGCAGCGCAACGGTGGCGGCCCCGAGCCCGCCCGTGCCGCCGGCAATGACCACGCACTTGCCCGCCAGCGACTTTTCGGGAAAATCGAAATTAAAATCGCGGCAGGCTTGCGCGCGCGCTTCATCCCAGTGAGCCGACGTCATTTTTCCTCGGAAATCGCCTGAATTTCCAACGATATTGGATGAAAACCGGCGGCGCTCGGAATCGGGTTCGAATGAAAAGACAAAACCCCCAAGCCTCCGTCCCGCCTTGCGGAACCGAGCACGCCTGGGGGTTCGCCGCGAATCTCTGCGCCGGGCCGGTTTACTTCAAAACGGCGTCTTTGAACGACTTCGCTGCGCGCAAACGCACAACGGTCTTGGCCTTGATCTTAATCGGCTCGCCCGTGGCCGGATTGCGGCCCATGCGAGCCTTGCGGTGTGCCTTCACGGCGCGGCCGATTCCGGGAATCACGAATTTTCCGGAGCCCTTCGCCTCGCGGACGGCAAGATTGAACAGCTCGTCGAAAAAGGAGGCCACCTGCTTCTTGGATACGGGTTTCTCCTTGGTGCTGACCTTCTCGGCGAGATGCGCGATAATCTTCGACTTGCTCAGCGGATTTGCCATCGAGTTCCTTTATCCTCCTCAAAAGTAGTGACGTGTCGGCCCCCGGAGCCCGAAGGCCGCGTGCACTATAGCCGCACTCCCCCATGAACGCAAGCGAAAACATGAAAAAAGCCCGGAAAAACGGGGTTTTCTACGACTCCCGTTTTTGAGTGCCGACCGGGCTAGGCGGCGAGCTGCTGATAGAAAAG
>Ga0187781_10001669_pt1 | contig 16890 bp, 19 predicted proteins | sample 0715_SJ02_MP02_2_FD_132447 | JGI IMG/M metagenome (GOLD analysis project Ga0187781, IMG submission 132447) | Tropical peat soil microbial communities from peatlands in Department of Meta, Colombia - 0715_SJ02_MP02_20_MG | ecosystem: Environmental > Terrestrial > Soil > Wetlands > Peat | place...
ACGAGCACGGATCCTTCTCCGAACGTCTTGGCCGGGGGTGCTTCCTCACGCCAGCTGTACTCCATCGCCGTCGCTCCCGGCCCACCGAAACTCCGGTCCCTATAGAGGCTGGCGGACGTCTCCCCCGCGGTAACCCCAAGTACTTCACCCCACTCGGACGGCGCCGTGGGGCTTCCGCTGAAGGATTTGGTGGTCGCGCAGGAGCTCCCGTGGGAGGCCCTTGCCGGCCGGACCCTCGCGGTGGACGGCTACAACGCGGTCTACCAGTTCCTCGCCACCCTCCGCCAGCGGGATGGCCAGCTGTTTTCCGACCCGGAGGGCCGGGTCACGAGCCATCTGATGGGAGTCTTCTACCGGACGACATCGCTCCTGCGCGAAGGCGTCCTACCGGTCTGGGTGTTCGACGGAAAGCCCCCCGACCGGAAGACCGGAACCATCCGCCAGCGGATCGCCGCGAAGGAGAAGGCCGAGGAGCAGTGGCAGGAGGCGCTCGCCGCGGGCGACCTCGAGACCGCACGCAAGAAGGCTGCGCAGACATCCCGGCTGACGAAGACGATGGTCGAGGAGCTCCACCAGCTCCTCACCGCGCTCGGGGTCCCGTTCATCCAGGCGCCGAGCGAGGGCGAGGCGCAGGCGGCGGTGATGGCCGCGCGCGGGACGGTCTGGGCATCGGCCTCCGAGGATTACGACTCTCTCCTGTTCGGCGCGCCCCGTCTGGTCCGCGGACTCGCGGCCCGGAGCCGGGGCGGCGCGAGCCCCGGGGCACAGCTGATCGATCGCGGTGAGGCGCTCGCCAACCTCGGGATCAGCGAGGAGGAGCTCATCCTTCTCGGGATCCTCATCGGGACCGATTTCAACGACGGGGTCCGCGGATACGGTCCGAAGAAAGCGCTCAAGCTGGTCCAGGAACACCTCGGCTTCCGACCGACCCTCGAGAAGGTCGGGATCGACGCGGCGGAGGGGGAGGCGGTCGCCGAGATCTTCCGTCACCCGTTCTCGGTCGAGGTCCCTCCGCCGACCTTCGGCCCGGTGGACGAGACGGCCGTGCGGACGCTCCTGGTCGACGGGCATGGGTTCTCGGAGGAGCGCGTCCGCGCCGCGGTCGCGCGGGCCCGCCAGCGCCCCAAGGTGAGCTCGAGCCCGCAGGAAGCCCGGGGACACCAGACCCTCCTCGAGACGTTCGGAGGGCCTTCCAATCCATGACGCAATTCGAATGTGTACCGAATTTTTCGGAAGGGCGCGACGCGGAGCGGATCGAACGGATCGTGGCACCGGCGCGCACGACGCCCGGGGTCACCGTCCTCGACGTGGAGCGGAACGCGGACCACAATCGGTCCGTCGTGAGCCTGGTCGGGGAAGGGGACGCGCTCCTGGAGGCGGTGTTCCAGATGGTCGCGGTCGCGACCCGGGAGATCGACCTCAACGTACAGCGGGGGGAGCACCCGAGGATCGGGGCGACCGACGTCATCCCGTTCGTCCCGCTCGCCGGCTCGACCATGGTCGACGCCGTCCGCCTCGCGGAGCGGCTCGGGGCGCGGGTCGCGAAGGAGCTCGGCATCCCGGTCTACCTCTACGCCGCGGCGGCGAAGCGGCCGGAGCGATCCGACCTCGCGGTCGTCCGCGAGGGTCAGTTCGAGGGGTTGCGCGGGACGATCGGGACCGACCCGGCGCGCGCCCCCGACTTCGGTGAGGCGAAGCTCCACCCCTCGGCAGGGGCGGTCGCGATCGGGGCTCGCCCGGTCCTGATCGCCTACAACGCCTACCTCACGACCCCGGACGTAGCGGTCGCGAAGCGCATCGCGAAGTCGATTCGCGCGCGGGACGGCGGCCTTCCCGAGGTGAAGGCGCTCGGGTTCGAGATCCGCGAGCGGAACCGCGCGCAGGTGTCGATCAATCTGACCGACTACCGGGTGACGCCCCTCCACCGCGCGCTCGAGGCGGTCCGGCGGGAGGCCGAGCGGTACGGGGTGGCGGTCGAGGAGTCGGAGATCGTCGGCCTCGTCCCGGAGGACGCACTCTTCGATGCCGCGGAGTACTATCTCCAGCTCCATTCGTTCGACCGGTCGGCCGTCCTGGAGCGGAAGGTGCGGGCGGTCGAGAGTTCGGGTCCGGGCCACGAGTCGATCGCGTCCTACGCCGGCCGACTGGCCGCCCGTACCCCCACCCCGGGCGGAGGCAGCGCCGCCGGGGTGGTCGCCGCCCTCGCCTCGGCGCTCGGGGAGATGGTGCTCGCCTACTCGATCGACCCGGCAAAGCCCGCCGAGGACCTGGTCGCGGTGCGCGCGGTCCTCACGCAGGGCCGTCGACGGTTCCTCGAGCTCGCGGACGAGGACGCGCGGTCGTACGACACCGTCCGACAATCGAAGCGGACCCGGAAGGAGCGACCCGGGGACCCCGCGGCGCAGGAGGCGTACCTCGCCGCCCTTCGGGGCGCCGCCGAGGTCCCGCTCGAGACGGCCCGACGGGCGGTCGAGCTCGCCGCGAAGCTCGACAGCGTCCGCACCCGGACCCGCGCGGCGCTCGCGAGCGACCTCGTGACCTCGCTCGCTATGTTCCGCGCCGCGAAGGAGGGCGCGCTCGCCAACGTCGCCATCAACCTCGAGGACCTGAAAGCGGCGGGCCAGCCGATCGACCAGCTCGAAGCGGAGGTCGCCCGGCTCCGTTCGGCCGCCTGAGGACCGCGGGATGGCGGAGCCGGACGCGCCTCCGACGCGACGGCCGACGGTCTGGGTCAACTGCGCGGCCTCGCTCGACGGTCGTCTCGCGTTCGCGGGAGGAAAGCGGGCGCCGCTCTCGGGCCCCGAGGACCTCGTCCGAGTGCAACAGCTCCGCGCGGAGGCGGACGCGATCCTGGTCGGGGTCGGTACGGTCGTGAAGGACGACCCGTCGCTCCGGGTCCACTGGGAGCTCCTCGGCCGTCCGGCCGGCCGGAACCCGACCCGGGTCATCGTGGACGCGAGCGGTCGGACCCCATCGAACGCGCGCGTCCTGGACGGCTCGACCCCGACGATCGTCGCGACGTCCCGAAGATCGACCCGCCGATTCCCTCCGCACGTTCGGACGGTGGTGGCCGGGGCCGACCGGGTCGACCTCGCCGAGCTGATGGGCGTGCTCTACGACCTCGGGGTCCGGACCCTGATGGTGGAGGGGGGAGCCGAGATCCTCTCGAGCGTCCTTCGCGCGGGGCTGTTCGACCGGTTCTCCATCTACTACGCCCCGACCGTCATCGGAGGGACGACCGCGCCGCCGGTCGTGAGCGGTCCCGAGACCCGCGGCCCGGACGAGGCGACCACGGTCGAGCTTTCCCGGCTCGAGCGTCTCGGGGCGGGGTACCTCGCGACGTACGTTCCGGCGAAACGCCGCTGACGGTGCCGGGCGGAGCGAGGGGCGGACCCCCCCTTCCGCCCCGCACACAGTTTCATTACCCGGGAGCGAGGCTCTAGTGGCGGACGGCTCTGGCCGTCGGGAAGGAACGATGGCGACCCCCGCGCCGACCCCGTATGCTCCGCCCCCGCCGACTCCTCCCTCGCGGCCCCTCGGGGTCGCGATCCTCGCGGTCCTGATCGGGATCTACGGGTTCCTGGTCATCCTCGCGGGCGCGCTCGTGATCGCCGGCGCCACGGCGCTCAAGTTCTTCGGTGTCCCCTCCGCGTTCGCGGGCATCGGCGGGGTCACCCTCGGCGCGATCGTGCTCGTCATCGGCCTCATCATCCTCGGGCTCGCGGTCGGGCTCTGGCATCTACGGATGTGGGCGCTCGTGCTCACCATCCTGTTCCTCCTGTTCGAGCTCGTCCTCTACGGCCTCGCGGGGGCGTTCGTGAGCCTCGGGTTCATCCTGGCCCTCATCCTGTTCGTCTACCTCCTCGCCGTCCACCGCCACTTCCTGTAGACCGGCGAACCCGTCCGCCACGGCAAAGGACGGTCTCGTCCGCCGGCCGCGCGCACCCGTTATCAACCCGGGCGGTTCCCCGCTTCCCGGAGGCGCGGATGAAGCTCGTCCACTTCACCCTGCAGGACCAGTTCCACTTCGGCATGATCACGGACGCGAACGAGTTCATCGACCTCGATACCGCCGTCCGCGACTACTACGGGGTGAACCCCGTGAAGGGGGCCGACCCGAGCCGATTCCGCGACATGCAGGCGTTCTTCCGCGGCGGCGCGGACTCGGTCGAGCTCACGAAGAAGATCCTCCAGTACGTCGACCGGCGCCGCCAGGCCGGCTGGACCCCCCGCGCCGCGACCGGGGCCCGCTTTCTGTTCAAACCGGACGAGGGCGTGAAGCTGCTCGCGCCGGTCGTGCGGGGCAGCAAGGTCTACTGCCTCGCGTCCAACTCCCGGAGCCACGTCGCCGAGCAGGGGAAGCCCCTCCCGAAGCAGCCGTTCGTCTTCTCGCGGTACTTCAACAGTCTCGTCGGGCCGAGCGAGTCGCTCGTCCTCAACCCGGCCGGGGCGTTCCCGGACGTCGAGCTCGAGCTTGCCGTTGTCATCGGCCAGCACGGAAAGCACATCCCGGCCCCGAGGGCGATGGAGTACGTCGCGGGCTACACGATCGCCCTCGACATGGGCTACCGGGACCTGCAGTTCCCGCCCGAGGGCGGGGTCGACTGGGTGATGGGGAAGGGGTTCGACGCGACCATGGCGGTCGGCCCGTGGGTCGTCCCGAAGGAGGAGGTCGGCGAACCGTACCCGCTCGCGATGGAGCTCAAGGTGGGCGGCACGGTCCGCCAGCGCGGGGATACCTCCGACTACATCTTCCGGATCCCCGAGGTCCTGTCGCACCTCTCCACCGGGATCACCTTCGAGCCCGGCGACATCCTCTCCCTCGGAAGCCTGGGGGGCGTGCCGGGGTTCGAGTTCGGCAAGGAGAGCCGGAAACTGAAACCGGGCGATCAGGTCGAGGGGTCGATCGAGAAGATCGGACGGATCGTCATCCCGGTGAAGGCCGAAGCTCCGCCTCCCCCCGCAGGAGCAGAAAGAGCGCCTGCGCCGTAGGCAGTTCCTCGGTCCGGTCCGGCTCCGCGTGGAGCCCGCCCCCGGGGAACGGGTAGCGCGCCTCGGCGACGCAGGTCACGCGGGCCGTCGATCCCTCGGCTTCCGGGGGGAGCGCGTCCCGGAACGGGTCGAAGCCGGGGATCTCGTCCCGGCCGAGCGGTACGACCCGGAAACCGGTCCCTCCGTGGAGGGAGCCCGGCAGCCGAATGAGGCGGTGGATGTCGGTGGTCACCGGTGCGTCGGTCTCGCCCTGCACCTCGATCGCGGCGCGCGGTACGACCGCCTCGAGGAACTCCGCGGGCAGGTCCGACCGGAAGACGTCGAGGGAGAGATGCGAGCGGATCTTCTGCGAGCCTCCCTGGTCGACCAGGAGCCGCGCGTAGCGCCGCGCCTTGGCCGGCGCGATCCCGTAGCCGACCATCTCCTCGGCGGCGACCTCCGACCCCTGTTCTTCCCAGCGTCGGAGGAGGTCGAGGACCGCGCGGGTCGTCCGGCCGGCCCACCCCGGCGCGTCGGGCGGTGCGAGCGAGCGGGTCCGAGGCATCGGGCGGGTTCCGGAGACGGAATCGGCCTCGTCGTCCACTCCGGAGGCGGTGCGCCCCGCGCGGACGTCCGTCCGTCGTCCCTCGACGACCCGCATCGGGTCGAACCCCGTGCCGAGTACGTAGTCGACCAGCTCGCGACGCTCGGGGCTCGAAAGCGGGCGGAACCGGTCGTCGCGCACGTGCACGTGGTAGCCGCGGCCGCCCGAGAAGACGAAGGAGGTCGACGCCGGGTCGATCCCGAAGTCGCCGAAGAGGAAGTCGTCCACCAAGCGGACGAGGCGGGTCTTCACGAGCGCGAGCTGCCCGGCGTAATCGAGCGACTCGGCGCCGCGCAGGTGGTCGGAGTCGAGGTCGAAGACGAGGTCGGCGCCCTGCCAGCCCTTCTCGGCCATGGTCGGGGCGGCGGGGTGGCGGTAGTAGGCCGACGAGTAATAGACGTGCCGGGGGGTCTCTCGGCGGAGGAATCGCGCGAACTCCTCGGGCGTCCTCAAGGTGGCGTGACGGCGCATCATCGTCTCCGTCGAGAACGGAAACGCGGCGAACTCGCGCCGCGCGAGGCGGTGGGGTGGGGGGAGCGACGCGGTCGCGTAGTAGGCCTCGAACCGGGAACGCGCCCAGTCGAGGGACGGGCCTTCGAGCGCGACCGTCTTGCCCACGGGATCAGCCCTCGGCGTCCTCGACCTCGTCGGTCGCGGTCGCTCCCTTGAGCGCGTCCTCCCGCTTCAGCTGGGCGAGAAGGTGGAAGACGGTGGAGTGCTCGCTCCCCTTGAGGAGCAGCTCGACCGCCCGCGTCGCGCGCTCGAGCTGCTGCTCCTCGCCGATGAGGGCGACCGTCGACCCGTAGACGCTCACGGAGCAGCCGGAGAGCTCCTCGATCCGGGCGCGGGCGCGGCCGCGGGTACCGATGACGCGCGATCGGATCCGTCGGAGCGCGGCCTTCTCGCGGTGGCCGGTCGCGAGCTTGATGTCGAGGACTCCGAAGTAGGTGTTCTCCTTCAGGAGACGCATCGCGCGCTCGGGCGAGAAGCCCCGTCCGATGGCGAGGACGATGTCACGGGCCTTCAGGACGGCCATCGGGTCCGTCTCGGGGCCCTCGAGCCGGACCTCCCCTTCCTCCGCGTCGATCTCGAGGTCGGTGCCGGTCGCCGAGGCGATCGCCCGCTTCGTCCGCCCCCCCGGCCCGATGAGCACGCCCACGCGGTCCTCGGGGATCCGCGCGTAGAGGGTCGGCACGCTCACGCCTCCGCGGCCGGCGGGCCGACCGACCCTCCCCCGACCGCGTCGAAGAACGCCTCCGCTCCGACGGCGAGGCCGAGCCGCCCGAGGTACTTCGAGAAGTTCGTCAAGTCTCGTCGGAGGAGCCGGGGAGCTTCGGGGTGGTCCGCGGCGACGGCCTGGGCGACGTCGATCATCACGACATGCCCGTCCTGGTAGAGGATGTTGTAGGGCGAGAGGTCCCCGTGGACGAGCTTCGCCGTGCGGGCCATCCGGCCGATCTGGTCGACCAGTTCGCGGTAGAGCGCGGCCGGGTCCTCGACCGCCGCGTCCACGAGCCGGGGGGCCGCAATCCCGTCCGCGCCGCCGATGAACTCCATCACGAGGACGTTCCTTAGATGCCCGAACGGGCGCGGAGCGCGTACTCCCGCGTCGGCCAACCGACCGAGAATGGTGTGCTCGCGCCGGGTCCAGGCGATGACAAGACCGCCGTAGTTCCGCACGCTCGTCTCGCGACGCAGCGCGTCCAGCGCGTACGGCGGAAGGTTCCGGAACACCGTGTTGCCGACACGGTAGATCTTGACGGCCCGGAACTCCGACCCCTTGGTCGCGCGGAACACCCCGCCTTCCTTCCCGGTCGAGATCGGGTAATCGACCGCGTCGAACAGTCCGCGGTTCACGAGGCGGGACACGGTGAGCAAGGTCGAGTGGTCGAAGAACTCGTCCAGGAGCTTGCGCTGCTCGCCTTCCTTGCGCCGGTCCTCCGTCCGCTCGCGGCGCCGCGGAAAAACGACGTCCTGCGGGCGCGGCATCGGGCGGGGATGCGGCCGTCCGCTCTTAGGCTCCTCGGTGCGCGGAGCTTCCCGGTGGTCGACGAGGGTATCCTTGTTTCCTTCCGGTAAGCACCCCTATATCCCTCGGGTCGCCCTGAATCGAGCATGCGCCTGCCCCTCGAATCCGACCCGACGTCCGGCCCCCGAGCGGCGCACGCCCCCGACTCCCGGCCGACCGTGACCCCGTCGCCGCTCGCCCGGTCGCTCGATGCCCCCGCGGATTTCGACGCCGTCTTCCGCGTCGTCCGCTCGGCCGTGCGCCAGGTGCTCGGGATGGAACGGCCCGGGCTGGGTCTCGGTCTCTCGAACCTGCCGCCCCAGCTCGGGGCCTACTGGCAGGTCACGGGGAACCTGATCGTCATGAACGAGGGCCTCGTGAACGCGATGCGGGCAAACGCGGAGAGTCCGCGGGAGCTCAACTCGTTCGTCTACGTCATCCTGGCCCACGAGTACCTCCACTCCCTCGGCTACCTGGACGAACGGTCGGTCCGCGAGGTCACGGCCCGGGTCACGCGCGTCGCGTTCGGCCCGGAGCACCCCGCGACGCGGATGGCGGAAGGGGACCTGTGGCGCCTCTACCCGTTCCTCGCCTACGCGCCGGGCGGGAACGGGCAGCGCCTGAAGGTCGTCACCCGGTTCGACCTCGACACGACCGACCGCTACATCCGTTGAGCGCCGGTCCACCGCCCTTTAATCCTCTCTCGTTCATCCGGGGGGAGAGGAAACGGTGAGTCCTGTCGACCCGGCGATCGGTATCGCCCTCGTCATCGTCGGGATCTGCCTGCTCGCCTTCGAGCTCGTCCACCCCGGGGCCCTGCTCCTCATCCCCGGGTCGATCCTCCTCGTCGCGGGGTTCCTCTACCTGTTCCTTCCGAACGTCCTGCTCGACAGCTACGTCGGGCCGGTCGGCATCATCGTGGTCGCGATCGTCGCCGCGCTCATTGAGATCCCCTACTACCGTTGGGTGGCGCCGACCCATCGTCCGCTCAGCACGACGAGCGGCGGGCTCGTCGGGGACGAGGCCGTCGTCATCGTCCCGATCGTCCCGAACACCCTCAAGGGAAAGGTCCGGGTCCGCTCGGAGGTCTGGTCGGCCCGCGCGTCCATCCCGATCCCCGAGGGGACGCGCGTACGCGTCATCCACGGAGAGGGAGTGTCCGTCACGGTCGAGCCCCTGAGCCCCCAGAAGCCCGCGTAGTCGGCCGCCGGCCCGACGGAAAGGGTTACACCCTCCCGAGCGGTTCCGCCCGCCGGTCGTCGAAGAACGGCCCGTAGAGAGAGGGAGGATTCCGATGGATTACACGTTCGTCATCGTGGGCATCGTCCTCGCGTTCGTCATCATCCTCGTCCTGCTGACGCGGATGATCTACACCATCCAGCCGTACCAGCAGGGGATCGTCACCCTCCTCGGTTCGTACAAGCGGATGATCAACCCCGGGTTCAACCTCGTGAGCCCGCTCGCGAGCGTCCTCAAGATCGACCTCCGAACGCAGGTCCTCGAGGTTCCCCGCCAAGAAGTGATCACGAAGGACAACTCGCCGACGAACGTCGACGCGATCATCTACATCAAGGTCGTCGATGCGCCGAAGGCGATCTTCCAGGTCCAGAACTACCAGGTCGCCACCCTCGCGCTCGCCCAGACGACCCTCCGGTCGATCATCGGCGACATGGAGCTGGACGAGATCCTCTACAACCGCGAGCGGATTAACGCCCGCCTGCGCGATATCCTGGACGAGGCGACCGACAAGTGGGGCGTCCGCGTGGACGCGGTCGAGATCAAGGAGGTCGACCCGGTCGGTCCGGTCAAGACCGCGATGGAGGAGCAGACGTCCGCCGAGCGTCAGCGGCGGGCGGCCGTGCTGCGTGCGGACGGGGAAAAGCGGAGCGCCATCCTGGTCGCGGAAGGACAGAAGCGGTCGCGCATCCTGCAGGCGGAGGGGGTCCGGCAGTCCCAGATCCTCGAGGCCGAGGGGGCCCGGGTCGCGACCATCCTCGAGGCCCAGGGGGAGTCGCAGCGCCTGCGGATCCTCTCCCTCGGAGCCGGGGTCCTGGACGCGAAGGCGCTGACCGTGCTCTCGCTCGACACGATCGCCACGGTCGGCAACGGGCAGGCGACCAAGATCCTGTTCCCGTTCGAGTTCTCGCGGTTGATGGAGGGCGCCTCCGAGTACCTCGGGACCGGCCGCCAGGTCCCGGACCGCTCGCTCAACACCCTCACGGACCTCGAGAAGCAGATCGGCACGATGGACGACATCCTGGGCCCCATCCCGCGCCAGGAGGAGCTCCTGACCGAGATCAAGTCGATCGAGGACGAGATCAAGGCCGAGTCGGACGAGTCGACCTCGATGGTCTCGCCGTTCGGATCGAAGGGGTCGAAGGCGGGGCTCCCGCCGGACCTTCCTCCGGCGGACGCGATCGCTCCGCCGCCCCCGAGCCGGCCCCAACCGGTCGGGTCGCCCTACCCCACCGGGGCGGCGCAGGCACCGGCGGTCGCGCCCCCGGCGGGGCCGCCTCCGGATGACGGTCGACCCCCCCGCCGCCGACCCCCGACAAACCCGGGCGGGACGTAGGGACGGCCGCCGCCGCCCCCGGGCGGAAGTCGGGGCGCCTCGGCGCACCCTGGCGGGGGAGCGACCTATAACCCCGTGTTCCTGACCCGGGGACCGACGATGTCCACGATTCGCACGGAGCGGGCGGGAACCGTCCTGACGATCACGATCGACCGCCCCGAGCGGCGGAACGCCCTCGACATCCCGACGATGGGCGAGCTCCGCTCCGCGCTCCAATCGGCCACGGTCGCGCGGGAGGTGCGCGCGGTCGTCCTGACGGGGTCCGGCACGGCGTTCTGTGCCGGCGGGGACGTCGGCGTGATGGACGACCACCTCGCCGCGGGAACCCTCCCCGACCTCTTCCACCGCCTCACGGGCGAGCAGGAGCACCTCGTGCGCGAGGTCCTCGGGATGCCGAAGCCGGTGGTCGCGGCGCTTCCGGGCGTCGCCGCGGGCGGCGGCCTTTCCCTCGCGCTCGCCGCCGACTGGCGGATCGCAAGCGAGGACGCCCTCCTCGTTCCCGCGTTCCTCCAGCTCGGGACGGTCCCGGACGGCGGCCTGACGTACTTCCTGCCGCACTTCCTCGGGATCGGTGGGGCCCAGGAGCTGCTGTTCTCCAACGCGCGCGTTTCGGCGACCCGGGCCCGGGAGCTGGGCCTGGTCCACGAGGTCGTCCCCGGCCCGGAGCTCGCGGAGCGCGCCCGTCGGAAGGCGGAGGAGCTCGCCGCGGGGCCGACCCAAGCGTTCGGCTGGGTGAAACGGCTGATGGTTTCCGCGTTCAGCGCCAGCATCGAATCCCAGATGGCCCTCGAGCGCCGGGGCGCGGTCGAGGCGGCCGAGGGCGCGGAGCTTCCCGAAGGGATACGCGCCTTCCGCGAGAAGCGGAAGCCGGTCTTTCCGGGACCCTAGCCCGGCTTCGGGGGCGGAGCGGCGCGCTCCCACGGGCGCTCGAGCTTCTCTTCGAGACCCCGCCGGACCGCCGGCCACTCTCCCTCGAGGATGCTGTAGTAGAGGGAGGTGCGGAAGTACCCGCGGCCCACGAGATGGGCCTCGCGGAGCATCCCCTCCCGAACGGCGCCGAGGCGTTCGATCGCCTTCTGGGACCGGACGTTCCGTGCGTCCGTCTTGAACTGGACCCGATGGACCCGTTCCTCCTCGAACGCGTAGCGCAGCACGAGGAGCTTCGCCTCGGTGTTGAGCGGGCTCCGCCAGTAGCGAGAGTCGAGCCAGGTGCCGACCTCCACGCTGCGGTTCGGGCGGTCGATGTCGAGGAACCGGATGATCCCGACGGGCGTGCGCGTGGGAAGAAGCTCCATCGTGAACGCCAGCAGCTCGCCAGCCGCTTGGTACCCGAGGAGCTCGTCGAGGAACGCCTCCATCTCCGCGACCTCGGGCGGGTGACCCGGCCCGATGCGCAGGAACGACCAGACCTCCGGGTCCCACCCCGCCGCCGCGAGCGCACCGGCGTGGGCCCGCGCGAGCGGGACGAGTTCGAGGTACCGCCCGAGCAGGGTCACGGGCGGTCGAAAGCCGCTCCCAGTCATCGCCCCCCGGCCGGAACCTCGGGAGGGGTCCACGGTTTCGCGAGCTTCGCTTCGAGGTCCGCCTTTACCCGGGGCCACTCCGAGACGAGGATCCCGTAGAAGACCGAGCTGCGGAATCGGCCATCGGCCAGCAGCTTGTCGTCCCGGAACACTGCCTCCCGGACCGCTCCGAGCCGCTCGATCGCCCGCTGCGCCCTCTCGTTCCGTAGGTCGGTTTGGATCGTAACCCGATGGACGTCCCCGGTCTCGAACGCGTAGCGAAGCAGAAGGTACTTCGATTCGGTGTTCACCGGAGTCCGCCAGAGGAGGGGGTCGACCCACGTCCCTCCGATCTCCACGGAGTGGTTCCGTCGATCGATGTGCAGGAATCTCGTCATCCCCACCGGTCGGTCGCCTTCCTTGAGGACGGTCGTGAAGCCGAGGTCGGTTCCGGCCTGCTGCCCCGCGAGGACGAACCCGATGAACCGTTCGAGGTCCGGCAACGAGGTGCCCGGGCTTTGCAGCATGAACCGGTTGCCCTCGGGGTCCCGAGCGGCCGCGCGGAGCGCGCCGGCGTGTCCCAGCTCGAGCGGCACCAGGCGGATCCAATGCCCGTCGAGCGTCAGCGGGGGCCGAAAACCCTCCATGGGAGAACGACCCGTTCGAAGCGGCCCGTAAGATAACTCCGGCCCCTCTCGGACGCTCCATGAGGGCCGATTCGGCGCGGTCCCCCACCGTCAGCCGGTTGAGGTTAAATAACGTCAGAGGGTCCGACGTACGAGCTCCCCAGTGGGAGGTGGACCGATGGAGGCCGGGGTCACGACGTTCCTCGTTTTCGCACTGATCGCGGGCGCGTTCGGCGTCGGCTCGCTCATCGCGAACCGGATGCTCGGTGCGAAGCGACGGAGATCGTACCTCCAGCTCACGACCTACGAATGCGGCGAGGAGCCCGAGGGCGAAGCCCAGATCGACTTTCCCACGCAGCACTACACGTTCGCCATCGTGTTCGTCGCGGTGGACGTGCTCGGCTTCCTGCTCGCGCTCTGGGGACTGACGTTCCGTGGCGCCAACTCGGCCTGGTTCCCCGTGTTCATCGCGGTCGCGTTCACGGGGCTCGCGATTACGGGGATCTACTACGCCCTGAGCGGGGAGAAGAGGTGGGTCGTCTAGTGTCCGCGCCGACCGAAACCGTCCCTCGCAAACCCTCCCCGCCGGCGACCGACCTCTCGCTCGGGACCGAGCTCCCGATGGCCACCGAGGCCGCGGTGCCGTTCGTCGAGATCGAGACGCTTCGCGTGAAGGAGTTCATCCCGGCCGCGAAGGAGGCGCTCACCTCCCTCATCGCGGAGCAGGGGCAGTCGAAGGTGATCCGCCCCGTCTTCAACTGGGCCGGCCGGAACTCCCTCTTCCCCCTCCACTGGGGCCTCGCCTGCTGCGCCATCGAGTTCGCGGCCGGTTTCGGCGCCCGGTGGGACGCGGAGCGGTTCGGGGTGGTCCCGCGGTCCTCGCCGCGCCAGTGCGACCTCCTGATCGTCAACGGGACGGTCACCTGGAAGGTCGCGCACAAGCTCATCACGCTCTACGAGCAGATGCCCGAACCGAAGTGGGTGATCGCGATGGGCAACTGCGCCACCGGCGGTGGGCCGTTCCGCACGGCGTACTCGGTCGTGCCCGGGGTCGACAAGCTCGTCCCCGTGGACGTCTACATCGCCGGCTGCCCGCCCCGTCCCGAGGCGATGCTGGACGGCATCTTGCGACTGGAGCAGCTGATCCGGGAGAGGAAGGAATAGGCGGGTCGACCGCCGAGGCATCTCGCACGGGGTACCGATGCAACCGGACGACGTGACCCGCATTCTGGCGCAGAAACTGGGGGCGAACCTCCTCGGCATCGAACCGTTCGAAGGGATGGTCGGGCGGGTCCGATTCCGTCCCGAGGGTGCTCTCGAGCTGTTCCGTGCCGTGCGGGACGACCTCACGTTCGACCACCTGTCGATGGTCGGAGGGATCGACTGGGTCGACCATCGGGAGGTGTTCTACGTCGCGTGGTCGGATGCGGCGCGGCAGTACCTCCTGCTCTCGACCGACCTGCCCGCGGACGACCCCCGCATCGAGTCCGCCACCCCCGTCTGGCCGAGCGCCAACTGGCACGAACGCGAGGCGTGGGAGCTGGTCGGCGTCACGTTCGACCACCACCCGGACCTGCGGCACCTCCTGACGCCGGACGGGTACGTGTTCCACCCGCTCCTGCGCTCGTTCAAGCTCCACGAACCCGAGGAGCTCGAGGTGAAGTCGCGCCATGTCTGAGATGTGGATCAACATGGGGCCGCAGCACCCCATGACGCACGGCCTGTGGAACCTGCGGGTCCGCATCGACGGCGAACTGATCCTGGACGCGGACCCCGAGATGGGCTACCTGCATCGGGGGATCGAGAAGATCAGCGAGGACCGCCACTACAACGAGGTCGTCACCCTGATGGACCGTTGCTGTTACGTCGCGGGTCTCGCCTGGGAGCACCTCTACATCCTTGCGTCCGAGCAGGCGCTCCACATCACGCCGCCCGAGCGCGCCGAGTACATTCGGATGACGTGCGACGAGTTCCAGCGGATCGGTTCGCACATCATGTGGTACGCCGCGTTCGTCCAGGATATCGGCCTGATGAGCCCGTTCCTCTACGGGATGCGGGATCGGGACCTCGTCCTCGACCTGTTCCAGAGCTTCACCGGTGCCCGGATGACCTACGAGTACATGCGGGTCGGCGGGGTCCGCAACGACCTTCCGCCCGCCTTCACCGACCAGGCCCGCAAGGTCCTCGACTGGCTCGAGCAACGGTTCCGGGAGTACGACCAGCTCTGCCTCGGCTCGGCGATCTTCCACAAGCGCTGCGACAACCTCGGCATCCTGAAGGCGAAGGAGTGCATCCGGCACGGGATCACGGGCCCGATGCTCCGGAGCGCCGGGGTGAAGCGGGACCTCCGGAAGGACCGGCCCTACGCGCGGTACGGGTCGGTGGAGTTCGACGTCGCGCTCGCGGACGGCGCGGACGTGACCGCGCGCTACCTGGTCCGGATGGAGGAGATGCGCCAGTCGGTCCGGATCCTCCGCCAGACGCTCGACTGGCTCGACCACCATCCCGGTCCGGTGATGGCGGACCACCTTCCGCGCTGGCTCGGCGCCCCCTATGCCCCGGTCGGGCGGGAAGGCTACCTGTTGAAACGCAACTACGCGAAGGGGGTCGGCTTCTCCTCCGTCGAGGAACCCCACGGCGAGGCCCAGGCGTACGTCGTGAACGAGGGCTCCGAGCATCCGTATCGCGTCAAGTTCCGCTCGCCGGTCTTCGCGAACCTGAGCGCGGCGCGCGAGTACTTGGTCGGCTACCGCGTCGCCGACATCCCGCCGATCCTCGGAAGCGTGGACGTCTGCGTCGGGGAGGTCGACCGCTAGGCGGCCGGAGGCACGATGTCGCAAGCGACCCTCTACTCCGTCTCCTACGACATCGCGAGCGCGATCGGCTCGGTGATCGCCTACGTGCTTCCCGGAACGCGGCCGGTCGCCACGAACCCGGACGTCCTCACCGGCTTTGCGGTGCTGATCTTCGCGGTCATCATCCTCGCCGCGAGCATGCTCAACACGATCGTCCTCATCTGGTGGGAGCGCAAGCTGCTCGGCCGCTTCATGGACCGGCGCGCGGCGATGCACGTCGGGTACGCGGGGCTCCTCCAGAACTTCGCGGACGGGTTCAAGCTGTTCCGCAAGACCACCGTGCGCCCGCGGGAGGCGGACTCCCTCGGATTCTACCTCGGGCCGACCGCCTATATGGTGACGTCACTCATGATCTTCGGCATCCTGCCCATCTCCTCCGGCTGGGACACGGGGGCTCTCCCGCTCACGCTCCTCCTCGCCCTGGCCATCTTCTCCTTCGCCCCGCTCTTCATCTTCGTGAGCGCCTGGTCGAGCAACAACAAGTACTCCCTGATGGGCGGGATGCGCTCCGCCGCCCAGATGATCGCCTACGAGGTCCCGCTCCTCCTCACGGTGGTCGCGGTCGTGATCGTCTCGGGAAGCTTCGACCTGAACACGATCGTCTACGAACAGCGGAACTACTGGTTCTGGGGACCGCTCTTCCTCGCCCTCATCGTCTTTGTCGCGGCGATGCTCGCGGAGATGGAACGGATCCCGTTCGACCTTCCCGAGGCCGAGGCCGAGCTGGTCGAGGGGTGGAACACCGAGTACGGAGGCATGCTCTTCGCGTTCTTCATGCTGAGCGACTACCTGAGAGCGCTCGTCGGCAGCATCCTCGTGGTCCTTCTCTTCCTCGGGGGCTGGACCCTGCCGAGCTGGGTCCCGGCCGCCGCGACGTCGTTCCCGCTCGCCGGGATCTTCTGGTTCATCGTGAAGACGTACATCGTCTTCGGACTGTTCGTATGGATCCGCGCTTCCCTGCCCCGCGTGCGGACGGACCAGCTCCTGCGGGTCGGGTGGAACCGGATGATCCCGCTCAGTCTGTTGTCGGTGTTCCTGGCGGCGCTCCTCGTGACGGCGAAGTGCCTGCCGGTGTTCGGATGCGTGCCGTCCCCGGGGATCTAGGAGGAGGAAGGGCATGGCGAGCGAGATGACGGCGACGGAAAAGCCCGACGACAACCCGGTGCTCTGGGTGGCGCGCCCGATGGCGACCGCCGCCCGGCAGTTCGCGAAGAGCCTCGTGCACCCGTCCACGATCGTCTACCCGTACGAGCGGCTCGAGGACCCCACCTTCCGCGAGAAGGTCGCGGTCGCGCCGGGGCGGCCGATCGGGGTCGGGCAGGTCTGGGACAACTACCGCGGGGTCCACGCCCTCAACATCGCGACCTGCATCAGCTGCAACCTCTGCGCGTTCTCGTGCCCGGACATCTGCATCGACATGGTGACGGTGCCCGGTGGGGACCCGAAGCACCCGAAGAAGTGCCCGCAGATCGACTACGGGAAGTGCAGCTACTGCGGGTTCTGCTCGGACGCCTGCCCCGAAGGCTGCCTCACGATGACGACCCGCTACGAGCTCTCGACCCCGAAGCGCTCGGAGATGGTCTACTCGCCCCAGAAGCTGAACGAGGTCTTCCGGACCAAGCTCCCGATGAACCCGATCCGGCTCGCCCGGCCGGAGAACGAGGATGCGATCCTCCTCGATGTCCCGCTCTGCATCGGATGCAACGCCTGCGCCCGCGACTGCCCGACCAACTGCATCACGATGCTCGACAT